>ENA-ORUG01002130-ORUG01002130.1-human-gut-metagenome-genome-assembly--contig:-NODE-2130-length-14996-cov-2.354595_pt1 | contig 14996 bp, 10 predicted proteins | sample MGYA00242079_ERZ509207 | MGnify/ENA primary metagenome ERZ509207 (study PRJEB26280, sample SAMEA2338780) | human gut metagenome | biome: human gut; feature: human-associated habitat; material: faeces...
AGCGGCTGTGGGATAGCTCCGCAAGGATCACTTCCGGGTCCCACGCGGCCAGGCTGCGCTCCCGGCTGTTTGGATCAGCCACCAGGATTTTCCCATCCAGCGTGACCCCGCGCAGGAGAATAAAGTGCCCGGAGCTGGTAAAGTGGCCGCTCCCCATCAGAGCTACAAAGATGTGCCCGGAGGAGAGATCCTGACGCAGTTCGCCAGGGGAGAGGTCCGGGACGGACTCAGCACTGAGCCCATATGCCTGGGAGACCCCCTCTACGATGGAGAGATAAGAGCCGCTTCCGGGCGCACAGTAGCCGTGCTCATAGGCCCACGCTGCCATTTCCTCCGGGTTGATGTCCTGATCGGTCAGAGAGGAGACCAGCATAGACAGGGCGGTGGGACCGCACCCATAGCCGGAGATCGGATCTGGTCCAAAAGGCCGGCTCGCCCAAGGCTCCTCACCCTGATTGTAATAAGTCAGCGCCACTGTGCCGCCGGTCAGGATCTCCCTATCGGCCCGGACGACGAACTCTGTAATGTTGGCGTCCTCCATCGGCGGTGCCTCCGAAATGGCAGGATCACCGGCAAGCTGGCTGACAGGGGCCTCTTCCGGTGTGAGCCGGTCCAAAAGTCCGGCACCGGCGGTGCGGACGGTTTGAAAGAGCTGGGAGGCAGGGGCTGTGATCCTCTGAAAGAGGGCTGGGTCGGCATAGGCGCAGACCGCCAGCTCGGTCAGACCGATGCACAACAGGGCCAGCAGGCCCCAGAGGACCAGCCTGCGCCTGAAATGAGACTTTGATCGACGGGACAAAAAAACCACTCCTCTTTATTTGATTATAGCAAATCCGGGCCCTGATGTATAGAGAAAAAGGGGCGAAAAGGAGCGTAGTATGCCACAGATCCGCTTGGAACAGGTGAGTAAATATTATCAGCAGGAAAAGAAAGCGGTTCCCGCGGTGAGAGAGATCGACCTTACCATTGAACAGCAGGAATTTGTCTTTGTTACCGGCAGCAGCGGCGCAGGGAAAAGCACTCTGCTGAACCTGATCGCGGGGGAGATCACTCCCACTGCCGGAGCGGTTTATCTGGACAATGTGCCCATAGGGCAGCAGCGCAGATTCGGGCATCCCAGAAAGGCGGGCTGCATCGGCTATGTGCCGCAGATCTCCCAGCTGATGAGAAAGCGGACCATTGAAGAGAATCTGGCCATGGCATCCATGATAGGGCGGGGGCGGAGAAAGGTGCCGATGGAGGAGCGCATTCGGAAGGCGCTGTGTATGGTCGGACTGAAGGATGTGGAGAAACGGTATCCGGTGGAACTGTCACTGGGAGAGTGCCGCCGGGTGGAGCTGGCCCGGGCCATCATCAACAGCCCATCCGTGCTGGTGCTGGACGAACTTACCGCAAGTCTGGACGAGGACACTATATGGGATCTGTTTCACTTGATCGGAGAGCTTAACCGCCTGGGTACAACGGTAATCATGGCCACGCACGCCAAAAACTTTGTAAATCTCATGCGAAAGCGTGTGATCACTCTGGTGGACGGGAGGATCTTTGGAGATGTGAGAAATGGAAGGTATGGAGATGTGATGTAGAAAGAGCAGAGTATCGCAGAACTGATCGAGATAAATATAAAATAGATAAAGGAAGTAGTTGCCATGCTGAAAAATATGAAGGTCAAAAAAAGTCTGATCCTGGGATATGGGATCACTATTGTGATTTCTGTAGCGCTCATTATTGCCTCCCTCATGATGATGAACAATCAAAGGGGCCAGTATGAGATGCTTATGAATGAAGATGTGGAGACCAATATGGCCATCCTGAATGCGCGGGTCAATGCCATTACGGCGGGCCGGAACTACCGTGACGCGCTGTTGGTCCCCGAAAGCAGTGCCAACGAAAGCCTGATCGCGCAGGCGGAAGCCGCCCTGGAGGCGATGCAGACCTATACTGCAAGCCTGTATGAGACATGGCCCAGCCAGATCGAGGACCAGTCGCTGCTGGAAAAATACGACAGCATTAACAGCGAGTGGAGAGCGGTTGCGGAAAAGATCATGGGCCTTTACGAGCAGTATCACAGCACCGGGAACGAGCTCTATCTGGAGCAGGCAAAAGAGATCATTTACAATGAGGATACCCCGCTTCAGACAGAGATGGGGAATGCGGCCACTGAACTGGATACTTTTTTGGAAAAGAGCATGGCCGAGGAGCGGACCAGAATCGAGAACAGCGTGAAGGGAACTTTCTTTGCGATTATTGCCGCTATGGTGGCTGCTACCATCGGTGTTCTGGTCCTGGCGTTTGCGCTGATCCGGAATGTGACCGGCCCCACAGAGGAGGTCCGCAACGCCCTGGTGGGCTTTAGCGAGGGCAACATGGATATCCCGGTCACATTCAAAAGCAAGAACGAATTGGGCGATATGTGTGAGGCCCTGCGTACCAGCCAGCATGTTTTAAAAGAAGTCATTGCGGATGAGTGCTATCTGTTGGAAGAGATGGCCAACGGGAATTTTGACGTACATTCCAAAAACGTGGACATGTATGTTGGCGTACTCCAGTCCGTTCTCAAGTCTGTCAGGGTCATCAATGGAAACCTGAGCGATACCCTGTCTCAGATCGGTGTCAGTGCGGAGCAGGTGTCTGCCGGTTCCGAACAGGTGTCCAATGGGGCCCAGGCGCTGGCGCAGGGCGCTACCGAGCAGGCCAGCGCAGTCCAGGAGCTCTCCGCTACCATTTCTGATCTGGACCAGAAAGCACAGGAGAATGCGGAGACTGCCAGAGTTGCCAAGGAAAAGGCGGACCAGTCCGGCGAAAAGACCCAGGCCTGCAATCAGAAGATGCAGGAGATGCGCCAGGCCATGAGCGACGTGCTGAAGAGCCAGACAGACATTGAAAAGATCATTGAGACCATTGAAAACATTGCCTTCCAGACCAATATTCTGGCGCTGAATGCGGCGGTGGAAGCCGCACGGGCCGGCTCTGCCGGAAAGGGCTTTGCCGTGGTGGCGGATGAGGTGCGGAATCTGGCTTCCAAGTCGGACCAGGCGGCCAAGCAGACAAAGAAGCAGATCGAAAATGCCATTGCTCATGTGGAGCGGAGCAACGCTCTGGTGGAAGATGTGGTAAAGAGCATGGAGGAGACTGTGGAATATTCCGGTACTGCCATTGACTATCTGGGTCAGCTGGCGGAGAATTCCATTGCCCAGTCCGAGTCGATCGCTCAGCTGACCACGGGCGTGGATCAGATCTCTGCTGTGGTCCAGACCAACTCCGCCACCAGCGAGGAGTCTGCAGCCGCGAGTGAAGAGCTCTCCTCCCAGGCGGTCGTCATGAAGCAGATGATCCAGCGCTTCCGGCTGAAGGAAGGAAGTGCCAGAACTGAGGAGCCCGCTGTCGGCCAGTGTGAGCCCGCCATTCCGGTCGGTGGGCTGGAGCTGTCCCAGGGAGAGAACCGGTTCAGCAAATACTGAGTGCCGGGAGCTGTGCGAAAAGAAAAAAGGGGCACAGCCAGGACCTGAAAAAGAATATTCGGCAGATAGATAAACAGGCGGGGTGGGGAGGTTGTCTTAAAAGAAATTTTAAGATAGCCTTCCCGCTTTCGTAAGGGGGTAATTCCATGGAAGAGACCAGCAGACACTCGGACCAGGAACAGGATCTGATCTATGCACTGGACATTGGGACCAGAAGCGTGATCGGGCTGTTGGCCCGGCAGGAGCAGGATAAAATGCGGGTCCTCGAAGTGGAGAGGCGGCCGCATGAGAGACGTACCATGCTGGATGGACAGATCGAAGATATCCGGCAGGTGGCAAAGGTAGTCTCCGAGGTGACGAAGAGCCTGGAGGAGCGGAGCGGGAGAAAGCTGGAGCGGGCTTGTGTGGCTGCGGCCGGCCGAGCCCTGAGAACGGAGCGGGGAGAGTACTGTCTGGAGCTCTCCGCTCCGGAGATCGTGAAGGGAGAGCGGATCAGCCAACTGGAGCTGGAGGCGGTGGCAGCGGCGGAACGCACCCTTCAGGATAAGGAGCAGGAGCAGAGGATGTTTCTGGTGGGGTACACTGTTACACAGCTTCGGCTTGACCATTACCCCATGACCAGCTTGGAAGGACACACAGGGCAGGTGCTGGAGGCGGCCGTGGTGGCTACCTTTCTGCCCAGCGAAGTGGTGGACAGCCTGTACGCAGTGATGGTGGAGGCGGGACTTGAGGTGGCGAGCCTGACCCTGGAGCCGATTGCGGCCCTGAACGCAGCCATCCCGGAGGACATCCGCCTGCTGAATCTGGCGCTGGTGGATATTGGAGCCGGGACCACGGATATCGCTCTGTGCCGGGATGGAGGCGTTGTGGGCTACACAATGGCTACGGTGGCCGGGGATGAGATCACAGAGGCGCTGATGCGGGCGTGCCTTGTGGACTACCACACTGCGGAGCGGATCAAAATGCAGCTGGGGAAGGGGGCACCCATTTCCTTTGAAGACGTGGTAGGTGTGGAGCAGAGCTGTTCGGACGAGGAAATTTTTTCTATGATAGAGCCGGAGGTCCAGCGGCTGGCCGATGAGATCGCCCGCCGGGTCCTGGAATTGAATGAGAGACCGCCTTCCGCGCTGTTTCTGGCTGGCGGGGGCAGCAAACTGGCAGGACTGAGCGGACGGGTAGCAGATGCGCTGCAGATGGACCGAAAACGGGTAGCTGTGGCCGGACGGTACTTCCAGAACAGCGCCTGCTCCGATATCCAGGACCTGGACGATCCGGAATATACCACACCTTTGGGCATCGCGGTCTCAGCGGGATTGGGACTGATCAGCGACAGCTATCGGGTCGTGCTCAACGGGAAGCCGGCAAAGTTGTTCCGGAGCGGGAGGGTGACAGTGCTGGAGCTTCTGATGATGAATGGCTTTACCCACAGCGACCTGCTGGGCCGGAGCGGAAAGAGCCTGATGCTCTACCTGGATGGGAAACGGACTGTATTTTATGGAGAACCTGCCCTCCCGGCGAGGCTTGCGATCAATGGAGTGGAGGCAAAGCCCTCCCAGATAGTCCATGCGGGAGATGTGATCCAGTTCGAGCCGGCCAAGGCGGGAAAGGATCAGGAACTGAACGCGGGTCAGCTGAGCCGACAGCTGGGAGTGGGAGGACTGGCGTGCCAGGGAAAACTGCTGGCGCCGGACACTCCTCTCAGCACGGGCGACAGCCTGGAAACCGTGCAGGTATCTGAAAAGGGGCCGGAGAAGGAGAAGGCAGCTGGGGCGCCAATACAGACCGGGGCGCCAATACAGACCGGGGTGCCAATACAGATCGAACTTAATGGCAGACCGCTCCCCCTTCCAGGGAAGGCGGATGGTACGCCCTACTATTTGATGGACCTGCTGGAGCGGTCCGGAATCGACTTCAAACATGCAGAGCGGCCGGTGCGGCTTACAGTGAACGGTGCGGACTGCACCTTTCAGCAGCGGCTGAATGATGGGGATAGAGTGGAGATCCAATATGAGTGATCGGATGGAACAAGGAAGCTGGAGGAATCTGGCGGGAGGCGTACTGACGCTGTGCCTGACCCTGACGGGATGCGGCGGAGGAGCCGAGCCGCCCGACAATTATGGGATCGGATCAGATGCACTGCCCGCGTTGACCAAGCTGGTGGCCCTGGGCAGCGAAATGACCTGTTCGGTGCAGGAGAATACACAGGCCGGCGGGGACCAGGACACAGATGAGGCCCAGGGACAGCCGACCTATGAATACTCTGGGCTCGAGTCCGGAAACCAGGTCGCGGCAGAATATGTGCAGATGTTGGAGGACAATTATGACTGCTCCATTCTGGGCAGCAGAGACGCCCCAAAGGAGGAGCCTGACTTTCAGGCGGAGAGGGGGGAGGTGACGGTAGGAACAAAGTGTGCAGAAGGGGACGGAATCTTTGCCCTGGAGATCAGATGGCAGACACAGTCCTGTTCTATCACGCCTGTTCTGCTGGAAGGGGCGGAAGAGGAGGCAGAGTCCCTTACAGTTGAGGAGGCGGTGCACTTTCTGGAAGAGATGCCTCCGGAGAGGCTGGGACTGAGCGGCAGTGATATGAGTTCCTATCTGTTGTTCCCGGAGGAGGGGATCGTGATGGTGGACGGGATGCCCTGCTACTGCATCAATGCTTACGGAAGAGAGGATCACCAGATCCTGGATACCTACCTGGTATCAGAGGATGGGAGCGGATTGTACCGGCTTGACCGCGGGGAGGATGCAGTCTCAGCGCTGACATAAGGGGGCGGAAGGACTGCCTGAAAGCGGGATAGAAGTTCAGGAGAAAAGTGATGCGTTGGGCTGATGCCCTTTTTCCGCAGTGGGTCCGCAGAACATCAGTAAAATTTGATCGCGAAGAATTTCGATGCATGGACAGCGTGATAGAAAAGATGCTGGTCAGTTTTGGCACTGACGCAGGGGACGGCGGGCACTGTTCAAGGCGGTCGATGTTCAGACTGCCTGGGAAATTATTTTTCGGCAGAAGAAAGTGCAGGCTGTCGGACAGGCATTTATAAAAGAGGAAAAACTGGGTGGGACGATATGGATCATCAGATACAATATCCGGGGAATATGGCGGAAGGCACTTTGATGCCGCAAAATGATGCAGTCAAACTGACACCAGAGCTCATTGACAGCTTCGAGGCATACATGAAAAATAAGGGAATGGATCAGGGCTCCATTAAAAGCTACAGACAGGCTGTGGAGATGCTGTATCAGTGGCTGCCGGAAGAGAAAGTGATGGACCGGGATACACTGAGGCAATGGAGCGAGAACCTTCAAAAGGAATCGTATGCGGTCCGCACGGTAAACCGATTCCTCTCTGTGGGAAATACCCTGGCGGATTTCCTGGGGCACAGGGAATTTCAGATCAAGACCCTGATGGTGGATGCGGACGAGGTGCTGCCGGAGCTGACGCGCAACGAATATTTGCGTATGCTGCAGACGGCAAAGGCGTTGAAGAACGAGCGGGTCTATTTTTTGATAAAGGTATTTGCTAATGTTGATCTTCCGGTGCAGCAGGCATCCAAGCTGACAGTGGAGGCCGCAGAAGAGGGAAAACTGGTGATAAACAGAGGCGGCGGGAGAGAGATCATCCGTCTCCCAAAGTGCCTGTGTCAGGAGCTCTTGTCCTATGCAAAGCGGAGCGGGATCACAACAGGCCCCCTGTTCCTGACCAGACAGAAAAAACCGATGCGGAGGACACAGATCTCCGACAGTATCCGAAGAATGTGTCTGGAGGCTAAAATACCAGAAGGAAAAGGAAATCCCAGGTGTCTGCGGAAGCTGTATAAAGAGACCATGCGGTCTATTTATGCCAATATGGATTTCCTATTTGCGAAAGCCTACGAGCAGATTCTAGATCAAGAACAATTGATATACGGATGGGAAGAGAGTGTTTGAATCGGGGAGCAAGTGTACGGACAGGACAAAAGGCACCTTGGGCAGGATGATACGAAGGTTTAAACGGAGTGGCGCGGTGTGAGCGAGCCACTCCTGTTTTCCATATTAGGAACAGGCTTTCCCTGCATAAGCATCAAATGAGGGGCCGCCCAGCCTTTCCAGGGGCTGGACGGCCCCTCATTTGACGCTTAGGATCTGCAATCTTCATTTTGACAGATATTTGATACCCTCTGCACCCTGAGGGAATAGTGCTGTTGGATATAAAAAGTAATATGGACAGGCTGCCTCTGAATAGCTATAAGACACAAGCGAACAGAAAGGTTGTGCCGAGAGTGAGTGAATATGAATTGGATGCGCTCCAACAAATTGACCTTGCTGCTTTGGAGGCTGTGGATGTCCAAACAGTATCCCCTGATGATCTGGTCGATTTGAAGGATATCCAAATCGACCCCTCCCTTCCGAAGGAGGAGCGGATCGCATCTTTTATCCGACAGGTTAAAAATCCCTATTGCTACAAATGCGGAAAGATCGTGGTGAAGGTGGGGTTTGAGGAAGGAACGACCCTGGAGGAACAGCTGAAGACGATCTTCTCTACTATGATCTAGCCAGCTCCGCCTTGAGGTACAGCTTTTTGGATCTGTCTGTTGCCGAAACCTGAAATTTAAGCTGGACGCCGCGAGGCGGTGTTATAATGTGTCTGGAGCGGATCAGAAAATACAGCACGCATAAAGGTTTCTGCGAATTGGATGGTCCATTGGGAGGAAACCTTTATGAGTGCTTTTTTTGCATCATCAACTGCATCACATGGACAGATCTGGGATGTAGATATCTATGTGCGCGCATCCCGCGAGGACGGCGACAAGGAACAGAGCGAAACCATTAGCAACCAGATCACTATGCTGACCGATTTTGTCCATGGGAGGCCGGAGCTCCGGCTGCACGAGATCCGCAAAGATGACGGTATTTCCGGTGTGACCTTTGACCGTCCGGGCTTTCATGCAGTCATGGACGATGTGCGATCCGGCGCAGCAAATTGTGTGGTAGTCAAGGACCTCTCCCGGTTCGGACGGGACTATATCGAAACCGGTAAATACCTGGAAGAAATTTTTCCCTTTATGGGGGTCCGCTTCATTGCTGTCAATGACAATTACGACAGCATGGCGGAACGCTCCGCCGCAGACGATGTGGTGCTGCCCTTCAAAAATCTGGTGAACGACACCTATGCCAAGGATATCTCCATCAAGGTCCGCAGCAGCAAGGCTGTAAAGCGCAGAAATGGCGATTTTGTCGGTCCCTTTGCTGCCTATGGCTACTGTAAGGACCCGGAGAATAAAAACCAGCTCATCATTGACGAAGGAGCCGCCGAAACTGTTCGACAGATTTTCAGCTGGAAGCTGGATGGTATGAGCGCCCAGGCTATCGCGGACCAGCTCAACAGCAAGGGCGTACTGTCTCCCATGGAGTATAAGCAATCCATTGGGTTGAACTTCAAAACCAGCTTCAAGCTCAACAAAATGGCGAAATGGACCGCTGTGGCGGTGCTCCGCATCCTGAAAAACGAACTCTATATGGGGACAATGGTTCAAGGCAGAGAAACGACGCCCAATTACAAGGTCAAGACCCGTATTTACCAGCCTCCGGAAAAGTGGAGCCGTATTGCAAACGCCCATGAGCCGATCATATCTCCAATGATCTTTGCCCGCGTCCAATACTGCCTTTCCCTGGATACCCGTTCCGCCCCCCACAGTAAGCAGGTCTATCTATTTTCCGGGCTCCTGGTCTGCGCGGACTGTGGTCAGCCGATGATCCGGCATCCGGTTCAGAGAAAGGGAAAAGAGTACATCTACTATGTCTGTTCCTCGGCCAAATGTGGAAAAAAGTGTGAGAACCACAATATCCGGGAGGACTATCTGAAGGAAAGTGTGCTGGTCTCCATTCAGGCGCGCATCCGCAGTGTGATCGACCTGGAAAACTTGGTTCGCTATGTGGATGCACTTCCCTTACAGCAGCGGGAGATCATCAGGCTCCAGGCCCAGCTCGCCCAAAAGCAGGAGGAAGCAGAGCGGTACAAGAGGCTTTTTCGCTCCCTTTATGAACGGCTTTCAGAAGGCATTTTGACCCAGAATGAATTTTTAGAGTTCAAAGCAGTCTATGCCCATCGTTGCGACGAGGCAGAGCGGGCGGCTGGCGCGCTTCAAAGGGAAATCAAGGCGGCAACAGCGGGAACCAGTGGAACCTTTCGGTGGATCGAAGACTTCAGGGAACATCGAAACCTGACGAAACTCACCAGAAAAGTGGTTGTCATGCTGATAAAGCAGATCAAGGTCTACAAAGATCAGCGCATCCACATCCAATTCTACCAAGAAAACGAATGCCGCTGTCTGGCTGAGCGGATCATGTCAGCCGCCGACGGCCAGCCTGCGGCTGATTACAGGAAGGGGGATAAGGATGGCGAGGACCAGCCGTAAACAGATACATCAGCAGACAGACCTTGCTCAGGCCCCTAAAACCTATCTGGGCGGCGCTTATCGCCGCCTTTCTGTGGAAGATGACCGCCACCGGGACCGCCACTCTCTGGAAAACCAGGAAAACATTATTCTGGACTTTTTAAAAACACATCCTGATATCCGTCTTGTGGAGGTCTACACCGATAACGGAGAGACCGGAACCAAGTTTGACCGGCCGGATTTTCAAAGGATGATGGAGGATGTGCGTTCCGGGAAGATCAACTGCATCATCGTCAAGGACCTCTCCCGCTTTGCCAGGGACTTCCGGGAGGCTGGGCACTATCTGGAACAGATCTTTCCCTTTTTGGGAGTCCGCTTTATCTCTATCAACGATCACTATGATTCCAGTGATCCGAAGCCTGATAAGGAAGGAATCGCCATTCCCGCAACGAACTTGATCAATGAGCTGTATGCCCGTGATATTTCCCAAAAGGTCAACAGCGGCCTGAAAACGCTGCGAAGTGCGGGGAAATTTGTGGGTGCCCTGGCGCCTTATGGGTATAACAAATCCCCCCAGGATAAGCACCAGCTTGTGGTGGACCCTCCTGCAGCAGAGGTCATTCGGAATATTTTCCAATGGCTCCTGGATGGCTGGAGCGACTGCCAGATCGTGTATCATCTGAACCAGCAGGGGATCCCCTCGCCAGGACAATACCGCTATGAGCAGGGCCTTCTAAAGCATGAGCGATATGAGAACTGTGGTCCTTGGAACCGGACCGCGATCAAAAGACTGGTCCGGAACCGTGTCTATGCTGGAGATATGGTACAAGGGAAACGGAGCAGCTCCTATTTCAGCCGCCCTGGGCCAAGGCCGGAAAGCGATTGGGATATCGTAGAGGACACCCATGAAGCGATCGTGAGCAGGGAGACCTTTGATGCGGTCCAAAATCTTCTGAAGGACCGGACGGACTTGTTTAAAAAGCGGGCCGAGAAAAATAAGGGACTGACTTTCCATCAAAATCTTCTGCGTGGCGTGGTGTACTGCGGTGGCTGCGGCCGTCCTATGGAGCGCCTTTATTATCGCTCCGGCAGACACAAGAAAGGAGAACGCCATGTCTATTACTATACCTGCCAGACCTTTACCAAGCGATCCAAAAGTCTGTGTGCCAGAAATATGGTTTCGGAGAAAGAGCTGCGGGAGGCGGCCCTTTCTACGATCCAGGCTCAGATCCGCATTGCCGCCGACTTGAAAAGGATAGCAACGGAGGTGTGGGATACGGGGGAAACCAAAGACCGAATCGCGGATATGGATGCCGAGATCCGGACCCTTCGACAAAAGCTCGCCCGCAGCAGCACCCTAAAACGCGGCATCTATGAGAACTACATAGAAGGCGTCTTAAGCAAGAGCCAGTATCTCTCTGCCAAGGAAGAATACACAAAGACGGAGGCGGCATTCCAGCAGCAGATCGACGCCCTCCTGAGTCAGAAACGCTGCATGGCCGAACACCTGACTCTCAATAACAGATGGCTGAAAGACTTCCTGAACGATGAGAGGGGTATGGAGCTTTCTCAAAAAATGCTGGCCGGTCTTGTGCAGCGGATCGATATATTTGAGAAAAAACGGGTGAGGATCACGCTGAAATTTCAGGATGGATACCATGTGCTTACTGATCATTTGACGGAGAGAGCTCATAGCAGAGAGAAGGTGGCGGGATGAATGAACTGTTTGCTCCCCCGGAAAGCGGCCTTTTGATCTCCTATCTTCGAGTGTCTTTGGAGGATGAAAACACAGGGGAATCGGAGAGCATTTCCAATCAGCGGGATTTGATCGGCTGCTATCTGAAGCAGCATCCGGAATTTACAGCCTACAAGGTCATGGAAGTGGTGGATGATGGACACAGTGGGACCAACTTTGACCGTCCAGGCATCAAACGCGTGTTGGAGCTGGTACGGCAGCGGAAAGTCGCGGCCATTCTTGTCAAAGATCTCTCCCGTTTTGGCCGGAATTACAAAGAGGTCGGGAGCTATCTGGAACAGGTGTTTCCCTTCCTTGGGGTCCGTTTTATATCTGTCAACGACGGCTATGACAGCAACGAATACATTGGCTCAACCGGGGGCCTGGACATCGCCTGCAAAGCTCTGGTTCACGATCTTTACAGCCGGGATATTTCCCGAAAGGTAAAGAGCAGCCGATATGCCCGCCTGCGGCGTGGCGATTACTTTTGCAGCGTTGCTCCCTACGGCTATGTGAAAAGCAGTGAAGATAAGCATAGACTGGTGATCGACCCGCCAGCGGCCAAAGTGGTCCGGCGTATTTTCGATATGACCCTGGCGGGCTTTTGCACCACGGAAATTGCCAGAACGCTTAATCTGGAAGATGTGCCCTCTCCCCTGATCTACATGAGGCAGAAGTATCCGGGCAAAAAGATAGCGGCCCTGGAGGATGGTTTTTGGAACAATTTTGTGGTGCTGTCCATTCTCTATGAGGAACGATACACCGGCAAGGCCATCAGCGGTATGCGCCCCAATCTTCGGGTCGGCAGCAAGCAGCGCCGGAAAACAAAAAGGGAGGACTGGATCATCGTTCCCGACTGTTTTGAGGCCATTGTCTCCGAAAACGAGTTTCAGGAGGCGCGGCGGTGTATCGACCATTTGGAAAAGAGAAAAATGACAGCACCGCCGCACTTGTTCTATAAAAAGCTGCACTGTGCGGGATGCGGCAGGGCCATGCGCCGCAGCAACACCACGGTCCGATACTTTTATTGCAATACCAGGAAATTCCGCGATTCTCCCAACTGCATGGAAGGCAGACTGATGGAGCAGGACCTGATAGACGCGGTCCTGCTTGCGATCCGGCAGCAGGCCAGGATCGTTGTGGATACGGGCCAGCTGATTCAGCAGGCAAAGAAAAATCGCGGTACACGTGTATCCATACTGGAACAGCAGATCAGAGCGTTAGAAAAGCGGATCAAAGCATCAAATCGGTCCCGAATAGAGCTGTTTGAGCAGCTGAACGATGGGGTGATCTCGACTGAACAGTATAAGACAAGACGTGACCACTTAAGCAGACAGATCCAAGAGCTGGAGGCACAGAACAGACAGCTTACTAAACAGATGAGGGAGCTGCAGGGAAATGCCACAGAGAATGGCTTTGTTTGGCTGTTCCGCCCCTGCGAGCAGGTCGAGTCTTTGACCCAGGAGATCGTAGATGCCCTGATTCGCTCCATTCGGATCTACAGGGCGGACCAAATTGAAATACAATGGAAATATTTAGATGATTATAAAAAATGCTTGGATCTCTTGAAAGATCAAACGGACAGGAAGGCGGTGTGATCCTATCAGATAAGCCCCTTGTTGAAGTATCTTAAAACACGATCGCGACAATTTGAAATCATAAATGGCAGACTTGTGATAATATTTATCATAAGCCTGCCATTTATTTGTCGTATTGGAGAAAGTGGCTTTTTGCTTACTTGACAGGTGAGGGCCCGGGAATACCCTGAGGGCCGGTAGGGCCAGTGGCACCGTTAGGTCCAGGGATACCCTGCGGGCCGGTGGGGCCGGTGGGGCCGGTCCCGACGGGCGGGATGGGCCCGGGGCAGATAGGCGGGCAGGGAGCAGGGCCAGGCCCAGGGCAGATAGGCGGGCAGGGAGCAGGCCCAGGCCCGGGGCAGATGGGCGGGCAGGGACTGGGGCCGGGCCCGGGACAGACGGGCTGGCAGGAAGGCGGGCAGGAGCACGAGCAGCGGCTGCCCGTACCCTGGGAGCACATGGAGTCCCAGCGTGTCAGACTTCTGTCTGAAGGAAGATAACGGTTCATTTGGGTCTCCTTTTCTTCATTCAAGATTGCGTGGCTTTGCCACAGCCCATTCTATGCGACTGCCGTTCTTCCGGTGCGCCTCCGCGCCCGGCCGTCCTTTCCCGCAGCCGCCCCTTTACAATCCAGAACATTTCTGACATAATGGAGGCAAACCACCACCATTCACCAGGAAAGGCCGTGTTGTTATGTCTGACCGCCCCTATGTTCTCGCCCTGGATCAAGGCACCACCAGCAGCCGATGCATCCTGTTTGACCGGCAGATTTTAAGGCTGATCTTCGGGACAGTGGATGAAGAAGTATTTAACTCTGCTCGTACATACTTTTTCTATTCATCCCTCTCCTACCCATTTATCGCCCTGTATGATGCCGGTTCCTCCATCTTCAGAGCACAGAAAAATACCGGCTTTCCCATGGCCATGTCCCTGATCGCAAACATTGCAAATGTGATCGGAAATATCATTCTGGTGCTGATCCTGGGACAGGGTGTAGCAGGCGCCGCCATCTCCACTCTGGCTGCCAGGGCCTTATGTGCTCTGCTGGTTCTCCTGCGCCTTGTAAAGCCCAGGGAAAATCAGCCGGTCTATGTAGCCAATTATACCCGCATACGCCCCCATATGCCTTTGATCCGGCGGATTCTCCATATCGGTATTCCCGCAGGCATTGAAAACAGTATGTTCCAGTTTGGAAAGCTTGCTATCCAGTCCAGTGTGTCTACCCTTGGTGTTACCGCCATGGCAGCCCATGCAATGGCCTCCAATTTTGAAAGCTTTAACGGGATCGCAGGCATTGGCGTGGGAATCGGCCTTATGACCGTTACCGGACACTGTCTGGGAGCCGGAAGAAAGGACGAAGCGGTCTATTATGTAAAGAAATTCTGCGTGGCAGCAGAAATCGCCGTGGCCGGAAGCTGTATCCTTCTTTTCCTTTTAGCCCGCCCCATTGTCACCCTTTCAGGCATGGAGCCCGAAAGCATGCGTCTGTTTCTGGGACTTTTGACCTTCATCACCCTTGTAAAACCGATCATCTGGGTACCGTCCTTCATACCCGCTTATGGCCTGAGGGCCGCAGGAGATGTAAAATATACCATGGTCGTTTCCTGTCTTACCATGTGGCTGTGCCGGGTGTCCTTATGTATTTTTCTCATCCGCGGCCTTGGCGTGGGCCCTATCGCCGTGTGGATCGGTATGTTCTCCGACTGGATCGTGAGGGGAATCTTCTTTACAAGACGGTATATGAGCAGAAAATGGCTGGAGTTTCATGTGCTTTAACATAACCCCTGCCGTTACCCTCTCTCTTTTTCATTTTTTATAATTTAAGATAGAAAATCTCCGTATTTTATGG
>ENA-ORUG01002171-ORUG01002171.1-human-gut-metagenome-genome-assembly--contig:-NODE-2171-length-14767-cov-3.217170_pt1 | contig 14767 bp, 10 predicted proteins | sample MGYA00242079_ERZ509207 | MGnify/ENA primary metagenome ERZ509207 (study PRJEB26280, sample SAMEA2338780) | human gut metagenome | biome: human gut; feature: human-associated habitat; material: faeces...
CGGCAGGCCGCGCCTGCACGACCGTGTGCGGCTGATACAGCGTGCCCTCGCGCGGCTGGGCCAGCGGCGTTGCCATGAAGTGCGCTTCCACCTCGTCCGGCATCATCGTACCGCAGTAGAACAGCTCCACCTGCGCCTCACTCAGCGCACGGCGATAGGCCGCGTACAACGTTTCCGGCGTAATGCGCTCCGCCTGCTCGATCGTACCGAGCGCGGACTTGCCGTAGTTCTCGTTTTCGCACATGAGCTCGTTCAGTCGGCGCGGCGCCCACGAACGCGGATCGTTTTTGAGCGCGGCAATGCGGTCGATCAGGTTGCCGCGCTCGCCCTCTACATAAGCGGCGCAGAACAGGCCGTCCTGCAGATACGGGTCATACAGCAGATCGCACAGCAGACCGATCACACCGGCGGTCAGACCGTCGGCTCCCGGTGCATAAGTCTCATCAATACAGTCGGACAGAAAGCCGATGCACAGGTTCTCTCCCTCCTTGCGCACTGCGGCTTCGATACGCGCACCGTACAGCTCGTCAAGCGCGGTGCCGAACGCCTGCATGTCGTTCAGCCTGGCCGTGCCGCGGCGCAAAACCTGCGGCAGACACGCGCGCAGCGCGGCATCCTCGCCGCCGAGCGGCAGCACCAGCATCGTGCGCAGCACTGCCCGCTTAAACTTCGGTGTGGTCACGCAGGTGAGATTGATTCCCGCACCCAGCGTTTTTCGGGTCACTTGTTGCATAATTTCCCTCGATTCCGGAAAAGTTTGTCTAACGGGTTATATTATACCGTATATGTGGGAGTAACGCAAACGTAGTTTATGTGAAGTTGCGGCGGTTTAACCGCAACGCAGGCTATTCCGGAACCGACCCGTTGGGATGCACGAACCGCGCAGGCGGTTCGCCCTATCCGGGCAGCATTTCTCAGCACCGGCTGAGCGGGGTACTCGAACTGCGCAAGCGTGTTCGTCCCTAACGGGCGGAGAGTTTTTCGCTGAAATTCAGCGAGGAGTTGCGCTCTGCGAAGCGCGGGAGATTGCCGCAGGCGCGGCTGGGACAGCGCCGTACCCACGGCGGTGGGCAAAAAGGAAGGGACACCTACGGTTTGCCCGTAGGCTGCTAAACATTGTTCCCGCGCCGTGCGCGGATTAAATGAGTGCGTACCCTCTTGTGAATTACCCCTTTTCCCTTGGATAGCCTGGCGCAGACCAGAGAACGGCGAAATGTTTCGGAACTGAAACCTTACTCGTCTTGACAAGCTATGGTCAGGAACGTAAAATATAGGTAATAAGGTAAGGCAGAATGTCCGCATTCTGCAACTGTCAAAAAGGGGATAGTATTTTGAAGTTGACAAAACGCATTTTCAGCGGTCTGCTGGCCGCCATGATGCTGTTCACCACTGCTTTTGCCGTAAATGATTCGGCGACCACCAAGGCTGCAAACGCGCTGACGTTTGCATTCAAGCCGATCACCGGCAGCGAGTACGACAGCACTGCTCTCCAGACCGATCTGGCAGCAACGCAGAAGATCATCTCGCAGCGTATGCAGCTTGAGGGTCTGACCGGCGCGTCTGCCGCCGTTTCCGGCGATGTGATCACCGTTTCCATTCCGAAAACAGCTACCGGCAACACTGCCGCTTACTGGGCCGCTCGTCTGGGCGACCGCCGTCTGTGCAGTGTGACCGACTTTCTGAACGAGGAGTGGCAGTTCGACCGTGCAGATTTTGCCTCTGCCAAGGCAACCACTGAAAACGGCGAAGAAGCCGTTGAGATCGACCTGACCGACTCCGGCAAGACCAAGCTGACCGAGGCCCACAACAAGGTAAAGGCATACCTTGCGGACAGCAAGAACAACGCTGACAAGGCGCAGTGGCTCACCTTCCACTGGGGCACCACCACCTTCCGCATGCTGGTGGACGACAGCTTCTCCGACAGCAAGCTGGTGATCGGCGGCGATTCCGATCCGCTGCGTGCCGGTGCGTCCAAGTACATGCCGCAGTATCTGATGCTCGATCCGCTCCCGTTTGCACTGGAGCAGACCGCCGTTCCGACGACCACCGAGCCGACGACTCCGACCACTCCCACCGAACCCACGACTCCGACTGACCCGACCACACCTTCCGAGCCGGCGACCACGGATTTCCCAGATATCGACGGTCACTGGGCTGCTGCTTCGCTGCGCAAGGGTGTTGAGCTGGGTCTTCTGAAGGGCATCAACGGCAAAATTATGCCGAACAACTCGGTCAAGCGTTCCGAGGCTATCGTTATCCTCAACCGTGCGCTTGGCGCAACGCAGGCCGACAGTGTATCCGGTCTGGCTGCCAGCCAGCAGTCCGCATGGTACAGCGAGGATCTGGGCAAGTCCATCCACCTCGGCCTGATTACCGCAAACGACAACCGCAGCTTTGACACTGCAGCTACCCGTGCCGAGGCTTTCGTTCTGATGGCTCGTGCGTTCGCGTACGACCGCGCTGAGACCGCTACCGATGAGCTGAGCAGCTTCACCGATACCTCCTCCATGACCACCGAGCAGAAGCAGGCTGCTGCCGCTCTGATCAGCCAGGGCGTTGTAAACGGTACCTCTGCTGCCAAGCTGTCTCCGTCGAACAAGCTGACCCGTGCACAGTTCGTCACCATGATCGTGCGCATTGCAGCTGCCACCAACGCAGACAGCGCACCGACCGAGCTAGCCGGCGGCACCGTACTCACCAATCCGAGCATCGCTCTGACCGGCACAGTCGCAGACGGCGACTGGATCTTTGCCGCTCCCACGAATGAAATTTCGCTCGATTCCGTCAGCAGCTCGCACCGCATCGTCCTCAAGGGCGAGGAGCGTGCTGTACTGAATGCTACCAAGCAGACTAGCATCTCTACGCTTGCTGTTGACCCGGCAGGCACGGCGGATGTGAAGATGGACAACACTTCGTCCGTAAACACGCTTGTTATCGCGGGCAAGGGCGGCTCCGTTGGCTACAGCGGTGCAGTCTCCAACATCGAGATCACCGCTTCCGGCCGCACCATCGTGCTCGAAGGCATGACCTCGGATGCCATCACCATTACCGGCAGCAACAACACCATCCTGCTCAAGGGCGACGCGGATACCGTCTCCGTACTGCGCGGCTCCGGCAACCGCATCACGCTGTCCGGCACGGTCGGCACGATGGTTCTGGCCGGCAAGAACACCACGGTTGACGGCACCGGCAAGATCGGCACCGTAGACACCCGCATGGTCGGCTGCACGGTAACGGCTAAGGCCGACCACACGATCGACAACATCGATCCCGGTCTGGATGGCGTTCAGATCACGATGACCGTTCCGGATAAGGTTAAGGCCGGCGGCTCGTTGACTGCCAAGGTCAGCTTCTCCGGCGTAAAGGAAGGCGTTACCTGCACTGCAATCTGGTATCAGGACGGCTCCGCGATCAAGGGCTGCACGAACAACAGCTTCGAGCTGACCAACGACAAGACCTCCAGCCACACCAGCACCTTCACCTTCACCAAGAATATGAAGACCAGCACGGCGATCGGCTTTAAGCTGCTCTACGCCAACCCGTCCACCGGCGAAACCGAGCAGGTTTACGCCCAGAAGACCGTTCCGATCGAGAATTACTCTGCCGAGTGGTATGCACAGCGCGATGCTGCCGCTATCCTCAAGCAGGTATCCTCGGTTTACCGCGGCAACTACACCACGTCCTACGCGGCCAACAACGATTACTCCAAGACCACTAAGGAGGTCTGGATCAACGCCAAGGGCTACTCCAGCAACACCAATTATCTGGTCTGGATCAACCGCGCCTATCAGCATGTAAACGTATTCACCGGCTCCAAGGGCAACTGGAAGCTGACTAAGAGCTTTATCGTCGGCACCGGCGCTGCCTCCACCCCGACTCCGGTCGGCGTGACCACCGTCAGCTACAAGCTGAAGGCAGGCTGGACCACCGGTACTTACACGGTTCGTCCGGTTGTAGGCTTCTACCCGGGCACCGGCTACGCGTTCCACTCCCGCCTGTGCTATCCCGGCACCAGCACCGAATATGACTTCAGCAGCGGCTATCCGGTTTCGCACGGCTGTGTACGCATGAAGCACAACGACATCAACTGGATTTACAACAACATACCGATCGGCTCGACTGTCGTAATCTACTAAACCGCAGCTGCAAACACCGATATTCTCCGTTTTTCCGGAGAGTATCGGTGTTTTTTTGCTGCGAAACAGTGTGTACATCATCAACATCCTGTCTTGCACCGCAACAATAAATTCTCACCATGATAGTGTAGTTCGTCATTTTATACGCATTTTTCGCAAATACAATTGGTTATCGTTGTGACATTTTAATGTTGACACCGACAACATCAAGGACTATAATAAACCCATCACAACAAACAACGAGGTGAGGAAATGGCCGATCAGTATCATCATGGAAATCTGAAAAGCAAGCTGCTGGAGGAAGCGGTCACGCTGATCTCGCAGGACGGCCTCGAAAATCTTTCTCTCCGACGGCTGGCAACGCAGTGCGGCGTGAGTCACAATGCCATCTACCGCCATTTTGACAGCAAGGAGCGCCTGATCGACGCCTGCCGTGCCTATGTCATGCAGGAGCTGACGCGCACACTCGAGCTGACGCTCAGCGGTCTGGACGAAAGCCTGCCGCAGACCATGGAACAGCTCGGCACCGCCTATCTGGATTTTTACATGCGCAACCCGACGTATTTCAGCGCGTATTTCCGCAATGCGTCCCAGAAACTGACGTTCTCGCTTGAGCCGATCGAGGGCAACTACCCGCCGTTTTCCGTTTTCCGCCGTGTGGCTGTTGCTATCGCGGAAAAGCAAGGCATTCCGCAGGATGAGACACGATGGCGGCTTCTGCGCTACTGGACGATGCTCAACGGCATATTCGCCATGTGGATTTCCTCCAACGTGGAACTGCCTGAAAACTGGAAAACCTGTCTGAAAAACGAATTTTAAGGAGCGTTTACGATATGAAACAGATCATTCTTACGGGCGACCGCCCGACCGGCAACCTGCATGTCGGCCACTACGTCGGCTCACTGGCCGAGCGCGTGAAGCTGCAGAATTCCGGAAAATATGACGAAATTTACATCATGATTGCGGACGCACAGGCGCTGACCGACAACGCCGAGCACCCGGAGCGCGTGCGCCAGAATATTATGAAGGTCGCGCTGGACTATCTTGCGGTCGGCATTGACCCGGAAAAGGCGAATATCTTCATCCAGTCCATGGTGCCGCAGCTGACCGAGCTGACGTTCTACTATATGAACCTTGTCACCGTGTCCCGTGTACAGCGCAACCCTACCGTTAAGGCAGAGATTCAGATGCGCAACTTTGAAGCCAGCATTCCGGTCGGTTTTTTCTGCTATCCGATCAGTCAGGCGGCGGACATCACCGCATTCAACGCTACGGCTGTTCCGGTCGGCGAGGACCAGGAGCCGATGCTCGAGCAGTGCCGCGAAATCGTGCACAAGTTCAACACGGTTTACGGCGAAACGCTGACGATGCCGCAGATTGTTCTTCCGTCCAACAACGCATGCATGCGTCTGCCCGGCACAGACGGCAAGGCGAAGATGAGCAAGTCGCTCGGCAACTGCATCTACCTTGCGGATCCGGAGGAGGTCGTTCGTGAGAAGATCATGTCCATGTACACCGATCCGGACCACATCCGCGTGCAGGATCCCGGCAAGCTGGAGGGCAATACCGTGTTCACCTATCTGGATGCGTTCTGCCAGCCAGAGCACTTCGCAGAATTCCTGCCGGACTACCAGAGCCTTGACGAGCTGAAAGCGCACTACCAGCGCGGCGGACTCGGCGATGTGAAGGTAAAGAAGTTCCTGAACAACGTCATGCAGTCGCTGCTGTCGCCCATGCGTGAGCGCCGTACGCAGTGGGAGGGTCGCCTGCCCGAAGTCTACGAGATTCTCAAGAAGGGCAGCGAAATCGCCGCTGAGACCGCTCAGGGTACGCTCGATCGAGTCCGTCACGCGATGAAGATCGACTATTTCACCGATAACGGCCTGCTCAAGTAAAAACAGCAAAATAAAGGACGAACCGCTTGGTTCGTCCTTTCTGTTAGATTTTCGGAATTTGCTGGGTCACGCAGTGGATATTGCCGCCGCCGATCAGAATATCGCGGGCCGGAATCGCAACCACCTTACGGGTCGGGAAAAGCTCCTGCAGGATGGCCTGCGCCTTTTCATCCATCGGGTCACCGAAGGCAGGCATGACAACAGCCTCGTTCGCAATGTAGAAGTTGACGTAGCTTGCCGCCAGACGCTCTCCCGGGGTACGGGTCGGCTCGCCGTCGCACAGGTCAAGGCCGTCGCACTCCTCTGCGGTGATGGTCACCGGCTTGGGCAGCGGCAGCTTGTGCACCCTGATCCTGCGGCCCTTGGCATCGGTCGCAGCTTCCAGTGCATCCAGACTGGCCTTGGAGAGCGCATACTGCGGGTCGGTCTCGTCGTCCGTCCACGCGAGCACAACCTCGCCCGGAGCCGTGAAAGCGCATACGTTGTCAACGTGCTCGTTGGTCTCGTCGTTGTAAATACCGCGCGGCAGCCAGATCACCTTGGAAACGCCCAGATAATCGCACAAAACCTGCTCAATTTGAGTCTTTGTGAGATCGGGATTGCGTCCCGCGCTCAGCAGGCAGGCTTCGGTGACGAGTGCGGTGCCCTCGCCGTCCGAGTGGATGGAGCCGCCCTCGCAAATGAAATCGCGTTTATCGTATACGTCGTTGTTCAGCAGATCGCAGAACTTGCGCGCCACGCGGTTGTCCTTCTCCCACGAGGGATACAGGCCGTCCACATCGCCGCCCCACGCGTTGAAACCCCAGTCGATGCCGCGGCGCTCTCCCCTGCCGTTGATAACAAAGGTCGGGCCAACGTCACGCGCCCACGCATCGTCAGTCTCCATCACGACCAGACGAACGCGGTCGGGCAGCTGCGCACGCGCGTTGTCATACTGCCCTTCCGAGCAGAGCACGGTCATGCTTTCGCTTTCGGAAATCGTCTCGATCACACGCAGAAAGGCTTTCCGGGCCGCATAGGCGCCGTACTGCCAGCTGTCGGCGCGTTCCGGCCAGATCATCAGGCAGCCCTCATGCGGTGCAAACTCCGCAGGCATATAAAACCCGTCCTGCGCGGGTGTAGTGTGCAAAATTTTCATGGTATCTCTCCTGTTCGGTGGTACATCAAGAGTACAACATTTTGATGGAATTTGCAATGGTCGTAGGCGGTTTGAAATGAAAAATTGAGAATAGAGAATGGAAAATGAACGTAATATTTAACGGTATGCGGGCGGTCGCCGGCCCGCCCCTGCGATTCCACGATTGCCGAGAACGCCATTCCGACCTGATAAATCCATCGCTTTTCCCCTCACCTTCATTCTCCATTTTCCATTCTCAATTATTCAACTTTCCCTTTATCATCCCCGCAGAATATGGTACACTAAAAATGTATCAACCCATTTCCAAAGGAGAGGTGCATACCATGAATTACGCTTATACCTATACATACACACCGCTTTTCTCAATGATTTTGCCGATTCTGGCACTTTTACTGATTCTTGCGGGCGGCATCGCGCTGTACACGCTGTTTGTCCGCAAGCCGAATCACTACCACGGCGCGGCAGCAAAGTTGCATGATTTTCTCAATTTCCGGCACGCGTACACCGAGGGTCTGCTGAAAATCCTGTACTGCATGACGGTCGCTGCGCTGGCTGTTTACAGCGTTATTCTGCTGTTTTTCCACTTTTTCTGGGCGATCCTGCTGTTTATCGTCGGAAATATTGCTGCACGGCTCGGCTATGAATTTATTATGATGCTGTTCAGCATGCACCGCACCCTGCGCAGCATTGACCGCAAAATGCCCGAGCCGCAGCCGTTCGAGCAGCCGACTCCCGCACCGCAGCACGAGCCGCAGAATACACCGGAAAATCCGCTCCCGCCCGATCAGCCGTAACACAGACCGCTGTTTCCGCTTGAAATTTGTTCAACGCAGATTGCAAAAACACGCAAGTCATGATAAAATAAATATACTATTACAGAATTTCGCGGCAGGACCAACCCATGTGCTGCCCTACAGAAAAGAGTATCTTAGAAAAAGGAGGTCCGTGCATTGAAAATTCAGGAAAGCGCGGAAAACTACCTGGAAGCCATCCTGGTTCTGACGCAGAAAAATGGACAGGTGCGCTCGATCGACGTTGCGCACTACACCGGCTTTTCCAAGCCGAGCATCAGCCGTGCCGTTGGCCTGCTGCGCGATAACGGTTACGTTTCCATCGACCAGAACGGTCTGCTGGGACTGACCGAATCCGGCATGCAGATTGCCACCAGCATTTACGAGCGCCACACCGTGCTCACCGCGTTCCTCACCGCTCTCGGCGTGGACGCTGAGACCGCCGCTGAGGATGCGTGCCGCATCGAGCATGTGCTGAGCGAGGAAACCTTCGACAAGCTCAAGCAGCATGCGAAGGCGTATATCGACGCACAGGGTAAATAAGACCCGTTGAAAATCCTGCCTTTTCAGGCAGGATTTTTTATATTAAATTTTATCGAACAAATTTTCGATAAAATCATTGCATTCAAATCGGCACCCTGTTATAATGGGTGTATCGAATCCGAATACACCGCCGCTCTGCGGCTTGCATATTTGTAACTTTTTCAGGAGGAAATGCTATCATGGCTACCAAAAAGCAGTTGGAACCGGTCGCTCCTGCGGCTGATAAGAAGAAAGCACTTGCCGCTGCGCTCGGTCAGATCGAAAAGCAGTTCGGTAAAGGCTCGGTTATGCGTCTGGGCGAAAACACCGGCATGAATATCGAACACATCCCGACCGGCTCGATCGGTCTGGATCTCGCACTCGGCATCGGCGGTCTGCCGCGCGGCCGAATCATTGAGATCTACGGACCGGAATCCTCCGGTAAGACCACGGTTGCGCTGCACAGCGTTGCAGAGGCACAGAAGCTGGGCGGCACGGCTGCGTTTATCGACGCCGAGCACGCGCTCGACCCGGTTTACGCCAAGGCACTCGGCGTTGACATTGACAGCCTGCTGGTCTCCCAGCCGGACACCGGTGAGCAGGGTCTGGACATTGCGGAAGCGCTTGTGCGCTCGGGCGCGATCGATATCGTCGTTATCGACTCGGTTGCCGCGCTGACGCCGCGCGCCGAAATCGAAGGCGAAATGGGCGATTCCTTTGTCGGTCTGCATGCCCGCATGATGAGTCAGGCGATGCGAAAGCTGGCCGGCTCGATCGCCAAGAGCCAGTGTGTAGCCATCTTTATCAACCAGCTGCGTGAGAAGGTCGGCGTCATTTACGGCAATCCGGAGGTCACCACCGGTGGCCGTGCGCTCAAGTTCTATGCGTCTGTCCGCATGGAGGTCCGCCGCGTGGAGCATCTGAAAAACGGCACCGAGCTGATCGGCAGCCACACCCGCGTAAAGGTTGTAAAAAACAAGGTCGCTCCCCCGTTCAAGCAGGCTGAGTTCGATATTATGTACGGCGAAGGCATTTCCCGCACGAGCGAGCTGGTCGATCTCGGCGTGGAATTCGGCATCCTCAACAAGTCCGGCGCGTGGTTCTCCATGGGCGATACCCGTCTGGGTCAGGGCCGCGACGCTGCCAAGCAGTATTTCAAGGATCATCCGGACATCGCGGATGACGTACAGAAGCAGATCATGGAAAAGGTAGCCGAGGAGCGCAGCAAGCTGGCGCAGAGCCATGCGGCACGTCCTTCCGCTGCTGTGCCGACCGAGAAGGCCGAAAAGCCTGCGGATAAGGCGCCGCGTCCGTCGTCCTCCAAGGCAGTCTCCATCGACGCGGACGATTTTGACGACCTCGACGAAGAATAATGAGTGAGGATAAATACCGCGCAGCCCTCGATATGGCGGCAAAACAGCTGTCTTATCGGGCACTGAGTGCGAAAATGCTGCGCGACAAGCTGCTTGCCAAGGGGCACGATGAGGAAGCCGCCGATTACGCGCTTGCGTGGCTGACCGAACGCAGTCTGCTGAACGATGCGCTGTTCGCGGAAAGCGTTGTGCGCAGCTACACGCGCAAGGGCTACGGCGCGGCACGCATCCGGCAGGAGCTGACCCGCCGCGGCATAGACCGCGACACCGCAGAAGCAGCTATGCAGACCTTCTCTCCGGATGAGGCGCAAATGCTGGCTCTGCTCGAAAAACGCCTGCGCGGTGACGTTTCCGACCGAAAAGAGGTCGAAAAAGCCGTTGCGGCACTCCAGCGTCGCGGTTTTGCGTGGAATGATATCAAGCGCGCACTCGAAACCTATGGCAGTTCGCTGCCGGAGGAAGAATAACAAACATCCCGCTTTTTTGCAAGGAAAGCGGGATGTTTGATTTTATCCCGGTAAATCGCTTGCATGAATCCCGCGGTTGGAGTATCATAATAAGAGTAGAAAACTCTACCGGAAAGGAAGTATTTCCATGGAAACCAATAAAATTCCCGCCCGCGCAGATGTGCCCGAAAAGGACAAATGGGCGATTCAGGATCTGTTTGCGACCGACGATGACTGGCGTGCCGCGTTAGCGAAGGCCAAGGAGTTCCTTCCGCGCATCACCGCATTCCGCGGCAGACTGGCCGAAAGCGGTGCTGCTCTGCTGTCTTTTTTCCGTCTGGATGATGAAATCAGCCTTGCGTTTGACGCGCTCGTACACTACGCGCAGCGCCGCAGCGATGAGGACACCCGCGTCGCCGCGTATCAGGAGATGGTCAGCCAGGTGACGCGCTTCGCGGTCGAAATTCAGTCTGCCGCCGCGTTTGAGACCCCTGAGCTGCTCGCCATCAGCGATGAGGACATGAACCGTCTGTACGCCGAAGCACCCGAGCTGGAGCTGTACCGCCTGAATATCGACCGCATTCGCCGCCGCCGAGAGCATGTGCTGTCCGACAAGGAGGAGGCAATCCTCGCCGCTGCAGGCGAAATGGCCGCCAGCCCGGATGACATTTACTCCATGCTCAACGATGCCGACCTCAAATTCCCGGACGCGGTGGACAAGGACGGTAATAAGCACCCCGTCACGCACGGCACGTTCATCCCGCTCATGCAGTCCTACGACCGCGTGCTCCGCAAGTCCGCGTTCGATTCGCTGTACTCGGTTTACGGCCAGTTCCGCAACACCTCGGCGGCAACGCTGTCCGCGCAGCTCAAGCAGCTGCTGTTCTTCGCGAATGTCCGCAAGTACCCCTCGACGCTGGATGCCGCCCTTGACGGCAATGAAGTGCCGACCGCGATTTACCGCAACCTGATTGACGCGGTGCACCGCTCGTTTGCGCCCATGTACCGCTATGTTGCGCTGAGAAAGAAGCTGCTCGGCGTGGACGAACTGCACATGTACGACCTGTATGTGCCGGTCGTGGACGGCGTGGAAATGAAATTCACGTTCGAGGAGGCCAAGGAGATCGCACTGAAGGCGCTCGCGCCACTCGGCGAGGACTACCTGAATCTGCTCCGCGAAGGCTTTGCAAACGGCTGGATCGACGTGTACGAGAACGAGGGCAAGCGCTCGGGCGCGTACTCGGCAGGTGCGCGCGTACACCCGTATGTGCTGCTCAACTTCAAGGGCACGCTCGACGACGTGTTCACGCTCGTGCATGAGATGGGCCACTCCATCCACTCGTACCTGTCCAACAAGACCCAGCCGACCGCATACCAGGATTACGTTATCTTTGTTGCTGAGGTTGCATCCACCTGCAACGAGGCCCTGCTGATGGAGTACCTGCTGTCCGTCACGACCGATAAGAAGGAGCGCGCGTACCTCATCAACCACTTCCTCGAGCAGTTCCGCGGCACACTGTACCGCCAGACCATGTTCGCTGAGTTCGAGCTTGCCGCCAACGAAATGACCCAGCGCGGCGAGGGCACGACCGCCGAAGCGCTCTGCGCGATGTACAAAAAGCTGAACGAGCAGTATTTCGGACCGGAAATGAACGTAGACGAAGAGATTTCGCTTGAATGGGCGCGTATTCCGCACTTCTACTACGATTACTACGTTTACCAGTACGCGACCGGCTACGCCGCTGCCATTGCACTCTCGCGCCGCATTCTGCGGGAGGGTGAACCGGCGGTGAAGGATTACCTCGGCTTCCTGTCCGGCGGCTGCTCTGCCGACCCGATCACGCTGCTGCGCGGCGCGGGCGTGGATATGGCAAGTCCGAAGCCGATTGAGGACGCAACAAAGCTGTTTGATGAAATGATCTCGGAGATGGAAAAGATTCTGAATTGAGCATTAAGAATGAAAAATGGAGAATGACGTTTCTTTTTGCATTTTTCATTGTCTGTAACACTCGATTAGAGCAAAGAAAAGGCACAGCTGATTGAAGTGACCCCAAAAAGTTAGACAAAAATTGTTCAAGCAGCCGAAAGGGCTTGCTTCCTGTGAATTGCAGGCGGCAGGCCCTTTCGTTTAGCCTTAATCCTGCGGTTGTTGTAGTAGTCCAAGCTCTACCTTGACAAAGGCAGAGCCGTGAGCGTATAATAAACATAGAAATGGTGGACACTGTTCCACGATCAATCACCTTTTAGATCATCATTAAGTCGATGACCGTTCGGGTCCCATCCGAGCGGTCATCGCGCATTTATAAGGGAAATGTGCAGTACGATGACCACACAAATAAAAAGACGAAATGCTTTTTCCTTCATAACGCATTCACCTTCTCCCGCCCACAAACTGTAGGAGAAGAAGGGATTGACCGCTGTAAGCAAACCAAGTAATCTGCCTCAAGAACAGTGGCCGCTTATGGATAGCAAATAAATGCGTATATGTTTATATGCTTTCAATCGTTTGGTGTACATACCATCAAAATTGGGAATATGTATATCAATATAATCATATCCCTCATCAAAAACCCCGGTCTGCAAACAAGTGCAGACCGGGGTTTTAACAGATGAAGTATTGCCGTAAAGACGGCGAACTGTAAAATTACTGGCTGATGGTCTGACGCAGTGCGTCGATCGAGGTGTTGACACCTGCATCAACGGTCATGGTCAGGTCCTCCATCTCGAGGGAAACGTCGCCGTCGTAGCCCATCATATGGCAGACAGAGAAGAATTCCTTCCACCACTGCAGGTCCTTGCCGCAGCCGACTGCAACGTAGTTCCATACGCGGTCAGCGGACTCGGTAACAGGGCGAGGCTCGAGCAGACCGTCGGTGTCAGCCAGACCACGCTCGATACGGGCATCCTTGCCGTGAACGTGGAAGATGCAGCCCTTGAGCGCACGAGCAGCCGCGATCGGGTCTGCACCCAGAACCATCATGTGGGACGGGTCGAGGTTGATGCCGAGCATCGGGTCGGTAGCCTCACGCAGCTTGAGCAGGGTCGAAGCAGACCAAACCATGGTGCCCGGGAATTCCTCGATAGCGATGTGCTCGATGCCGCACTTCTTGCAGTGTGCGATGAACTCATTCCAGAACTCGATGGTTACCTTCCACTGGTACTCATACGCCGGAGCCATGAAATCCGGCCACGAAACGGTAGAGGTGATCCAGTTCGGGGTGGTGTCGGTCTCGTTGCCGGCCGGCAGACCTGCCATGGCTACGATCTTCTTAACGCCCAGCAGACCTGCCAGCGTAGCGCAGTCGTACATGGACTTCTTGTATTCCTCGCCGGTCTTGGACGGCCAAAGCGGGTTGCAGGATGTGTTCAGAGCAGAAATACGCATGCCGCGCTTCTCGAGCTCGCCCATGAATTCCTTGCGCTTGCCTTCGTCAGCAAGCAGCTCCGCGGTGTTGCAGTGCTTGCGCGCACCCCAGCCGCCTGCGGTCATCTCAACCGCGTCGATACCGAGAGACTTTACCTTATCGAGCATATCCGTGTAGGACAGATCAGCAAAAACATCCGTGCAAATTGCGAGTTTCATATAAAGATTACCTCCTGAAAATAGGCAACGGGTGCGCGGATCGCCGCACACCCGCCGAAGAAAAAAGAGAGAAGTTAGGGTCTAAGTGAAAATGCTAAAGTGATATAAAATAATTGAATTACTTCTTGTAGAAATCCGGCATCTCGTCGTATACGACCGGCTGGATGGTCTGGGTTTCGCGTGCCTTGGAAGCTGCAGCCGCAGCAACCTGGCAGCAGTAGCCATCCCATGCGGTCGGGCCGTCAACGTAGCCTGCCTTGGAAGCGTTGATCCAGGTCTGGATCTCTGCGTTATATGCATCTGCAAAGCGCTGGAAGCAATCCGTGTACATTGCCTGACCGGTGGTTGCATTTGCGTTTACCGAGATGTAATTCGGCTTCGGCATGTTGAGCACCGCGCCGTCACATACGATCTCGCACTTGATGTCGTAGTCATTCTTGTTATTTACGAAGGATTCAACGTCGATGCGGACGCCGGACTTTGTGGTCAAGATCATGATCTGCGGGTCGTGCAGGTCCTTCGGACCGTTGTTGGTGGACTTGCCGTAGCGAACCTCAGCGGTAGCGTAATCCTCGCCGAGCAGCCAGCGCAGAACGTCGATTTCGTGAACCATGGAGTTCTCAACTGCCATGGAGTTGTCCCAGTCATCCGGAACAGACGGGTTGCGGTGTGCGCAGTGCAGCAGCAGGGCTTCGCCGTACTTGCCGCTGTCAACCGCTGCCTTCAGCTGCTTGTAGCCTTCGTCATAGCGGCGCATGAAGCCGACCTGAACCAGCTTCCTACCTGCCTTCATCTCCGCCTCAACGATGCGCTTGCACGCGTCTGCCTTGGGAGCGAGCGGCTTCTCGCACAGCACGTTGGAGCCGTGTGCAAAGGCGGTCAG
>ENA-ORUG01002179-ORUG01002179.1-human-gut-metagenome-genome-assembly--contig:-NODE-2179-length-14698-cov-3.615448_pt1 | contig 14698 bp, 11 predicted proteins | sample MGYA00242079_ERZ509207 | MGnify/ENA primary metagenome ERZ509207 (study PRJEB26280, sample SAMEA2338780) | human gut metagenome | biome: human gut; feature: human-associated habitat; material: faeces...
AGATGGATGCAATCACACCCAGGTCACGCCCCAGGCTCAACAGCAGCGCTACCAACCGGTGGGCAGGTCCGAAGTAGTGCTCAAACAACTCTGGCACCGTGGTGATTCCTGCCTTGCGCAGACGGGGGATGAGCCATATCCCCATCCACATGGTGGCGGCGATGAAGCTGGCACCGGACCAAAAAGAGCCCAGCCCCACGGTGTAACCGCTGCCAGCATAGCCCATGACCGTGGCGGAGCTGACCCAGGTTGCAAACAGGGAACCCGCCACGATCAGCAGCGGCGCCTTCCGGCCTGCCAGGATATAGTCGTCGGAGTTCGTATCGGCCTGTCCTTTTTTATTGTAGTAAAAGCCAATTCCGATCATCACAGCGAAGAACACCAGGATCACAACGAGTGCAAAGATCTTAGGGCCCATAACACTTCTCCTTTCTGTCTTATCCGCGCGTTACGGCCGCCAGCCGTAGATTGCGCACCAAATCAGCAGATACACCGCCATATAGCCGATGCATCCCACCATCGTAAGAACCATTTTCCCCACAGGAGCCGGTACCTGGTCCATGGGATCGTTTTCCACGTACTTGAATTTCATATGCGCGCTCCTCCCTTCTTGATTTTCTTATCATCCACGTAAGTGGTGTGTCCCTGCTCAGAAAATTAGCTCCTCCAGTTCCCGCTTGCTGGCGTCGCTCTGGGTCTCCTGGTAGCGCCGCTCCACGTTGTTGCAGATACCCTCAAAGACCTGATACAAAACGCCCTTGCCCCGGGGCTGGTCATAGTGGAGCTCCAGCTTCTCCCCCTCTGTGCCGTAAAAGATGATCTTTTTGACCTCTTTGCTCAGGTCCTTGAAGGGAGTGGACAGGGAGAAGTGATACTTCTTGGCCAGGGCGTCGAACTGGGCGGGGGTGATGGACTGGGCGCCGTCGCACAGGGCGTGGCTGGGGTCGTTGTGGACCTCGATGATCAGGCCATCCGCCCCGCAGGCCGCCGCCGCGAGATAAAGGGCCGGGAATCCGGCATAGGGGATGCAGGCGCAGACGAGCAGCACGACGGCCGCGGCGACGACCGCAGTAGGATGCCGGCGCACCCCGGCGGTCCACTCGGGCGATCCGCCGAACAGGGCCGGGCGCACCAGCCGTCCGGAGTAGACTTTCCCGGCAAGCATGTTATCGGACGACCTCCAGTTTTTCCAGTCTGTCGTCGAGGTCGATCTTGTCGATGATGGTCTTCACGAGGATGTCCATCTCCGAACCCTCCGTGTAGTCGGCCGGGCATACGTGGCTCACGCGGTTGTCGTGGATCAGCGAGGCCATCTCCTTGCTGGCCCCCTTCCGGTCGGGGTTGTAGACCGCGATCGAATGGCCCCCGGAGTTCTTGACCAGCCGCATACAGGGGATGTCGGTGGTCCCGTCGCCCACGTAGATCATGTGTTTGAACGGTACGGGACGCTCGTTTTCGGGGATGTAGCGGTTGACCAGCTTCGAATCGAAAACCGACTCAACGCCCTTGTTGATCTTGAAGATGAACTGCGTCTTGTTGGTGTAGTTGACCGCCACGGCGGGCCAGTAGGCGATGCCGTCCACGTCGTAGAGGAACGAGCAGGCGTAGATCTTGCGGAACTCGTGGGCGATCTCCGTGCCCTCGATGATCTCCTTCAGCCCCGAGGAGTTGATGTAGTGCAGGATGCGGATGCCCCGCCCGGCCCCGTAGGCGTTGATGCGCGAAAACCACTCTTTGACCCCCGCGAAGAGCGTCACGCGGCGGCCCGAATCCTGAAACGCCTCGCGGCGCAGCGACAGGCCCTTCGACTTGGCCTCCTGGATCATCCGGGCCATGTACGTGAGGACCATGTCGGCGTCCTGCTCCTCGGCCAGCGTGTTGGCCTCGGTCCAGAACTCCTTGTTGCTCTTGCCGACGGCCGGAATGAAATCGTACTCCTGCATGTTGCCCGGGGCCAGCGTGCCGTCGAAATCGTAGATGAGTGCTATGGTGAATCTGAATTCCATCGTTTTCAAGATATAGAATCTAAAATTCGTGTCAAAATATATCTGTGAAGTCGGGGTTGGTGTAGATGTCGTACTGCATCCCAAATTCATGTATGCTTCCCGTCTGAGTTGCGATTTTCACCCTATATGAAAAAAAGGGGGTGTCTTCAAATGCCGAGTAATCAAAGAAGTAGAGTTTGTGAGTCCAGAACTGATAGCGGAGAACACTGCCGTTGTCTGCATAATGATAGAGAATTTTGTCAAAGTTCTTTACGATCCCGTTCTGCCGCGCCATTTCGCGCAGCCGCTCTTGCACCTCTTTATTGTTACAATAAGCCGCGTAATCCGAGGTATTATCCAGCGGAACCCCGTTCAACAGCATTTTACCCTTGAAAAATTTAGCAGGAACCGGGTCAGAATCGTTGTAATCGTACTCCTCCACTTTGGGCAGGCAGTCCCAATGCAGACTCACCTCCATCACCTTTTTTTCGGGAGAGACAAGGGCAACGAAGCCAATTTCGTCCCATAAATAGTGGTCGTATCCTTTGTTGTACTCTTCTCCGTATACGATTCGCTCGCAGGGGCCGAATACCCCGATCAAGGAATCGATAAGTATGTCTATCGAAAATACCTTGCCGTTGTATGTTGCGCGCTCCTCGGTAAAAACGAACAGATGCTCCGTATTTACTCCCATAGCTTCGAGCTGCTCCTTCGTATAGCCGGAATCCATGTAGGATCTTTCGGTTGCATGAGAGCATCCGAAAAGGACAATGCAGAATAAACACCCAAAAAATCCAGTTCCTATTTTCATTGTTTCCTGAAGAAGATATACCAGTGTCGATTTCGGACTGAATCCGAATTAAAACTGTTCTGGTCCGATAAACGGAGCCCAACCGGTTCGGTTCGTCATTCAACTCAATTCACTAATTTTAACAAAGATACTGTTTTTTTACTATTTTTGCAATAAACGTACGAAAACGCAAAAGATTATGGAATTCAAGGAATTGATTGCGAAACGCCGTTCGGTCCGTAAATTCACCGACCGCGAAGTTCCCCGCGAGGTCGTGGACCGCATCCTCGCCGAAGCCCTTTCGGCCCCTTCGGCACGCAATACGCGCACGACGCGTTTTCTGGTGGTCGACGATCCCGCGCTGGTGGCCCGCATGGCCGAAATGCGCGATTACGGGTCGGCGTTTCTGAAGGGCGCGCCACTGGCGGTCCTGGTGCTGGGCGACACCTCGGCGAGCGATCTGTGGCGTGAGAACGCCGCGATTTCGGCCACGGTGCTCCAGCTGGCCTGCGTCGACGAAGGGCTGGCTTCGTGTTGGGTGCACGTCAACGGACGGCCCCGCCGCAAGGACGCCCCCGACGGAGAGAGGGCCGCCGATTACCTGCGGACGTTCCTGCCCGTTCCCGACGGCTGCGAACCCCTCTGCGCCATCGCCCTGGGCTATTCTGACTTCTCCCCCGCCCCGCTGCCGCCTGCGGACGACGAGGCGCGGATTCTCCGGCTCGGATAACGTTAAAGGACGCCTCGAAGGGCGTCCTTTAACGTTTCATATCAGCGTGATGCGTTCCCGCAGGATGTCGAGAATCTGTTTTTTGAGCTGCGGGGCGTTGATCGGCTTGGGCATGTAGCCCGTGAATCCGTTCTGCATGATCTTCTGCTCGTCGGAGGCGTAGGCGTAGGCCGTGACGGCGACGATCGGGATTTCCGCCGCGAATTTGCGGATTTCCGCCGCGGCCTCGTAACCGTTCATCACGGGCATGTTGATGTCCATGAGAATCAGGTGCGGATGTTCCGTGCGGCACAGTTCTACGGCCTGCTCCCCGTCCCGGGCGTGTATCAGCCGGTAGTCGCGGCGCAGGATCGTTTCGAAGAGACGGTAGTTGCTGTCGTTGTCCTCGGCAATGAGGATCGTCAGTTTGTCCTTTTCGACCGAAACCGTCGGGATCTCCCCGCACGGGGTTTCGCAGGGCTTGCCGGTGACGTAGGGAAGCGTGAACCAGAAGGTCGTGCCGCGCCCTTCTTCCGACTTCACACCGATCTCTCCGCCGAGATGTTCGACAATGCTTTTGCAGATCGGAAGCCCGAGTCCCGTGCCCTGTTTGAAGGAGTTGAGTTTGACGAACCGGTCGAAAATCCGCCGCTGCCCTTCGGGCGGAATGCCGCAGCCCGTGTCGGAGACGTAGAAACGGAGCCGGCTGCCCTCCGCCCGGTAGCCGAAGCGGATCGACCCTTTGGCGGTGAATTTCGCGGCGTTGGTCAGCAGGTTGATCAGGATTTGCGAAAGACGGTGGGCGTCGGTGGTGAGCATGAACGATCCGACGGGACACGCGAAACGCCCCTCAACCCCTCTCTGCCGCGTATGGGCCGTGGTCATCATCACGTGCTGGCAAATCTGCACGATGTCCTCCGAAGCGTAGTTGAACCTGATCTTGCCGCACTCGAGCGACGAAATGTCGAGGATGTCGTTCAGCAGCGTGAGCAGCATCTCGGAGTTGCTGACCACGATGGCGCAGTACTCGGCGCGCTCCTCCTGCGAAAGCTCCTCGCTCTGCATCAGCGAAGAGAAGCCCACGATGGCGTTGAGCGGCGTGCGGATTTCGTGGCTCATGTTGGCCAGGAACGCCGACTTGAGCATGTCCGACTCCTCGGCCTTCTCCCGGGCGACGACCAGCTGGCCCTCGCGCTCCTCAAGCGTGAGCTTGAGCCGCCGCATGCGCAACAGCAGCCACGTCACGAAGAGCAGCAGCACCAGCAGCAGGATGCCCGCCACCAGCAGTTCGATGTAGTGGGAGTATTTCGACAGCTTGGCCGCCATCGTATCCTCGATGACGCTGCCCTTGGGCAGGGCGTATTCGGCGATTTTCCACTCCTTGAGCTTGCGCGAATCGAACAGATAGAGACTTTTGCTCGTATGGAAATGAGCGTCTTCGATGTCGTCCGTGTCGTAATATTTCCGGATCTGGTTCGCAATGACCTCCGCGCCGTTCTCGTATTCGGGCACGTAACCGCCGATCGCCGTGTCGCCGATGCCCGTACCGGTCACCGAGAAGACCGGAACGCGGGGGTTGTTCTGCACCAGATCGTTCAGCGACCGCTGCATGAAGTATTCGCCGTCGCTGCCTACGCGCCACGTGCCGAGCATCACGGCCGAACGGGGCGGCAGCGTCGCATAGGTCCGGAACGCCGTCTCCTCCCCCTCGCGGCTGTCCACCAGCACGAGATTCAGGTCGGGGTAGTTCTCCCACTCCGCGCGCACGAGCGCCTGCAACGAAATGCCGCCGTAGGTATTGTCGGTCACCAGAGCGATGTTCTCCACCTGGGGATAAAGCGAACGGATCAGGTCGATGTTGCGCCGGATGTCGTAGCGGTTGAGCATGCCGCCCACCCTGTTCAGGCTGTCGCACATCACCCGGTAGTCGATCGCACGGGGTCTCCACGTCTGCAACGAATCGGGCGGCGCGGGCAGCATGACGCCGTTCTCGCTGGCGAAGCAGCTGAAGCACATCACCCCTTCGGGAATGCAGCCCTGCGATACGATCGGCTCCCATCTGTGCGAAAGGCTGCTCGCGGAAGGTAACGACATCATCTGCATCGACAACTATTTCACCGGTCACAAAAGCAACATCCGACACTTGTTGTCGCACCCCAATTTCGAGGTCATCCGCCACGACATCGTCTATCCCTACATGGCCGAGATCGAGGAGATCTACAACCTCGCCTGCCCCGCTTCGCCGATCTACTACCAGCACGACCCGATCAAAACCACCCAGACGTCGGTAATCGGCTCGATCAACATGTTGGGCATGGCCAAATACAACCGGGCGAAAATCCTCCAGGCCTCGACCTCGGAGGTCTACGGCGACCCGCTGATCCACCCCCAGCGCGAGGATTACTGGGGCCACGTCAACCCGCTGGGCATCCGCTCGTGCTACGACGAGGGCAAACGCTGCGCCGAGTCGCTCTTTATGAGCTACCGCGAACACGGCATTCCCGTGAAGATTATCCGCATATTCAACACCTACGGTCCGAAAATGGACATCAACGACGGCCGCGTGGTCTCGAATTTCATCGTCCAGGCGCTGCGGGGCGACAATATCACGATCTACGGCGACGGCGGGCAGAGCCGTTCGTTCCAGTACATCGACGACCTGATCGAAGGCATGGTGCGCATGATGAACGACACGCCCGACGACTTCACCAGTCCGGTGAACATCGGCAACCCGAACGAATTCACCATCGCCGAACTGGCCCGCGAGGTGATCTCCCTGACGGGTTCGAAATCGAAGATCGTCCACCTGCCCCTGCCCGCCGACGACCCCCAGCAGCGGCAGCCCGACATCTCGCTCGCCCGCAACATGCTCGGCGGCTGGGAGCCGAAAATCCAGCTGCGGGACGGTCTCCTAAAAACCATCGCCTACTTCGAGGAGGTGCTTTCGCGGGGAGGAATCCGGCGGTGAGGCTCGACCGGCACGTGCAAAAACACGGCCAGCCTATAAGAAAAAAGCGGCGGACCGAATCATCGGTGCGGGATTAAAGCAATATAACGACTTGATTTATCGAGTTGTTACATTGCTTTAATGGAGAATAGGTAACGAGAAGGTAACGATTTATTTTCAGTTAATTGCACGAAAATACCACATGTCAAATAACCTCTTGCAAGATATGAAAAATTTTCGGGATGGCAAATTTTATTCGATCGAAGAAAAAATGGCTGAATCAACAAGCTATTGCAATAGTAACTTAGAAATTGAAGGATTTATTTTATTAAGATAAAAGGGTTCCAAACTTTTGCATCCAAAATATAATTAAACATAAATATCCGACAAACAATACAATGAGAAATTTTAGGTAATAATTTGTCAACTCTGAAGGCCATTTTCCTTGTATTTCATTTCAAATTGTCAAAGTTCCCGTTACAAAGACATGAAAGCTACATAATGTAGATAAATATTCTATGGAACAAATATAGCGTTAATTTGTGAATTTCCGCTGCCGGGCCGGGAAAACCCGCCGTTCGGCGGCGGGTTTTCCTGCGGCCTTGTTATTTCGTTTTCGGGGCGGGCAGTTCCTTGATTCGTATGTTTCGGAACTTGATTCCGGCTCCGTGTCCGAGCAGTCCGATGTGTCCCGAGGCGTTGAAGAGTCCGGGATGGTTCTTGTGGTCCACGGTGTAGGGGTTGTTTTTCCCGCCGTCGGGGGCCACGTTGTGGCCTTGGCAGGCCTGCCGGATGTCTCCGTCGAGAATCACCTCGCCGTTTACCGTCACGGTGATGCGGTCTCCCACGGCGCGTATCTCCTCGACGTTCCATGTTCCCAGGGGCGGGAATTTCACGCGTTTGGCCGGGATAATTCCGTAGACCGATCCGTGCTGCTGGTATACGCGCAGGTTCTTGTAGATCGGAGCGTCGTGGTCGAGCACCTGAATCTCCATGCCGTGATAGGCGGCGTCGACGCCCATGGGGGTGCGTATGCCGATGCCGTTGTTGACGCCCTCTCTGTCGAAGGCGAATTCGAATCGCAGGACGAAATCACCGTACTCCTTCTTGGTGTAGAGGTTGCCCGATCCGCCGTACTGCGCCGTCACGTAGATCGTTCCGTCGACGGGGACGTAGTTGGTGGTGTTCCCGGTCCACTTGTGCATCGACGTACCGTCGAAGAGCACCTCGAAGCCGTCGGCAGCCTCTTCCTCCGAGAGTTCGAAGCGCGGCGTGGCGGGCAGTTCGCGGATGTACATTTCGCGGACGTTGAGGGGCGCATTTCCCGCGATGAGCAGGATCTGTCCCTCTGCGTAGGCGGGAATCTCCCGGTTGCATGCGTTTTCGAGGATTACGTTCTCGGCGGTCGTGACGCCGTTGAGTACGACCGTCACGCGGTCGCTGACCACCTTCACCTGCATCGTGTTCCACTCCTGCGGGCCGTTCGCGGCCGCTTTGGGTGCGGCGTTGTCGTGGAGCATGTTGCCCGTCAAGGCTCCGGAGTTCTTTCCTCCGAGTGCGATCTGCGGGATCGAGCGGATGCCCATCGCGGCCTCGCCTTCGGTCTTCCAGTCGAGGATCAGTTCGAAGTTTTCGTAATTTTTCGCCGATCCGATCGTTCCTCCGTCAGCGGCCCCGGTCAGGACGCCGTTTTCTGCGATCCAGTTCTTCGCCATCGCGGCCCGGGCCTCTGTTTGCGCTTTCGCCAGCGCCTTGGCCTTCATCGCCTTGCGGGTCTCGGGATCGCCGACCACGGCTTCCCATCCGCTCGGTTCGAGCGATACCGGGAGGTATCCCTCTGCGGGGAGTTTGGCCAGGAGTCCCTTGATCTCGTCGACGGCGTAACCTGCGTCGGCGTCGGATTTGGCCAGTCCGGCATATACCTCCTGGGCCTTTTTCAGGGCTGCTGCTACCGTTTCTCCTCCCAGCGCGGGGTTCTTCGCAGCGACGGTCTTCACGACCATTGCGGCGGTTTCGGCCGTCGCGGGTGCGTCCATGTAGTTCACGGCAAGCGTCAGCGCCGGGAATACCGGGGTTTTGGAGAGCGCTTTGAGCAGTTTGTTCTGCACCTTGGGCGAGGGTTTCGCCTCCAGTCCGCGGCGGTATAGCTGGTATTTGCGCATGGGCGTATTGCGCGACTTCGAGACGAAGTCCGTGTAGCGCGAAATTGCGGCGTCGGTCCATGCGGGGTTCTGCCGGGCGAGATCATACAACACGTCGACCATCGCGGGGTTTTGAACCGTCAGCAGGGCCGCGAATGCGGCCTGGCGGTCGTCGGCGGCCAGCAGGGCGTCGATCGCCTCTTTGCTGGCGGCCTGCGCCAGCAGGGGATAGTAGCGGGCCTTTTCGGGGGCGGCGGCCATCTGCCCTGCCACCATCTTGTACTGCATGTCGGAGGACTCTTTGGCCAGTGCGTTCTTCAATCCGGCCTGAAGGGCCTTCACGTCGTCCTCCTGCGCCTGGTTCAGCAGGCCGCACAGACGGTTGAAGTCCGCGGGGGTCGTGACGCCGGCCAGCGCGCCGTAGGCTGCCGTGCGCACCGCCCTGTCAGGGGAGTTCAGCAGCGCGAACACCTTGTCGGCTGCGGAGGTGATGCGCCTTTTTGCCACGAGTTTCAGGGCGTTGGCCTGCGTGGCGGGCGTGCCGTCGAGAGCTGCGACGAACGCTGCGTTGGGCTTTCCGTTGAATGCCGCGAGAGCTGCCGAGGCCTCTTTGGCATGTGCGCCTCCGAGCTGTGCGACGAGCGCGTTGAGCGCCTCCTGTCCTCCGATTTTCCCGGCGGCGCGGATGGCGGCCAGGGCCAGTTCCTCGTCGGCCGAGGAAATGGCCGCGATCACGGCGTTGGCCTGCGATGCGGCGTGGCGGGCGCCGAGCCAGCTCACGATGTCGGTTTTCGCGGCGTCGGAGAGCGACGGCATTTTCTTCACGACTGCGGCGTAGAGGGCGTCGTCGGCGAAATCGCCGGCGAAGTCGAGCGCGGCGCAGCGGTATTCGCGGTCGGCGTCTTTCAGCGCGGCGAGCAGTTCCGGCGTCTGTTTTTTGGCGTCCGTGCCGAGGACTATTCCCAGACCTGCGGCCCGGACGTTCTGCGGCATGCCGGTTTTGCGCAGGGCCTTGGCGGCGGCGACGGCCTTGCTGTTTCCTGCTGCCGCGAGCCGTGCGAGCAGGGCGACGTAGGCGCCCGTTGCGTCCGTTTTCGTGAAGGCGTATCCGTCGGCCTTTGCGGCTGCTGCGAGCGGCGCGATCGAGGCGGCTGTGCCGCACTTGGCCAGCGCGTTATAGACAGCCTCTTTCGTCGGCGTGCCGGTCTTGGGGTCTGCGGCCCATTTCAGCAGCGCGGGCTCTGCGGCCGCAAGGCGCTTCTCCGCGGCGGCATAGGCCAGCAGGGCGTCCGGGGCCGGGCTTGCGTCGATCAGTGCGAGGATCTCCCCGTCGGTTCCGGGCGTGGAGATCAGTCCGCGCACGGCGTAGTCGGCGAGGTATTCGTCCGCGGCGTATTTCACGAATACGGGGGCTTCGGCCGCCGTTGCGCATAGTTGCAGCTGCGAGAGCAGGAATGCCTGGTTGGGTTTGTCCGTCGAGGCGGCGACGGCGTCCGTCAGTCCGGCGCGGATCTCCCGCGCCAGCTCTTCGCGGCCTGCGGCGGTCACGTAGCTCACCACCCCGTTGATGGCGTATTCCACGGGGGCGTTCTTGCCTTCCGCTGCGGGTACGAGCATGGCGGCCATCATCCGAATTCCGTCGGCTCCGGTCGCCGCGAGTTCCTGCATCAGGCTGTCGAACGCCTTGGGCGTCTGGGCCGGGAGTTGGGCCAGGGCGTCCGCAACGATCGTTTCGGCGGTGCGCTGGCGCGCGTCCTGCGCACCGGCTGCGAAGGGCATCAGGGCGGCGAGGAGTATGGTGATAAATATCTTTTTCATGTTTTTTTCAGGTTTTGGACGTTATCAGATTTTCCACGGCGTGCGCATCGGCTGGTCGATGAGCCGGTTTGCGGCCTCGTCTCCGACGAAGAGCTGCTTGTCGGGATCGAAATGCAGCGTGCGGTTCAGGCGCAGGGCGCATGCCCCGAGGTTCACGAGCGTGGAGCTGCGGTGTCCCTTGAGCTCGTCGAGGGCGAAAGGCTCGCGGTTGCGCACGCATGCCAGGAAATCGGTGTTCTGCGGTTCGGGGTCGGGCATTTCGGCGATCTTCTCCATGACGTCGGGAATCGTGCACTCGAAACCCTGATACACCTTGCCCAGCGGACCTTCGATGTAGGGGACCTTGCCCTTGCTTTCGTAGCCCTCGCCTTCGAGGACGATCTGACAGCCGTCGTCGTAGGTGTATACGATCTTGCGCCAGATGCCCACGGCGTCGGGATGCTGCTGCGGAGCGTCGACCTCGATCTTCACGGGCGAGGTGTCGTCCTTGCCCAACAGGTACTGCACGGGGTCCATGTAGTGCTGTCCCATATCCGTGAGTCCGCCGCCGTCGTAGTCCCAGTAGCCGCGGAACGTGGCGTGCACGCGGTGTTTGTTGTAGGGTTTGTAGGGCGCCGGGCCGAGCCACATGTCGTAGTCCAGCTCTTCCGGGACGGATTGGGGCTTGAGGTTCTCCTGCCCCACCCAGAAGAATTTCCAGGTGAATCCCGTGGCTCCGGAGATGGTTACCTTGAGGGGCCATCCCAGCAGGCCGCTGTCGACGAGTTTCTTGAGCGGTTCGACCGTCGTGCCCAGTCCGTAGAAGGTGTCCTTGAAGCGGAACCAGGTGTTCAGGCGGAAGATGCGTCCGTTCTGCCGGACGGCCTCCACCACGCGCTTGCCCTCGCCGATGGTGCGCGTCATCGGCTTCTCGCACCAGATGTCCTTGCCGGCCTTGGCAGCCTCGACGGCCATGATGCCGTGCCAGTGGGGCGGGGTGGCGATGTGTACGATGTCGACGTTGGGGTCGGTGATCAGATCCCGGTAGTCGTGATAGCTTTCGAGGGTCTTGTCGAACTTCTTGCGGCCCAGTGCGATGGCGCTTTCGAGGTGTTTGCGGTCGACGTCGCAGACCGCCACCAGGCGGCATGCATCGTTGGAGGTGAAGTGATAGCTGCTCTTGCCGATGCCGCCCACGCCGATGATGCCCTTCGTGAGCTGGTCGCTCGGGGCGACGAATTTGGTGCCTCCGAGCACGCTGCGCGGCACGATGGTCAGCAGCGCCAGCCCGCCTGCCTTTTTCAGAAAATCTCTGCGGTTACTCATAGTATTTCAGGTTGTGTTTTTTTGGATGCAGTCAATAAAATAGGTAGAGGAAACGGCGGTTCCGTCGGATGGGAACCGCCGTTTGTTTACAGGGTCGTCAGCCGGATGTTGCGCCAGAGGACCTTGATGCCTCCTCCGTCGTGAATCTGCAAGGCGATGCGTCCCTGCGCGGCGCCGATCTTCGCGTCGGTGATGTCCACCATCTCCTCGCCGTTGAGCCACGTCTGCACGCGGTCGCCCTGGACCTTCAGCCGCAGCGTGTTCCAATCCCCCTCCTTGAGAATCGACTCCTTCTCGTCGGGAATCTGCACCAGCCATCCGCGGCCGTAGGACTCGTAGATGCCCGCCGTGTCGTGGTTCTTCGGAGCCACTTCGCACTGCCAGCCGTGGACCTTCACCGGCGGCTCGACGAACGAGCGGAAAAAGACGCCGGAGTTGCCGTTGGCGAGCTGCTTGAACTCCACCGTCAGGTCGAAATCATCGTAGTATTCGCGCGTGGCGAGGTAACCGTATTTTTTGTCGGGACCGCTCTCGCAGACCAGCAGGCCGTCCTTGTCGACATACCATTTCTCGGTTCCGTAGGCTTCCCATCCCGTGAGGTCGCGGCCGTTGAAGAGTTCGACCTCCCGGCCGGCCTTGCGGGGCAGTTCCTTGATTTTCAGGTTGCGGAACGAAGCGGGGTAGCCGTGGTCCTGGAGGCACAGCACGCCGCGGTGCGCCAGTCCGTATTCGGGAGCCGTCTCCCATTTGCCGCTGTTCTTGCGGGCGAACCAGTCGTCGGTCCAGGCTTCGAATTCGAGGATCTTGCGGCCGTTGAGCCAATGCTCCACGTGGCCGTTGTCGCAGACGATGCGCGACGAGTTCCACTCGCCCTGCGGGTTGACCAGCAGCGAATCGGGATTCGGCAGGTGCATGGCGTAGTCCACGCCCAGTTTCTGCCACTCCTCGAGCCGGGTCGGGGCGTTCGTGGCCTCCCAGCCTGCGTTGTCGATCAGCTGGTACTCCGGCCCGGTGACATAGGGAACCTTGAAATAGGGGTTCTCGACCACGTGGTAGAGCATGCCGCTGTTGCCGCCGTAGGAGAGCTTCCAGTCCCAGTCGAGGATGAAGTTCTCATACTGCTTTTTGGTGACGATGTATCCCGACAGGTCGCTGCCGTCGCCGGCGGCCTGGATGCAGCCGTCCACCACGTGCCAGGGCATCGTGAGCGAGTCTCCGTTGAAGTCTTTCCACTGGTCGAGGCTTTTGCCGTCGAAGAGCAGCTGCCAGCCGTCGGCGATTTCGGCCTGGGTGAGGGTGTTGTGTTTGGGGCAGCAGGAGCAGAGGCTGGCTGCGATGAGTCCCGTCGCGAAGAGCGTGCGGAACAGGGTGCGGCTTGGGTTCGATTTCATAAGTTCAATATTAGAGGTTTCTTGATTGGCGGTTGTCGTGTCCGAAAATCACCCGGTTCGTCCCCTTTGTAAAACGGGAAGTTTCGTTTTGCAAAGGAAAGAGATTGCGAATGCTTTCGTGAATTTTTACAAAAGTAATTATTTTAACGGAGCAAACGAACGCGGAAGGCATAAAAAAATGTCACAGCAGTATGAATTTGTGACATTTTTTCTGGTTACGGGTCGTGGCGGGCGGTTACCTGCGGCCTTTACCGGCCGCAGATTCCGGAACGACAGTTTCCTGCTCCACGCCGATGGTGCGTGTTTCGTTCCCGCAGGTGACGGTCAGCGTGGCTTTGCGGGGTGCGCCCGTTTCGTTGGTCGTGTAGGTCATCGTGATCTCGCAGGGACCGGCCGCCTCCGCGGGCGTCACGGTCATCCAGTCGGGAATGCCGGTCAGCGTCCATGCGCCGGGGGCCGATACGATCATGCGCTGCATGCCTTCCTGTTGGGAGAAGGTCCATTGGGCCGTCGATACGGCGAAGTCGGGGGTTTTCACTTCGTCGTCGTCGCATCCCGTTACGGACAGTGCGGCCAGGCCGACGAGTATTGAACAGAGCAGTTTTTTCATCTCTTTATCTTGTTGTTTGGCGTGTGACAATGGGTTAATAGCCGGGGTTCTGCACCAGGTTGGGATTCTTGTTGATCTGGCTCATGGGAATGGCCAGCCAGTAGCTCTTCGGCGCTTCGAAGACGCGGACGCGGCCTCCCTGATTGGCCGGGATCACCTGGTAGAAATCCTCCTGGGTCTTGCCGTCCCGGTTCCACGAGCGGGGTTCCTTGTTCATCACCTCGGGAGCCTCCTTCCAGCGGCGCAGGTCGTGGAAACGGCGTCCTTCGAACAGGAATTCGATCGAACGCTCCTGGTGCAGCACCTTGCGCAGTTCGCTGCCCGAGGGAATGCCGCCCACCAAGGCCCACGAATCCTGGAAGCGGGGCAGCCCGCAGCGTTTGCGCACCCGGTTGAGGTATTCGAGGCTCAAGGGGCTCAACGACCCGTTGTATTCGAAGTCCGCTTCGGCGTAGTTGTAGAACAGTTCCGGAAGCCGCAGGTAGGGATAGGCGTATTTGCGGTAGTTGTAGGAGTTCTTCGACTGGTTGTAGGTGCTCGATTTGTGAATCCATTTCTGGCAGAGGTAACCCGTGCAGCTCTGGTATTCGTCGGTCTCCTTGAGCGTCGAGCCGTGCAGTTCGCCGCCGCGGAGCTGGAGCGTGAGGATTTTGTCGTCGATCTCGAACGTGCCGCGGTCGAAACCGATCGAGGCGTAGAAGCGGGGTTCGCGGTTGCGGTGCAGGCGGGCGGTGTTGTCGCCCGGGGCGACGCTGTACAGGTCCTCGTCCTTGGTCAGCGGGTCGACGTCGAGCGGCAGCCCGTTCTTGGTGTAGTACATCTCGACGGCCTCCATCGTCGGCACGAGAGTCGTTTTCCAGCCTTTCGACATGTTGCCCTTGATCGAACGCGGTCCGCCGTAACGCTGTATGTTCTGAATGCCCGTTTCCGCACCTTTGGCCATGATGAACTCCTCGCCGTTCCACAGCTGATCGACGAAGGCGCCGTGGTAGTTCTTCACGC
>ENA-ORUG01002185-ORUG01002185.1-human-gut-metagenome-genome-assembly--contig:-NODE-2185-length-14643-cov-3.078695_pt1 | contig 14643 bp, 15 predicted proteins | sample MGYA00242079_ERZ509207 | MGnify/ENA primary metagenome ERZ509207 (study PRJEB26280, sample SAMEA2338780) | human gut metagenome | biome: human gut; feature: human-associated habitat; material: faeces...
AAAGGGACGAAGATGGAGCCGCCGTAGATTTTGTTGCCGAGCCATCGGCCGGTATGAAAGCCCAGCGTGTTGCCCAGACACGCGCCGAGAATCACGGCAAGCATTAATCCCCAAGGGCTCATGGTACCGGCTGCGGCGACAGTACCTGAAACAAAGAGCAGCGAGTCACCCGGCAAGAAAGCCAGCACCACAATGCCCGTTTCCAGAAAGAAAATCAGGAACATCGCCAGATAAACGAACCAGCCGTATTCGGTGGCGAGTACCATAAGGAAGTGATCGGCGTTGGTGAAAAGCTCCAGAATGAGACTTGTGATGTCCATGTTTTTCTTTCTTCGTGGCGCCGAGAGAAAACAGAAGGCGGCGCAGGCAATAAACACAGCAAGCGCCGAAAAAAATGCAGGCGCTTCTGCAAGGTCTGCTAAGAATAACACAGCGCTTTTGCACTGTTGTAACGTTCGCGTCAACAAGGTTGCTGAAGATTGCCGCGCAGCGCCACGACAAAGGCAAAACAAGCGACAGCAGACGCTTTCCAATGTGGAAAAAGCGAGTGCCGAGCGCGGAGTCTGACTAGTACAATCCTTCTGAATTGATTTTTGTATTTGAGTTTTTTCATGAGTGAAGAACTGCAGCGGGAGCCGACGGCACCGCGAAAGATTCAGGAGCTTTCCGATCGGCTGATCAGCCAGATTGCTGCGGGCGAAGTGATCGAGCGTCCGGCTTCCGTTGTCAAAGAGTTGGTCGAAAACTCATTGGACGCCGGTGCAACGGATATTGAAGTCCGTTTGGAAGAGGGCGGCATTAAGCGCATCGTGGTGGCCGACAACGGTTGCGGGATCCCTAAGGAAGACCTGCCGCTGGCCCTTAAGCGTCACGCCACAAGCAAAATTCGTACGCTCACTGATCTTGAGAGCGTCGCGAGTTTCGGCTTCCGAGGGGAAGCGCTGGCTTCCATCGATTCGGTAGCCGACGTGACGATCACAAGCCGAACAGCCGAGGCTGAAGAAGCCTGGGCCATCAGCCGCGACGGCATTGTTCCGGCGGCCGGCCAAAAAGGCACTCGCATTGAAGTGAAGGACCTTTTTTATTTGACGCCCGCCCGACGCAAGTTTTTGAAGTCGCCGGCGACTGAAACCGCGCATATTCTTACTCAGATCGAACGTATGGCCTTGGCCAATCCTTCGGTACGCTTCCGCGTTTTTACGAACGGGCGGGCGAGTTTGCATCTGTCGGCTCAGCCCACAGCCGAGCGCGTGTTTGCCGTGATGCCTGAGGAGTTCAAGGACGCCTGCCGACCGATCTCGGCCGATGCCCCGGGACTTCATCTCGAAGGATGGGTGGGGTTGCCCACAGCCGCGCGTAGTCGAGCCGACAAACAGTTTTTCTTTGTGAACGGTCGATTCATCCGTGATCGCGTACTGCAGCATGCCGTTAAGACGGCTTATGCCGATGTGCTGCACGTACAGGCGCAGCCGATGTTTGTGCTGTCGCTTTCGATCAACCCGTCTCGCGTTGACGTCAACGTCCATCCGCAAAAAAGCGAAGTGCGTTTTCGCGACGGCCAATTGGTGCACAGTTTTGTGTCTTCGGCCATCATGCGGGCGATTGCGCACGGCGCGGGAGAGCAGGCGCCAGTCAGTTTGCCCGGTAGTCATCCGGTCGAGCCGATGTCTGTATCTCAGCCGTTGGCAATTCCGGCACAGCGTCCGGTGTCCGGTTCCTATGCTTCGAGCCGACGCTTTGATCGTTCCTCTGTGAGCAACAACACGCCCAAGCCTCTGACCGAACAGCAGTGGCTTAACCTGTATGGCGGTTCTCACACAGTACCAGCATCCGTGAGTTCGAATCTCACCGCTTCCGCCAAGAATCCCACTGCTTCTGCTCAGCCTGTTTTTGCAGACCTTTTGGCTCAGGCCACAGCGCACAATCAGCCGTTGGGGCGACCGATCGCGCAAATCGCGGGAATATATGTGCTAGCTGAAAACAGCGAAGGGCTTGTGATCGTCGACATGCACGCCGCGCACGAACGCGTGACATACGAAAAGCTCAAAGCAACTTCGGTCGGCACGGACATCACGCAGCTGTTGGTGCCGACGGTCTTTAAGGTAAGCGATGAGACCATGGCGCTTTTTGAGGAGCACAAGGAGAAGTTTGCTCCCTTGGGACTGGAAGTGACGGCGGCCGGTGAAAACTCGTTGACGTTGAGGGCGCTGCCGGCAATTCTCGCGCGCGGCAAGTTTGATGCGGCAGATCTGGTGACGCATTTGCTGGAAGATTTTGCCCGCTTCGGTGATTCGGCTCTGACCGAACAGCTTCGAAACGAGTGCCTTGCCACCATGGCTTGTCACGGTTCGGTGCGTGCCCATCGCGAATTGACACTGCAGGAAATGGATGCGCTTTTGCGTGAGATGGAACGTACCGATCGCGCCGATCAGTGCAATCACGGTCGTCCAACCTGGACGCAATTGACGCTTGCCGACCTCGACAAGCTTTTTATGCGAGGCAAGTGATGAGCGAAAAACCTCGAGCTCTGATGCTTCTCGGCCCTACGGCTTGCGGTAAGACCGCCGTTTCGCTGATGTTGGCCCGTGAGTTTGCAGCGGAAATCATTTCCGTCGATTCGGCTCTGATCTATCGTGGCATGGATATCGGCACCGCCAAACCCACTAAGGAAGAACAAGGTGGAGTGCCGCATCATCTGATCGATATTCTTGATATTGAAGAAAGCTACAGCGCCGCTGCATTTGCCGAAGATGCCGAGCGACTCATCGGTGAGATCTCGGGGCGAGATCGATACCCTCTGTTGGTGGGCGGAACGATGCTGTATGCCAAAGCCCTGAGAGAGGGGATGGATGAAAGTCCGGCAACGGATCCCGCAGTTCGAGAACGTATCACGGCGCTGGGCGAGGAGCTCGGGTGGCCAGCCATGCACGAGCGGCTGACCCAGGTTGATCCCATAACGGCCGCGCGTCTTGCCCCTAACGATCGGCAGCGCGTCGGACGCGCTCTGGAAGTGTTTGAGATCACCGGAAAGCCGCTCTCGAGTCTACATACCGGAGCCAAGCGCTACGATCCCACGCTTGCCGTGGCGGCACTTTTCCCGCAGGATCGAGCCAAACTGCACGAGATGATCGGCAAGCGCTTTGATGCCATGATCAAGGCCGGTTTTCTTGACGAGGTTCGCACGCTCATGGCACGTCCCGGATTTGATGAAAATCTGCCGTCCATGCGCGCCGTCGGTTATCGTCAGGCGATTGCGCACCTCAAGGGTGAAACGGATTTCGAACAGTTTCTGGAAAGCGGAAAAGCGGCGACGCGGCAGCTTGCCAAGCGCCAGATCACTTGGCTGCGCTCCATGCCCGGTGTGGTGACGTTTGATCCTTATGAAACGCCTTTGACAACGATTAAGGACAAGCTGCGTCAGATGGCGGATCCGAATCTGGATTAAGTTGACATCAGATCGCTGGAAAATGATCGGTTTTGTGCTTAATTGAGTGTAAAAGCAGGAAAAATTGCTGTCAATATGATTCAAAACGAAGAAATCGAAGGCACGTTACAGCGTCTGCGAGACGTGCTCAAAAACACGGCCGAGAACAATCGTCTTTGCATTGCATATTCTGGCGGACTGGACAGTCGTTTCCTGGCTTTTTTTGCTTCCAAATGCGGGTTGGAAGTTGAGCTGCTTCACGCGTCTGCCGCACACGTGTCGCCCACGGAGTCTCAGAACGCCGTTGATCGGGCGCAGGCCATGGGCTTGACTGTTCGTGTGGTGCATCCGCCTTTGCCGTCACCTGAGGCGTTGGCCGCGGCCGGACGCAACCGTTGCTACGTCTGTAAACGGTCGATCTTTTCGTTTTTGCAAAAGCAAGCGCCGGCACCTTTGTGCGATGGCAGCAACGCTAGCGATGCATTGGTTTTCCGTCCCGGAAGCCGAGCAATAAAGGAGTTGGGGGTGCATACACCCTTGGCTGATGCGGGCCTCACGAAACCCATGATTCGGGCGGCCGCGGCGTTGCTTGGGTTGCCTGATCCTCAACAGCCTGCACAACCTTGTCTGCTGACGCGCTTTGACTATGGCGACGCGCCTGATGCGCGACGGTTGCGTCTGACGCAGCTGGTCGAAGATTTTCTTTCCGAACTGCCCGAACTGAAAGCGGGGTTTCGTTTGCGTTGGCTTGGAGATCAGCCATTGCTGCATGTTGCCTCTGCCAACCGATTCTCATCGGAGGAACTGGGAGGTATTCAGACACGCCTGACAGAAAGTTTTCCGGAACTTGGCTCGGTACACATTGAGGTGATGGACAACCTCTCCGGTTGGTTTGATCGGCGTAGCCGACGCATAAGACCGGGCTCCTGAACGGTTGATGTAAGGTTTGGCAGATACAGCCCTTGTCCAAACTGATGCGAGGCCAAGTGCTACGCAGCCAGCCTACTGTTTGGTGCCAGATTTTTTTCGGATCGGGATGTTGAACTGCTGCTCGGCAAGTTCAATCATGTGAGAGTACCCGGCACTGCGCATCTGCTCAAGATCCAGAGCTTTTTTAAGCCGCTTGATCTCTTTGAGCGCCTCAGACAAGGTGAGTTCCTTGTCGTCGATCTCGGGTTCTTTTGGGGTGTCGGACAATAAAATCTCCTCGATGTAGCGAGCAATCCATCCGTAGACGACTTGAGCGCTGCTGAGATTGAAGCGCGAAACGATTTGCTCAACCGTTTGCTCTTTCTCGAGCAATTGTCTCACAGCTTCAGTGCGTTCATCGGGCGGGGTTCTTTGCCCCCCCCCCATTTTGCACAAAACTGCCAGTTGCCCGTTCCAACAAAGTCGCTTTCATCCATTTTTGACACGTTTTTCCTTTGCGGAAAGTGTCAACTTTTTTCAGGCTAAGACACGTGGCGACGAAAGAAAGTGAAGATTAACGGCCTGCCAATGCGCAGTCCGGCATGAGTTGCGGCGCGACTTCAGCCAGAAGCTGTGCTGTTTCGAAGACGGGTAGGCCCATGATGCCCGAGTAGCTACCTTCGATGCGCTCGATGAACAGCCCCGCAAGCCCCTGAACGGCATAGCCGCCGGCTTTGTCGTATGGCTCATCCGTACGAATATAGGCTTCGATTTGTTTGGACGAGAGTTTTGAGAATGTCACCTGAGAAACACTCACGGCCACGTGCAGCTGTTTGGATATTCCGTCGCTGACAACCACAGCGGTGCGCACTTCATGGGTACGCCCCGAGAGTTTCTGCATGAAAAGACGAGCCTTCGCGGCATCCTCCGGTTTTCCCAGTATTTCATCGCCGCAGATCACCACGGTGTCTGCCGCTAATACGGGCAAAGAGGTTTTGCCTTCGGCTGCGATCCGGTCCGTGGCCTGACGCGCTTTTTCGCAAGCCGTGCGCACGACGTAGTCCTGAGGGGATTCGCCGTCGTGTTGTGTTTCGTCACCCTCAAAAGCTGTCAGAACGGCAGGGCCCGCGTGAATCACTTCAATGTCGGAGATTCCCATGCCGGCGAGAATCTCCCGGCGGCGAGGACTTTTGCTCGCAAGGTACAAAACGGGCATGGTTCAGACGCGGTGATAGGGGTGATTGGCAAGAATAGACCAGGCGCGATAGATCTGCTCGGTCAGCAGAACTCGGGCAAACGCGTGCGGTAGCGTCATCGAAGATAGCCGCAGCATCATGCGCGATTTGGCTTTGAGCGCCGGATCGAGGCCGTCGGCGCCGCCGATGATGAAGGTGACGCCGCAGCCCTCGTTTTTCCAGCCGGAAATCTTTTTTGAGAAGTCGAGCGTGGTCATGTCGCGGCCGTGTTCGTCCATGGCAACCAGAATATCGCCCGCCGGAACGGCACGTTCAATGCGTTCAGCCTCCGCAGCCATGACTTGAGCGACGGGCTTGCCGCCGGTGCGTGCTTCGGCTTTGACTTCTTTCACGATGACCGTAAAGTCGCGGGGAAAGCGAGCCAGATAATCGTCAACAGCGGTCTGAGCCCAAGCCGGGAGCTTTTGCCCCACGGCTACGATGGTGATGTGCATGATCGGGAATTACTGAGCGGTTTCGGGCGCGTGGGTGCTTTTTTCAGCCAGCGATTCGAGGTAGGCCGAAATGTCGAGCGACTCAGGACCCCAGAGTTCTTCAAGATTGTAGTAAGAACGCATGGCCGGCTGCATGCAGTGCACCACAACTTCACCGCAGTCCACAAGCACCCATTCGCCGGTATCGCTGCCTTCCAGGCCGCTTACCTTGCCGCCGGCTTCACGCACTGCGCGCGAAACGGACATGCCGAGCGCGCGCGTCTGGCGGTTGCTCGTGCCCGAGCAGACAACCACGCGGGTAAAAGCGCTTGTCTTGCCGGTGGTGTCGAACACCACGATGTCCTTGGCTTTAACGTCGTCAAGGGCGTTGACGATGACATTCAAAAGTTCTTCCGTGTTGAGCATGTTTTCCTTTTTGAGTAGATAAGGGCCGCTTTCGGCGTCCCGAAAAATCAATAAGCGTTGTGTTGCGCAATCAAGCGCGCCACCGATGTCGGCAACCACGTCTCGAGCGCTTTGAAGGCTTCGGTGCGAGGTCGGGCGGCAAAGAGCGCGCGAATTTTCGTCGAGCTAGCCGCGTGCGCCGCGATATCAAATGTTGCGAATCGGCCGGACGGAGCCAGCGTCAATTCATGAGTTGAAACCTGCCGGTTGACGACGAAGTCAGCTACTTCGGAAGCGGGGCTCTTCATTTGTTGCTCGCGTGTGCAAACCGCGACACTCACAAACTCGAACAATTCCTGCCAACAACGCCAGGTATGGAAATTTTCCCATTGATCGGCGCCGATGAGCAAAACAAGCGGCATCGAGGGACCGTAGTCTTCGCGCAGGCTGCGCACCGTATCGATTGTGTAAGTGGCTCCCGTACGTTCAAGTTCCTTGGTACAGACTGCCAATTGTTCGTTTTTGCCGATGGCTGCGCGAAGCATTTCAAGGCGCAACCACACAGGGGTCGCTACCGATTTCTGCCACGGGCGCGGAGCGAGTACAAAATCCACACGCTGCAGACGCAGAGCTTCGAGCGCACCGCGCGCGACGGCCAGATGACCGTTGTGGACGGGATCAAAGCTGCCGCCCAAAAGTCCGATGCCTCGACGCATAAGTTGTTTGATCCGAAAGCAGACGGTCAACGCACTTCATCAGCGCGTGAGCTGTGTGGTAAAGACTTCGCGCACTTTACCTTCAACGGCGTGTGCACCGACCCAAACATATTCCGTGTAATTTTCGCCGTCGTAGGAATAGTTGCGACGAGAAACCCAAAAGTGCCAGCCTTCGTCATCATGAGAACTCGCAGGACCGATGTCGGCGGAAATCTCGCGTACGGTCATGCCGCTCTGAATGCGCGAAAGGAATACCGGCTCAAAATGGGCCGTCAAACGGCCGCAGTTTTGAGGTGACTCGAAAGTGCCCGGCGACATTTGCACTTCAGTCACGGTGTCCTGACCCGTGGCAATGAACCACAGACGAAGCGGCATATCACCGTTTTTGGCTTGAGCACAAACCCAGCGGCGGCCATCAGTTTCCGAGTGAATGCGCGACTGCACAATAGCGGCTACATCGCTGATACGCGACTGTTCCAACACCACCACGGTGTCGCCGAGCAACACGGGTGTGGCCGGTGACACCGTGTAGGTGCTGCGGGCATGCAACAACGTACTCGGATAGCCGAAAGGTTCATCCGAAGCCGAGACCGGAGCTGCGAGCAAAGAAAGCATCGCAGTCGAAAGGGCAATTGCTGTTGTATGGCGCATCAATTCGTCGGTCTGTTTGCCAAAGGCGGGTCTGGTATATCGAGAAGCTCTCGGCAGAAGAAAAACTCCGCCGAGAGAGTTCGTTTCTATTTCAGAGCGCGCGATAGCCGATATCGCGACGCTTCTGCACGCCGTCGAAGTGTACCTGATCGGCGGTGCGGTAAGCGGCGTCATGCGCTTCTTTGAGTGTATCGCCCAGGCCGACCACACAGAGAACGCGACCGCCCGAAACCACGATATTGCCGTTGGCATCAGTGGCAGTGCCGGCGTGGAAGATCACCGCATCGTCCGTTTCTTCGGAAAGGCCGGTGATCACGGCGCCTTTTTCCGGGTGTTCCGGATAGCCGCGCGCGGCAAGCACAACGCCCAGAGCCGAGCGTTTATCGTATTCAATGCCGCCCTTGGTGATGTCGCCGGCAGCCGCGGCAGCCAGCGTCTGAGCAAAGCCTGACTTGATGCGGCTCATGATGGGCTGCGTTTCCGGGTCGCCCATGCGGCAATTGAATTCAAGCGTTTTGACGGTGGTCTTGCCTTCCTTGTCCTTGCCGATCATGAGGCCGGCGTAGAGAAAGCCCGTGTAAATGATGCCGTCTTCGGCCATGCCGCGCACGGTGGGCTCGATGATTTCGCGCATCGTCTTCTCATAGACTTCGTCGGTTACGCAGGGGGCGGGCGAATAGGCGCCCATGCCGCCCGTGTTGGGGCCCTTGTCGCCGTCGAGCAAACGCTTATGGTCTTGGCTCGTGGCAAGCGGAAGTACGTTCTTGCCGTCAACCATGACGATAAAGCTGGCTTCTTCGCCTTCGAGGAATTCCTCAATGACAACGCGTGCGCCAGCCGAGCCGAACTTATGGCCCGAGAGCATGTCGTCAATGGCGTGGTGCGCTTCATCCTCGGTCATGGCGACTACAACGCCTTTGCCGGCGGCCAGACCATCAGCCTTGATGACAATCGGAGCGCCTTTGGCGCGTACGTATTCGTGAGCTGCCTGCGGATCGGTAAAGCTTTCGTATTCGGCTGTGGGAATACCCTTGCGCTTCATGAAGGCCTTGGCAAAATCTTTGGAACTTTCGAGCTGAGCGGCTTCCTTGGTCGGGCCAAAAATCAAGAGACCCGCGGCGCGGAAAACGTTGACCACACCCTTGGAAAGGGGGGCTTCCGGACCAACGACCGTGAGGTCAATCTTGTTTTCCAGGGCCCAGTCGCGCAGGGCTTCGATGTCGGTGATGGGGAGGTTTTCCAGGCGGCTGTCAGCGGCCGTTCCGGCGTTGCCGGGGGCAACCCAAACTTTTTCAACACCTTCGGATTTGGCAAGACGCCAGGCAAGCGCGTGTTCACGACCGCCGCTGCCGATCACTAAGACCTTAGTCACAAAAATTCTCCAATCTGTCGACGGGAAAGCCGGACAGAAAAAGCAGATACAAAAAAGCTTGCAGGAATTCTACCCGCAAGCCTTTTTTGTCGGATTGATCGTTTCAAAACGAAAAGACTTTTTCGAGCGTTTGAATGGCTCGTTATTCCTCGTCGAACACGGCGCTCGTGTAAACGTTGCTTACGTCGTCAAGATCTTCAAGCGCATCAATGAGTTTTTGCATCTTGGCGGCGTCTTCGCCCTTGAGTTCGACTTCGTTGAGCGGCTTCATCGTGATTTCAGAAGAAACCGGAGTGAGACCTGCAGCCTCGAATGCTTTGGAAACGGCGTCGAAAGCTGCAGGATCGCACACCACGTCGATCGAGCCGTCATCGGGATCGGTGACGACGTCGTCGGCTCCGGCTTCAAGGGCTACTTCCATTACGGTGTCTTCGCTGGTGCCGGGGGCAAAAAGGAATTCGCCGCAGTGACGGAACTGGAAGGAAACCGAGCCTTCGGTACCCATGTTGCCGCCGTGTTTGGACAGAGCGTGACGCACGTCGGCCACGGTACGGGTGCGGTTGTCGGTGGTGCAGTCGATAATCAGGCTGGCGCCGCCGATCCCGTAGCCTTCATAGCGGACTTCTTCGTAGTTGACGCCTTCGAGCTGTCCGGTGCCCTTCAAAATGGCGTTCTGAATCGTGTCCTTGGGAACGTTACCGTCACGAGCCTTGGAAATGGCCAGACGCAGGCGGGAGTTCATGTCGGGATCGCCGCTTCCGCCGACGCGTGCGGCTACGATGATTTCACGCACAAGCTTGGTCCAGAGGTTGGAGCGCTTGGCGTCCTGACGGCCCTTGCGGTGCTGAATATTGGCCCATTTGGAATGTCCGGACATTTTGTCTAAATCCTTGTTGTCGATGTTTGAGTATGTGAAAACAGTATTTCCTGCTGCGGCGGTTTTAGGGCGTTGGCAGCATCTGTTCGCGGCAGACGTCTTACGTCAGTGAAGGCCCCCAGTACGAGCCCGCGCGCGGAAATTTTCGAATTTTAATCATTTTTCAAAGCTCTGGAAAAATGGGGACAAACAAAAAAACGGTCTGAAGACAAGAGCTTGAGTCAAAGACGAAGGAGCAAGGAGTCGAGCTTCCAAGCTGGAGAACTTGGGCAAAAATCGCAGTCCGTCGTGACTTTGCGCGATGAGGCCGCAGAAAGCCCTGCTCTATAATGGGGCCACCAGAAATTTTCGACTTTTTGATAATGAAATCCAGCCTGACGTTTGCAATGCGGCTCTACCGCATTGATCAAGTTTTGCAGGAGGAAGGCTCGGTCTCATTTGAAACGTTACAAGCCGCTTTGCAGTGTTCTGCGCCAACACTAAAGCGTGATCTGCGCTATATGCGCGAGAAGCTCGGTGCGCCGATCGTTTATTCGCGCGCGCAAAATGCGTATTCGTACGCGCGAGACTCCAAATCGGAGAATAAAGACCGATTTGTTTCGATGCTTCCCGCGGCTTGGTACACGCCCAATGAGATGTATGCCTTCTTAGCCGTCGTTGAGCTTCTCGGCCGAATTGAAAACGATTCGAAGGCCGTTTTGGCGGCTGACATGCAAGCACTTCGTTCTCGCCTGTTGGCGATGCTTCCCGGCGAGTTGATCCAAGCCAAGGAACTCCTTAAGCGCGTGAAGGTGATCATGCCTTCCGTGCCGAAAATTGACGCGCCTTACTTCAGCATCGTAGGAGCGGCTTTGGCGCAGCGCCGTCGTTTGCGCGTCACGTATTTCACACGCACGCGGGGCACCGAATCGGGTCGTGAGATCAGCCCCCTGCGGCTGGTAAATTGGCGCGGTCGCTGGTATCTGGATGCGTGGTGCCACGAATCGGGCAAGCTCAAGACCTTTGCCGTTGAAAACATTCGTTTTGCCGAGATGCTTGATGTGCGTTGTCGCGTTGTGGCCATGCGGGACATTGAACATGCGCTTGACGGCACGTACGGCATCTTTTCGGGGGGGATCACAAAAACGGCCGTCATTGCCGTTGATGCCGTGATGACTCCCTACGAGCGTTTTGCGGTCTGGCACAAGGATCAGCAACAAACGTTTAACGACGAGGGCGGCATGACGCTGCGCGTTCCTTATGCTCGAGAGCCTGAGATTGCAGGGGAAATCATGCGGCTCGGTTCGCACGCCAAAGTGCTTGCTCCCAATGACTTGATTGACTATATCCGACAGCAGCATCGTCTGGCATTGCAACAGTACGAGGATTCGGAGGTAAGCCAATGACGGACAATGCACGAAACGATGCGCCCGCCGTTACCGAAAAGAAATCCTCGCGCCGCAGCTTCCGTGGCAAGAAACCCTGGCATCAGGGGCGAGGTGGTTCGACTCAAAACGGCCAGAGCAACAAACAAGGTAAACCGCAGCCTAAGATTTTCTTCTGCGGAGATCCGCACGGCGAGTTTGATTACATCAATAAGACGGTGGAAAAGTACCGTCCGGACGCCATCGTGATTTTGGGAGATCTGCAACCGCCTGACGACCTCGAAACATTGCTGGCTCCGACGCTTGCGATCACGCAGGTCTGGTGGATCCCGGGCAACCACGACACCGATTGCGAGGAGTATTACGACCGACTTTGGCATGGTCCGATTGCAGAACACAATCTGCACGGACGCGTGGCCGAAGTGGCGGGCCTTCGTATCGCCGGGCTCGGCGGAGTGTTCCGCGGGCAGATTTGGATGCCCGAAGGACGACCCAACTATCAGTCAGCAACCGGGTTTGTACGCCGCAGCCCCAAGACGAATTTGTGGCGAGGCGGTTTGCCGCGTCGTCATCGTTCCTCGATCTTTCCTGCTACTTATGAAGCTCTGCAACAGTGCAAGGCTGACATTTTGGTCACGCATGAAGCGGCGGGCTGCCACAAGAAGGGGTTTGATGCGATCGATCGTCTTGCCAAGAGTCTTGGGGTGAAGTGGCTTTTTCACGGTCACCAGCACGAAGACTGCGAGTACGGCGTCTATAAAGGCATGCAGGTGCGCGCTGTGGGATTTCGAGGAATTGTGGATCTCAACGGACGTGTGGTGCGGCCGGCTGAAATTGATCCTCGTGACATCCTTGTGATGCAGCAGGCAGGCGAAGAGCCTTCGCCCGATGAACTCGACAGCATTCCTTTTGATTTTCAGGAAATGCTCGACAGACTGCGAGCCAGAGACAACGGCTGCGGCAGTCCTTTCGTCAACAACTCCAAACGTCCTTCGCGGTACTTCAACCGAAACGGTCGCAGTCGATTCCTTAAAGAGCATCGAGCGGAAGTTGTCGATGAAAAGAAGAACAAGTCCAAGGATCAGTCCTAATAAGAATGGAATGGCCGCATAAGCGGCCATTCTTCGAACGATCACAAATTTGCGTCACGTAGGTACTGGATGGGCACTATCGAGCCTTTCTCGTATTGAGTCGATTCGTGATCCAGACAAAGGATGACTTCTGACTGCGAGAGCATGACGAGGTCGGCTGAACTCTGATTGAGAAGCGGTTCAACGACGGGTGTCCCGTTGTCAAAGTTGACGAGTCGCCCGCGCATGAATTCGGCGCGTCCAGCTTTCTTTTTAAGGTTGTTGGCCAAACGGGCCGGATATTGTTTAAGCCACAAATCTTTCTTAAGTCCCTGCATTTGCAGCAGAGCGCCGCGAACAAATTCAAGGAATGTGACAAAAGCGGCTACCGGATTGCCGGGAAGCACGAAAACAGGTTTCCCCTGAATCTGACCGAAACGCATGGGCCGACCGGGGCGCATATTGATGGACCAGGGGTGCATGCTACCCATGGCATTTAATTGTGTTTGACTGATATCGAACTTGCCGTTACCGGCGCCGCCCGTCAGTATCAGCATATCGTTGCGGGTGAGCAACTCTGAGATCTTTTGTGCAATGATGTCGGCGTTGTCTTGCATTGAGACGGCCTCGACGGAGCAATTCATGCTTTTGAGCATGGTCTCGAGCATGACGCCGTTACTGTTGTAGGTCTGATAGCGTCCGAGCGGTTGCCCGGGTTCGGCGAGTTCACTGCCGGTGGTGAGAAGCGCTACGCGAAGACGAGAATGGACCGTTACTTCAGAGATGCCGGCAGCGGCCAGCAAGGCGAGATGCTGAGGTCTCAGAAGAGTTCCCGTTTGAACGATAACTTCTCCGCGACCGAGCTGCTCGCCCTCGTAGCGTACGTTGGCTCCATGTTTGACACTGTCGACAGAAAAGCGAATCGTTCGGGCTTTTGCGTCAATGTCGCATTTTTCAAAAGGAATCACGGTGTCGAGAGCTTCAGGTAGGGCTGCTCCGGTGGCAATCTCAATGCATGTAGCGTGGGCAAAGGTCAATGCCGGACACGGGGCTCCGGCGAAACTTTGACCGACAATCGGCAAAACGACTTCCGTTGCGTCTGAAATATCCTTGTAGCGGAAGGCATAGCCGTCCATGGCCGAGTTGGTATAGGTCGGGAGCGGATTGGCGGCGGCGATATCGCCGGCAGCCACAAAACCGACGGATTGAGCAAGCGGCAGTGTTATCGTTGCGGTCGGCTGGGGTACAGCCGCAAGAATCAATTCGCGGGCGCGGTTGACTGTGATAGATTCAAAAACCTGACGAGAAGCAGACATCTTGTATGAATTCGAGAAATGGACAGTGTTTGACATATTAGTGGAGAACGCTGCTTACGAGTGGATGATGAACTTGAGAAGCACTCATATTTGTCTGTGGATGATGGTTCTTAGACTTGGATTACGATGAAGAGCGATGGAAAAAAAGCGTATCAGTAAGGAAGAAATCACAGGTTTGGTGCTTGCCGGAGGAAAAGGCTCCCGTATGGGAGGTGCGGATAAGGGATTGGTGTGTTTCAAAGACACGCCGTTGGTTGAATACGTGATTGATATTCTTGAGCCGCAGTGCAAGACCCTCGTGATCAGTGCCAACCGCAATGAAGATGTCTACAAAGATTACGGCTATCCGGTGGTAACCGATGAAAATCGGAATTTCTCCGGGCCGCTGGCCGGCATTGCTGCAGGATTGGAAATTGTTGAAACGCCCTATATGGTGGTGGCGCCGTGCGACAGTCCGTTCTTGCCGAATGACTACGTTGAGCTTCTGGCCAATGGGTTGGCTGAACAGCCGGATGCCGTTGTAGCGGCGGCACGAACTAGCGGTCGGGAACAACCGGTATTCATGCTGATCAAAACGGAGGCAAAGAGTGCCGTACAGGAAGCCTTGGAAAGCGGCCAGCTAGCCTTGCATCGCTGGCTCAACCAGACGATGCACGTGATTTGGGTGGATTTTGATGACGAACGAGCGTTTGAAAACATGAATCGAGTTGAAGATTTGGCGACACGAAAATAGAAAACGCTTCAAAATCAGAGGCATAAAGAATGCAGACCGATAAACACTCAAAAAAAATCGCAAATTGTGCTTGACAAGCCGAAAAAGCCTCTTCATAATTCGCAACCTCGTTTGACGGGAAGCAAAAAATGAGTCGC
>ENA-ORUG01002196-ORUG01002196.1-human-gut-metagenome-genome-assembly--contig:-NODE-2196-length-14584-cov-2.862069_pt1 | contig 14584 bp, 16 predicted proteins | sample MGYA00242079_ERZ509207 | MGnify/ENA primary metagenome ERZ509207 (study PRJEB26280, sample SAMEA2338780) | human gut metagenome | biome: human gut; feature: human-associated habitat; material: faeces...
CCCATCTAAATACTGGAGGGACGCTGACGATGCCCAGCTGATCAGCTATGTGGATTCCCACTACGGAACATTCTCCCAGCGCAATTATCAAATCGCTGTGACCAAGGTGGCGGACGACCGCTCCTACCACCCCATCCGCGAATATCTGGCGGCTCTGCCGGAGGAGCAGCGGTTGGAAATCACGGGAAGCCTTGCCTTTGTGCGGCAGTACTGCGAGATGCCGCTGAAAATTCTGAAAGCTGAACAGCTGGTTGGCGGCGGGGAGGCCATGGACCGGATCCTCCGCGGCCTGTTCAACCGGGAGCTGGATCCCATGTATCCCTATCTGACCTACCAAGACTTTTTAAACGCCTGCGGGCTGACAGAGGAGGAGCTGGACCTTGGTCAAGATATTTCGATATGAGTGTAAGCGCTTGCTGTGGAACAAGTTCTTTTTCGGCATTCTGGCCGTGACCCTGTTCTACGGCTGGCAGGTACTCACCGGCGCCTCCATTCTGGGGGTGTCCCACACTGCCCCCTTCTCCCCCTGGACCTTCGGGGATTACCTCAGCCGCCTGCTCCCCCTGCTGTGGATCGGTGTGCTGTTCTTTCTCACCTTTTTCACTTCAGGGGCGGAGCGGCGGGCCGCAGTCCTCACCGCCGCCACCCCTGTGCGGCCCTGGCAATACGCTCTGGCCCGGCTGGGGGCGGCACTGACCGGCACCGTCCTCCAGTCCCTCGCCGTCCTGTTGCTGTCCGCTGTCTTTTATGCCCGCATGTTTCGGTGGTACAGCTGGGGCAGTCTGTTCCTTCCCGCCGCCATATCCTTGATACCAGCTCTGGTCTTTGCCCTGGGCAGCGGCTGGCTGCTGGGCCGCCTGCGCCCCTGGCTCGTCTACCTGTGGATGCCCCTGCCCTTCCTGCTCCAGCTCCTCCCCCTTCCCGAGCTGCTCTCCCTGTGGAACGGCCGGTTCTTCTCCCAGTACCCCCTGTCCCTGGGGACACTGGACCCGGCTTTTTCCCTGCCCGGGGGCATGTGCCTGGTCCAATCCGGGCTCCTGGCTGCGGGCGTGGTCCTGCTGACCGCCGCCCTGCACCGCCATTCCCCTGGAGAGTGAGCCATCTTCCCCATTCCAAAATCTTCTGCCTGGGGGCGCCCTTTTCCGGGGCGTCCCCTTCTCCGCAATGCCCATTGACTTTTTTCCTACAATCCTTTATGATAGACGTGGTCGCGCGGGTATGGCGGAATTGGCAGACGCGCTGGATTTAGGTTCCAGTGGGAGACCGTGCAGGTTCAAGTCCTGTTATCCGCATAGAATAAGGGTTTTCGGGCATTTTTCATAGTCCCGAAAACCCTTATTTTTTATGTTTTGACATCAACTAACTTCCAACCGGAATATATGCAGCTTCTATTTTCCGTCCCACCATACGATTTCACCGGCTTCTTCGGTTTTTCTCAGATCGATCAGACGCTGATTCTCCGATCCACGGAACTGCAGACTGATATTTTTCTTATCTTTCATAAATTCTCCGTCTACAAGTACATCCACACAGGCAAGCACCGCATCCGTCACCTCACAACGTGCTCTTCCGGTTCCAATCTCTTTTCCAGTCAATTCCTCGTATACATAACCGCTGTAAGCCCAGATTGTTTTTTCCGGCAGTTCACGGCGCACTCTCTGTAAAAACGGAAGCAACACGTACTGATGCTCCGGCTCAAATGGTTCCCCGCCAAGTAATGTCAGACCTGACACATATCCAGGTTGCAATGCATCCATCAGTTCTTCTTCTACATCTTTTGTAAAAGGCTGACCATAGGAAAAATTCCATGTCTCCGGTTGAAAACATTCCTCACAATGATGCGTACATCCGGACACAAATAAGGTTACGCGTACTCCCGGTCCATCCGCAATATCTGATTTTTTTATATTACAATAATACATGTTCTATCCCCTCCAGATACTATCTTCAGCTTATCGGAACTGATTTGTCTCCGGCTTATATTCATAATTGATCTGTGCAAGCTGATCTATAATTTCCTGTTCAGACACACCATAAGCTTTTGCTAATTCTGCTAATGATGGATAGTGATCTCTCAGTTCTGTATTTACAACGCTTAAAAGCATCACAGGATCTTTTGGTAATTTCATTGTTTTATTCCTCCAGCATCTATATCTCTGTATCATTCCCTATTATAATACTATATGCTCTTTTTTGGTATTCTATTTTTCAAGAATCGTTGCCATACCACTCATAATAAAAAGTCCAAATACTGCCAGAATGCCGCCACCAATCTGCTGCCACAAACGCCCCATCGCAGATAACTCTCCGTTGTTATACTGCCACTTCCGCAAAAAGAAATAACATTCTTCCGGATACATCACACAGATAATTCCAAGTATATACAAAACCAGTCCAAGTATATTCATATACCATTTTGAAATTGTTTCCTGATCATTATAGATGATCCTGCACAGTGCGTAACTGCAACGCTCCTGTCCCATGTCTGGAGTAATATTCACGCCATCTTCAGAAAATTCAAAGTTTCCATTCTGGAGTACTGGCACTCCGTTATCATACAACTCTTTCTGCTCTGTATCCCAGCTTCCTGATATAGTCTGATCTGGAAAATAAAATGTAATTTGTTCCTTTTCTATCTCATAGGAAACTTCCTGTTTTTTATCGTGAGAAACAATTGTAAATTCATGATCCGATGTCTGCTCTATATAATTAGATGCATCTTTTTCATACCTTGAAGCACTTTTTTCATAGAAAAAATCATCTCCCACATATACCCCAGGACGCAGCGTTGTATAAGCCCCATATCCAAATGCAACTGCTGCAATGAGCACAATAATAATTACCTTTATTACCTTTTTTCCACTATTCATAGTATCCCCCCTCCATGCCTATTCTACTTTCATAAAAGCATCATACATTTCTCTTTTTGTACTGTCAATATCTGTTGATTTTCATTAAGAAAGACCATTATAAAACTGTTAAAAACAGCAATTCTATAATGGTCTTTCAGACGCACCCACTTACCTAATCCGCGCAAATGTGGGGCTTTTTTTATATATGTTTTTAAGCCTACAAGTGCAGCACTCTCTCCTTAATTTCCTGAGTTCTTCCCTGATTCCAGAACTGTGTTCCGATATATCCGCAGGTACGACGTGCCACATTCATCTTATCCTGATCATGGTTTCCGCAGTTTGGACACTCCCAGATCAGTTTTCCGTCTTCCTCTACGATCCGAATCTCACCGGTGTAACCGCACACCTGACAGAAATCACTCTTTGTATTCAGCTCTGCGTACATGATGTTATCGTAAATGTACTGCATTACTGCAAGTACCGCATCCAGATTCTGCTGCATATTCGGTACTTCCACGTAGCTGATCGCGCCACCCGGAGACAACTTCTGGAACTGCGCTTCGAATTTCAGTTTTTCGAAAGCATCAATGTTCTCTGTTACGTGTACATGATAGCTGTTTGTGATGTAGTTCTTGTCTGTTACACCCGGAATCAGTCCAAAACGTTTCTGCAGGCATTTTGCAAATTTGTAAGTGGTGGACTCAAGCGGTGTACCATACAGACTGAAGTCTACGTTGTGCTCTGCTTTCCACTCGTTGCAGACATCGTTCATATGCTGCATTACTTCCAGTGCAAACGGTGTTGCGCTTGGATCTGTGTGGGATTTACCGGTCATATATCGAACACATTCGCACAGACCTGCATATCCAAGTGAGATTGTGGAATATCCACCGTGAAGCAATTCATCGATGGTCTCGCCTTTTTTCAGTCTTGCCAGTGCACCATGCTGCCACAGGATCGGAGCTACATCAGAAGGTGTTCCTTCCAGACGCTCATGACGGCAAACCAGTGCGCGGTGGCAAAGTTCCAGACGCTCATCAAAAATCTTCCAGAATTTTTCCATATCTCCGCCGGAAGAGCAGGCTACATCAACCAGGTTGACAGTTACAACACCCTGGTTAAAACGTCCGTAATATTTCGGCTGATTTGTTTTCGGATCTACATATGGTGTCAGGAATGAACGGCATCCCATACACGGATAACAATGTCCTTCACCATTTTTGTCTACCTTATTTTCAAACATAATCTTCTCAGAGATGTAATCCGGCACCATTCTTTTTGCTGTACACTCTGCAGCAAGTTTTGTCAGATACCAGTATTTGCTGTCCTCATGAATATTGTCTTCTTCCAAAACGTAGATCAGTTTCGGGAATGCAGGTGTAATATAAACACCCTTTTCATTCTTGATACCCTGAATACGCTGTTTTAACACTTCCTCAATAACCATTGCAAGATCGTCTCTGGTGCGTCCTTCCGGAACTTCATTCAGATACATAAAAATCGTGATAAACGGAGCCTGACCATTGGTTGTCATCAGCGTGATCACCTGATACTGGATCATCTGAACACCCTGTTTTACTTCTTTCTGTACACGAAGTTCTGCTACTTTATTGATTGTCTCTTCATCCGCCTCGATACCACTCTGCTCGAATTCGCAGGCAACTTCTCTCTGGTATTTCTCACGGCTTACCTGTACAAACGGTACCAGATGGGACAGTGAAATACTCTGTCCGCCATACTGGGAACTTGCGATCTGTGCAACCGCCTGCGTGGCTACGTTACATGCAGTAGAAAAGCTGTGTGGTTTTTCAATCATTGTCTCGCTGATCACAGTTCCATTCTCCAGCATGTCGTCCAGATTTACCAGACAGCAGTTGTGCATATGCTGTGCAAAATAATCAGCATCATGGAAATGGATCAGCCCCTTCTCGTGTGCATCCACGATATCTTCCGGCAGAAGGAAACGTTTTGTAATATCTTTACTTACCTCACCTGCCATATAATCACGCTGTACACTGTTGACTGCTGGGTTTTTGTTAGAGTTTTCCTGTTTTACTTCCTCATTGTCAAACTCAAGCAGGCTTAAGATCTGCTCATCTGTTGAGTTGGACTTACGCACCAGCGCTCTCTTATATCGGTATGTGATATAGTTACGCGCTACAGAAAAGGCTCTCTGATTCATGATCTGATTTTCTACCAGATCCTGAATTTCTTCTACACTCAATGCACGATTCATGCCTTCGCAAATCGTACGCATATTGGCTCCGATGACTGCGATCTGCTCTTTGCTCATCCGCTCAGTCTCTGCCACACTGTCATTCGCCCTGATCACTGCGGAAATAATCTTATCCAGATCAAACTGCGATTCTGATCCGCTACGTTTAATAATCTTCATTCCACTCGCCCTTTCTTCCCATTGATTTTTCTGAATTTTATATTTTCCTGATTGTAATTTTCCAAACATCAAAACTGTTCGGATAACTGTTTTTCTGTTATATCGATCCCTGAGATCGTTCTTGACCATTGTACAATATATAGTATTGTTTTTCAATCGCAAATCCCACATCTAGTGATATTCTGTCGATATCCACAAATTTCAGATAACACCTTGACTTTTTTCAATCACACAGAATACTGCCTGTTTCTGCGTTTCTTTTCTACTTAATTCGATTTTTTTCCAAAAACAAAAACAGCACTTTGCACAATTGACAAAAATGCCATTCCACGTTTCCTGCTATATCTTGCATGCGCATCTTTTTGCACATCTATTCCTAATGAAACAGGAGATTTTACGCACAAAAAGAGAGGGAAAGAGTTCCGTCGTGATCAGGTACTCTTACCCCTCCCCTGATGTCAGATCTGATAACCAGATTCGGTGCAGCACCATTGGCTCACACTATATCTGGCATGATATTCACTTTCTTATGCTTCTGCTGTCAGTTTTTCGATAGCAGCTTTGATACGTGCGATGGACTCTTCTTTTCCAAGCACTTCCATCAGCTCGGTTGCTCCACCCGGTGTCATCTGTTTTCCGGAAAGTGCGGTACGGATCGGCCACATTACATAACCGTTCTTGTATCCGTTTTCTTTTACATAAGCACTGAGCATTGCATACAAGGCATCATTGCTGTAATCTTCCTGTGCCTCCAGTAACGGTAATACATCTTTTAAAACAGCCAGAGATGTCTCTGCATTTGTTTTCATTTTTTTATGTGTATACATTGCTACGTCGTACTCCGGAACTGCCTCAATGAAATCGATATGCTCTTTGATATCCGGAAAGATCTCAATACGCGTCTTTACCATCTGAGCGATTTTCTTGTAATCACAGTCACGATGTACTACTTCTTTGATATACGGCTCTGCCATCTCATAGAATGCATCAAAATCCATTGCTTTGATATACTCGCCGTTCATCCATTTCAGTTTTACCATGTCAAAAACAGCCGGAGATTTGCTGATGTGGTGATAATCAAATTCTTTTACCAGTTCCTCTAAGGAGAAGATCTCACGGTTATCTACCGGGCTCCATCCAAGCAGTGCAACAAAGTTTACAACAGCCTCAGATAAAAATCCCTGCTCGATCAGGTCTTCGTAAGAAGAATGTCCGCTACGTTTGCTCAGTTTCTGATGCTCTTCGTTTGTGATCAGCGGACAGTGGATATATTTCGGTTCTTCCCAGCCGAAAGCATGATACAGTCTGGTATATTTCGGTGCAGAAGACAGATACTCATTACCACGGACAACATGTGTGATGTTCATCAGATGATCATCTACCACATTTGCAAAATTGTAAGTCGGGTATCCATCGGATTTGATCAGGATCATGTCATCCAGCTCAGCGTTTGGCTGTGTAATATCTCCGTAAATCTCATCATGGAACGTTGTCTCACCTTCGTTTGGCACATTGGCACGGATAACATATGGTTTTCCTGCTGCCAGATTTGCCTCGATCTCTTCTTTGGAAAGATGCAGACAATGTTTGTCATATACACTGATCTCTTTGCCGTTGATGTTCTGTTTTAAAGAATCCAGACGCTCTTTGTCGCAGAAACAGTAATATGCCTCGCCTTTTTCAATCAATTTTTTTGCATATTCCAGATACAGACCGCTTTTGCAGCGCTCACTCTGGATATATGGACCATATCCGCCATCTTTGTCTGGTCCCTCATCGTGGATCAGTCCTGTTTTTTCCAATGTACGATAAATAATTCCCAGTGCTTCTTCTACAAAACGCTCCTGATCAGTATCTTCTATTCTTAATACAAAATCTCCGCCCTCATGCTTTGCGATCAGATATGTGTACAAAGCGGTACGCAGATTACCAACGTGCATACGGCCTGTCGGGCTCGGTGCAAATCTTGTTCTGACTTTAGCCATAACTCTACCTCTTTCTGTATATTTATTTCGATTCAATATCCAACTTTTGCGTTTTTCTTCATATACCTATAAAATCTGCACATGATTCTAAATAACGTAAACTGCTGAATTTTTCTGAATCGTTTTCTTCATTCCATAAGCGTTCCTATTATAACTCAAACCGGATATTTCCACAAGAGAAAAAACAGGATACCTGTCCAGTATCCTGCATTACAAGCGTCAGCTTGTCTTAAGTTCTTTCCAAAGCTGACTGTACAATGCTGTGGTATCTGAATCTAACGCCTTGTATACCTCACATTTTTCCAGTGTTTCCTCACTTGGGAAAATCAGCGGATCATTTTTTGTTTCTTCATCCAACTGATCATATACTGCTGTATTCGGTGTCGGATAATAGATTTCCTCAAAGTTTTTCATTGCAATATCTTCTCTGCAGAGGAAATCCAGGAATTTCAATGCGCCTTCGTGGTTCTCTCCTTTTTTCATCATCATCCATGAATCAAACCATACATTGGAGCCTTCCTCCGGAACGACATATTCCAGTTCTTCATCGTAATCATGGGCCAGATACGCTTCACCGGAATAGCAGACAGCCAGTGCCGCGTTTCCTGCAACCATTTCCTCGCGGACCTCATCTACAAAATACGCTTCCACATCCGGTTTCTGATCGATCAGAAGATTCTGCGCCACTTCCAGTTCCTTACGGTCTGTGGTATTCAGAGAATATCCCTTATATTTCAATGCACACATATATGCATCGCGGATACTGTTCTGCATAATGATTTCTCCGGCATATTCTCCATTAAACAAGCTGTCCCAACTTGTAATTTCTTCATTTACCATATTTGTATTGTACAGGATTCCTACCGTTCCCCAGAAATATGGAATGCTATATTTAAGTTCAGGATCATATGACTTCGACATTTTCCAGTAAATATCTCCGATGTTATCCACATATTGCATTTTGCTGTAATCAATTTCTTCTGTTTCCCCTTCTGCGATAAGCCGCTCTATCATATAATCAGAAGAACAGATCAAATCGTAAGGAATCGTACTCGCCTTATATTTGGAATACATTTCCTCCGGTGTCGTTGCTTCCTCGTAAAGCACTTTGATTCCGGTTTCTTTCTGAAACTGTTTTAGCACTGACGTGTCAATGTATTCACCATAGTTTAATACTACAATTGTGTTTTTCCCGCCTGCCTCGGACATATCCACGGAAGATTCTTCTTCTCCGGTAGCCCCGCAGCCGACCAGGATTCCGGTCATAGCAACACACAGCGCCATTGCCACCCGGCTTTTCCATTTTCTATTTCTCATACTGTCACCTTTCCATTCGCCCGACGTTTTTCTGTCACAAACCATTTTTTATAAAGGTATTTTTCTCATAAAATATTTTTACAGCAATCACCGTTTTACTTCTTATTGAACTGCTGCTTTTTTTATTCTGCTCTGATGAATTCTCGGAACATAATTTGCTAACAGTAAGATCACAAGTACTACCACAAAAATCAATGTGGAAAGTGCATACATTTCCGGTTTGATACCACGTTTCAACTCGCCATAAATCATGGTTGATAAGGTATTGATTCCTGCTCCCTTTGTAAAATACGTAACAACGAAATCATCCATAGACATGGTCAGTGCCATGAAAAAACCACTCATTACAGACGGAAAGATCATCGGCAGAATGACACGTACAAATGCCGTTACGCTGTTTGCACCAAGATCTCGCGCCGCCTCGTATACACTCATATCCATCTGCTGAAGTTTCGGTAAAATACTCAAAATAACATATGGAATATTGAACGTGATATGCGCCAGTAAAATACTTACATATCCTAAATTCGTAAATCTGGAAAACCACAGCATCAACGCGATACCGGTTACGATATCCGCATTCAGCATCGGAATATTTCCAATGCCAAGAGTCAGGGTGTAGCTTCTTTTTCGCATTGCATCGATGCCGATGGCGGCCAGCAGTCCGATTCCCGTTGCGATCGCCGCGGACGCAAAGCCGATGGTCAGGGTGTTCTGCAACGCTGCCATTACATCATTGTTATGCAGCAGATTCTGATACCATTCCAACGTAAATCCGCCCCAGACAACCCTTGAGCGGGACGCATTAAAGGAAAGCACCACCAGCACTGCGATTGGAATATATAAAAACGCAATGATCAACACCAGATAAAATTTCATAAAAAATCGCTTTACCATACGCTGCGCTCCTTTCCTGCATCTGTTTTAGAAGTAAACATCATGCTGATCAATACAAAGATCATCAGCGCAATGGATAATCCGGAACCAAGATTCCAGTTCATACTCGTTGAAAATTCCTGTTCAATGATATTTCCAATAAGCATGATTTTACCTCCGCCCAGAATGTCCGGAATAGCAAAAGTGGTCAGTGACGGAACAAATACCATAGTGATTCCACTAATGATTCCCGGCATTGTCAACGGGATCATGATTTTTGTCAGTACCGCTTTGGGCGGTGCTCCAAGATCTCTGGCTGCCTCGAGGATATCCTCGTTCAGTTCAGTAACTGCATTGTATACAGGAAGGATCATAAATGGCAGATAATCATATACCATACCAATCACGATTGCCACATTGGAGTTTGCCAGGTCCTGTCCCGGCAGTCCGAACACACCCAAAATCGCATTTATAATTCCGTTTCTAGATAGCAATAACTGCCATGCCATGATACGCAATACAAAATTCACCCACATCGGCAGGATTACAATAATCGCCATCATTCCCTGCTTTCCGATGTTCAATTTCCGCAAGATTATTGCCAAAGGATATGCCAGCACCAGACAGACAGCTGTACAGAGTAACGCCAGCCAAAGAGACATCAATAAGGCTTTTAAATGTACCGGCTGAAAAATCGCCAGGATGTTTACCATTGTAAATCCACCGTTTCCATCTCTCAGGGCATAAAAAATAATCATCAAAATCGGCAATACCGTAAATCCAATAATCCAGATAATATACGGTGTGGCCAGTAAGCTTCTCTTATTCATTCTTTTTGATAACCTCCTGTGCGGAAGACGCCGGTTTGTGCATAATCTGGATATTTTCCGGTTTTACATACAGGCCAATTTCTGTACCTGGCTGATAAGCAATGGTACTGTGCGCCAGCCACTCAAATCCTTTGGCCTGCACTTTCATCTCATAATGAACACCCTTAAACAGAATCGATGTCACAATACCGTCCATCATACCCTCGCCCGGCTGTACAAATTCCATATCCTCTGGTCGTATTACTACATCGACATTTTCATTTGGTGAAAAACCGGTATCCACACACGGGAACGGGCATCCGAGAATCTCCACCAGACAATCCTTCGGCATCACACCGTCTATAATATTGCTCTCACCTATGAAATCTGCTACAAAAGCATTCTGTGGTTCATTGTAAATATCTACTGGTGTACCTACCTGCTGGATCAGTCCCTGGTTCATAACAATGATGCGGTCAGACATGGTCAGCGCTTCTTCCTGATCATGCGTAACAAAAACAAAAGTAATGCCCAGCTCGTTTTTAATTTTGATCAGCTCCTGCTGCATATCCTGACGCAGCTTCAGATCCAGCGCACCAAGCGGCTCATCCAGAAGAAGCACTTCCGGCTCATTTACAATGGCACGGGCAATGGCGATACGCTGCTGCTGTCCGCCGGAGAGAGACATCGGATGACGATCCTCAAATCCTTCCAGATCCACCAGTTTCAGTGCATATTTGATCTTATCCTGAATATAAGATTTACTTTTTTTCTTTAATTTCAGTCCAAATGCAATATTTTCTCCAACGCTCATATGAGAAAATAAAGAATATTTTTGAAATACAGTATTGATATGACGTTTGTCCGGAGACAGATTTGTAATATCCTTTCCCTCAAAAATCACCTTTCCCTCATCTGGTGTAGCAAATCCACCGATAATACGCAATGTCGTTGTCTTGCCGCAGCCGGAAGGTCCCAGCAATGTCACAAATTCATTTCTTTCAATATCAATACTCAGATCATCCAGAATCTTTTTCCCGTCAAAAGATTTTGTCAGATGCTGTAAATTTAAAATTGACTGTTCCATCCCATCTCTCCTCATGTTTTTTATTTTTAAAGCGAATATTTCCAATCCGCCATTTACTCATAACCCAATAGTTGCTACGTAATTTTAGAATTAAATTACACACCTGTTAAGTAATAAGAACGTTTCCTTTTTATTACTTCACGCAACAGAATCAGGATGCCCACTTTATTTAGAAGGTTGGCGGCGTGCTCACCCAGACAAATTTTGCCGGACGGCTGCCGGTATTTTCAATGTAATGATTTCTGTTCGCGCAGAAATAAAAACTTTCCCCGGATTTCACGGTATACACTTTATCGCCAAGATGTAGCCGGATTCGTCCGGAGATCATATAGCCGAACTCCTCACCCTCATGCGGCTTATCCTCCTGCAGTTTTTCCTTTGGCTGAACCACTACAAGCAACGGCTCCATCTGATACTGCTGTGCATTCGGCACGATCCACTGGATACTGTTTCCTGCTTCATCAATTTTTTCAAAAAATGCGCCTTCTGAATACACTACATGTTCTTCTTCCGTCTCTTTAAAAAATTCAGACGGTGTCGTTCCCAGACATTCGATCAGATCCAGCAACGTCACCACCGAAGGTGCCACCTGTCCACGTTCCAGCTGGGAAATATATCCTTTCGTCAGTTCTGACCGGTCTGCCAGCTCCTGCTGTGTCAGACCATTCTGATTTCTCAGATCTTTAATTTTTTCTCCGATTCTGCAATTCACATAATTCGGTTCCATGTTCTCGCTTCCATTTCTTTATATCTCTGCCTGATTCTGAATACTTAACAAAATGTTGACTGTCACTAAACTTTTTACACGATTTCGATTATACTATTATTAAACAGAAAGTCAACTATTATTGTTATTTTTCACATACTTCTTACTGTATTTTTTTCCGGACAACACACTGATCATTTCATCCATCAAATATCTGCGCAAAAAAGTGCAAATTTGCTTCTTTTTTGTCAAAAAACAGACAGCCTCCTATGTGTGCAAATCTAAGATTTTTGTTCGAATTTGCACACATAAGAAACTGTCTGCTTTCATATATATTACTAATCTCATGTCCCAAGGAGAACCCATGAAAAAAGAAAAACGCGTCTCCCTCCTGCTGCCGGTAGTTGTGTGCAGCATTCTTGCCATAACGATTTATTTTCAGATGACAACCGGAATCATTTCCGTCAGCAATAGCGTAAACGGAAAAGAACTTCCGATTTATTGTGTGAATACCGAAGAACCGAAAATCTCGATCTCTTTCGATGCCGCCTGGGGCAATGACGATACCGCACGAATTTTGGAAATCCTTGCAAAACATAATGTTCATGCAACATTTTTCATGACAGGTGGATGGGTAGATTCTTACCCGGATGATGTGAAAGCAATTTATGAAGGCGGACACGACCTCGGAAACCACAGCCAGAACCATAAAAATATGAGTCAGCTGTCCGATACAGAAATCCGCGATGAGATTATGTCTGTTCATGACAAAGTGAAAGCATTGACCGGGTATGATATGTTTCTTTTCCGCCCGCCTTACGGTGATTATGATAACGAGGTCATCACAGATGTGTTGTCCTGTGGGTATTATCCGATTCAGTGGTCCATTGACAGTCTCGATTGGAAGGACTATGGCGTGGATGATATTATTACCCGGGTTTGCGACAATAAACAGTTAACCGGCGGGGCTATCATTTTGTGTCATAATGGGGCAAAATATACGGCGGATGCGCTGGATACACTGCTGACACAGCTGGAAGAAAAGGGATTTCAGTTCGTGCCGATTTCAGAATTGATTTATCGTGAAAATTATCATTTAGACGTGACCGGGAAGCAGATTTTGGATTAAATTTAGATATTGAATGCTTTCACTAAATATTTTTTTCATCAGTAATATTCCACGTACTGCCCTCGTCCAGTCCCTGTTCCGTGAGCCATTCATCTTCGACTTCCAGTCGACGTGTCTCACCGTTTTCATTTTCTAATATAACCAGACATTTTAATTTTTCTCCCGGCAGTCGTTCTTCACACCCAAAGTCTGCCTCGGCAATCTGTTTGATTTTCCACATACAAATGCACTCCTTAATACCGCTTATAAAATCATATATCTGATATAATGATGCCAGGGTCAAAAGCCTGAAACCACGATGTGCTTGCACAGGAGTGGTTTTATGGCTTAATACCCCGCCCCGATATGAGCATAAAAGTGGAGCGTCAGCTTCACAATATGCGAATATTGGGTAGAATTGTGGGAGTACGAAGTACAGAACAATTTATTCCAAGAAAAATCATGGAATTGATTTCAACATCATAATCTCATGCCACATTTTGGGCAGAATACAAAATCTTCCGTTGTTTCATAACCACAATTCTGACAACGTTTACATCCACTATAATGATGACCTGATTTTCCATTTCCAACTATTTTCAGATGTTCCGGCAATATCCGCACATCTTCGCCGCGCTCCATTCTTCGACCCATTTCTCTATCCAATTCGTATAACGTATTACAACAACTGGTCTGCACATAATAGTGCCTGTTCCATTTAAAACACGGGATAAAAAACAGTGAAAGTACAGTATATGTCATAAACACCTGAAATCGACCATATCGACCACATACACTACAGATTTCTGTCTGATTATAATCCAGATTTTTTCTTCCCTCTGTAATCCCCATCATAAAAAACATTTCTGTCAGTTCTCCTATTATCTCTATTAATTTTATCCGATATTTTTCTTATCTCGGACTTTTGCCTTTACAAAGCGGACATTCGCAATCCGCTTTCGCTGCTTGCTCATGAACGCAGTCGCTTTACGACCTGTCAGTGGGAGCTTTTAACTCCACTGACATAAGCATCCCCCTTACACACCGCTTAGTGCTCCACGCACTTGAAGCGGGGGAATGCTTATTCTGCGTTCATATTTTAACGAAATAATTCACGACTTAGATCCAGTCATAGTCTCCACCAGTTACTGCCAGTGAAAGTAACGCATCCATACGCTCTACATTTTCTGCACCTTCTACTACTTCCAGCAGTTTTGCTGTCTCTTTTGCCACCGGCATTTCTTCATCCGGTCCGATCTCCATATCCGGTTCTTCTCCACAATACGGGCACACAAGCTTGGGGCCGATTTTCAGCGATAAAAATCTGTTTGCACATTCTTCACATTCATAAAATCCGCACATTTCTGTGCCATCCGGTACATAATACATTCCATTCAACCTCTTTTCTTAATATCTTATGATTACAGTGTCAAAAGGTCTGAGTCCACC
>ENA-ORUG01002199-ORUG01002199.1-human-gut-metagenome-genome-assembly--contig:-NODE-2199-length-14557-cov-8.289133_pt1 | contig 14557 bp, 13 predicted proteins | sample MGYA00242079_ERZ509207 | MGnify/ENA primary metagenome ERZ509207 (study PRJEB26280, sample SAMEA2338780) | human gut metagenome | biome: human gut; feature: human-associated habitat; material: faeces...
TAGATGCACTTACAAAGGAAAAAACGATTATTATGATTGCCCACAGATTAAAAACAGTCAGACATGCAGACCAGATTGTGGTTGTTGAAAAAGGAAGAATTGCACAGCAGGGAACACATGAGCAATTAATGAAACAGGAAGGTATTTATAAGAGATTTGTGGATGCAAGGCAGCAGGCGGTAAGTTGGAAACTGGTGCACTGAGAAATAATCCACAGTTGGTGAATATCCAAATTGAATTGTCTGAAAGAGATTTAATTTAAGTTTCGCTAAGTTTCACTTATATAGGCAGAATGAGGGATATTCAATAAAGTAATATGAAAAAAGCACTAAAAACCGTGGATTATTGGTTTTACAGTGCTTTTTCTTTTGCCAAAGAGAAACAGAGTAATGTTGAGATCGGTGGACGCAGTGGATTCATCTTTAATACAAAGCATGGACGTCCGATCATGCCGGCGGGAGTGAACAGCTTTCTGAAAAACATTGTCAATGCCTATAATAAGAAAGAAAGCAAACTGGCAGAAGAAGAGAAGCGAGAGCCGGAGCTGATGCCTCCTATTTCATCGCATACTCTTCGTCATGGGATGTACCAGACTGGGTGAGAACAATGTCAATCCTAAAGTTATGCAGTATGTGATGGGGTGCTGGATGTCCGGGGGACATCCGTTTAGCACTGACCGTAGCGGAGCGAAGAACATTCGGATGCACAGATCACAATGAATGTCTACAATCATATTGCAGAAAAGTCTCATGTGAAGCCCGTAAAATCAAGGCTTCACAAATTCTTCACAAAAAAAATAGCACTCACCTCTTGACAGTGCTAATAATAGGTGTTATATTACAACTAGAGCAAGAGGGAAGGGCTTAAGAGAGAAGCCAAAGAACCGAAGGCCCAACAAGATACAACAAGTCGTATTGAGAACTTCTCAATACGCTTCACATAAAAGGCAAGTGTCAGGAATCCAAACCTGACACGCCAAAACATTATTATAAAGAAAAAGGAGAGATGACTTATGATGATGATGCCTAGTATTTTTGGAGGAAACTTATTTAATGACGACTGGATGGATTTTTCTTTCCCAGATATTGATAAAGAACTGTATGGTAAACACGCAAAGAACCTGATGAAGACAGATGTGAAGGAAAAAGACGGTAACTACGAAGTAGCGATCGACCTTCCAGGATTCAAGAAAGATGAAATTACAGCGGAACTGAAAGATGGTTATTTAACGATCAGTGCAGCCAAAGGACTTGATAAAGACGAGAAAGACAAAGAAGGTAAATACATCCGCCGTGAGCGTTATGCAGGCAATATGAGCAGAAGCTTTTATGTTGGCAAAGATATCACAGAAAAAGATATCCACGGTAAATATGAGAATGGTATTCTGATGCTGGATATTCCGAAGAAAGCTCCGGAGAAGAAAGTGGAAGAAAAGAAATTCGTCACGATTGAAGGATAAAAGAACTTTCCCCGGGATGATCAGATTCCCGGGGAATTCTTTATATCTGAGGAGAGAAAGGAAAAGAAGGTGAAACAAAATGGCAGCAAAACGTGATTTATATGAAGTTCTTGGAATCAGCAAAACTGCAGATGAGAAAGCCATCAAGAAGGCTTATCGTAAACTGGCAAAAAAATATCACCCAGATATGAATCCTGGAGATAAAACAGCAGAACAGAAATTCAAAGAAGTGACGGATGCCTATAATATTTTAAGTGATCCAGAGAAACGAAAACTGTACGATCAGTATGGCCATGCTGCCTTTGACGGAACCGGTGCAGAATCTGAATTTTATAAAAATTATCAGAACTATGGTGGAAATCATGGAGGATATCAGGAGTTCCATTTTGAAGGTGGAGATGGTGATGATATCTTTAGTGATATCTTCGGAAGTATGTTCGGAGGTAGCAACAGAAGTAAAGGATTCCATCGAAGCAGTTTCCATCAGGGTGGTTTTGGATCTTCTGGTGGATTTGGTGGCAGTGGATTCAGAAGTGGTTCATTTAAACAGAAAGGTTCTGATGCTCATGCCGATATTTCCATCAGCTTTGACGAAGCAGTAACTGGCTGTGATAAAGTCATTCATCTGCAGGATCAAAATGGTGTAACCCAGTCACTGCAGGTTCACATTCCAGCCGGAATTGATACTGGAAAAAGCGTCCGTTTAAGAGGAAAAGGTAATCCAGGAATGGGCGGTGGAGAAGCAGGAGATTTATTCCTGAAAGTAACCGTTGGTGAAAAACCAGGATTTGAACGAAAAGGAAATGATGTGTATACAACGATCAATGTTCCGTTTAGCACCGCAGTATGTGGAGGAGAAGCTGTGATCAAAACATTATATGGAAATGTTATTTGCAAGATCAAAGAAGGAACTCAGTCAGGATCTAAGATCAGACTACGTGGCAAAGGTATGCCACTGATGAAGAATCCATCCCAGAAAGGAGATCAATACGCAGTAGTTCAGATTCAAGTTCCAAGAAATGTTTCACAGCAGGCAAAAAATAAATTAAAAGAATTTGATAGTTTATGTGGTGGAAGAGGAAAAGCCGCTTATTAAGCATGAAGTTTTTTGATAATAAATAAAAAGACGATGATCTGTGATAAGAAATGCATTTTAAAAATGCAGAAAAAACAGATAATCGCCTTTTTGTCTTTCGTAAATATAAGTAATAAGGTAAAATAGAATCATATACGAAAGAAGGTGGGAATAAGATGGATGCATCAGAGAAGATGAAATATAAATTAGCAAATGGAATGAAAGAATTACTGGTACATACTCCAGTAGACAAGATCACGATCAAACAGATTGTAGATCAGTGTGATGTAACTCGTCCCACTTTTTACCGACATTTTAAAGACAAATATGATCTGATCAACTGGTATTTTGATGTGTTGGCACAGATGTCATTTAAACAGATGGGTATCAGTATGACGTTGAGGGAAGGTCTTATTAAGAAGTTTGAATTCATCAAAGGTGAAGGACAATTTTTTGCTGCAGCATTTTCAAGTGAAAGTCAGAATTGTCTGATGGAGTACGATTATCAGTGTATTTATCAGTTTTATTGTGATATCATTCACAAACAGGGCGCTGATAAAATTCCAGAGGAATTAGAATTCTTATTGAGAATGTATTGCAGAGGGTCGATTGCAATGACTGTAGAATGGGCGACAACAGGAATGAAGATGTCACCGGAACAGCTGGCAGATCAGTTGATCGAAGCGATGCCACCGAAACTTTATGATTTATTTAAAGATATATAAAGATAAGAAAATGTTACACTTTTGATAATGTGTAACATTTTTTACATTTTGCTAAATGTGTAACTTGTTTTCGTGAAAAAACAATTTTATAATAAAGATAGTTAAAAAATTGTCAAGGAAAAAAGGAGTGTACAAAATGGTAAATCGTATCGTATTAAATGAAACATCATATCACGGAGCAGGAGCAATTCAGGAAATCGCAACAGAAGCAACAAAACGTGGATTCAAAAAAGCGTTTGTCTGTTCTGATCCAGATCTTGTAAAATTCGGAGTTACAAAGAAAGTAACAGATGTCTTAGATAACGCAGGACTTGCTTATGAAGTATATTCACAGATCAAACCAAACCCAACGATCGAAAATGTACAGACAGGAGTTGCAGCATTTAAGGCAGCAGAAGCTGACTATCTGATCGCAATCGGTGGTGGATCTTCCATGGATACAGCAAAAGCTATCGGAATCATCATCAACAATCCAGAATTTGAAGATGTAAGAAGCTTGGAGGGAGTTGCAGATACTAAGAAGCCTTGTGTACCAATCATCGCAGTACCAACAACAGCCGGAACAGCAGCTGAAGTAACGATCAACTACGTAATCACAGATGTAGAAAAGAAACGTAAATTCGTATGCGTAGATCCACATGACATTCCAGTTATCGCAGTGATCGACCCAGAAATGATGTCTTCTATGCCAAAAGGATTAACAGCAGCAACAGGTATGGATGCATTAACACATGCGATCGAAGGATACACAACAAAAGCAGCATGGGAAATGACAGATATGTTCCATATCAAAGCGATCGAACTGATCTCTGAGAACTTAAGAGGAGCAGTTGAAAATACACCAGAAGGAAGAGAAGGAATGGCAATGGGACAGTACATTGCAGGAATGGGATTCTCAAACGTAGGACTTGGAATCGTACATTCTATGGCTCACGCATTAGGTGCAGTTTATGACACACCTCATGGAGTAGCTAATGCAATCTTACTTCCAACAGTTATGGAATACAATGCAGATGCAACAGGAGACAAATACAAATATATCGCAAAAGCAATGGGTGTTGAAGGTGTCGAAGATATGACACAGGAAGAATACAGAAAAGCAGCCGTTGATGCGGTTAAGAAATTATCAGCAGATGTCGGAATACCAGCAGACTTAAAAGAAATTGTAAAAGAAGAAGATTTACAGTTCTTAGCAGAATCAGCTTATGCAGATGCATGCGCACCAGGAAATCCTAAAGATGCAAGTGTAGAAGATATTATTGGATTATATAAATCTTTATTATAATTTATAGAGAGAAAATAAATAAAAAGGTATTGAATTCCAATTTAGACAGAAGAGGAATTCAGTACCTTTTTGTTAGTTTATAAGAATTTTACAGCTGTTCCATAAACAATGATCTCAGCTGCACCCTGCATAACTGAAGAATACCTGACATTAATAACAGCATCAGCTCCCATATTTTGAGCATCTTCGATCATTCGATCAGTTGCAAGATCTCTGGCTTCATTCATCATTTTCGTATAGGATTTTAATTCTCCACCAACGATGGATATATGTTAGTTTTATTTTACTATAGTGGATGAATTATGACAATAAAATAAAAATAGATGTTGACAAGAAAGGATAAATACGATAATATATTATCTGTTCCGAAAAAATAAATATGCGATAGTGGCGTAGTTGGTAACGCGCGACCTTGCCAAGGTCGAGACCGCGGGTTCGAGCCCCGTCTATCGCTCTTCTTACAAAGGTCTTAGAACTTAGGAGTTACCTAGGTTTTAGGGCTTTTTTGTTTTGTTATACAGTTTTTGCCAAAGTTTTTGAAAAGATAATTAATGCATATTTATCCAAGAAATTATTGATAATTCTAAAAAAAATAATTATAACATAAATAATAAAATATAGACAATAGAAATATTATTTGATATAATCAATTAACTTAAAATGGTTTAGGACATGAAAGAAATTATGATGATAGAAAAAAAGATAAAAAAATATGTAGTTGTTATTATATGTGTATTAAGTATGATAACATTAGGAAAAAAGACAGAAAATATATTTGCAAGTGATAAAAAATCAAAAGATATGGAAAATATCTTATTATCCTTCTATATAAAAAATGTATCAAATGTCGAAAGCATTAAATATATTCCATTGGATAAAAAAATAATAGGAAATAAAAGAATAACGGATAAATCAAACGTTGTAGATATTGGATTTGGAGAATATTATATTAAAGTTAAAGATGAAAAAAAGGAACTACAAGAACCAGTTTATTCTTCTTGGTATGAGTCACCGAGAGGTGGTATGCAAGTTCGTGAAAAATTATCAATAGAATATCAATTAAATAAGGATTATAATAATAAAAATCTGAGGATTTTAAAAAAAGTTGTTGAAGAAAATATTCATCCAAAAAATAAAATATTTATTTCTGCCTCACAATATGTCGATGTGAAAAATGGATATAAGAAAAATATCAAAGCATGTATTTTTTATCAAAGCTATAATATTCAACTTTATGAAAAAGATTTATTTTTTGATGATAAAATCACAACAGGAAAAATGAAAGTACCAATGGGAATTGTCTTTATTGTTAGTAAAGATATAAAACAATTACAGAATTAGAAATATATCATAATTGTAAATACGATTTTTGCACAAATTTTGCATAAATCGGAATATTAAAAACATTACAAAAATATTACAAAAATATTTGCAAAAAATGAAAAATGTAGTATTATATATAAGAAATCAAAAAATGGGAGGAAATATGAGACATAAAATCAAAAAAATAGTGATTTCTTATATTTTGAGTATTTGCTGTATTTTATCGTTTACGATAGGAAGCTTTAAATCGCATAATGTATATGCTTCATATTCAAGATATATAACAGCAAGATCCTTAACAGTTCGTAAGAAAGCATCTATCAAAGGAAAAGTTGCAGGATATTATAAAAAAGGGACAAAAGTTACTTGCTATAGCAAGAGTGGAAACTGGACGAAAGTTAAATATGGAAGTCACAAATATTATGTATCTACGAAATATCTTTCTACAAAGAAACCATCAACGGCTACAAAAAGTAGTACATATATCCGTTATGTAACGGCAAGTTCTTTAACAGTTCGTAAAAAGGCAACAACAAGCTCAGCGAAACTGGGTTCTTATAAGAAAGGTACAAGTATTACCTGCTATGGAAATAAATCTGGATGGACAACGATAAAATATAGTGGAAAGAGTGCTTATGTAAGTTCTATTTATTTATCTTCGACTAAGCCATCTAAAACAAATTCAACAGTATCAAAAGGACGGCAGGTAGCTAACTATGCCAAACAGTTTATAGGGAATCCTTATAAATGGGGTGGAGAGAGCCTTACAAGGGGAGCAGACTGTTCTGGATTCACGATGAAAGTTTACCAGCATTTTGGATATTATCTTCCACATAGTTCTATTTCACAAAGAAGCTATGGAAAGTCTGTTTCATGGAGTAGTAAACAGGTTGGGGACTTAATCTGTTATAATGCTATCAATGGAGTTGGACATGTAGGAATTTATATTGGTAATAATAAAGTGGTTCATGCCGGAAGTACAGCAACAGGGATTCATACATCCACAGCCAATTACAGATCTGTTAATTGCGTTAGAAGAATTGTAAAATAGTTAATACATAAAATCTTAAATACAATAGATAGAGGAATCAGTGATATCAAGCAGATAACACTGATTCCTTTTTCGTTATGGGCTTATAGCCCTAGAGCAAACCACCCGTTGGACGGGTGGCCCTGATTTTGGATATTAAAAATATTAAGGAGTTATTACAAAGATATTTACAAGTTAAGAAAAGAATAGTAGAATAAGAAAGAAAAGGAGGATTTATGAAAAATAGAATAATCAAAACTACAATAACTTTTGCATTAAGCTTATGTTGTATATTTTCATTTTTAACAATTTCTAAGGCGCATGAAGTATATGCATCTTATTATAGATATGTAAATGCCAATTCACTTATTGTCCGCAAGACTGCATCATCAAAAGGTAAAGTTATGGGCTCCTACAAGAAAGGAACAAAATTAAAATGTTATAGCAAAAAGGGAGATTGGACAAGAATTAAGTATAAAAATTCTAAGTATTATGTAGCAACAAGATATCTGGCAACAAAGAAGCCAGCAGTGGCAACAACTACTACAGCTTTCAGTACAAAGACAAGTACATATACCCGCTATGTAACAGCCAGTTCTTTGACGATCAGAAAGCAGGCATCAACAAGTGCAGCTAAGGCTGGTTCTTATAAGAGAGGGACAAGCATTACATGTTATGGAAACAAATCAGGATGGACAACTGTAAAATACGGTGGAAATTACTGTTATGTAAGTTCAGATTATTTATCAGCAACAAAACCATCCACAACAAGTAGTTCATCACAGACAACAAGTACAGCAGCAAAAGGTGAAGAAGTCGCAAAATATGCATTGAGATTTAAGGGGTTAGCATATAAATGGGGCGGAGAAAGCCTGACAAGCGGAGTTGACTGTTCTGGATTTACAATGAAGATTTATGAACATTTTGGATATTCACTTCCACATAGTTCTACAGCACAAAGATACAGTGGAACAGCCGTTTCATGGGCAAATAAACAGCCAGGAGATCTGATCTGTTATGAGATGATCAATGGAGTCGGACATGTAGGAATCTATATCGGTAATAATCAGGTGGTTCATGCAGGAAGTACTTCAACAGGAGTTCACGTATCTGCAGCGAATTACAGAGCAGTGAATTGTGTACGAAGAATCGTAAGATAAGATTTATGAATAAAAGAATAAGAAGAGATAATAATGGCCGTATCAGTAATAAGTTGATACGGCTATTTTTAATTTGTACGAAAATCCTATAAAGTATAAAAAGGAAATCCTGTTAATTCAGAATTTCCTTTTAAATATTAATTTATATTGTTCTCTACAGAACTGCGTATTTTAAAATAAATAATACTGCAAGTACATACATCAAAGGTGTAATCTTCTTCGCTTTTCCGCAAGCTACATTTAAGATCACATAAGAGATGATTCCAATAGAGATTCCCTCAGAGATACTATAGAATAATGGCATAGCGATGATGCAAAGGTAAGCAGGTACCGCTTCTGTCATATTATCATCTGTAAATTTGATGTCAGAGATCGCTCCGAACATTAAGAATCCAACCATGATCAGCGCTGGAGCTGTTGCAAAGGATGGGATTGCTGTAAAGATTGGTGCAAATAATGTTGAGATCAGGAATAAGAATCCTGCGACAATAGCTGTTAAACCAGTATGTCCACCAGCAGCAACACCTGAAGAAGATTCAACAAAGGTTGTAACTGTAGATGTACCAAGTACGGCACCAGATGTAGTAGCAATAGCATCAGCCATTAATGCAGGTTTGATTCCAGGAAGTTTACCTTCTTCATCAAGCATTCCAGCTTTTGTGCTGACACCAACTAAAGTTCCAAGTGTATCAAACAGATCGACAAATAAGAAGGATAATACAACGGCAATAAAGTTAAAGATTCCAACTTTGCTTAAGTCATACTGGAAACATTTACCGAATGTTTCTCCCAATTTTGAGAAGTCTGTCATTTCAAATGTAGGGAACAGGCTGTAATATTCTGCGTTGATATCTGGAACATAGATTCCTGTTACCTGACAGATCATTCCAATGATCCATGTAGCAAGGATTCCGATCAGGATAGATCCAGGTACTTTTTTGATGTAAAGAATGACTGTGATCAGTAATCCAATGACTGCGAGTAAGGAACAGATTCCAGCAGAATGGAAGTCCTTTGTAAAGTCAGTGATCGTTAATAATGTTGAGTCATTTCCAACAACAAGTTTTGCATTCTGAAGACCAATGAAAGCAATAAAGATACCGATTCCGACAGAAACACCTTTTTTTAGGTTTAATGGAATCGCATCAAAGATTGCTTCACGAACATTTGTTAAAGATAATACGATAAAGATCAGACCTTCAACAAATACAGCAAGTAAAGCAACTTGCCAGTGATATCCCATTACGCCAACAACTGTGTATGCAAGATAAGCATTTAATCCCATACCAGCAGAAAGTACAAATGGCAGGTTCGCAGTAAGCCCCATACATAATGTTCCGATAAAGGAAGCGATACATGTAGCCAATAAGACGGCAGTAGGGTCCATACCAGCTGCAGAAAGCACACTTGGGTTTACCGCAAGGATGTAAGCCATTGTCATAAATGTAGTAATACCAGCGATGACTTCAGTTTTTACGGAGGTATGATTCTCCTTCAATTTAAATAAGTTTTCCAACATAGTTTTTCCGCATGTAAAAACATACGCTCCTTTCTTTATTGAAAATCGATAAAAAAGTGACAATCTAAAAGAAAACCACCTGGGGTATGATGGTTTTCTTTTTTGAAAAGAGAGGATTAAAAATATATATGAAAAAACTATACCTGTAGGATGTTTCCTGAAATTCTTTTTTGTCTTATCTTTTAGGTCTTTCCTTGAGGTATGGTTATAGTATAGTCATTTCCATTTCGAGATTCAATATACAGAATATAAACAAATATAAATGATTTATAAAATGACATTAAGAAATTCTTATCCGCAGTGAAAAAAGGATATGAATATTCTATTTTTTACAAAAACCTCACAAAATGATTCCGATTTTGATGATTTTCTTATATAATAATAACAAAGTCTAAAGGAGGAATTATTTTTATGCCAAAGAGAACAGATATTAACAAAGTGTTGATCATTGGATCTGGACCGATCATCATCGGCCAGGCATGCGAATTTGACTATTCGGGGACACAGGCGTGTAAAGCGCTTCGTAAACTTGGATACGAGATCGTATTGGTCAACTCCAATCCAGCAACGATCATGACAGATCCGGAAACAGCTGACGTAACTTACATTGAGCCACTGAACGCAGAACGTTTAGAGGAGATCATTGCGAAGGAACGTCCAGATGCCTTACTTCCAAACTTAGGTGGGCAGTCCGGATTAAATTTATGTGAAGAGTTATATAAAAAGGGTATTTTAGATAAGTATAATGTCAAAGTAATTGGTGTACAGGTAGATAGTATTGAACGTGGAGAAGACCGTATCGAGTTCAAGAAGACAATGGATGAACTTGGAATCGAGATGGCACGAAGCGAAGTTGCTTACAGCGTGGAAGATGGGCTAAAGATCGCTGATGAGCTTGGTTATCCAGTGGTACTTCGTCCAGCTTACACAATGGGTGGAGCCGGTGGAGGACTGGTGTACAACAAAGAAGAATTAAAGACCGTTATGGCAAGAGGACTTCAGGCAAGTTTAGTTGGGCAGGTACTTGTTGAAGAATCTATTCTTGGATGGGAAGAATTAGAGTTAGAAGTAGTTCGTGATGCAGAAGGAAATATGATTACAGTCTGTTTCATCGAGAATATCGACCCATTAGGTGTTCATACAGGAGACTCTTTCTGTTCTGCACCAATGCTTACAATCTCCGAAGAATGCCAGCAGAGATTACAGGAGCAGGCATACAAGATCGTAGATTCTGTACAGGTTATCGGTGGAACAAACGTTCAGTTTGCACATGATCCAGTGACAGATCGTATCATCGTGATCGAGATCAATCCAAGAACATCAAGATCCTCAGCATTAGCATCCAAAGCAACAGGATTCCCAATCGCTTTAGTTTCCGCAATGCTTGCTGCAGGACTTACATTAAAAGATATTCCATGTGGAAAATATGGAACATTAGATAAATATGTACCAGACGGTGATTATGTCGTTATCAAGTTTGCACGCTGGGCATTTGAGAAATTCAAAGGTGTTGAAGACAAACTTGGAACACAGATGCGTGCCGTTGGTGAAGTTATGAGTATCGGTAAGACATACAAAGAAGCATTCCAGAAAGCAATCCGAAGCTTAGAGACAGGACGCTACGGGCTTGGACACGCTAAAGATTTCGATACTTTAACAAAAGAAGAATTATTAAAGAAATTAGTAACACCATCAAGCGAACGTCATTTCATCATGTACGAAGCATTAAGAAAAGGTGCTACTGTTGATGAAATCTTTGAACTGACAAAAGTAAAAACATACTTTATTGAGCAGATGAAAGAATTAGTTGAGGAAGAAGAAGCCCTTCTTGCATGCAAAGGAAACATGCCATCTGATGAAATGTTAACAGCAGCAAAGAAAGATGGATTCTCTGACAAATATTTAAGTCAGTTATTAGAAATCCCAGAAGAAGATATCAGAAATAAACGTATCTCCATCGGTGTGGAAGAAGCATGGGAAGGTGTGCATGTCAGTGGAACACCAGACAGTGCTTACTATTACTCAACATATAACGCAGAAGATAAGAATCCAGTTTCTACAGACAAGCCAAAGATCATGATCTTAGGTGGTGGACCAAACCGTATCGGACAGGGTATCGAATTTGACTACTGCTGTGTACATGCATCTCAGGCATTAAAGAAAATGGGATTTGAGACAATTATCGTAAACTGTAACCCAGAAACAGTATCTACAGACTACGATACATCTGATAAATTATATTTCGAGCCATTAACAGTCGAAGATGTATTAAGCATTTACAACAAAGAAAAACCATTAGGAGTGATCGCACAGTTTGGTGGGCAGACACCACTGAATATCGCTGCAGAACTTGAGAAAAATGGTGTGAAGATTCTTGGAACATCTCCATCTGTCATTGATCTTGCAGAAGACCGCGATCTGTTCCGTGAAATGATGGATAAATTAGAGATTCCAATGCCAGAATCAGGAATGGCAACAACGGTAGAAGAAGCATTAGAGATTGCAGGAAAGATCGGATATCCAGTGATGGTAAGACCTTCTTACGTTCTTGGTGGACGTGGAATGGAAGTTGTCTATGATGACGAAAGCATGACAGGATATATGAAAGCAGCTGTTGGTGTAACACCAGACCGCCCAATTTTGATTGACCGTTTCTTAAATCATGCAATGGAATGCGAAGCAGATGCGATCAGTGACGGAACGCACGCATTTGTACCAGCGGTAATGGAACATATCGAACTTGCAGGAGTTCATTCAGGAGATTCCGCTTGTATCCTTCCATCCGTTCATATTTCAGAAGAAAATTTAGCAACAATCAAAGAATATACAAGAAAGATCGCAGAAGAAATGCATGTCAAAGGATTGATGAACATGCAGTATGCGATCGAAGGTGGAAAAGTCTATGTATTAGAAGCAAATCCACGTGCATCCCGTACAGTACCTCTGGTATCTAAAGTATGTAACGTGAGAATGGTACCACTTGCAACACAGATCATCACATCTGAATTAACAGGAAAACCATCACCAGTACCAGAATTAAAAGAACAAAAAATTCCATACTATGGAGTCAAAGAAGCAGCCTTCCCATTCAATATGTTCCAGGAAGTAGACCCAGTTCTAGGACCAGAAATGCGTTCTACAGGTGAGGTTCTTGGATTATCCAAATCTTATGGGGAAGCTTTCTATAAAGCACAGGAAGGTGTTGGAGCGAAACTTCCTTTAGAAGGAACTGTATTGATCTCTGTAAACCGCAAGGATAAAGAAGAAGTCGTAGAAGTAGCGAAAGCATTTGATCAAGATGGATTCAAGATTCTTGCAACAAACAATACATGCAAGCTGTTAAATGAAGCAGGAATCAAAGCAGAGAAAGTCAATAAATTAAGTGAAGGAAGACCAAATATCCTTGATCTTATCACAAATGGTGATATTGATATTGTTGTAAACTCTCCAGTTGGAAAAGACAGTATTCATGATGATAGCTACTTAAGAAAAGGTGCGATCAAAGCAAAGATTCCATATTATACAACAATTGCAGCAGCGAAAGCGGCAGCAGAAGGAATTGCTTATGTAAAAGCACATGCAGATCAGAATGAAGAAGTAAATTCACTGCAGGGGTTACATGCACAGATTTCAGATTGATAAATTTAATATTTAGGAAATAAAATAAAAGAGGCATCTTCATGTGGTTATGGAGATGTTTCTTTTATTTTATTTTTTTAATTTATAGGAAAGTTCGCCTTTGGCTCCTTTCCAAAAGAAAAATAGCCCACATAAAAGTGGGCAGAGCAAACAGATGAAAGAAGAGACTCAAATATATTGTAAAATATTTACATGGAATATATTAACAAAAAATAATTATAAATGTCAATTTATAAAAGAGAAAAACTCCGGGGGTTTTCTTTTGTTAATTAACGAGTTACAATAGAAACAATATCTAAAATCAAATAAGGAGAGCGTTAAAACAATGAAAACAAATAAAAACATTTTGGTTGTTATGCCAGTAGAAGATGAACATAAAAAAACATTAGAGAAACATGCCAAAGGAAGTCATTTTGTATATAGTTCCTACGACAAGGTAACACCAGAGATGATAAAAGAAGCCAACATTATCATCGGAAATGTAGCTCCATTTTATTTAAAGGAAGCCAAAAATCTAGAATGGTTGCAGTTAAATTCAGCAGGAGCAGACCCATATGTAAAAAAGGGTGTATTACCAGAGAATGTAATCTTAACAAATGCAACAGGAGCTTATGGCCCTGGTGTTGCAGAACACATGCTAGCAGTGCTGTTTTCACTTCAGAAGAAGTTACATCTGTATAGAGATAATCAGAACCAATGCCAATGGCATGATGAAGGGGCTGTTATGTCATTACGAGGTGGTACATTACTGATCGTTGGACTTGGGGATATTGGATTATACTTTGCAAGATTGATGAAAAATTTTGGTTATCACATTATCGGAATCAAAAGAAGACTTGGACAGGTACCACAGGATGTTGATGAACTTCATACAATGGATGATCTAGATAAATTATTGCCAGAAGCAGATGTAGTATTTTCCGTATTACCAGATTCAAAAGCTACAAGAAACATTTACAATAAACAGCGATTCAAAGAAATGAAAAATACAGCAATTCTCTTAAATGCAGGAAGAGGAAGCGCTGTCAATACAGAAGATCTATGTGAAGCACTGATTCAGGGAGAAATCTACGGGGCAGGTTTAGATGTAACAGATCCAGAACCGCTTCAGACACAGCATAAATTATGGAATATCGAAAATGTGATCATCACACCACATATTTCAGGAGATTTTCATCATCCGGCAACATTATATCGAATTGTGGATATTGCTGCGGGAAATCTGCAGAGATATATGGCGGGAGATGGACTGATGAATGTGGTGGATATGGAGACAGGATATAAATCCTGATTTGCGACGGTAGGATTTCGTATATGTGACGGAAATATTTCTTGTTATCTT
>ENA-ORUG01002211-ORUG01002211.1-human-gut-metagenome-genome-assembly--contig:-NODE-2211-length-14482-cov-2.841824_pt1 | contig 14482 bp, 6 predicted proteins | sample MGYA00242079_ERZ509207 | MGnify/ENA primary metagenome ERZ509207 (study PRJEB26280, sample SAMEA2338780) | human gut metagenome | biome: human gut; feature: human-associated habitat; material: faeces...
ACAAACGAACACTTAAATGTAAAGTGTATATTCTCCTGGTCTTTCACCAGTGCTACCAAGGTAGCATATTCTTCTACAATTCCGGAAAACATAATTTACGATTTTACGATTTGAAATACTCTTTTTATATAGGGTTCAAAGATACAAATAAGCCGGCAGGAAAGAAAATAAGAGCAAAAAAAAATGGGGCTTTTCACAAAGCTCCATTTCTCAGTTTTCAATAGGTATTATTTTAGTTTTTAGGAACACTTGGATTATTTTCAAATTCGCTGTCGGTTTAATGGAAACATTAGCCGATAGTGAATTCTCTTTATTAAGTATGAGATATATCATGAAAACAATAGATAGAAAATGAAGAAACCTTTATTGTATTTACTTATTTTAGTAGTGGCTGTTCTTGGCAGCTCATGCTCTCAATCTTCGGAGGGCACATTTGAAGTGGGGAAGAATACTTTCTTGCTGAATGGAGAACCGTTTGTTGTAAAAGCGGCAGAGATTCATTATCCGCGTATCCCGAAAGAATATTGGGAACATCGTATTAAAATGTGCAAGGCACTGGGTATGAATACGATTTGCTTGTATGTGTTCTGGAATTTTCATGAACCGGAAGAAGGAAGGTATGATTTTGCCGGACAGAAAGATATAGCTGCGTTTTGCCGTTTGGCTCAAGAGAATGGAATGTATGTCATAGTGCGTCCCGGACCTTATGTCTGTGCGGAATGGGAAATGGGCGGCTTGCCTTGGTGGCTGCTGAAGAAGAAGGATATCAAACTTCGCGAGCAAGACCCATACTACATGGAACGTGTGAAACTCTTTTTGAACGAAGTGGGCAAACAGCTGGCTGATCTTCAGATTAGTAAAGGAGGGAATATCATTATGGTACAGGTGGAGAATGAGTATGGAGCATTTGGAATCGATAAGCCGTATATATCCGAAATCCGTGACATGGTAAAACAAGCCGGTTTTACAGGTGTTCCTTTATTCCAGTGTGACTGGAACTCGAATTTTGAGAATAATGCACTGGATGATTTGCTCTGGACTATTAATTTCGGTACGGGTGCTAACATCGACGAGCAATTTAAACGGTTGAAAGAACTACGGCCGGACACTCCATTGATGTGCAGTGAATTTTGGTCCGGATGGTTTGACCATTGGGGAGCCAAGCATGAAACAAGAAGTGCCGAAGAATTGGTAAAAGGCATGAAAGAAATGCTGGACCGCAATATTTCTTTCAGCTTGTATATGACTCACGGGGGGACTAGTTTCGGGCATTGGGGAGGCGCGAATTTCCCGAACTTTTCACCGACTTGCACATCGTATGATTATGATGCTCCTATCAATGAATCCGGTAAGGTGACTCCTAAATATCTGGAAGTACGGAATCTGCTTGGTAACTACCTGCCGGAAGGTGAAACCTTGCCGGAAATTCCGGATTCGATACCGACTATAGCTATTCCTACTATTAAAATGACTGAAATGGCAGTCTTATTTGATAATCTGCCTCACCCCAAAGAGAGTGAGGATATCCGGACAATGGAAGCTTTTGATCAGGGATGGGGTAGTATTCTGTATCGGACTTCATTATCCGCTTCTGATAAAGAACAGACATTACTGATCACAGAAGCTCATGACTGGGCACAAGTCTTTCTGAATGGTAAGAAACTGGCTACTCTGAGCCGTTTGAAGGGGGAAGGTGTAGTAAAGTTACCACCATTGAAAGAAGGTGACAGACTGGATATCCTGGTGGAAGCAATGGGAAGAATGAATTTCGGCAAAGGTATTTATGACTGGAAAGGTATTACCGAGAAAGTAGAACTGCAATCTGATAAAGGAGTTGAACTGGTGAAGGACTGGCAGGTATATACTATTCCGGTAGATTATAGTTTTGCCCGTGATAAGCAGTATAAACAACAGGAGAATGCTGAAAATCAACCGGCTTATTATCGGTCGACGTTTAACCTCAATGAGTTAGGGGATACATTCTTGAATATGATGAACTGGAGTAAAGGTATGGTATGGGTGAATGGCCGTGCCATGGGACGTTTCTGGGAGATCGGTCCTCAGCAGACTCTGTTCATGCCGGGGTGCTGGCTGAAAAAAGGAGTGAACGAAATCATTGTTCTTGACTTGAAAGGTCCGAAAGAGGCGACCATCGTCGGATTGGACAAACCTATCTTGGATATGCTTCGCGTAGCTGTTCCAGAAACGCATCGTAAACAGGGGCAAACCATTAAACTGGAGAAGGAAACACCGGTAGCTGCCGGTACTTTCAAACCAGGTAACGGTTGGCAGGAAGTGAAAGTACCTGCTACGAAAGGACGTTACTTCTGTCTGGAAGGCTTGGCTTCCTTTGATAATACCAATATTGCTGCTATTGCGGAGTTTGACGTGTTGGATGAGAAAGGACAGAAAATCTCTCGTGAAAACTGGAAGATTATTTATGCCGACAGCGAGGAGACCCGTAGCGGCAACCGCACAGCCGATAAGATCTATGACCTGCAGGAAAGTACTTTCTGGCAGACGGTGGACAATACAGCTTATCCCCATCAGGTGGTGATAGATCTCGGCAAGGAATATAACGTGACTGGTTTTCGTATCCTGCCGCGTGCGGAACAAGGAGCTCCAGGCATGATTAAAGATTATAAGGTATATGTAAAAACAACCGGTTTCGGTTATTAAAATGAAGGTGCTACAGAAGAAAAATAAAACACAGATGTAAGGAGAAGATTCCAAAAGTAGGAAACTTGCAGATAGAACAGTTATCGGATACTTTAGCAAATTTTAAAAATTACTAGAGTATCCGATTTCTTTTTTATAATTTTGTGGCGGTCTATGATTCTAATAGAAAGCACAATGAAATATATATTGACCTTTATACTATCTTTTCTCTCTTTCTTGGTGTGTTCTCAGAACATAACTATTACAGATATTCCTACCATTGACCAGTTGCCGGTAAATGCTATTCATCGTGTTTTCAGAGACAGTGAAGGATATATGTGGTATGGCACGGTGAACGGATTATGTCGTGACGACGGCTATCATGTAAAGGTGTTTCGTTCGGACATTGATACTCCGGGGCTATTAGAGGACAACTTGGTAGAATGTATCGCTGAGGATAAGAAAGGAAATATATGGTTCGGTACAGACAAAGGGGCATATATTCTTAATAAATCGGATTACAGTGTACATCCTATAGATCCGAAGCGTCTGAAGAATATTCCAGTGATGTATCTTTATGCTACCAGTGACGGCTCTATGTGGCTGGGGTATCGCTCTGTATTGGCTAAATATGATACCAACGGGCAGTTGGTTAAAGAATATCCTATCCGGAATGAACACGGAGGAGCCTCCATTTCCGGATTTTGTGAGAGTCGCAACCATGAAATTATTATTTCTGTGTGGAATGGTCGGGTATATCATCTGGACAAAGAAAAAGATGAGTTTATCCCTTATCCCGATAAGATGAGAAGTCGAAATCCTACGGTGATGGTTCAGGATAATGAACAGGATTATTTTTGGTTGGCTACCTGGGGGGATGGCGTGGTACGTTTCGATCCTTCGGCCCCAGGGGATTCCATGTTTGTATACTCTGAAATACCGGTCAATGCGGCCGGTGAGGAGGACGGACTCATCCTCAGTCTGGCACAGGATGATAAACTGGGATATATCTGGTTGACTACCGGCCACGATTTCATGGCTTTGCAAATTCAACCGGACCGGACGTTGAAGCAGTTGAAATTTCCGGCAGGACTTTTGCCTGTCAACCACATGCTGGTAGAGGTCTTGAAAGGAAAGGAATGTTTGTGGGTATCAGCTTTTGACCGTCCTAGTTTCATCCTACATCTGATGGATAATATAACCAAAGATTATGCTTTGCCCGCTTTGGCGGACAGGGTAAACCGCAGTCCGGCCATAATGGCTTTGTGTGATGATGGAGATGGCATGATGTGGATGATGCAGGAACGAACTGGTCTTGCACTGTATGACTTGAAACAGGATAAAGTGAAAATCTATTCGGATTTTCCCGCACTTGCTTCTTTGCCTTTGAATAATGGACGAGAGATGACGAGAGCACGCATCAATAACGGGGTCTGGGTGGCGAAGGATTTGAATAGATGGGTCTATGGCATGGCTCGTCAGGGAATGGAGATGCATCTGAAAGATGTTATCGACTTGAACGGACAGGTGGAACAGAATGCTACAGTGACAAAATTATATGAAGACTCGCATGGAATCTTGTGGATAGGCTTGAGCAAAGGACTTTGTAGCTATGATGTTCGTCAGAAAAGAGTCAAACGGGTTTATCCGGATGTGGGTCATGTGATGGGGATAGTCGAAAATAAGGAAGGACTGATATGGATTTGTACTCAGGACAACGGTTTGTTTCAGACAACGGCAGATGAAAAACTGCGTTCTTTTAAATTAGAAAAGAACTTCTCCTGTCTGTCTATCGCTCCTGATGGGATTTTGTGGTTGGGAACTTGTGACGGAGGGGTCTACTCTTATGACCCTTCAGAGAATAAGTTGCTTTGTTATAATGGGGCCTGCGGCATGAATGGTAATCAGGTGAACCAGATAGTGGCTGATGCATATAATCATATTTGGATTGATACGAACCAGAAACTGATAGAATTTAATCCTCGTAACGGTTCGTTCCGCACCTATCTTACCACGGATGGTTCTATCTTGTTGCATCGCTTTCTTCCCACTGCTGTTTGTCAAGCAAAAGATGGCAATATTTATTGGGGCGGCATTCCGGGTATTTGCATGGTTACTCCATCAAACGGGTTGGAAAGAAAGGCTAGTGCAGTGAAGACCAAGATAACTGATATAAAGTTGCAAGGAGAATCATTGATATTCGGAGATAGAAAGAGTAGCAATTCCATTAACCGGATAGAATTGCATCCCGATGATCAGAATTTGGAAATTAGTTTTTCTTCTCTTAACCACCGTTATGCTTCAAAGATACGCTATGCTTATCGGTTGATAGGAGTGGACAAAGCGTGGGTATATGTGGAAGGTGGAAAAAACTCGGCTTTTTATAATCATCTGAGTAAGGGCACTTATACTTTTCAGGTGAAAGCGACGGATGAAAATGGTCTTTGGAGTAAAGAGGTAACTGAACTGACTATCCGACGCCTTCCTGCTTTTTATGAAACTTGGTGGGCGTATTTGTTCTATGTATTGATAGTGATGGGTGTATCCGGTTATAGTCTGTATCTTTATCTGAAGCGCGTGGACCGTAAGAATAATGAAATGTGGGCGGACAGCAAGGAGATGATTAAAATGCGTATTTATTTGGATAGTAAGGTGAATTTGCCTGAACCTGAGTTTGTACAACTGGACAAACTTCTATTGGAGAAAGCGGTAAAAGCCGTGGAAGATAACCTTACTGAGCCTGATTTTGATGTGACAGCTCTAGCTGATGCCATGAATATGTCCCGTTCTACTTTGACCCGTAAATTGAAAGCCATAACAGGTCGAACTCCATTGGATTTTATCCGGAACATCAAGATGAAGCATGCCAGACACATGTTGGAAGATAAAGACAAAAGTGTAACAGAGGTTGCCGCTACGTTGGGGTATTTTAATCGGAAGTATTTCACCACTTGCTTTAAAGAGGAATTTGGAATGACTCCCAGTGAGTTCCAGAAATCACAACACGAAGAATAAACATCTTCCCGTCCTTTAATTGTTGCAAATAGGGGGTACAAATGCGTCAAGTTATAGCTAGAGCCATTTGTATCCCCTGTTAGCATGGTTCTTCACCTGTATTTCTATTTCCTATTTCATTCTTTTGCCACAACCTTTTACGGGGAGAAAAACACATCTTCTTCATTCATTCCCGCAGTAAAGGTATGTATAACTTTAAATTTAATATAGAATGAAACATTTGTTTTTGTTGCTTACTCTGTTAAGCTTTTCATTAACAGCCTTAGCCCAGCAAAAAGTGACGGGTAAGGTGAAGGATTCTTCCGGCGAGCCTGTCATAGGAGCCAGTGTTGTCGTAAAAGGCAATAATACCATGGGAACGATTACGGATTTTGATGGAAACTTTATGTTGGATGTTCCTACAAAGAGTGTATTGGTTATTTCTTATATTGGTTATGTCACTCAGGAAGTTCCGACAGCAGGAAAAAAATCATTAGAGATTATTTTAAAAGAGGATACCAAGACCTTGGACGAAGTGGTGGTGATTGGTTACGGTACACAGCGTAAAGGGGATGTAACCAGTTCTGTAGCTAGTGTGAAAGCCGATAACTTTGTAAAAGGAGCCGTGAAGGATGTGGGACAGCTGATTCAAGGAAAAGTAGCCGGTCTGGCTATCACAAATCCTAATGGTGACCCGACGGGAAGTACTCAGATACGTCTTCGTGGTACAAATACCATTGGTGGAGCCAATACAGCCCCCTTGGTGTTGATTGATGGAATTCCGGGCGAACTCGGTACTGTGGCTCCGGAAGATGTGGAGAGTGTGGATGTGCTGAAGGACGGTTCTGCTGCCGCTATCTATGGTACGCGCGGTACGAATGGTGTGATTTTGATTACTACCAAACAGGCTAAAGGAGTGGATATCAACCAGGTGGAGTATAATGGTTACGTCAGTACTTCTCTTATTGCCAAGAAATTGGATATGTTGAATGCGGATGAGTTCCGTACCCTTTATCCCGACCAGGATCATGGGGCTGATACGGACTGGATTGATGAGATTAGCCGTACGCCGATCAGCCACGTTCACAACTTGTCATTGATGGGTGGTAACTCAAAGACTAATTATATTGCCAATTTGAACTATGCTTCTCGTCAAGGGATCATGAAAAAATCAGATTTCGAAAGTTTTCAAGGACGTATTGAGGTGACTCACCGTATGTTTGATGATAAGTTGAAATTGAAATTCGGTTTGTTTGGTAAGAAAAATCAAATGGAATCTACAACTAGTGGGGGTAGCTTCAGAGGTTGGGTATATGGTCAGGCAACTCGTAGAAACCCGACTGATCCGGTAAGAAATGAGGATGGTACATGGAATGAGAATGTGAGCAAATTCGAATATGAGAATCCGTTGGCTTTGTTGTATGAGGCTGAAGGAAATGTAAAAAAGACTCAGTTGCGTTACAATGGAAATATTGTTTATAATCCTATCAAAGATTTGACTCTTTCTGCCGTATTCTCTTATATTCGTGACAATATGAACCGTGGCTACGGCGAGACTTTGAGCCATATTTCTGCTTTGCGTGATGGATTGGCAGGTTGGTCTTCGGTAGGTGCTTATACCAAGATGGAGAAGTTGATGGAACTTACTGCACAATATAACAAAGAAATCGGTGCGCATAAATTCAGTGTCTTGGGTGGTTATAGTTACAATGAAACAGATTTTGAAGAACTTTGGATTGATAACTATGGTTTTCAGGATGATTATTTTGGCGGATGGCATAATATTGGCATCGGTTCTGCTTTGAAAGACGGTAAAGCGAACATCGGCTCAAAGAAAACTCCTACAAATTTGATCGGCTTTTTCGGTCGTGCCACCTATTCATTCAAGAATCGTTATTTGTTGATGGGAGCCCTTCGTTATGAAGGAGCCAGTCAGTTATGGGGTACTGATAATGCATGGGGACTTTTCCCGTCCGTATCTGTAGGATGGAGAATTACCGAAGAAGCATTTATGAAGAATCAGAAGATTTTTGATGACTTGAAACTTCGTGTGGGATATGGTGTGACAGGTTCACAGCCTAAAGATCCTTTCCTGGGTGTGGCTATGTTGAAATATGGATCGTATGCTTTTGTAAATGGAAATTGGATACAGACCATCGTTCCGGCATCCAACCCGAATCCTGATTTGAAATGGGAGGAAAAGAAAGAAACTAATATTGGTTTGGACTTCGTTTCATGGGGTGGCCGTTTGTCCGGTTCTATTGATTATTATAACCGTGATGTGGATGGTTTGATATACGAATATGGAGTACCGACTCCTCCGAACTTGTATAATAAGACAATGGCCAATGGGGGTACAATGAGAAATCGTGGTGTGGAAGTGTTGGTGACTGTGGTTCCTGTTCAGAATAAAGATTTTGAATGGAGCACTACCGGAACATTCTCTTTGAATTCTAATAAGCTAATCAGTTTGTCTGGCAGTATCTTTAAGTCGGATTACGACTATTTTAATACGGGTACGGTGGAATACTCCGGTCAGGTAGCCGATTCTCACAGAGTACAGGTGGGTGAAAGTATCGGTAATTTCTATGGTTTTAAAGTAGTGGATGTAGACAGTGAAGGGCGTTGGATCTATGAAGACAGGAATGGTGAGCTGGTGAACTATAAGGACTTTACTCATGCTCCTGAAGATAAACATGTGATTGGTAACGGTCTTCCTAAATGGTATGCAGGATGGAACAATACTCTTCGTTATAAAAACTTCGACTTGAATGTGACTATGCGTGGCGCGTTTGGCTTCCAGATAATCAATGGTGGACGTATGAATTACGAGAATGTAAAGAACAGCCGTTTTGAAAATCGTTTGAAATCTGTGAATGACTTGGTGTTTGGCAAGCATACGTTGAGCCCGGAAGTGGAACCGGAATTCAACAGCTATTATGTAGAAGATGGTGACTACTGGAAGATTGACAATATAACCTTGGGATATAGTTTCGGTCAGGTAGGTAAATATATAAAGTCACTCCGTGTCTATGGTTCGGTATTGAATGCTTTGACTATAACCGGATATAAAGGTATTGATCCGGAAGTATCAACAGACGGCTTGACTCCGGGATATGATACACGTGACAGATATCCGAGTGTTCGCTCATTTACTTTCGGCGTTAATGTGAAATTTTAATGAACTAAAAAGGAATTGAAGATGAAAACAAATATAAAATTATGGACAATGGGACTGATGACAGCCGCATTGTTGGGAAATACAGCTTGTACTGATTTACTGCATGAGAGTTATGGGCAGGTAGTGTCTGAGGATTACGTGCCGAAAACGGAGGAAGATGTCAGTTATCTGGTAAATGCCGCTTATATACCTTGGCGCGAAACGTTATTGCAATGGAACGGAGTGGTTCGTGCACAGGAATTATGTGCGGATCAGGATGTTCTTCCCGCTCGCGATGGTATTGGATGGGTAGACGGTTATATCTATAAAAGATGGCATCAGCATACTTGGACTACCGAGGATGACGGTGTACTTCAAGGATGGGAACGCACGTACAATGGTGTGAATACCTGTAACCGTATTTTATCTCAGATAGAAGAAGGTGTGATCAGTGTGGATGGAGAAACGAAAGAAAAGTTGATTGCCGAATTGAAAGTACTGAGGGCTTCCTATTATTATATTTTGATTGATTTGTATGGTAATGTGCCCATTGTGACAGACTTTAAAGATACTTCATTACCGCAACAGTCTACTCGCAAAGAGGTCTTTGACTTTATTGTGAAAGAAATAACAGAGAATATGGATTTGTTGTCCGAAACGCCGAGAGGTTATTATTATGGACGTTTCAATAAGTGGGCGGCCCATGCATTGCTGGCTAAAATATATTTGAATGCTGAAGTCTGGTCGGGTACTGCTCAGTGGCAGAAATGTATCGACGAGTGTGATATCGTGATTAATTATGCCGAGAAGTCCGGAGAATATGCATTGGAAAATAATCAGAAGGATGTTTTTGTAACGCATAATGAGAATTCCAAAGAAATAATCTTTGCATTGCCGTTTGATGAAATTTATGTGACGGGATGGAATGATTTTGATTTCCACATGTACACTTTAGCACCTGAAAACCAGGAAACTTATCAGTTGACTGCACGTCCTTGGGGTGGTGTGTGTGCAGTGCCTCAGTTTATTAATTCTTTTGATAAGGATGACGCACGTTTGGAGGCTAACTATATTCAAGGCCAGCAATATACCTATTCCGGTGAAATCTTGAAGCGTAGTATTGATGGAAAGCCATTGATTTATACGGTAGATGTCCCTTCTATTGACCAGTCGGATGTGGATGATGGTTTCCGTTGGGGTAAGTTTGAATATGCCACCGGTATAACAAACCGCTTGAGTAATGACTGGCCGTTGTTACGTTATGCGGATGTATTGATGATGAAAGCGGAGTCATTGATGCGTTTGGGCAAATCGGGAGCAGGTGCTTTGGTGACTCAGGTACGTGAACGTGCCTTTAAGAATGAGCCTGAAAAAGCGCAAGTTACAGATGCAGAATTGATGGGAGGAAGTGTATATGATTATGGCCGAAGAGATAGTTATAAGGCAGAACATGATGGTGGAGCGGATATTAAATATGGTCGTTTCCTTGATGAGTTAGGTTGGGAGTTTTGTCAGGAAGGACGCCGCCGTCAGGATATGATTCGTTTTGGAATCTTCACCACGAAAGCTTGGTTCTCTCATGATAAGAGTGATGAAACCAAAAATCTGTATCCTATTCCAAATAAAGTATTGTTGACCAATAGCAATCTGAAACAGAATCCGGGATATTCTAAATAATCAGGTTATTTCATCCGGTGGAATTTACTTTGGATTTTCACAAAATAGTTCCATCGGATGCTCTTTGTTTAATCATAGGTTGTTCAATAGGATTTTTTTAAGGAGTAAAAGATTGTTTTCATTTATTCCATTAATTTTGCAAGGAAATAAGACTTTGAAATAAACCCCTAATTATGAATTTACTTAAAATCATTTTGTCCACTTCCGCTTTTGCCATAGCTTCAGTAGCTTTGCATGCTCAGTTGCCCACAAAAGTAGAAAGTTTTCCGGTTAGGGATGTGCGGCTCACCGCCAGCCCTTTCAAACACGCAGAGGATATGGATATCCGTTATCTGCTGGGAATAGACCCCGACCGTTTGTTAGCTCCTTATTTGAAGGAGGCTGGTCTTTCCCCTAAAGCTGAAAATTATACCAATTGGGAAAATACAGGGCTGGACGGTCATATTGGCGGACATTATTTATCGGCCCTTTCCTATATGTATGCCGCTACAGGCAATCAGGAGATCAAGGTTCGTTTAGATTATATGATAAGTGAACTGAAACGTTGTCAGGATGCCGCTGGTGACGGTTATCTGTGCGGAGTTCCAAACGGGCGCAAAATGTGGAAAGAAATAGAAGAAGGGAACATTCGTGCCTCCGGTTTCGGACTGAACGATCGTTGGGTTCCTCTTTACAATATTCATAAAATGTATGCCGGCCTTCGTGATGCAACTCTTCAGACAGGTAGTAAGGAAGCAAAAGAAATGTTGGTGAAACTCACTGACTGGATGATTCGTCTGATATCCAAACTGAGCGATGAACAGATACAGGATATGTTGCGCAGCGAACATGGAGGACTGAATGAAACATTCGCCGATGTAGCCGCTATCACCGGCGACAAACGTTACTTGAAACTAGCTCATCAGTTCTCTCATCAGACTGTGTTGCAGCCTTTATTGAAACAAGAGGATAAATTGACCGGCATGCACGCCAATACCCAAATACCGAAAGTGATAGGTTTCAAACGTATTGCCGATTTGGAAGGCAATCGGGACTGGAGTGAGGCTGCCCGTTATTTTTGGGAAACAGTAGTAGACCATCGCAGTATCACCATCGGAGGTAACAGTGTGCGTGAGCATTTTCATCCGGCTGATGATTTCAGCAGTATGCTCACCAGTGAACAGGGGCCTGAAACTTGTAACACTTATAATATGCTCCGCCTTACAAAAATGTTGTATGAAACGAGTGCGGACGCTCATTTGATGGATTATTACGAACGGGCGCTTTATAACCATATCCTTTCCACACAAGATCCTGTACAAGGTGGTTTTGTTTATTTCACCCCGATGCGTGCCGGTCATTATAGAGTCTACTCGCAACCTCAGACCAGTTTCTGGTGTTGTGTGGGATCGGGGATGGAAAATCATGCTCGCTATGGTGAAATGATTTATGGACACAAGGATAATAATCTGTATGTCAATCTTTTCATTCCCTCTACCTTGCGTTGGGGAGATATCCATATTGAGCAACAAACGGCTTTCCCCGATGAGGAAGGGACAACTCTTGCTGTTTCTCCGGAAAAGGGAGAGAAGGAATTCACACTTCTTTTCCGTGTTCCCGAATGGACGAATCCGGAAGCATTACGCTTGTCTGTCAACGGTGAACAACAGAAAGTAACGGTCAAAGAGGGATATGTTAGTTTGAACCGTACTTGGTCAAAAGGTGACAAAGTGAGATTGGAACTGCCGATGCATCTGCGTGCCATTGCATTGCCGGATGGTTCTGCCAACTATTCCATCTTATACGGACCGATTGTGCTGGCCGCCCAATTGGGCAAGCAAAATCAGGATGGTATGTTCGCCGATGACAGTCGTGGCGGACACATAGCCGCCGGGCCCCGTCTGCCTTTACAAACGATGCCTGTCATGGTGGGGGATAAGAATGATATTCTCTCTCATCTGAAGAAAGTGGAAGGCAAACCGTTGACATTTGCGTTGACCGGAGTCTATCCCGAACGTTATGAGGGCATGATTGTGGAACCGTTTTTCCGTTTATACGAGTGCCGGTATATGGTTTATTGGCCCGTCCTGTCCAAACAGGAGTTGCAGGCAAGGCAGGAACAGTTAGCGAAAGAAGAGAAGGAACGTGCCGCATTGGATGGTATTACTACCGACAAGGTGATTTGTGGGGAACAGCAACCGGAAAGCGACCATTTCATCCGGATGGAGAACTCTCGTATGGGGGATGATGAAGGTGTTCATTGGCGCGAGACAACCGGTTGGTTCAGTTATCGTATGAAGACGAATGGAAAACCTGTCCATAAGGTCCGTATCCTGTTCCGTCCTGAGATTCGTAAGGATGCAAAAGTATGGATAAACGGGCAGGAAGTAGGTAAATTAGCTGACAAACCAGCTTCGGATTTGTCGGTTGGCATAGTTGACGTGCCTGTATCTATGCAATCTGATGATCAGTTGGAAATAAAGATTGGTAGAGGAAATGAGAAAGTGACTCCGCATATTTATGAGGTGCGGTTGGTGACTGAATAAATACATGCTTTAAAGTAATAAAAACGATCATGTCTTATGGGTATGATCGTTTTTTATTTCTTTTTATAAATGAAGTACCTGTTTGCTATCTGTCTTTCCGAAAAGATTCTCTATTTTTGCAGGAAACAAACCGAACAGCTAATGAAAGTTCTCCATACAGCAGACTGGCATCTGGGCCAGACTTTTTATGAATACGACCGGCGGGAAGAGCATCTCCATTTTTTGGAATGGCTGAAACAGCAGATAAGACAGCATAAAATAGATGTATTGTTGATAGCAGGTGATGTATTCGACAGCCCGAACCCTTCGGCGGAATCACAACGAATGTATTATCGTTTTCTAAGAGAAGTTACGTCCGAAAACCCTTCTTTGCAAATTATCATCATTGCCGGAAATCATGACTCGGCAGCCCGTCTGGAGGCTCCCAATCCCCTGTTGGAGAATATGAATGTCACCGTTCGCGGTGTCGTGCGCCGCAATGCGGAAGGTGATATAGACTTGCAACACCTCATTGTCCCCCTTTACACAGAAGGGGAAGTAACCGCCTATTGCCTTGCCGTTCCCTATCTGCGTCAGGGGGATTATCCTTCGGCTGAAAATTACTCAAAGGGAGTCCAACTGCTTTATGAGCAGCTTTTCAATGAAGTGAAGGAGAAAGGACTTCCCGTTATCGCCATGGGACATCTGCAAGCCACCGGCTCGGAAATCTCGGAGGACGACCGTTCGGAACGTACCGTTATCGGAGGCTTGGAATGTGTATCCCCCGATGCTTTTGATGAGGCTATCGCCTATACTGCATTGGGGCATCTGCATCGCTCCCAACGTGTATCCCATCGGGAGAATGTGCGTTATTCCGGAACTCCTATGCCTATGTCTTTTGCTGAGAAGAATAATGCATCCGGTGTAGTCATGGTAACGATAGATACGGAGGGTACAAATATTGAAAAATTGGAATTCCAGCCATTGGCCGGTTTAGTAAGTATCCCCCCCGAAGCTCGTCCGTTGGAAGAAGTGTTGCAAGTCATTGGTGAATTGCCTGACGGTGATGTCACGTTGCGTTCACCTTATCTGGAAATCAAGATCTTAATGACTGAACCCGAGCCTTCTTATAAATATAAGATTGAGGAGGCCTTGAAAGGGAAAGCAGTCCGTTTGGCACGCATCGCCGCTATGCTTCCACAGAAAAAGGCAAGTGGTATTGCCGCCACTTCCTATGAGGAATTGCAGAGCATCCGTCCGCTGGATATGGCACTGGATGTCTTTAAACGAAAATATGGAGGGACGGAGATGCCCGATACCATGAAACAATTGTTGGAAAGTGTGATCAAGGAGGCCGGAATATGAAAATAGTAGCGATAAGAGGGAAGAATCTAGCCTCATTGGAAGGCGAATTTGTTATTGACTTTACCGTTGAGCCTTTATGTTCGGCAGGTATATTCGCCATTACAGGCAGTACCGGAGCCGGAAA
>ENA-ORUG01002218-ORUG01002218.1-human-gut-metagenome-genome-assembly--contig:-NODE-2218-length-14369-cov-3.653346_pt1 | contig 14369 bp, 8 predicted proteins | sample MGYA00242079_ERZ509207 | MGnify/ENA primary metagenome ERZ509207 (study PRJEB26280, sample SAMEA2338780) | human gut metagenome | biome: human gut; feature: human-associated habitat; material: faeces...
ACATAGCACCGCGGACATTACGAAAATTGCTGAAAGCAAGACAGTTGAAAGGAGGTTGGAGTACCGCTGGAGAATTGGTGGAACAGAACATATTGACCCGCGAGGAGGCAGCACGGCTGGCTCCTTATCTGCAATTCGGGTCGGACAGCGGACCTGCCGACGAATAAAACGACCGTTTTTGGGGAAGATGCATCGAGGATGCGCACCCCGCAGTTTTCAGAACGAACAAACAGATTCAAAACAACAAAAAACAAAGAATATTATGATTATCATGCCGGTAAAAGAGGGCGAAAACATCGAGCGCGCCCTGAAAAAGTTCAAACGTAAATACGAGCGCACGGGCGTCCTGAAGGAGCTTCGCCGCCGCCAGTACTTCACCAAGCCTTCGATCGCGAAGCGCGAGGCGATGCAGCACGCCATTTACGTGGAACACATGTACCGCGACGACGAATAATTTCCGCAAGATATGAAACCAGAACCGGGAACACTCCGAAAGGAATGTTCCCGGTTTTTCTATGCCGTAATCAGCCCGATCAGCGCAGGAACAACAGTTCGCGATACTTCGGCAGCGGCCAGATCTGATCGTCGACGATCTCTTCCAGCTTGTCGATATGGCGGCGGATCTCGTCGAAGCAGACAGCCACGGTATCGTGGTAGGCAATGGCCTTTTCACGCGGGTCCTCGATCCGGTTGGCAACCTTGCGGGCGTCGATCATCTCGCCGGTGAGTTTCTGGATCGAGGCCGTATGGTCCTGAATCTTCTTGATAAGCAGAATGTCCGACGAGGCGTTCAGCCCTCCGATCTGATGCATCTTATAGACCTTGTCGAGCAACTGCGCCTCGTATTTCGAAGCGATCGGCACGATGTGGTTCATCGCCAGGTCGCCCAGCACGCGCGCCTCAATCTGGATTTTCTTTGTGTAAGTTTCCCATTTCACTTCATTGCGCGCCTCCAGCTCCTTGCGTGTCATCACGCCGGTAGATTCGAACATGGCGATGCTCGCGGGCTTCAAGTAGTTGTCGAAAATGAGCGGGCAGCTCGTTTCGCAGTCCAGGCCCCGGCGGGCGGCCTCCGCCTTCCATTCGTCCGAGTAGCCGTTGCCGTCAAAGCGGACAGGCTTGCACTCTTTGATGTAGCGGCGGATAATTTCGATGATGGCGGAGATTTTCGGTTCACCCTTTTCGATGAGCGCGTCCACGTCCTGCTTGAACCGGGCAAGCTGTTCGGCAACGGCCGCGTTGAGCGCAATCATGGCGCTGGCACAGTTTGCCTCCGAGCCTACGGCGCGGAACTCAAAGCGGTTGCCGGTGAAGGCGAACGGCGAGGTGCGGTTGCGGTCGGTATTGTCAATCAGCAGTTCGGGAATTTGCGGGATGTCCAGTTTCATTCCCTGTTTGCCTGCTAGTGAGACAAGGTCGTCGTTGCCGCTTTCTTCTATATGGTCCAGCACTTGCGTGAGCTGTTTGCCCAGGAAAGAAGAAATGATGGCGGGCGGCGCTTCGTTGGCTCCCAGGCGATGGGCGTTGGTGGCACTCATGATAGAGGCTTTCAGCAAACCGTTGTGGTGGTATACCGCCATCAGGGTGTTGACAATGAAGGTGATGAAGCGCAGATTGTCTTCGGCGGTCTTGCCCGGAGCCATCAGCAGGACGCCGGTGTCTGTACCCAGTGACCAGTTGTTATGCTTCCCCGAGCCGTTGACGCCTTTGAAGGGCTTTTCGTGCAGCAACAGGCGGAAGCCGTGGCTCCGCGCCACCTTGCGCATGAGCGACATGATGAGCATGTTATGGTCTACCGCCAGGTTGCATTCTTCGAAAATGGGAGCCAGCTCAAATTGGTTGGGGGCCACTTCGTTATGGCGGGTCTTGACGGGTATGCCCAGTTCCAGCGCCTGTATTTCAAGGTCTTTCATAAAGGCAGCCACACGGGTGGGGATGGCTCCGAAGTAATGGTCTTCCAATTGCTGGTTCTTGCTGGCTTCGTGTCCCATCAGGGTGCGCCCGGTCAGCAGCAGGTCGGGGCGGGCGGCATACAGCCCTTCGTCCACCAGAAAGTATTCCTGTTCCCAGCCCAGGTAGGCCACCACTTTCTTTACTTCCGGGTTGAAGTAGTGGCACACGTCCACGGCGGCTTTGCCCACAGCACTCAAGGCTTTCAACAGTGGCGTTTTGTAGTCCAGTGACTCGCCGGTGTAAGCAATGAAGACGGTAGGGATGCACAGGGTGTCGTCCACCACGAAGACAGGCGATGAGGGGTCCCATGCACTGTAGCCGCGTGCCTCGAAGGTGTTTCGGATGCCGCCGTTGGGGAAGCTGGAAGCATCGGGCTCCTGCTGTACGAGGAGTTTGCCGGAGAATTCTTCCATCATTCCACCCTTGCCGTTGTGTTCCACAAAGGCATCGTGCTTTTCGGCTGTGCCTTCCGTCAGGGGCTGGAACCAGTGGGTGTAGTGGGTTACACCTAGCTCGATTGCCCAGCGTTTCATGCCTGCCGCCACTTCATCGGCTATGGCACGCTCCAGGGGGGCGCCGTTGTCCATGGCGTCCGTCAGTTTGGCATAGACGGCGCTGGGCAGATACTTGAACATTTTCTCGCGGTTGAAAACGTATTTGGCGAAATATTCACAGGGCCTTTCGGCTGGTATCTCCACCGTTGCTGCTTTCTTCTTGAAAGCCGTTTCGACTACTCTGAATCTTAATTTTGACATAATACCTAAATTTGTTTAGTTGTTAATTAGTAGAATGAATGGAAAAAACTTTTGTGATTAATTGTATGCCGACTCGCCATGCTCGTAGATATCGAGTCCTTCCTCTTCAATGCGTTTCGGAACACGCAAGCCATGTATCTTGTCCAGCACTTTAAAGACAATGAAGCCCATGCCTGCCGCCCACACTCCTACTACGGCCGCGCCGAAGAGCTGTGCCAGCAGGAAGCTGCTTCCGCCGCCATAGAACAGCCCCTCTTCTGTAGCGAAGAGTCCCGTAAGAATCGTTCCCAGGCAACCGCAAACACCGTGTACGGACGATGCGCCTACGGGGTCGTCAATTTTCAGCACATGGTCGATAAAGTCGACTGCAAATATCATTACCACGCCGCAAATGGCACCGATAAGTACAGACCCGAAAGGCGATACCAGGTCACATCCCGCCGTGATGCCCACCAGTCCTGCCAGCACACCGTTCAGTGTGAGGGACAAGGAAGGTTTGCCATACTTCATCCAACTCGCCACCAGTGCGAAGAAACCTCCTGCACAAGCTGCCAGGTTGGTGGTGAGGAACACATGCGAAATGGCCGTCTGGTCTCCACTTGTTGCCGCTGCCAACTGCGAACCGGGGTTGAACCCGAACCAGCCGAACCAAAGGATAAACACGCCCAGGCAGGCAAGCGTCAAACTATGACCGGGGATGGCCCTTGATTTGCCGTCTTTCCCGTATTTGCCAATACGCGGCCCCAGAATGGCGGCGCCCACCAAGGCAATCCATCCACCTACGGAGTGAACCACCGTAGAACCGGCAAAGTCATGGAAAGTAGTGCCGAACGTCCTCATCATAAAGGAGCCTTCGTCTCCGTTCATCAGCCATCCGCCGCCCCAGGTCCAGTGGCCGGAAACCGGATAAATGAGTACGCTGATAAAGACAGTATAGACCAGATACATGGAGAACTTGGTACGTTCCGCCATGGCTCCGGACACGATGGTGGCAGCCGTTGCGCAGAATACAGTCTGGAAAATCAGGAAGCCTTCGATGGGCAATCCGTTGTCGATGATTTTGTCCATCGCCTCCAAGTTGAAAAAATGGGGGGCGCCCACAAAACCGCCTATGCCGAACATCAGCCCGAAGCCGATGAACCAGAACAGGATGGAGCCGAACATGAAGTCTACCAAATTTTTCATCAGCACGTTGGCCGTGTTCTTGGTACGGATGAACCCGGCTTCTACCAGTGCGAATCCCGGTTGCATGAAGAATACCAGCATGGCGGCAAGTAGCATCCATACGGTGTTGAGTCCGGTAGCAAGTTCGCCTAGGGCCCCGGCGGTTGCATCGGGCGCCGCGGTGGTGGCTGCCACGCCTGCATCTTGCGCCCAAAGGCCGGCGGGGAGCATAAATAAGAGTATAGTATCCATAATTTTTCTCGTTTACGTTGTAGTATTGTTTTATTCCCAACTTTACTTTTGCCGGTAAAGGGAAGTAGCTTGCGCTTATTTTTCCTGTTCTGCATTATACAGGGCTATGTCACCCCGCTCGCCCGTGCGTATGCGGACGGCGTCTTCAATGGGGATGACGAAAATACGTCCGTCGCCTATCTCGCCGGTGTGCGCCGCCTTGATGATGGCTTGCACTGTTTTCTCCACATTCTTTTCGCGCACCACGATGGAAACCAGGATTCTTTCAATCGAACTGGTATCATACACCACACCACGGTAGATACGTCCCTGGCGTGCTTTACCAATGCCTCTTACATCGTAGTAGGAAAACCATTCGATGTCGGCTTCGAGCAACGCGTCCTTTACGTCCTCGAACTTGGTCTTACGGATAATAGCCTCAATTTTCTTCATTGTTGTACTTGTAATTTATATGTTCCAATCTTTTTACCTTTTTAAAAACTGATACCTCTCTCTACTTTGTCGTTATGTCTGAATTTTTTATTGTATCTGCATTTTCAGCACTTCCTGTCAGAAACTCAGTCCGAATACGAAATAGGCCCCTTCGGTGCGCGGATTCACCGTCACCTTGGCGAAGGCGGGGACTGAGAATGAGTCTGTAATCTTGATTTCCTTGGATACCCCAAGGCTGATGTCACATACGGCGAACCCGTCCGAACCGCTGCATTCCGGATCTGCGGACACGTTATAGAAGTCATTGGCCCATGGCGTGGCTCCTATTTCTGCCGTCCAGTCCAGGCCTGCCAGTTTGAAGGGGGCGGCGAGTGATATGTAAGAGGAGTAAGCCCGGTCGCCGTCCTTGTTCACCCCGTCGGCACCTGCAAAGTTGGTGTACCAGTTCACTGCCAGCGGACCGAAATCGTAGCCTATCTGCGCTTCGAATACATGGCTGGTATGGTGCGTGCCATAGTGGAAATAGCCGGGGCCGCCATTGAACCAGTAGTCTGTCACCGAAATGCTGAAACCGCCGGTGCTGTAGCCCAGCGTCAGGTCCAGTTCTTTCGTATCAGCGGACTCAATGCCTGCGGATCCCCATGCGCCGAGCGAAAATCCTTTGTAGGCAACGGACAATGACGGCTGTATGCTTACGCCTCCCAAATCCTGTCCGCGCCAAATATAGCCGCTTACCAAGTCAGCTCCTACGCTGGCTTCCACCTTGTCTTGAGCGATGCTCGTTGCCGGCACTGTCATGGACAGGCCTAATAGCAATGCCGTTTCCTTAAAATTCATCTTCATAGCTTTTTACCTTTTAATTAATAATAGTGAGTATGTCATATTTTATATACCTATTGGCTTGATTGATGTAAGTCCGATGCAAGCACAAAGTGCTTCAAGGTGTTGCCATGTATTGCTCAGAGCAACCATTTTCTAATCCGTTTCATGGCTTCTTCGCAATCCGCCCGCTCTCCGAAAGCGGTCAAGCGGATATACCCTTCACCACTGGGGCCGAAGCCTACTCCCGGCGTGCCCACTACATTGGCTTCATACAGCATCTGTTCAAAGAATTTCCACGAGTTTACCTCACCCGGTGTCTTCACCCACAGGTAGGGGGCGTTCTCTCCGCCGAAAACTTTGAGTCCTGTACTTTCCAACGCTTCTTTCATGATGCGAGCGTTAGCCATATAATACTGTATGATGGCTTTCACTTGCTTTTTGCCCTCGGGGGTATAGATCGCTTCGGCACCACGCTGGGTGATATAGGATGTGCCGTTGAACTTGGTGCACTGGCGGCGGTTCCACATCCGGTTCAGCGGAATGCGCTCTCCTTCCAGCGTGGCGGCTGTGAGTTCTTTCGGTACGACGGTGTATCCGCAACGCACCCCGGTGAATCCGGCCGTCTTCGAGAAACTGCGAAATTCTATCGCTACTTTTTTCGCTCCTTTTATCTCATAAATGGAATGAGGAATGTCCGGGTCTTGTATGTAGGCCTCGTAGGCAGCATCGTAAAGGATGAGGGTATCATTTTCCAATGCATAGTTCACCCATTTTTTCAGTTCGGCCTTGCTAATGACCGTCCCCGTGGGGTTATTGGGATAGCAGAGGTATAGGATATCTATCCTGCGGTCGGGGATTTCGGGCACGAAATTATTCTCGCTCAGGCAAGGCAAGTATACCACGTTGCTCCATCGCCCGTCTTCCAGTATCCCGGCGCGGCCGCACATTACGTTCGAGTCGATGTATACGGGGTAGATGGGATCTGTCACGCCGATGCTGTTGTCGTGGCGAAGGATGTCTCCGATATTTCCCGTATCGCTCTTGGCGCCGTCACTGATAAAGACTTCGCCGGGTTCCAGATGGACGCCGCGCGGAGCGTAATCGTTCCTGATGACGGCATCTATCAGGAAATCATAGCCTTGTTCGGGACCGTAACCGTGGAATGTCTCTTTGTTTGCCAGCTCGTCTACTGCCTTATGCATGGCTTCGATGGAAGCTTGAGGCAGCGGGCGGGTTACATCTCCGATGCCCAGGCGGATGAGATCCGTTTTAGGATGAGAGACTTTGAATGCATTTACCTTTTTGGCAATGTCCGAAAACAAGTAATTGTTTGGTAGTTTTAAAAAATGTTCGTTTACTAGTGCCATCGCTGTTATTGTTTTTATCGTTGTTTTAAGTTTTTCAAAATCAGTATCACATTTCTATTTCGCCTTCGAAAACCTTTCCGGCCGGACCAGTCATGTATACATGTCCGTCTTTTTCGTCCCAGTGGATGTGGAGATCGCCTCCGTCCATCCTTACCCACGATTTTCGTCCGGCTTTATGGTTCAGTACGGCTGCCACGGCGGTGGCGCAGGCCCCTGTTCCGCAAGCCATTGTGATGCCCGAACCTCTTTCCCACACTCTCATCCGTAGGGATTGGTCCGGCAATATTTCTACAAATTCCACATTGGTCCGCTCAGGAAAAAGCGGATGATTTTCCAGTTTCGGGCCAACCGCCGGCAAATCCACCTCTTTTATATCATCTACGAAAATGACAACATGCGGATTTCCCATGCAGACGAATGTGCCTTTGTATTCTTTTCCATCGGCCAGGATGGTTTCTGCCAGCATTCCACCGGTTTTCGTAGCTATCTGTCCGGGGTTCGATAGCAGGGGCGTACCCATATCTACGGTTACATCCTTCACCACCCCGTTGCCTGTATGAAGTTTCAGGATTTTGATTCCCGAAAGGGTTTCCAGTGTGATCACCTCCTTATCCGTCAGTCCTTTCTCGTATACATATTTGCCTATGCAGCGCGAGGCGTTTCCACACATCATGGCTTCGGAGCCGTCTGCGTTGAATATACGCATACTGAAATCCGCTTTCTCGGATGCTCCAATCAGTACCAGACCGTCCGCACCGATACCGGTATGATAAGCGCTCCATTTTCTGGCGGCTTTTATCGGATCTTGCAGCGGAGAAGACAAGGTATTTACATAGATATAATCATTGCCGGTTCCTTGCATCTTGGTAAACTTGATAATTGTTGCCATTTTGATTAATACTTATTTGTTATAGCTTCCTTTTGCTTTTAATTCTGTGCAAATATATATCTTTTTGATATTCTATCTGATATAATTGTTTCTATTTTCTTATTTATTTTCATTCTAATAACAGATAGAAACAGAAATATTTGCTTTATCTTTCAAATTGCATCAAAACATGGGAAGATAGTTTTGAATTGTAAGTCAATAGGTCGTTATATGGTTGAGGGATGTAATATTCCTATTATTATATCCCGGTTGATTGACTATAAAGGGGGGATGCCGTCCTAAATACAATCTATCTGAATAAAAGAAATGCTCGAACTTACAATTTAAAAGTATTTTTCACAATCTGGCTTTCAATTATTAAATAGATTCGCTATATATCCGACAAAGTGCAAGACAGAGACACAAGACTACATCTTTTTATCAAAAGAAAACATTACTTCTGCATCAAAAAGAAATAAATTCCCTACTTTTGCAGAACAATATGAAATACAAACCAACATTATTATAAACTAAAGATAGCAATAATGGTAAAAATAGAGCAAACAGGTCTTTATGACGCAACCAACGAACATGACGCTTGCGGCGTAGGCATGGTAGTCAACATTCATGGCAACAAATCGCATGAACTGGTAGACTCCGCATTGAAGGTATTGGAAAACATGCGCCACCGAGGCGCAGAAGGAGCCGATAACAAAACCGGTGACGGAGCCGGAATCATGCTACAGATTCCCCACGAATTCATCCTCCTGCAAGGCATACCCGTACCCGAAAAAGGAAAATACGGAACCGGACTCGTATTTCTGCCCAAAGACGAAAAAGAGCAGGCCGGCATCCTGAGCATTATGATTGAAGAAATAGAACGCGAAGGACTTACCTTGATGCACCTGCGCAATGTGCCCACCAACCCCGCCTGCCTGGGCAAGGACGCACGGGCCACCGAACCGGACATCAAACAGGTATTCATCACCGGAGTGACAGATGCGGACAGCCTGGAACGCACCCTCTACATCATCCGCAAGAAGATAGAAAAGCGCGTGCGGCACACGGACTTCTACATCGTTTCGCTATCGGCAAAAAACATTATATATAAAGGTATGCTCTCGTCCATGCAAGTGCGTGAGTACTTCCCGGACCTGACGCAACCCTACTTTACCAGCGGATTGGCATTGGTACACTCCCGTTTCAGCACCAACACATTTCCTACATGGAGCCTCGCCCAACCGTTCCGTTTGTTAGCGCACAACGGCGAAATCAATACCATCCGCGGTAACCGGGGTTGGATGGAGGCGCGCGAAAGTGTCCTTTCCTCTCCGGCATTGGGGGATATCAAAGACATCCGTCCCATTATCCAGCCGGGCATGAGCGACAGCGCCTCACTGGACAATGTGCTGGAATTTTTTGTGATGTCGGGACTGAGCCTGCCCCATGCCATGGCAATGCTGGTACCCGAATCGTTCAACGACAAAAACCCCATCAGTGAAGAGGTGAAAGCGTTTTACGAATACTATTCCATCCTGATGGAACCCTGGGACGGCCCTGCCGCGCTGCTGTTCAGTGACGGACGCTTTGCCGGAGGGATGCTGGACCGCAACGGCCTGCGCCCTGCCCGTTACCTCATTACCAATAATGACATGATGGTAGTGGCCAGTGAAGTAGGCGTGATGGATTTCGAACCGGGAGAGATTAAAGAGAAAGGGCGTCTGCAACCGGGAAAAATACTGATGATTGATACCGAACAGGGTAAAATATATTATGACGGTAAACTGAAAGAACAACTGGCATCGGCACGCCCCTATCGCGCATGGCTGTCTGCCAACCGCATCGAGCTCGATACCTTGAAAAGCGGACGCAAGATAGACAACCGGATAGACGGCTATGACCGTATGCTGCGTACTTTCGGCTTCTCGCGCGAGGATATAGAACGCACCCTCATGCCGATGTGCAACACAGGGGCCGACCCCATCGCCTCTATGGGTAACGACACGCCGCTGGCCGTCCTTTCGGACAGGCCGCAGTTGCTGTTCAACTATTTCCGGCAACAGTTTGCCCAAGTGACCAATCCCGCCATCGACCCTATCCGTGAAGAGTTAGTCATGTCGCTCACCGAGTACATCGGGGCCGTGGGAATGAATATACTGGTGCCCAGCGAAAGCCATTGCAAAATGGTACGCCTGCCCCATCCCGTGCTGAACAACACCCAACTGGACATCCTCTGCAACATCCGGTATAAAGGATTCAATACCGTGAAACTCCCTATCGTATTCGAGGTGAGCAAGGGAAAAGCCGGATTGCAAGAGGCCCTGAACGACCTGTGCAAACAAGCCGAGCAATCCGTTACGGACGGAGTGAACTATATCATTCTGAGCGACCGTTTTGTGGACGACACCCATGCCGCCATCCCGTCACTGCTGGCGGTTAGCGCTGTCCATCATCACCTCATCTCCGTTCAGAAACGCGTACAAACCGCATTGATTGTAGAAAGCGGCGAGATTCGCGAGGTGATGCACGCCGCCCTGTTGCTGGGATATGGCGCCAGTGCCATCAATCCCTACATGGCCTTCGCCGTACTGGATGAACTGGTGAGGAAAGGTGATGTGCAGATGAATTACGAAACGGCCGAAAAGAACTACATCAAGGCCATCCGCAAGGGCTTGTTCAAGATCATGAGCAAGATGGGCATTTCCACCATCCGTTCCTACCGGGGCGCAAAGATTTTTGAAGCCGTAGGGGTCAGCGAGGAATTGCTGAGAAGCTATTTCGGCACACTGACATCCAGCATCGGAGGCATCCGTCTGGAAGAAGTCGCCAGAGACGCCATCGCCCTGCACGATACCGGATTCGCTGCAAAAGAAGTGAGCGACATTTTACCGCACAACGGACTGTTCTCTTTCCGCAAAGACGGAGAACGGCACGCCTGGAATCCGGAAACCATCTCCACCCTGCAACTGGCCACCCGGCTGGGTAGCTACAAGAAGTTCAAGGAATTCACCTCCATGGTAGATGGAAAAGATTCCCCCCTCTTCCTGCGCGACTTCTTCGGGCACAAACGAAACCCTATTGATATTGAAAAGGTGGAGCCGGTAGAAAGCATCGTGAAACATTTCGTGACAGGAGCCATGTCCTTCGGTGCCATCAGCAAGGAAGCACATGAGGCACTGGCACTGGCCATGAACAAACTGGGTGCACGCAGCAATACAGGTGAAGGTGGTGAGGACAGCGAACGCATTACAGGCACTTACGAAGGTATCTCACTTTGCAGCAAGACCAAGCAGATAGCATCGGGACGCTTCGGAGTCACCGCCGAATACCTGGTCCATGCCGAAGAGATCCAGATAAAGGTGGCCCAAGGCGCCAAGCCGGGAGAAGGAGGACAACTGCCGGGATTCAAGGTAGATGAGGTGATTGCCAAAACCCGCCACTCCATTCCGGGCATCTCGCTCATTTCCCCTCCACCCCACCATGACATTTATTCCATCGAAGATTTGGCCCAGTTGATATTCGACCTAAAAAACGTAAACCCACAGGCACGAATCAGTGTGAAACTGGTAGCCGAAAGCGGCGTGGGAACCATTGCCGCCGGAGTAGCCAAAGCGAAGGCCGACCTGATTGTCATCTCGGGAGCGGAAGGAGGAACCGGCGCATCGCCTGCCTCGAGTATGCGGTATGCAGGTATCTCGCCCGAAATAGGACTGAGCGAGACGCAACAGACCTTGGTGTTGAACGGACTCCGTGGACAAGTGAAGCTGCAAGTGGACGGACAGTTGAAAACCGGACGGGACATTATCAACATGGCCTTGCTGGGTGCGGAAGAATTCGGTTTCGGTACCACCGCATTGATTGTACTAGGATGCGTCATGATGCGCAAATGCCACACCAACACCTGTCCCGTAGGCGTGGCCACCCAAGACCCCGAACTCCGCAAACGTTTCCGCGGACACTATGAATATGTAGTGAATTATTTCACTTTCCTAGCACAGGAAGTACGCGAATATTTGGCCGAAATGGGATTCACCCGGTTGGAGGATATCATCGGACGGACAGACCTGATTGAAATACAGCAAGCGCCAAGTGAGAAGAAATCCTCGCTGTTGGATTTCAGCAGACTGCTACACCGGGTGGACAACGGAGCTACCATACACCATGTCATGGAACAGAAGCACGACATTGCCCATGTGAAGGATGTGACCATACTGGCCGCCGCCAGGGATGCCATAGAAAACGGAAAAGAAATTTCCCTGGAATACACCATCGCCAATACGGACCGTTCGGTAGGCGCCATGCTGGCAGGGGCGGTTGCCAAGAAATACGGGCAGGCAGGACTTCCGGAACAGACCATCCACATCAAATTCAAAGGTTCGGCAGGCCAAAGTTTCGGTGCGTTCCTGACCCACGGCATCAGTTTCAAGCTGGAAGGCGAAGCGAATGACTATCTGGGAAAAGGACTGAGCGGCGGACGCATTGCGGTACTGCCCCCCGTGCGCAGCAATTTCGATGCGGAAAAGAATACCATCGCCGGAAACACCCTGCTGTATGGCGCTACTGACGGCGAGGTATATATCAACGGACGGGTGGGCGAACGCTTCGCCGTCCGCAATTCCGGTGTGAAGGCCGTGGTAGAGGGTGTAGGCGACCACTGTTGCGAATACATGACCGGAGGACGGGTCGTGGTACTGGGGGAAACCGGACGGAATTTCGCTGCCGGAATGAGTGGCGGCGTGGCTTACGTGTGGAACAAGAACCACAACTTCGATTATTTCTGCAACATGGAGATGGTGGAGCTCTCGCTTATCGAGGAGGCATCTTACCGGAAGGAACTGCATGAACTGATCCGCCAGCATTACCTCTATACCGGCTCCAAACTGGCACGAACGATGCTGGATGACTGGAATCGCTATGTGGACGAATTTATCCAGGTAGTACCTATCGAATATAAACGAGTATTGCAAGAAGAACAAATGCGCAAGCTACATCAAAAAATAGCTGATGTACAAAGAGATTATTAATACATCACACAAATTATCAACAAAGAAATACAACAAAGATATGGGAAATCCAAAAGCATTTTTAACTATACCGCGTCAGGAAGCGGGCTACCGTCCCATCCACGACCGGATATCAGATTATAGCGAGGTAGAACAGACTCTGAACAGCCGTGACCGGAAACTTCAAGCCTCACGCTGCATGGACTGCGGCGTTCCCTTCTGCCACTGGGCTTGTCCGCTGGGCAACAAGCAGCCCGAATTTCAAGATGCCATCTACAAAGGCAAATGGGAAGAAGCCTACAAGATATTGAACGAAACCAACGATTTTCCTGAGTTCACCGGCCGCATCTGCCCCGCCCTCTGCGAAAAGAGTTGCGTGCTGAAACTGAGCATGGACTCTCCCGTCACCATCCGCGAGAATGAAGCGGCCATTGCCGAGGCAGCCTTCCGCGAAGGTTACATCAAGCCCCGGAACATTGAACGCAACGGACGGAAAGTAGCCATTATCGGCGCCGGGCCCGCCGGACTGGCCGCCGCCAACCAGCTCAACGGAAAAGGGTACACAGTGACCGTCTTCGACAAGAATGAGGCTCCCGGCGGCCTGCTACGTTACGGCATCCCCAACTTCAAGCTGCACAAGCCCATCATCGACCGCCGTATCCGGGTGATGGAAGAAGAAGGCATCCACTTCAAAATGAACAACGATGTGGATGTGCGGCAACTCCCCGAAGGTTTTGATGCCTACTGCATTTGTACCGGAACTCCGACCGCGCGTGACCTTACTGTTCCCGGACGCGAACTAAAAGGTATCCACCTAGCACTGGATATGCTGGCGCAACAAAACCGTATCCTTGCCGGCATGACGTTCCCGAAAGAACAATTGGTTACCGCCAAAGGTAAGAAAGTACTAATCATCGGCGGAGGTGACACCGGCAGCGACTGCATCGGAACCAGTAACCGTCAGGGTGCTGCAAGCGTCACCCAAATCGAAATCATGCCCCAACCGCCCGTAGGACAAAATCCAGCCACTCCATGGCCCCAATTCCCCCTTGTGCTGAAAACCACCTCTTCCCACGAAGAAGGATGCAGCCGCCGGTGGTCTCTTGCCACTCATAAGTTTCTCGGCAAAAACGGTAAAGTCTGCGGTGTGGAAGTGGAACAGGTGGAATGGATTCCCAATCCTGATGGCGACCGCCCTACCATGAAATCCACAGGAAAGATAGAAGTGATTGAAACCGACCTGGTTCTTCTGGCAATGGGATTCCTAAAGCCCGAACATCCCCAATTTGCCGAAAACGTATTCGTAGCCGGCGATGCGGCAAGCGGAGCCAGCCTGGTGGTACGAGCCATTGCCAGCGGACGGAAAGCGGCAACGGACATAGACAGTTATCTCAATAAATAAAGCAACAAATACAATTATGTGTGGAATCGTAGGAATATTCAAGATAAAGCAACAAACGCAAGAGTTGCGTCAGAAGGCATTGAAAATGTCACAAAAGCTCCGCCACCGCGGGCCGGACTGGAACGGCATCTATGTAGGCAGCTCTGCCATCCTGGCCCATGAACGCCTCTCCATCGTAGACCCTCAAAGCGGAGGGCAGCCCCTATACAGTCCCGACCGGAAACAAATCCTTGCCGTGAACGGAGAAATCTACAACCATCGGGATATCCGTACAAAGTACGCCGGAAAGTATGATTTCCAAACTGGAAGCGACTGCGAAGTCATCCTTGCCCTTTACCGTGACAAAGGTAT
>ENA-ORUG01002219-ORUG01002219.1-human-gut-metagenome-genome-assembly--contig:-NODE-2219-length-14361-cov-2.137355_pt1 | contig 14361 bp, 10 predicted proteins | sample MGYA00242079_ERZ509207 | MGnify/ENA primary metagenome ERZ509207 (study PRJEB26280, sample SAMEA2338780) | human gut metagenome | biome: human gut; feature: human-associated habitat; material: faeces...
GGATAGAATATTTTTTTATGAAACCTGTGGAAGAGCAGAAAATAAAAGAAGGTCTTTCCATCTGGTTTGAATGTAAAAAAGGAGGGGGCTATGAAAGAAAAGAAAGTAATTGATTATACCAGAACCTATCGAAGAATTGAGGCAGATAAAAAGAAATGTATTCTGTATATTGTCATACTGATCCTGCTTGGTTTTCTGCTTATGTGGACTCAGATCGATGATCTGACCAGGATGATCTGTAAGATATGTGCCGGTGTTTTAAAGAAATATGAACCGCATATGTATGTTGGAATCCGTTCAGAAACGTATCCTCTGTTTGGAAAAATCAGCTATCTCAGTGCAGAATGGGAAAATACCTGGAAAAGACAGAAAATACAGATTTGCCGGAATACTGGAAAAAAGGAATCAGCCTTGCATTAAAAAAGATTCAAAGCCTGATGCGGGATGGAATCACACAGGTCTCGGAAGAAAATACAACCGCTTATCTGATGGATAATCTGGAAGTATGGAAAGGTCTGCACGAATTGGAACTTGCAGGACTGGAAGATACACAGGCAATCAGTGAAATGCGTAAAAAGATACAGGCGCAGATAGAAAATATATTCTGGGATGATGCGAATCAAAGATGGAGAATTATTGGAAACAGTGATCTGTATGATCAGACAGAATTTTATCCGGATGGTGTTGCTCAGATTTATCCGCTGATCTATGAATTTCCGGTAAAAGAGAAGAAAAAGCAAAAGATATTATATGATCAGTTTACGGAAAAGTTTCAATGGCAGAAACTGAATAAAAAAATAAATGGCTTTTTGTGGGCAATGACAGGAATGGCTGCCGCACAGATGGGAGATATCAATAACCTTGTGGAATTAATAGGAAATTATGAAACAGAATGCTGTGAGAATCGAAAATATCCGCTTTACACAGGCGAAGCGGGATGGATATGCATGGAATGTGAGAAATTGTATAGATTATATGAAAGAAAAATAAAAACAGGATTTATACTGTGTGCATGATTGCGGGGGCGCAGATGTCTAAAATGAACCTGTCAGAAACTGTGCTGCTGTGAGATAAACCAGAAGTCGTTGTCGTAAAATGTGGTAGGAAAATCGAGTGCGAAAGAGAATGTTATGCCATGTACAGCTCGGAAAAGAGTTCTCTCGCTGTAGGGCTGTCGCCCTATAAAATAGCAAAAAAAGATGCCTTTGCAAGTAAACTAGCAGGGCGTCTTTTTTTACCATTTTGCATGGCTTGCAGCGTTCACAAATTCTTTATAAAAAATTAGCACTCACCTATTGACAGTGCTAATAAAAAGATGTAATGTTATATTGCAAATAGAACAAGAGGAAAAAGGAGGTTGTCTATATGAATATAAATAAATTTACACAAAAATCACTGCAGGCTGTACAGAACTGTGAACGTATTGCAATGGACTATGGCAACCAGGAGATTGCACAGGAGCATCTGCTCTATGCATTGCTGACACAGGATGACAGTTTGATTGCGAAATTGATGGAAAAGATGGGGCTGGATAAGAATCTCATCATTAACAGAGTAGAAGAAGCCATTCAGAAACGGCCAAAAGTTCAGGGCGGACAGCAGTATGTCGGACAGGATCTGAATAAAGCATTGATTCATGGTGAAGATGAAGCCAAAGCAATGGGAGATGAATATGTATCGGTAGAGCATCTCTTCCTTTCTATTATGAAATATGCAGGCAAAGAAGTAAAAGCACTTTTCCGTGAGATGGGCATTTCAAGAGAAGGATTCTTACAGGCACTTTCAACCGTCAGAGGTAATCAGAAAGTGACCAGTGATAACCCGGAAGATACCTATGATACATTGAATAAATATGGTACAGATCTGGTAGAAAGAGCAAGAGAACAGAAGATGGATCCGGTCATCGGACGTGATTCCGAGATCCGGAATGTGATTAGAATCCTTTCCCGTAAGACAAAGAATAATCCGGTCCTCATCGGAGAACCTGGTGTAGGTAAGACTGCCGTTGTCGAAGGGCTTGCACAGCGTATCGTGCGCGGTGATGTACCGGAAGGCTTGAAAGAGAAGACGATCTTCTCTCTGGATATGGGAGCACTGGTAGCCGGTGCAAAATATCGTGGTGAATTTGAAGAACGTCTGAAAGCAGTACTGGAAGAAGTGAAGAACAGTGACGGAAGGATCATCCTGTTCATTGATGAATTACACACAATTGTCGGAGCAGGTAAGACAGACGGAGCTATGGATGCCGGTAATATGTTAAAACCTATGCTGGCAAGAGGAGAATTGCACTGTATCGGCGCAACGACACTGGATGAATACCGTCAGTATATTGAAAAAGATGCAGCTCTTGAGAGACGTTTCCAGCCGGTTATGGTAGAAGAACCAACCGTTGAAGATACCATCTCGATCCTTCGTGGACTGAAAGAGCGTTATGAAGTGTTCCACGGTGTAAAGATTACAGACGGTGCATTGGTAGCAGCTGCAACCTTATCTGACCGTTATATTTCTGACCGTTTTCTTCCGGATAAGGCCATCGACCTTGTAGATGAGGCATGTGCACTGGTTAAAACAGAACTGGATTCTATGCCGGCAGAGATGGATGAATTGAATCGTAAGATTATGCAGATGGAGATTGAGGAAACTGCATTGAAGAAAGAAGATGACAGATTAAGTAAAGATCGTCTGGAACATTTACAGCAGGAACTGGCAGAACTCAGAGATGAATTTGCAGGAAAGAAAGCACAATGGGATAATGAAAAAGTCGGTATCGAGCGTGTTCAGAAACTCCGTGAAGCGATTGAACAGGTTAATAAAGATATAGAAAAGGCAAAGCATTCTTATGATCTGGAAAAGGCTGCAGAACTTCAGTATGGTAAACTGCCACAACTCCAGAAACAGTTAGAGGATGAAGAAGCCAAAGTAAAAGATGAAGATCTCTCACTGGTACATGAAAGTGTCAATGATGAAGAGATCGGAAGAATCGTATCCCGTTGGACTGGAATTCCTGTTGCAAAATTAAATGAAAGCGAAAGAAGCAAGACTTTACATTTGGGTGATGAACTGCATAAGAGAGTTATTGGACAGGATGAAGCGGTAGAACTGGTAACAGAAGCCATCATCCGTTCCAAAGCAGGAATCAAAGATCCGACCAAACCAATCGGTTCATTCCTGTTCCTTGGACCTACCGGTGTAGGTAAGACAGAGCTTGCAAAAGCACTGGCAGAGAATCTGTTTGATGATGAGAATAACATGGTACGTATCGATATGAGTGAGTATATGGAGAAATATTCTGTGTCACGTCTGATCGGAGCGCCTCCGGGATATGTCGGATACGATGAAGGCGGTCAGCTTACCGAGGCAGTCAGAAGAAGACCTTATTCGGTTGTACTGTTTGATGAGGTAGAAAAGGCACATCCGGATGTATTCAATATCTTGTTACAGGTATTAGATGACGGACGTATCACCGATTCACAGGGTCGTACCGTAGATTTTAAGAATACGATACTGATCATGACATCTAATATCGGATCACAGTATCTGCTGGATGGAATGGACGAAAACGGCAATATCAGTCAGGAAAGTCAGAGCGCAGTACTGGAAGATTTAAGAGCACACTTCAGACCGGAATTTTTGAACCGTCTGGATGAGACAATTATGTTCAAACCATTGACGAAAGATAACATTTATGACATTATTGACTTATTAGTAGCGGATGTCAACAAACGTCTGGCTGATCGTGAGATTTCAATCTTCCTGACCGAAGATGCGAAGAAATATGTCGTAGACGGAGGATATGATCCGAACTATGGTGCAAGACCACTGAAGAGATTCCTCCAGAAACATGTCGATACACTGGCAGCAAAACTGATGCTGCAAGGTGACGTTGGAGCACAGGATACGATCATCATAGACGTAGAAGACGGTAAGCTTGTGGCAAGGAGTCAGAGCGTGTGCGAATAATATTTCACATAGATGTCAATTCAGCTTATCTTAGCTGGACAGCAGTAGAACAATTGAAAAACGGAGCCGGGATGGATATCCGGACGATACCTGCGATCATTGGCGGAGACCAGAAGTCCCGCCACGGTATCGTACTGGCCAAATCCATTCCGGCAAAAAAATATGGCATTCGTACGGGGGAACCTGTTGCGAATGCTTTTCGTAAGTGTCCGAATCTGAAAAGTTATCCGCCGGATCACCAGATGTACCGCGAATACAGCCGGAGACTCATGGATTTCCTGCGTACCTACACGACACATATAGAACAGGTCAGTGTGGATGAATGTTACATGGATTTTACAGAAATCGCAGACCGATTCACATCTCCTGTGGAAGGTGCGAATGAAATTAAAGATGAGGTGTATAAAAGGTTCGGATTCACGGTAAATGTGGGGATATCTTCCAGAAAAGTTCTGGCAAAGATGGCATCCGACTTTGAAAAACCGAATAAAGTGCACACGCTGTTCCCGGAAGAAGTTCCGGTGAAAATGTGGCCGCTGCCGATCGGAGAGTTATTTATGGCAGGTCGTTCCAGTGTAGAGACAATGAAGAAGCTGGAAATCTATACGATCGGAGATCTGGCGAATACAGATCCGGCGATTCTGGAATTACATCTGAAAAGTCATGGAAGAAAGTTATGGGAATTTGCCAACGGGCTCGATGATTCGGAAGTAGAAAGCGTCCGGGCAGAAGCAAAAGGAGTCGGTAATTCTACGACACTGCCAAAAGATCTGACAACAGAGGAAGAGGCAGTGCCGGTGTTAAAAGATCTGGCTGCAAGCGTGGGACAGCGCCTGAGAAAAGCAGGACAGAAAGCCGGAATGGTGAGTGTAGAGATTAAATACCATACATTTAACCAGGTATCTCACCAGAAACAGATGGAGAGACAAACGAATCAGGATATGGATATTTATCAGACATCCATCGACCTGTTCCGTGAATTGTGGAGCGGGGAACCTATCAGGCTTTTGGGAATCCGGACGTCCAAATTATCGGAAGAAAGCGAACCGGAGCAGCTGAGCCTTTTTGATATGAAGTTTGAATCTGAGGAGACGAGGAAGAAAAAGAAGAACTTAAAAGAGGCATTAAAGAAATTAGAAGGAAAATACGGGGATGGGATTGTGAAAAAAGGATGGTAGCAATCCCATCCCCGTATTTATTTTAAAAACTACAGATAACAGTTTCGTTCTGAACAACATCCTGCCCGGTAAAGAATCTGACATCCGGGAAGTCTTCGCAATTCGTAAGAACAAAGACGCATGCCGTGTCAAATCCCTCTGATTCAATAAAGGATTTATCAAATTTTAAAAGTTTTGTTCCTGGTTTTACTTTCTGTCCCTCTTTTACAAGGATTTTGAAGCCTTTACCATTCAGACTCACGGTATCTAATCCGACGTGAATCAGAATTTCAGCTCCGTTTGCTAATGTCATGCCGACCGCATGATTTGACCCTTCGGCAACCATAGAGATAGTTCCGGCGCAAGGTGCACAGATAAGTTCCCCGGAAGGAATGATTGCAAGTCCGTCACCTAATGTTTTTGCAGAAAATACAGGATCATTTACTTCTGTGATTGGAATTGTATTTCCTGATATAAATGCGTATACATCGTTTCCGGTATCTTTTGATTTTCTTTTAAATAAACTCATGATTTTACCTCCATCTGATAAATAAGTGTGCTGTATTCTTTGATCGTTCCATCGTATTTCCCAAACAAGATCTGTGCATGCCCGGGCAGTGTGAATGGGATTGGTGAATCGGTATAGTTTTGGGCAAAGATGAATTCCTGGCGGCCGCTGCTTCTGCTGGATACCTCAATGCCTTCTGGAATGTGATCCATGATGACCGGGAGCTCCTGTTCCTGGATGATCTGTCTGTAAAAATCATAATAAAACGTATCTTCGGCGTCTGCACAAAGATAAAAAGCAAGGCCATCTCCATATTTGTGAACAGTTAATGCAGGGTACCCGGCATAGAAATTATCGGCATACTGCATAAGAGGAACAGCGCCTTTTAATTGTACAAGATCACACAGATGTGTACAGAGATAGGTGGCAGGCAACGTCATAAAATTATTGCTGGCAGGAACCATATGGTTACATTGATTATCATATAATCCATCGATCTCTTCACTGCGGATACCAAGTACATCGATAAGATGATGCGGGGTTCCGCCAAGGTGGCAGAGATCGGTTTCATTTACGATGCCGCTCCAGTAAGTCATGATAAGAATGCCGCCGTTTTGTACAAATGTTCTTAATTTTTGTTCAATGCCAGAACGGAACATATAAAGCATGGGAGCAGCAATGATCTGATAGCCGGTCAGATCCTGATCCATATTGATAATATCGGTGTTCAGGCCGTTCTTACGGAATGCCTGATAAGATTTCAGAGCAGCTTCATGATAAAAAAGTCCCTCATTTCTTGGCCCTTTGGCATCTTCCATAGCCCAGCGGCTTTCCATATCATAGAGAACGGCAGCAGGTGCATGCACGGAAGAGGCCGGGACGTCGGCAGCGGTTAAAGTTTGTAATGCGATACCGGTATCTGTTACCTCTCGGAAAATGCGGGTGTCATCTCCGCCGTAATGATCTATCACGGCACCGTGGAACTTTTCAAAACTTCCGCGGCTTGCGCGGATCTGAAAGAATTGTGCGCTGTCTGAACCATGTGCAATTGCCTGCAGGCTTGCATTCATAAGAAGCCCCGGATGTTTGGCTTTACTTACTTTCTGCCAATTTGGACTTGCTGGGCAGGATTCCATAAGAAGGAATGGCTGCTGCTTCATACTTCGCATCAGATCATGCTGGAAGGCGGTATCGTATGCGGTATGGATATCGGAATCTTTATGCCAGGCCGGATAGCTGTCCCAGGAGATATAGTCTACGTGCTGGGCAAGCCGGTAATAATTCAGTCCTTTATAATCATCCATAAAATTCACGACCGTCGGCTGCATGGCACCGGCATCACGAAGAGCAGTGATTTCGTGACACATAAAATCTGTAGTCTGTTCTGTGACGAAACGTTTCCAGTCGAGATTCAGGCCATGAAGTCCTTTGTCGCCGATGGAAGACGGACTTTCTATCTGGTCAAATGAATTGTAAGTGTGACTCCAGAAGGTAGTCCACCAGGCGTGATTTAAAGCATCTATTGTATGATATTTCTTTTTTAACCAGACACGAAATGCCTTCTGACACAATGGACAGTGACACTCGTCGCGGTATTCATTGGAAATGTGCCACATGATAACGGCAGGGTGATTCCGAAACGTTTCCGCGAGTTTCCGGTTGATTTTCCGTACCTTTTCTCTGTAAACAGGAGAAGTATAACAATGGTTATGTCTTTCGCCGTAGTGGTAACGGACCCGGTCTTCGCGGACCCGGAGAACTTCTGGATATTTTTCGGCAAGCCAGCGTGGGCGTGCTCCGGACGGAGTTGCGAGAATGACTTGAATCCCGTTTTCGTATAGACGATTAATCGTATCAATCAGCCATTGAAAATGATAATGGTCTTCCTCTGGCTCTAGTACGGACCAGGAAAATACTCCCAAAGTTACCGTATTGATCCGGGCTTTTTTCATAAGTACAATATCTTTTTCTAATATATCCGGGCGGTCCAGCCATTGTTCCGGGTTGTAGTCACCGCCGTAGATAAATCCTTTTCTTAAAATGTTCATAAATATATACCTTTGTGTCCTTTCTGCTACTAAGAGTTTAAATGCTTTCCTGCGGAAGGACAAGAAGGGAAGCGTTCACATTTTTGCACAACCGCATGGCAAAAACACGGCTTTTTTTCGAATGAAAAGTGGGGTAGTATAACGATATCAGATCGATGCAGATCAGAAAGGAGCAAGAATATGGGAATGAGACCAAATTATCATATCTCACCGAAACATGGATTTTTGAATGATCCAAATGGTCTGGCACAGTTTCAGGGAAAGTATCATGTATTTTATCAATGGCTTCCGGATGTTGTACCGCAGGGAAATAAGATCTGGCGGCATTGTGTGTCAGAAGATCTGATTCACTGGTCGGATCAGGGATGTGGGCTGAAACCGGAAGAGTGGTATGAAAAGAATGGATGTTATTCTGGTTCTGGAATTACAGAAGGAGATAGCTATTATCTGTTTTACACAGGAAATGTGAGAGATTCCGAAGGCGGCAGGGAAACTTATCAGTGTCTGGCAAGTTCTTCGGATGGAGTGAACTTTCATAAGGAAGGGCCTGTGATATATCTTCCGGAAGGCTATACACCACATTTCAGAGATCCAAAAGTATGGAAGAAGAATGGCCGCTGGTGGATGGTTGTCGGAGCACAGACAAAAGAGCTGAAAGGAAATGTAGCTTTATTTGTTTCGGATGATTTGAAAAAATGGCAGTGGAAAGGCAATATGCTGGATTCTTCCATGGATTGGGGGTATATGTGTGAATGCCCGGATCTGGCAGACATGGGAGAAAGACAATTCCTTATTGTGAGCCGTCAGAAAGAAGACGGATGCAAAGGGATGGTATTTGCCGGAATAATGGATTATGAACAGGGAAGATTCCATATAAGTGAAGACACAGGTGTACTTCTGGATGAGGGATTCGATTTCTATGCGCCACAGACATTTACTGATGAAAGTGGACGACGCCTTTTGATGGGATGGATCGGAGCAGGAGAGATTGAATATCAGATGAGTCAGCCGACCGTAAAAGAAGGATGGCTGCATGTGCTTACGATACCGCGGGAAGTATATGTGAAGAACGACCGGCTGTATCAGAAGCCGGCAGAAGAATTAAAACATCTGAGAAAGAACGAAGAAAGCATTTGTGGAACCGGAGAGATTGCAATCGACAGACACTCAAAGTGCATGGAGATATTGGCAGAGGGTCTGGAAAATCAGACGATCACATTTGATTTTGGTAAGGTGATCAAGTTCTTATATAAGAAAGAATCGGGAAATCTGCTTGTTTTCAGAAAGAAGTGGAATGGAGAAGGATATGATGAGAAAGAGATCCATCTGGATAAACTGGAAGATTTCAGAATCTATCTGGATCAGTCTACGGCAGAGATATTCCTGAATCAGGGTGAAAAAGTACTGACTATGAAGTCGTATTTCACAGAGGATACGTTGATCCATATGAATTCTGAACTGCAGATAAAAGTGAAAACATGGTTATTGGAGGAAGAATGATGGCAAAAGAGACAGATTATAAAGCAGTTGCACAGCAGATCATCGAAGTTGTCGGTGGACCTGAGAATATCATTTCTGTTGCGCACTGTGCGACAAGATTACGCCTGATTGTAAAAAACAGGGAAATCATTGATGACAAACAGGTAGAAGCAATTGATATTGTAAAAGGATGCTTTTTCACGGCTGGACAGTATCAGATTATTCTTGGAACAGGTATTGTAAATAAAGTATATGATGAAGTAATGAAACTTGGAATTGAAGGTTCCTCTAAGAATGAACAGGCAGCCGCTGCCGCAAAACGAGGAAATAAATTACAGCAGTTGATCCGTGTGTTCGCAGATGTATTCGTTCCGATCATTCCGGTAATGGTTGCAACAGGACTTTTCATGGGACTGAGAGGATTCCTGACACAGGATGCACTGCTTGCATTCTTTGGAACTTCTGCAGATGCGATTCCAAAACAGTTCCTGGAATTTACACAGATTTTAACTGATACAGCGTTTGGTTTTCTGCCTGTACTGGTATGCTGGTCTGCATTCAAAAAGTTCGGTGGCTCTCCGGTACTTGGTATTGTAATTGGATTGATGCTTGTAAGCAGTATTTTGCCAACTTCATGGGATGTGGCTCAGGGAAATGCAAAACCACTGATCTTCTTTGGATTTATTAAAGTCAATGGATATCAGAGTTCTGTATTACCGGCATTCATTGTTGGTTTCTTAGGCTCTAAGATTGAACAATGGCTGCATGATCATGTGATCAATGCACTGGATCTGATCGTGACACCATTTGTTACAGTGCTTGTATCACTTTGCCTGGGACTTTTTGTTGTCGGACCAATTTTCCATTCGGTTGAAGTAGGTCTGGTAAGTATCGTATCTGCATTGTTCAGCCTTCCGTTCGGAATTGGCGGATTTATCTGGGGAGCACTTTGCCAGGTAATTGTTGTAACCGGTGTACATCATGCGTTGAATCTTGTTGAGATTGAGATGCTTGCAAAAACAAAATGGAATCCGGTAAACCCGGTAGGTTCTTGCGGTATTGTAGCACAGGCAGGAGCAGCAATGGCAGTTGCAGTAAAAACAAAATCAACAAAAATGAAATCCTTAGGTTATCCTTCTGCAATCTCTGCATTACTTGGAATTACAGAGCCTGCAGTATTTGGTGTAAACTTAAGACTGGTACAGCCTTTTGTATGTGCATGTATCGGTGGTGGCGTCGGAGGATGGATCGCAGCACTTCTCGGACTGAAAGGAACAGGAATGTCTATCACTGGTATTCCGGGAATGCTTTTATATCTGAATAAACAGATGCCGCTTTACATTCTGGTAAATGTAATTGCATTCGCCGTTGCATTTGTACTTACATATTTCTTCGGAATGAAACAGGATGTTGCAGAAGCAGAATAAAAAATGAAGACAGAATTATAAGGAAGAGTAAAATGGACAGGAATCAAATAAAAGTTCTTATCCGGCAGATGACTCTTGAAGAAAAAGCCGGGCAGGTAACGCAATTACCTTCCCGGTATTTTGCAATTCAGGGAAGTCAGCTGACCGGAACAGAGACAAAGCTTGGGATCAGTGAAGAAAAGAAGTGGCTGTGTGGGAGCATCTTGGGAAAACTTGATGCGGTATCTATGAGAAATATCCAGAAGGAGAATCTGGAAAGAAGCAGATTACAGATTCCGCTGATGTTTATGACGGATATTGTACATGGGTATCAGACAATATTTCCGGTACCGTTGGCTATGGCAGGATCATTTGACCCGGGAATGGTCCGGGAATGTGCCAGAATATCTGCGAAAGAAGGAAGTGCCGCAGGATATCAAGTGACATTTTCCCCGATGGTAGATGTCGTAAGAGATCCGAGATGGGGACGCGTGATGGAAAGCTTTGGGGAAGATAGTAAATTAAATTGTGACTTTGGAAAAGCGATGGTAGAAGGATACCAGGGGGAAAATCTGAAGGATCCGGACCGTCTGGCAGCATGTGTGAAACATTTTGCAGCATATGGTGCGGCAGAAGGGGGAAGAGATTATAATACTTCCGATGTATCAGAATTCCGTCTGAGAAATAAATATTTTCCTCCGTTCAAGGCCTGTATTGATGCAGGAGTTAAATTGGTAATGGCAGCATTTGAAGCATTGAATGGAATTCCGGCGACGGCAAATCCATGGCTTTTGCAGGATATACTAAGAAAAGATCTTGAATTTGAGGGAACCGTGATCTCAGACTGGGGGGCGGTACTGGAACTGATCAAGCATGGTGTAGCAGAAGAGGAAGCAGAGGCCGGAAGACTTGCTCTGGAATCCGGGGTACAGATTGAGATGGCGACAGCAGCCATAGTAAAACACATAGAAGTATATGTTAAGAAATTTCCACATCTGGAAGCCATATTAGATGAAGCGGTGGAAAAAGTCCTGAACTTGAAAAACGAACTGGGGTTATTTGAAGATCCATACCGCGGAGTTGATCCAGAGCGGGAAATGCGGGAACTTCGAAGTCCGGATAAAAAAAGGGCAGCATTCCATGCGGCCACAGAGTCGGCTGTACTATTGGAAAATAACGGAATTCTACCACTGACGAAAGAGACGCCGGTTATTCTGACCGGACCATATGCAGAAAGTAAAAATATTCTGGGTCCGTGGTCGGTTGACGGTATCGTAGAAGATGCCATAACAGTAAAAGACGGACTTATTTTAAAGGGCGGCCGGATAAAGGAAGTGATTCAGACTGCATATGAAGAAGTGACAGAACAAGATTCAGACCGTATCGTACAGACTGTAGCATCGGGAGATGTAGTAGTACTGGCACTTGGTGAACCAGAGCTATGGTCCGGTGAAGCAGGAAGCAGATCTGTGATCGAACTGCCGGAACATCAGATCAGCCTTTTGAAAAAACTTCATGAACATCAGATTCCGGTAGTAGTATTACTGTTTAATGGACGTCCATTGGACTTAAGAAAGGTGAAAGAATATGCAGATGCAGTTCTGGAAATGTGGTTTCCGGGAACGGAAGGCGGCAATGCAGCAGCAGCACTGCTGTATGGAGAAAAGAATCCTTCCGGAAAACTGGCGATGAGTTTTCCATATGGAAGCGGTCAGATTCCTGTGTCCTATGATATGGCTCCGACAGGACGCCCAAAAGCCGATCTGGTGCAGGAACCACGATATAAATCACAGTATCTGGATATACCGAATGAACCATTGTATTCATTTGGATATGGCTTGAGTTACACGGAATATGATGTACAGGTCAATGGAAAAATTGTCAGACAAGAACAGGAATACCTGGTACCTGTGAAGGTGACAAATCTTGGAAATATGACAGGAAAAACGGTAGTCCAGATTTATATCGGGAAGAAAAAATCTTTGGTCGCAAGGCCGGTGAAAGAACTTGTGGCTTATAAAAAAATTGAATTACAGCCGGGAAAGAGTAAAGAAATCGTTATTCCGATAGAAGAAAAGACACTGGAACGCTGGATACCGGGAAAGGGCTGGACAAAAGAAAAAGGGGAATATACAATATTGGTTAGTAATGACGGCCAGAACTTTCAGAGAATGGAACTGACGGTCGGATAAAAAATCAAAGTAGAAGAAACGAACCAGGGTGAGTAAATGTATAATAGAAAGATAAAGCTGATCAGGGCGTTGCTTGGACATGAAAGAATGTCGTCTGCCGAATTGATGGATAAATTAGATATCAGCCAGAGAACATTGCGAAACGAAGTAAAAGAAATTAATGAAATCCTGAGACAGGAGAATGTTGGAATTTATTCGTCTAATACTGGAGGGTATTATCTGAAAGCAGAAGAAAAACAAAATGTACAGAAGGTCCTGGATCGTATGATCAGGAAGAGTAAGAATGTAATATTGCCGGAGACGCCGGATGAAAGATTTTTATTTGGATTTACCACTTTGTTTTTTGAAAAGCGCCCGATTTCTATACAACGGACAGCAGAAAAATTATTTGTATCTAAAACAGCAATGCTGCAGACCAAGAAAGAAATACAGGATGCATGCAGATGGTACCATGGACTGACGATAGAGGTAAGCAGTAAGGGGTCAAGAATTACGGGTCCGGAAAAGATCCGCAGACATGCCCTGGCGGAGATCATGAACTATTATACGTATGGTGCGATATTGATGGAACGTGTGATCACGTTCCTGTTTGGAAGTGAAAAATATGAAGATTATATTGCACTATATAAAGCACTTCCGGCGATATTACAACAATACGGATATCGGTTAATAGATAAAGCAATCGAAGGGTTTGCCCTGGATATATTTGTCAGTCTTATGCGGAGAGAAAAAGGATTTGAACTGGAAGAAGATGCCGGAGATTATGAGACTTGGCCATGTGTAGAAGAAATATGCAGATTTCTTGAAAAAAAGGAATATGATATTCCAAAGCAGGAACGCAGTTATATGGCAGAGTGTCTGAGAGCAAAAAGAATATTGTACACACAGGGAAAAACGTATGAAGTTCCGGAAGAATATACAGAGATTACGAAAGAATTTCTTGAAATAGTTGACCGGAAATATCATACAGATTACAGAAATAATGAAGAATTATTCACGAGACTGTCTGTACACATCGGAAAGATGATAGAACGGATAGAACAGGGATATTTTGAGACAAATCCGACACTGGAAAATGTATTGGAATATTACGAACGAGAAGTGCGGATGGCAGAAGAACTGAACCAGATACTGCAGGAAAAATATCAATTTATAGCTAATGTACATGAGATCTGTTATGTTGCAATTTACTTAAAGGCATATGACTTCCAGAGATTAAAAGCCGTTATTTTATGTGACATTGGTGAAAGCTTTGCGGATAATATGGCAAGGCAGATTACAGATTACTGTGGTGAAAAGATACACATTCTGGAGAAGATGTCTCTGGCGGAGTACAGACTGGATCCGGTTCCGGTAGATCTGGTAATATCGGGTTCCAGAGTATATGGTGTAGAGTTTCCAAAAAAGACAAAAATTATATACGTAGATTACTTGTTGAAAGAAGAAAATCTGAAAGCGATCCAGGAGTATCTGATGAAGGAAGGAACAGATTATGATAAAGATGATTGCAACTGATCTGGATGGAACAATGTTGAAAAATGACTGGTCAGTATCTGGGATAAATGTTAAGGCAGTAGAGACCGCGCAGGGACAGGGAGTCAGGTGGATGAC
>ENA-ORUG01002244-ORUG01002244.1-human-gut-metagenome-genome-assembly--contig:-NODE-2244-length-14210-cov-1.956411_pt1 | contig 14210 bp, 15 predicted proteins | sample MGYA00242079_ERZ509207 | MGnify/ENA primary metagenome ERZ509207 (study PRJEB26280, sample SAMEA2338780) | human gut metagenome | biome: human gut; feature: human-associated habitat; material: faeces...
CTTCTTTTTAATTTATAGGGAGTGACAGCTAAACGGATGCAAAGTTATAAGACTTTAAAATATTTCGTGTGTTCAACCATTTTCCGCCATCGCATTATATTCTGCAATTTTCTCTTTGCAAAGACATTCAGTCATTTCCTTTAGAATATCTAAACGTGAAATTAAGTATTCCAGCTGTTCGCGTGTAATTTTGTAATCTTTGTTATAGCGGGCCTCGATATAGGCTTGGCATAACAGATCGAAACACTCTTTTTCATCATCCGTATTTTGAGGAAAAACCGTTACCAGTTCCATCGAAAAGCTCTTTACCCTCCCACCAAGGTCTTGAAGTCTGTGACTTTTCGGACGGTAATTCGTAAAAACCATCAATATAGTATTATAAAGTTTCTCACAGGATTGATGAAGCATAAAGGCAGAAAGGTTGTATTTTTCTTTAAGTATAAAATAATCCTTTACACCAGTTAGGAAGTCACAAGCATAAGGGAAAAGTTTATCAAATTCATTTTGTGCAATATCCCGAATCTCCCTAAAGCTCAATTTCCGTGGTTTAGCCAATTGACATTTGCCACTATCGTAAAGCAAAATTCCTTCCTTTATAATATCTGTAAAGAAATACTGGCTAACCTCCAGATTATTGTTAACCGTATTTAAATGTTCGACAATGAATTGCGGAAAAGCGTGACGACGGTATTCAAACAAATCATGATATTTGTTAGTGATACGCTCCAGTTTTCTTTCTACCCGCTTGACTGCTCCGTTGGTGATGACAAGAATATCATAATCACTCTGATACGAGGTACGAACACCGAACTCTATTTTAGTATCCCATAAAACATAATTACCCCTGGCATAACTCCCGAACAGGATAATCATCTGACAGTTATCGACGCTTTTGCAGACTAAGTCCAGCAGAACTGTCAGTTCTTCCTGCGTTCGCTTGGGCAAATGTTTTATAGACTTCTTCATGAACACTTATTTTGATGACCTTACAAAGGTAAGAACTTTACCATATCAAGCCAACAAGGATACCAAAAATCTTATATGAATGATCCATTTCAGACTGTTCATTTATTCGATGGCGGGAAGTATCAAAGAACAGTCCGCCTATACCGACATAGCATCTCTACGAACAGTCCCTTTTCAGTTATCCCTGCCGCAACATTTCTTGTATTTCTTTCCGCTCCCACAAGGGCAAGGATCATTCCGTCCGATTTTCGTTCCGGAGAATGTATCATAAAACATACCATCAACCATTTTTTGCATTTCAGGAGTGATATCCATGCCTGCTGCTTTCATCGTTGGTCCGGCAACGATACGAGGAGGAGTTTTCACCGATTCACCCCTACCAAGTAGAGCAGATGCTTCGGTGGACGAGTGACCTTTCAAGAACCAACGGGGACAATCATTACAATAGTTTACAGCTATTCCAACCACTTCCTGAAGTTCTTGCATAGAAAGAACCTTCGTGTCTATTGCCGAAACAATAGCAGACATCGGATTTTCGTTCATCTGTATTGCATACCACAGCCACTGTATCTTGGCCTCAGCCAGTTCTTCATTATAACCTAATTTCCTCATCATAAATCCTTTCAGTTGATCCGAATGCGGATTGGAAATATAGAACACAGGCATCGTTCCAGCCGACAAAACCTCTTCGACGGTAAACTTCTTCAAACTTTTTATAGCACGATGTGCATATAATCTTTCCTCCAAGTCCTCAACTTCCAATAATAAAGGAGATCGAACATACATAACAGAATTATATATATCTTCTATATCAAACGTCAGTTGTCTCATCAACATTGAATTTGATAAACCTTCAGCAATTTCGTCCTTTGTCATTGAGCCCTTCAAGTATCCGGTCAGTTGCTTCAAAAATTCTGTATAAGGTAAGAGCCCATAAAGATTTAAAATTCCTAAAGCATACTGCTCCAGCACAAAACGGCTGTTCTCTTCCGTCGATGTCAAAAACTTATCAATATGGGGAGCAACCGCTTCACGCAACTCATCACAAATCATATAACGAATCTTGTCTCCGTTCAAACTACACTCGACCGCAACAAAAGAAAGCAATTCTAATGTACTCGTCATTATCATATTAGGTTCTTCCACATAGGTATTGGCTCCTGCTTTCACCAGTTTTTGAAGGAGCAACCATTCATAATGTGTCAACTGCGAAATCCATATATCCGGACAAGTAAGAACAGCTTCTGCAAGACAGGATACATACTCTTCTTTTCGCAATTTTGAAGGAACGGGAAGAAGAAGCAACTGTGCTATATCTTTCAATTCTTCTTTTGTACTCAATCTTAAACCATCCGCCAACTTCACCGACGATTTAAACAACTCTGAATGACATTTTAACATATAGAAGGCTTATTATTTTGTTTACCGACAAAAATAGATAATTCTTATGTAGGATTACTATTTCCAGATAAGTATTTGCTGATAAAATTAGTATTTATATCTTTGTGACTCTTAAGACCCAAATACAAACCAATTAATGAAAAAATTAGTATGCGCTCATTCATCCTGCTTCTCTGTCTGATCCCCACTATTATCTGTGCACAGAATCTTTCTCTTGAGAATCAACTCAAGCAAGCCATACAAGGCAAAAAAGCTGAAATAGGTATTGCCGTCATTATCGACGGAAAAGATACGGTAACTGTCAACAATGAGACTCATTATCCATTGATGAGTGTATTCATCAGGCGCTGGCATTGGCAGATTATATGGGAAAGCAGCAACAGTCATTGAACTTTGAACTGACCATAAAGAAAGAGGATTTAAAGCCCGATACATACAGTCCGCTGCGGGATAGTTTTCCACAGGGAGGATTCAATATAGACATTGCGGATTTATTAAAATACACCTTGCAACAAAGTGACAACAATGCTTGTGATATTCTGTTTCAATATCAGGGAGGGGTAGATGCGGTGAACCAGTACATCCATTCCCTGGGCGTTACGGATTGTGCCATTGTCTGCACGGAAAACGATATGCACCAGGATGAAAGTCTGTGTTATCAAAACTGGACTACTCCGCTGGCCGCCGCGAGACTCTTGGAGATATTCCGCAAAGAAGCACTGTTCCCGCAGGAATACAAAGACTTCATCTATCAGACAATGACAGAGTGCCAGACCGGACAAGACCGACTGGTTGCTCCATTGCTCGGCAAAGAAGTTACAATCGGGCACAAGACAGGGACGGGTGACCGCAATGCCAAAGGACAACAGGTAGCCTGCAACGATATCGGCTTCGTCCTCCTGCCCGACGGACGTGCTTACAGTATAGCCGTCTTCGTCAAAGATTCCGAAGAGAATAATCAGGAGAACAGTAAAATCATTGCGGACATCTCACGTATCGTTTACGAATATGTGACACATCAATAAAGTATAAAAACGTTAAGTACGATTTATATGAAACTACATCATATCGCCATCTGGACTTTCCGTCTGGAAGAATTAAAAGATTTCTATGTCCGCTTTCTGGGCGGGACAAGTAATGAGAAATATATCAATCCCAAGAAGGGGTTCGAATCATACTTTATCTCTTTTGATGAAGGTCCCACTCTGGAGTTGATGAGTCGGGTAGATGTGCAGAATACCCCGATAGAGGAAAACAGGCGGGGACTGACACATCTTGCGTTCACATTTCCCAGCAAGGAGGAGATTCTTCGCTTTACGGAAGAAATGCGTTCCGAGGGATATACCATAGCAGGTGAACCACGCACTTCGGGCGACGGATACTTTGAGAGCGTTGTACTCGACCCCGACGGAAATCGTTTGGAATGTGTATACAAGAAAGAACCGGAAGCAGAAAGAACCGAAGCGGCTCTATGCCCGAATATCGAAACGAAACGTCTGCTACTGCGCCCTTTTCAGGAGAATGACGCAGAAGCATTCTTTGCCTGTTGCCAGAACCCCAATTTGGGGAATAATGCCGGATGGGCTCCCCACAAGACGTTGAATGAATCCCGTGAAATCCTTCACAGCGCATTTATAGGACAGGAAGGTATATGGGCTGTCACATTGAAAGATACACAACAATTGATAGCTTCCATCGGCATCGTACCCGATCCGAAACGGGAAAATCCTCAGGTACGTATGCTGGGGTATTGGCTGGACGAACCATATTGGGGAAAAGGATACATGTCGGAAGCAGTGCAAGCCGTGCTCAACTATGGCTTCAACGAACTACAGCTCAGCCTCATCACTGCCAACTGTTATCCGCACAACAAACGTTCGCAACAAGTGCTGAAGCGAAACGGATTTATCTACGAAGGTACACTTCATCAGGCAGAACTTACCTATAACGGGAATATATATGATCATGAATGTTACTACATTCCCAATATAGCACGCCCCACCGAACAGGATTACGACGAACTGATACGACTGTGGGAGAAGTCTGTCCGCTCCACGCACCACTTCCTGACAGAAGAGAGTATCCAGTTCTATAAGCCACTGATACGCAACCACTATCTGCCGGCAGTAGCGCTCTTTATCATCCGCAACTCTCACGGAAAGATTGCCGCATTCATGGGATTGAGTGATGAACTGATCGAGATGCTGTTTGTACACCCCGACGAACAGGGAAAGGGATACGGGAAGCGATTGATAGAGTATGCCATCCGCCAGAAACAGATCGACAAGGTGGATGTGAACGAAGACAACGACCAGGCTCTCCGGTTCTATCAGCATCTGGGATTCGAGATCATCGGACGGGATGAAACGGACAGTATGGGCAAGCCGTATCCAATCTTGCACTTACAACTGACCGACGATAAAAAATAAGATACTGAACCCAAAATAAAAATGGATTTACGCACACAACTGGCCACTCGCTTCCATATAGAAAATATACGGGAACTGCTTCATTATATAAAAGAAGACGAACGGCTCAGAGAGGAAATTTACCGGCTGATCTTTGATGAGGATGACATCGTCTCTTATCAGGCGTTGTGGGTCTGTACCCACTTCTCAAAACCTGAGGTAGAGTGGCTGACTCTGAAACAAGACGAACTGATAGACGCGGCACTTACCTGCCCGCATTCGGGAAAACGAAGGATGTTACTGAACCTGCTATGCCAACAACAGCTAGCCGACCCTCCACGAGTGGACTTACTGGATTTCTGTATGGAACGAATGGTATCAAGGCAAGAACCGGCAGGAGTGCAGTCTCTTTGCATCAAACTTGCCTATCAACTGACCTGCTCCATCCCCGAACTACAACAAGAATTGCGTACCATGCTGGAAATTATGGAACCGGAACTACTGGTTCCCGCTATTCGTTCAGTGAGAAGAAACACATTGAAAGCTATCAAAGCAAAGAAAAAGAAAGAACATCCGAACTCATAATATATTCAGATGAAATATCTGGGATATACCTGTGACGGAAATCTGTATACCGATGCAAAAGGTAAAAAAGGCAACAAGCTTATTAATGATCTGATTTCCTACAGGTCCCAGTTTCTGAATGATCCTCTGTCCCTGTGAAAGAAACACATAGAGTATCCCCGCCATACAAATAATGACCAGCGCAATGACCAGATAATTGATTCCGGTATGCAACAGTTTACCTTTCACACTGGCAGATGCCATCAAAGTAAAGATCACAGATATACTGCCCGGACCGATACTGATAGGAAACGTGATAGGATAAAATATCTTCTGTTCGATGCTCTTCCACTTGAAGCTGTCCACATTCTGGCTGGTCCCTTCTTTATCGGAAGAATTGGAATCACCCAGCAATTCTATCGCTGTCTTGCAAATGAGTATTCCACCACCCAGTTGAATCACGGGAATCGCCAGACCGAAAATCAATAAGAATAAATGACCTATCAGCAAAGTGCCTACACCGATCATTATAAAGTTAATGGTTAGTTTCTGAATAGCAGTTTTTCGTTGTGAAGGATCGAGGTCTGCAAAAAATCCATTGACGACAAAACCGTTTCCCAAAGGATTGATCACCGGAAACAATGCCATAAAAGAAGATGAAAATATGATTAAAAGACTACTTAAAGACATAACGCTCAATTTTTAATTGCTTCATGATTATTTGAATACATATATAATATGTAAAACACTCAGCGGCGCTTATGGATGCCACAATGAGGACAAACCTCTTATTATTTTGATATTTTAACCGATTTCCGTGTATTTACATATTTTGCATCCAATAAATAAAACAAAAGGCCGCTTCCTTTGCAGGAAACAGCCTTATCTTATCTTTTCGTCGTTACTCAATTAAAATAATACAGGAACACAGCAATCCCTTCAAGGGCTTTCTTCGGCTGATCCTTAATCTCAATTGCAAACTTGATTTCGGCTTTTGCCACACCACGCAGATTGGTCAGTGAGTGCAGAGTAGTCACCAGACGCACACTTTGTCCGGACAAAACGGCCTGACCGAATTTCATCTTATCCATCCCGTAGTTGATCATCATTTTCAGATTGTTCACCTGAATAATCTGATTCCACAGGTAAGGAAGCATGGAAAGCGTCAGATAACCGTGAGCAATCGTACTATGATACGGACTGTCTACTTTTGCCCGTTCTGTGTCAACGTGAATCCACTGGTGGTCCAGTGTTGCGTCTGCAAAAAGGTTGATACGTTCCTGAGAGAGTTCCACATAATCGGAAACACCTATTTGTTGCCCTACCAGCTTTTCAAATTCTTCGTACGAGTTGATAATAACTTTTTCCATCGTCTCATCGTTTTATGGGGGTTATACATATTGATTAATGGGGCAAAAATAGGAAAAATAAACGATATGCCACCTATTTACATGACAAAAGCGTTAACATAAAATTTCATAGATGCTCCTGTCCGTTGAATGCCTGCTTCAGCGCCGTACTTAATATCCGATACCCTTTTCCATTCAAATGCAGATCGTCAATAGTCAGCTCCGGATTTAATCTGCCGTTCTTCAGTAATTGATCAAAAACATCCAGATAAATGACGCCTGTCCCTGTCAGTTTTGCAACTATCTTCTCATTCAGCATACGGATGAACTTGTTCACAGCCGTACTATAATCATCATAATCATTACGGGGAAAAATACAAAAGAGATAAGTTTTAACCTTTGGAACCGCAAGAACAGCTTTCACATACCGCTCTACATAATCGTCCGTATTTTCTTCATTCAACTGATAAATGTCATTGCTCCCGAACTGAATCACTACCTGGCAGTCGGATGTATCTTCATGAAATGACTCGACATACGCCAGCCCTTCTCCGGGAGCGCCGTAGTTCAGACATTCCCATTGAGGGAAATATACATTCAGTGCCCAGAATGCCATGTGGCTGTTACCTACAAAAGCGAATTTTGGTTTGTCTTCCATTTTATTCCTCTATTTTATTCCAACTACAGAACAAATATAGAACAAAATTCGCGGATTTGCCTTACTTTTGCAATCAATAACGATATTCAGATAAGAGTCAATGATACATTTTTTCGACCAACCGGTTTCCCATATTGCACTACCGGAAAGGTTTACATATCCTTTCAACTATACTCCTCATCCGCTATGTGTATTAGCGGCCGAAGAAGTCAAAGCCTATATCTCGACAAAGAAGGAGTGGCTAGAGGAACTGGCTCTTGGAAAAATGTTCGGAGTACTGATCGTACAAACCCAGGAAGAAGAATCTTCCTCTATCGGTTATCTTGCTGCTTTTTCCGGCAATCTGGCAGGAAAGAATCTGCATCCGTATTTCGTCCCCCCTGTTTACGATTTGCTGCAACCACAGGGATTCTTTAAAATAGAAGAACAAATTTCGGCTATCAATGTCCGTATCAGTGAATTGGAAGTCAATCCTCATTATCTGCACTTAAAAGAAAGACTGGACAGGGAAACGGAACAAGCAAGGCTGGTCCTTATTCAAGCAAAAGAGGAATTAAAGACAGCAAAGAGAGAAAGGGAACTTCGCCGACAATCGTCCCCTGCCCTGTCCGAAGAAGAACAGGACACACTTATTCGTGAAAGTCAATATCAGAAAGCGGAATTCAAGCGATTGGAACGGGGATGGAAAGAACGAATCAACACGCTGGAAGAAGAGGTTATCACTTTTGAGACGGAAATAGAAAAACTAAAAAACGAACGGAAGCAACGTTCGGCAGCCTTACAGCAAAAGTTATTCGAACAGTTCCGTATGCTGAATGCGAAAGGAGAAATAAAAGACTTATGTACTATCTTTGAGCAAACCGTACACAAAATTCCGCCTGCCGGAGCAGGCGAATGTGCCTTGCCCAAATTGCTGCAATATGCCTACCTTCACCAACTGAAACCATTGGCTATGGCCGAATTCTGGTGGGGAAACTCTCCGAAGACGGAGGTACGGCATCACGGTTATTACTACCCCTCGTGCAAAGGAAAATGCGAACCGATTCTGCAACATATGCTGCAAGGACTGAAAGTAGACGGGAATCCACTTTCGCCCCATGCACACAGAAAGGAAGAATTGGAAATTGTTTTTGAGGACGAATGGCTGGTGGTAGTCAATAAACCATCCGGTATGTTGTCCGTTCCCGGAAAGGAAGAGGAGACGGATTCCGTTTACCATCGTGTAAAAGCTAAATATCCGGAAGCTACCGGTCCGATGATTGTACACCGGCTGGATATGGCTACTTCGGGGTTGTTACTTGTCGCCAAAACTAAGGAAGTTCATCAACACTTGCAGGAACAGTTCATCAATCGCAGTATTAAGAAGCGTTATGTAGCCTTGCTGGATAGAAATGGATTGAACCAGCAACTCGAAGAAACAGGAACCATCAATCTTCCTCTTTGCCTCAATCCGCTCGACCGCCCCCGGCAGATGGTCAGCGAAGAATACGGCAAGCCGGCAGTTACCGAATACCGGATTCTGAACAATTCCGATAAGTACATACGCATCGCCCTTTATCCATTAACAGGACGTACCCACCAACTACGGGTACATGCCGCCCATCATCAAGGATTGAACTGCCCCATTCTGGGCGATGAACTCTATGGAAAAAAGGCGGACAGGCTCTATCTCCACGCTGAATATATTGAGTTCCGCCATCCCGTTTACGGCGATATCATCTGCATACAGAAGGAAGCGGAGTTCTAAAAATAGTTTCTTCCGATATGAACTAAATTCTTTTTGAAATGTATATAGGGGTAATTACTAACTTTCAAAAAGAACCTGACTATGAATTTTAAGTTTCGAATTACAAAGTATCTGGCGGTATCCGCACTGGCGGTGCTGCTGTTAGGAGCCTGCTCCAAAAACAACATTTATATGGATGTTGCCTATCCGAACGGAGAAGGAAATAATGGCGGAGAAGAGGACAACAGTGACAATCCTGACAAAAAGGATGCACTTATTACTTTCAGTGCTTCCGTAGAAGGAAGAAATATAACGCGTGCCATGTCTCCGATGGGAAAAGGATTGCAGAGCTGGTTATGTGCCTACCCTTCCAATACCACCAATACGATAGAGGGAGAGCCTGTCGGTGAAGGCAACTATATCACTTCTTCTCCCGGAGTGTTGACGGGAATACAAAGTTATAAAATGTATCTCAGTAATGATATCTATAGTTTTTATGCTGTTTCCTGTAATTCCAGCAACCCCGCTCCTACCTTTACCAACGGCAAGTCCGAAGCATTATCCAATGGGGTGGATTATCTGTGGTGGCACGCCCTGCATCAGGATGTGACCAGCTCACAAGTCAACATTCCCATCACTTACCAGCACGTAGCCACTCAGGTTGTGATAACCATAACAGGAGGTGAGAATATTACGCTCAACAAAGTACTCTCCGCCACTATTACTCCCACGAAACCGGGAGCTTTCATGGATCTGTCAACAGGGATCATTTCTTCAGAAGTCAGTTATGACAAGCCAGCCAACATGGGAATCAATGATTTCACGGTTCAATATATCATGCTTCCGTTGAAAAGTTCCGACCCGATGGCTTTAACAATGGAATTGATGGTCAACGGAGAAAGTTTCTCACGTACTTACAATACGACCATTACCCCGCCGGACAATATTCTGGCTGCCGGAAATTCATATCTTTTCCGTGCAGTGATCAACGAAAACTCCGTATCATTCGGTAACGTAAGCGTAAAAGACTGGACGGATGTAGATGAAAGCGGTAACCCGCTGTATCCGATACAAGACTAAAATATGATAAAGTGTGTGTCAAAAGTAACTAAACTCCCCTACGGGTATATTGACTTTTGACACACACTTCAATTATGCAACGGCACTTGTCAGCACCTGGCGTTTCAACCTGCGATAAACATAAATAAATGCAGGTATCAAAAACAAATCAGCCGCTATCCATGCCATCGGATCACCGTAACAAACAGCGATAAAGCCGAAAGCCGGCACGGCATAAATACTGACGAGAATGCGTGCAATCATCTCCGACACTCCCGAAAACATAGCGAGATTAGTATATCCCACCCCCTGAATCGTATAGCGCAGGATACAAAGTAACCCAAGCATCGGGAAGAAAGAGACTGATATATGCAGGAAAAGTTCTGTTTTCTCCAGAATCTCAATTTCCGACGGATCAACAAAGATCAAGGCAAAAGATTTGGCTCCCACCATCAGAATCAAGAAAGTGACGGCTGTATAGATAACCATCATCAGCGTGCTGGCTTTAATCCCCGACCAAATACGTTCAGGCTTTCCGGCACCATAATTCTGACCGCTAAAGGTAGCCATAGCCATCCCCAGACTCTCCAACGGACAAAGGAAAAACATCTTGATACGCATCGCAGAAGTAAAAGCTGCCACACACGCCGTACCCAACGCATTATTCGCACTCTGAAGCATGATACTGCCAATGGCCGTAATGGAGAACTGCAATCCCATAGGAACGCCGATGGAAAGCAACGTCTTCGCCAGCTTCGACTGATACTTCCGTTCTTTTGGCGTGCCCCGCAGAATGTCAAACTTCCGATACATATAAACGTAACAAAGAAAAGCGGAAACTCCCTGCGAAAAGACCGTAGCAATGGCAGCTCCCATCACTCCCCAACCCAGTACCAATATACAGAATAAATCGAGAATAATATTGAGCACCGTAGCCAGTACCAAGAAATAGAAAGGTGTCTTGCTATCTCCCAAAGCACGGATAATGCTCGACAACAGATTATAAAAGAAAGTACAAGGTATCCCGATGAAAGTAACAAGCAGATAAGCATACGCTCCTTCAAAGATATTCTCCGGTGTACGCATCATCTTCAGGATATCCGCACAATAAATACTGGTAAAGATGGCTATGACCACAGACATCACAACAGCAAGTTGCAGACTAACGGGAACGTAACTGCGCATCGTACTATAATCCCTCGCCCCAAACTTCTGTGCCACGGGGATACCGAATCCTCCACAACATCCGTTACAGAAACCCAGAATAAGAAACACAACGGATGTACTAGCCCCGACAGAGGCTAATGCGTTAATACCCAAAAACTTTCCTACGATTGCAGCATCAACAAGCGAATACGTTTGCTGCAACAGATTGCCGAACAAAAGCGGCAGAGTGAAATTAAAAATCAGAGGTAATGCCGGCCCCGCCGTCATCTCTTTAGAAGTTGCCATACGTCTATGTCCTAAAAATTGGCTGCAAAGATACAGAAAAATCCGGTTGAAAGATTCTAATCCCGTACCCTCTTTTTATTGACATAAATCAAAAAAAGACGAAGTGCCGGCAACTGTCTATCTCTTCACCAGTCTTTTCGGCGAACCATGCCAGGAACAACCCAGACAATAAACTTCCGTCAAATCAAATCCATCGGTGGAAGCTGTCGGATCTTTAGGCACAACTTCTCCATTTTCGAGTACATAGACCAAAAGACGCTCTTTACGGTCATTCACCACATATAGGGCAGCAATCTTGCATTGCGGACATAATAACTTTCTCATGCCGCAAAGATACGCATAGTTTCCAGCAACGGCAATCATTCCAGCGGAAGTTCTTTGCAGAATATGCGATCAGTTTATTATCTTTGCCGAAGTGAAGCCAGCCTCCAAAGCGAAAAGAAAACAAATGGAAACAGATAAAAAACCGCGTATCACTCAGGAAAAGAGAACCGTAGAGATCATGATCCGTCTCTATTGCCGGAAAAAAGAGAAGAATGCAACTCTTTGTCCGGAGTGCGAAGAGTTGCTCCGCTACGCACATGCCCGTCTTGACCACTGTCCGTTCGGAGAGAAAAAAAGCTCGTGCAAGAAGTGTCCCGTACATTGTTATAAGCCTGCCATGCGCAAACGGATGCGGGAGGTTATGCGGTTCTCCGGTCCCAGAATGTTATTCTATGCCCCTTTAGAGGCGATACGCCATTTATTCTCCTGAGCGGCAAAGCTATACCGGCAAAATAGTCTTAACGGTTTTTCCAGAATCCCGGATAGAAGAGTAACAGAACACTGAAAAGTTCCAGTCTGCCTATCAACATCAGAAAAGAAAGAACCCATTTTGCCAAGTCCGGCAAAGAATTCCACGAGTATGCGGGACCGCAACTACCCAATCCCGGTCCCACGTTACCGATACTGGAGATTACCGTACTGACCGATTCGGAGAAACCGACTCCTAAAAATAAAAGAATCGTCCAGCCGATCAGAATAATCACCAAATAAAAAGCAAAGAACAGTAATACAGTCGTTACGATGGAAGAAGATACGGTTTGTTTGTTAACCCGTACCGGAAGCACCGCATTCGGATGAAGCAGGTGTTTGAATTCATTCCGGATGGTCCGCGCCACAATCAGTAACCGCATATTCTTGATACCTCCGCTGGTAGATCCCGTACAACCTCCCGAAAGCATCGCTATAAACAGCAACAGCCACGTGAAAGGAGGCCACAAATTATAGTCATCCGTCGCAAAGCCGCAGGATGTATGCACCGTAGCTACCTGAAACAATGATTTACGAAAAGCCAGCTCCCATCCATAGTTGTTCTGAAATACGAGTGCCAAAGTGATAAGCAATGTCAATATCCCGACAGAGCCCAGAAACCAATGCGTTTCTTCATCTTTAAACAAGCGGCCGACTTTTCCTTTCAGACACATCAGAAATAAGGAAAAATTAATACTAGAGATAATCATAAAGATGGCGACAACATACTCGATATACGGAGAATTCCAGTAAGAAATACTGTTTTGTTTGGTAGAATATCCTCCTGTCGCAGTAGTAGCAAATGATTGACAAATGGCATCAAATAAATCCATTCCTCCAAACATCAGCAGGATCGTCTCCGAAACGGTCAATATCAGATAAATAGTCCACAGCCATTTCGCCATTACATTGATTTTCGGATGCGTGCGGTCATGAGTCACTCCGGTAGTCTCGGCAGAAAAGAGCTGTACGCCGCCTGTGGTAAAGATCGGGAGAATGGCAATCGTAAAAAAGACAATCCCCAGTCCACCAATCCACTGCGTCAGGCTTCGCCAAAACAGCATCCCATGTGAAAGGGACTCAATATCATCGAGTATCGTAGCTCCTGTGGTAGTGAATCCGGACATCGTTTCGAAGAAAGCATTGGTGATGGTATCAATGCTCCCGCTGAAATAAAAAGGAAGCATCCCGAAAACGGTAAAGAATATCCATGAAAGAGTGACGACACAATATCCGTCCCGGCGACTCATCTTATTCTCCGCTCCCCGTCCGTAAAGCAATAATAATCCTCCTGCTACGGCATTAATCACACACGTATAAAGAAAATACTTATAATCATCCTCTCCGTACCCCAAGGATATACCGGCACACAATAGGAACATTCCCAACTCAATAAAAAGCAACGCCCCAAGCACCCGTCCTATCATTTTCGGATTGATCATGCTGTTGCTTTTTGCACGCGCATACACACTATTATCTGATATATACTCTTCCATAACTCATGAATTACTCTGCACGAGTCCCATAGCTAATAGTATGCCAAAACAGCCGTATTCTTTTTAAGTAGCTATTTATCAATAATATACTATTTCTGCTTTGAAAAAACGAGAAGACTCCTACCCTACCAAAATGAAAAGGTTTTATCATTCATCGAATCACCCATCATTTCGATAAACACTGATTAACAGGCAAATAAAGCAAACCATATTCATCTCGCATATTTTTTGCTATTTTGTTGGTCGTTATGGACAAGGAACAGAACGTTGAACACTTCCTCAGTCTTATCAGAAAGGCTAAGAGAGGTCATTTAAAGATATATATCGGCATGATTGCCG
>ENA-ORUG01002253-ORUG01002253.1-human-gut-metagenome-genome-assembly--contig:-NODE-2253-length-14161-cov-3.072877_pt1 | contig 14161 bp, 9 predicted proteins | sample MGYA00242079_ERZ509207 | MGnify/ENA primary metagenome ERZ509207 (study PRJEB26280, sample SAMEA2338780) | human gut metagenome | biome: human gut; feature: human-associated habitat; material: faeces...
TTCTGGACTGTAACGTTTCGGCATTCTGAAACCTCCTTTTGATACATGGCTTATATCCGTATTCGGTTTGAGATTCAAAATTCCGCAACGATGACCTTAGTTCACTGGGGCCGGGGATATAACCTATGTTGAGACACAAGAAGGTGTTTGCTATCTGTCGCTTATCACGGATTTGTATTCCCGCAAGATCGTTGGCTGAGCTTTGGGAGATACGTTGCAGGCAAGCCATTGCCTCAGAGGCTTGAACATGGCTCTAGCGGGCTTGTCTGAGCCGTTGATGGCTCATGGATTGATCCATCACTCAGATCGAGGCTGCCAGTATTGCTGCTATGAGTACGTTGCGGTTCTGAAGTCCAGAGGCGTCAGGATTTCGATGACCGAAAGCGGAGACCTTCTGGAGAACGCTGTGGCCGAGAGAGTTAACGGGATCATTAAGAGCGAATGGCTCAACAACGTGGAGATTAAGGATCTAGCTGACTGCTTGTGCCGTGTTGAGAAAGCGATTAATGCCTACAACAATGTCAGACCTCACTTGAGCTTGAACTATCAAACACCTGCTCAGGCACACCGACAATCGGGAAGTCAAAAACGGTGCTGGAAAACGTGGTCTGAGCGACGCAATGAGCGTCTGCATCAGAGCTAGCATAGCGCGTTTGGTGCAGAGGTCAAAGCAATAGTTGACGGCTGTTGGGCGAACTCTTAAAGTACCCCCAAAAAATGAACTGCCCCCCCCCACAAATGCGACACACTGAGACTCTCGCGAGGTGTGTTTATGACTATCAGTTACCGTGTCCGCAAACAAATTGTTGACTACTTTGCACAACGGAAATCATCACAAGAAATTGCTTCCATGTTGAACGTGTCGTTAGACCAGATTCAAGACTGGCGAAGACGCTACAAGCATGGACATGAAGATTGGGTTTTTAGCGATCATCAAAAATTTTCAATTCAAGAGCGCAAAGAAATTTTGGTCGATTTTTTTAGTCAACAGAAGTACGGAATCAAAGCCTACGCAGCCCGACACAACCTGTCCTACAACACTTTCAAGGGATGGGTTAAGAAGGTAAGAAAATATGGCGGTTCCATCGATTTCGCCTTCATATCGCATCGTCCAAAAATTAAAAACCTTTGTTTGGAACACTCTCTTGTTGCTTTACTGATTGAGCAGATTCGGAAAGGAGCAATGTCTACCTCAGCGGCAGCTACTGCTGCCGGAGTCTGCATCAGGACGGTTCAAAGATGGTTACGGAAATACAGCTTCGATAGCGAGTTCCGTCGTACCATTGATTCCAGTTTGATCAAGACTGGAATGCGCACCATGGAAAACAACAAGGATTTGCATCGGCTGTGCAAACAAAATGCTGTACGCCGGTGGGTTAAGAGAGAACTACAGCAACAAAAACTTTCGAAGACAGAAATAGTCAAGCGCATCAACGAATTACGAGCAGAAGGTGTCACCGCACTGGAGGCGTGCGACTTGTTCCAAATTCACAGAAGTACTTATTACCGCATTAAAAAGCGTCTTGAATCCATAACTCCCAACAGTCTCGTAGATGCAATCAGGACGTTCCAAGTCCAGCATCGATTCAGTTACGGTGCTAAGCGTATGGCGGTAGAAATGAGCCGGCAATTCAATGTAGCAATCAATCACAAACGAGTTGCGCGGTTGATGCGAGCCTACGGTCTAAATGCGAGAATCCGAAGAGAAAAGAAGAGCTTTCCTCGTGGGCGTAACAGCTGTTTGGTTGATGATCGTCCGACCACCAATCTGCTGAAGCGCAACTTCAAAGCAAAGGTCCCTAGAACGAAGTTTGTATCCGATATGACGTTTTTCCACACCAGAGAAGGATGGTTGATACTGGGCACCATTAAGGATCTGTGTACCAAAGAAATCGTCGCGTGGGATTTTGATACTGGAGCGACAGTCGAACTAGCGCTGAAAACACTGAAACAAATTTGCTTTTATGGCGGAAGCCTACTGTATAGTGACCAAGGAGGTACCTACACTAGCCCTGCTTACCGCGATGAAGCAGAGAAACTCGGCATTACCTTGAGTTATTCAAGAAAGGGTAACTGCTACGACAACGCAAGCATGGAAAATTTTTATGGACACTTAAAATCAGAGACCATCTACCAGATGCCATTCCATCAGCGATACGGCTCAACACGAAAAGAACTCATAGCAATCATCAACGACTACATTCAGTGGTATAACGAAGAACGAATCCAGGAAGGACTTGGATATCTATCCCCCACAAATTTTTTCAAAAAAATGAATCTGGAAACTGTCGCAAATTAGGGGGTTGGTTCATTTGGGGGTACTTTAAGAGTTCGCCCAACACATGGACGACTTATAGATATCTTCCATGGATACTGCCGCGCGGATTCCATTTTTATTTCCCTCTCAGCCGCCCCGGCTACTAAGACCGGGCGGGACCAGTACGCGGAGTCAGATGCGTTTAACAGCATGATACTGCACAGAAAGATTCACACAACACAGTCGACTGTTTTATGTTGAGTTAGAATCCAAGCAGAAAAACGAAAGCCTGGCAAAGGGAAAGCCCGTAAGGGCGAGAAACCAGTAAGGGATTAAGCCACCCTGGCAGGCCGTAGGATGCCACACAGAATCGGAGCCACTCGCAGCGAAGAGGATGTGTGGCATTTTCTGTTTTCTGCGTGCTATGTCACGAAAAAATGCTTCCGTTGTTTTTCCCACCGGGGCGATATTTGATAGGCATCGTCTTAATTGAGAACGCCATACGTCCTTCTTTGCAAAGATTGTCCCAAACCAAAGCCAAACGGTTGTCAAGAACGACTGTGAGTTGGTCTCGCTTATCGCTGTCTTTGTATTGCCCGATTAAATCGACAATCCGTGGACCCGTAGCCTCAATCGGCAGATCTATGCGTGTTCCTTGAATCTGGTCTAAGAAAGACGCGTCGCAATGGGAAAAGAGACATTGATTGATCACGAGCGCTGTTTCGCCGCATTGCAGAACGAAGCAGGGATCCAGACCGTCTTGGTTTTGGCTGACTTCAAATTCGACACCGCATTCGCCGCAGCGGCAGGAAACGAGATGGCAATTGGGGAGAGCATAGAGCTGTACGACCGATTGACCAAGACAGTGGGCTGGAAGTTGAACGCTGTCAATGTTGTTGTCTTTGCTCAGAGCGCTCATAAAAAGCCGGTATACAGCCCAGGTACGTGATGGTTGCCACAATTCGAAGGCTTCGTATTTGCTTTGAAGAATACTGAGGTAAGCGGTGTTCAATGGGGTCTTCTGATCGCCATGACTGATGCCGTTGCTATACGGATCTGCTCCAACTTTGAGCAGGTATTTCAATCCATTGATAAGTCCGTCATTGAGAGCGTTCAGATAACACGCATAAGCCAGCGCTTGGGCTCCGTTTCGTCCGTTGTCGACTCGTGGATCAAATCCGTGTGAGACAAAAAACTCTGCGAGTCTGACCATTGAACAATTGAGCCAATCGCTTGGTCCATACAAAAGGCCGGCAAGCATACAGACCGGACTTACCGGTATTGACATCAGTGCCGACGGCGTTCGGATCTGCTCCCTGAGCAAACAAAGTTTCAGCCCCACGAAAAACATCTTTGGCGGATATGCCTTCGGTCAGTTTGTCCATTGTTTGGAACAGTTTCTGATCGATAGGGCGCGGAAATGAAAGATTGAGCCAGGACATAAGGAAGTTGAAAGGGCTGGTTAACGAATCGGCAATCGAGCTCACGCGTGAGCCTTGCTTGCTACGTTAATCGACTACGCGTCAGTCATTGTCGCATTTGCGCGATAGTGACTGAAAACCATCCTTGCCTTTATTTTTAGTAGAACTGATAGGGAATTGTGCTCAAGGGTTCCTATGTTGATTAGGTTCTTTTGCTGCGACATTGATACTGCTTTCGGAATCGATTAGAGCGTTAGTCAAAAGCTTCAATGTGTGTTGAAGGCGTTGGTCTCTCTGAACTTTCACTTTCTGCAGTACGAATTGTGTCATTCACTACTGAGTCACCGGCGGCATTGATCTAATCAAAGCTATAGTGTCGCTATCAACAAGCACTGAGCACCAAGGTTGAAAAAATGACTGTGGATGTAATGCAGGACCGAGCAAAACACTATGCTCTTGAATGGCTCAAAGAATCTGGAAATCTTCGGATTGCTGAATACCAGCGGCCCTATTGTTGGCCGGAGAGTTTCATTACAAATTTTGTCAGAACTATTTTGGGGGCTTTTGATGAAACAAGTTCCAATTTTGGCCCCGCTGATCTGGGGTTGATTGTTCTTGAAACCTATCAAGAAAACGGCAATAAGATTGAAAGCATTGCTGACGGCCAACAGCGTCTGATGACTTTTGCTCTATTGGCCGTTGGCGTGCTGGGCGAAAAAGAGTTCAAAGAAGAACCCGATTTCCCGGGATCAAGAATCGGAAATTTACTGGGTGCCAGTACATTGCATCCCGGTAGTTTGCCAGCCGAAAATAAAAATTTCTTTACTGATCTCGAAACGCTGTTACATGCCGAAGAAGCCTATGGAATCATTAAGAAGGTTCTGGATCGAGAGCTCTTGCAACAAAAAGATAAAGATTCAGTTTGCAAGACCCTCGAAGAGAATCTCAGGCAGGTGACTTTCGGTTTGCTGGAGCTACCGGTTAATTCCGAGAATGCCAAAGCGGATCGATGCGTCGAACGCTTGTTTGAAGCATTCAACACGACGGCCAAGCCTCTTAACGGCGGGCAGATTCTCAAGGCGCGGCACTACGGTGCAATCGCTATTGCACAGCAGCTCAAGGAACTGGAAAAATATTGGCAAAACCAGTCTGAGTATTCCACCGACGCGCTGGCGGGATCAACAACGAGTCCGTTTACGAATAAGCCGATATCCAATGATGAATTTGTTGACTCACCGAACCAAGATGCATGGTATTGGCCGGGATATGGCTTTGTACAGGCAGTTCAAGGTATTTTGCTGAGACAGGATTGCTGGTGGTTTGCGCTCAACCTTCAAGGCGATGAGCGCATGGATCCGTTTGATCGAATGGAAGGAATTCAGCCGGCGCATCCAAACTGTCTGAACGTAAACCGAAACATTGATTCGGTGCTACAGAACTATACGTGGAAGGCCGACGCACCTCTTTCCTTTGAGAAAGGGTGGGGTTTTTTTGCAATGACCGGTCGTCTCAAGCGGTTGTATGCTGATCTTGTGCAAGGACTGGAATCGGCCAGAAGTCAAATCAACGAACAACATGACGGCAGGACAGCCCTGAGTCTGCCCGAAAGAAATCCGGTGACTCAGGCTCTCTTTTTTGGTGTATTCGATGCCATCCGGACAATTCGTCTTGTGAAGGAACACATCAAGGTCGAGAAGGGAAATTCATTCAAGGACGATTCTTCGCCTTACAAACTACGACTGATCAATGCCATCGCCCGAGAAGAAACAAACACAAAAGCTCACACCGATGAAGTCGATAGGATGCTGGATACCATGACCAGCGTTAACTATTGGTTGGGTATTCAAGCAAATGGGCATATAGCAGAGAACTCTTCGGGATGCATGATGACTGTTGTGTTCAGCATTCTTCTGTGCTGGGCCGATCGGTTCGAAAAGTGCGGTTGGGATAGCTATAAAGATGATGGTCAGGCACGAAGCAATGGCAGCTTACCGAACGATCCCAATTCGAGTTTAGGCACATTGCGTCAGTTGGCTCTTTGGTTGTTTTTTGCTGCGCGTTTCGATCCCCGCTGTCGGTACTCTACGATTCTGACACGTCTGCATATCGATGACGCAATAGCCGCAGCGCATTTTTCGCATGATCTCGACAATGCTTGGTGGCGCTTTATGCGGCAGGTTCGCCGAGATGAAAAAGTTAAAAACCTTTTTATGGGTCTCCGCGAGTTTTTCAGCGAAGAGGGAAATGTTGTTCCATCGAAGGACCTGGATTCACTGATAACAGCTTTTTTGGACTAAACCATGTCATTGCAGTTTGAAGTTAAGCATTTCGAATGTACGTTCGCGAACATGCCACAAGCTTTGTCCAGCGTGCTTGCTGAGCAGACGGCTTGGCATTTGGAAATTCCCTTGTGGCAACGCAAATACGACTGGGGGTTGGAGCAATTTGAAACATTCTTCAAAGACCTTAGCGTTGCATCTGCTGAAAAACCTTTAAGACTTGGCACGCTTGTATTAGCCTGTACGAAGTCGAATCATGAAACAGTCTGGGTGGTTGACGGGCAACAACGGCTTAGAACAGTCAACAATCTGTTTATGGCGCTAAGTCGTTCAGCAAGCGAAAATCAGGGAGGTGCCACGGCTTTTCCAATAAAAGCTCAACAGCAGCTTTTACACAAACTTGCTCTGACAGATGGTTTGGGAACACCGCTTGACGACGGACTTTGCTTTAACGATGAAGAGCAGCAAAAGGAGTTTCACAAAGCGCTGAGTGCTGTTGCACACTTGCTTACGCCTGAAATATTGAACAACATCAGTTTTCATATCATGCTGGTGACACTTTCTGACAAGAATATCGATCAGAAGGTCTCGCTTGAAGTGTTAAATCGTCTTTTGCCTCCATATTTCGAACGAATCAATCGTCAGGCCAAGCCATTGAATCCGGAAGATATTTTTAAAGCCAAATTAATTTTCAAGTGCAGAGAATCGTCGAATTTTGAGGCAGTACATAGGGTCAATGCTTGTTGGGATCGTGCCAAGCGACTTATATATGAGCCGATGATTCTCGATCCAAAATTTGCCTCGATCAGCGGCTCGATTTTGGATCGGATTACCGATAAGAAACCAATGGCACAGTGCCCGCTACGCGACGAAAAGTCGCGGAGAGAGGCCTTCTGCCGGTTGCTACTCGTGGCTGATGCTTGGAATCGGGGTGAAGACAAGTTGCCGAAAATCGATCGGGACACACTTCTCGCTGAAACCCCGTTATCTCGTTCTTGGACGGGATTATGGAATATCACTGATCTAGAGGTTGAAAAATTCTTAAATCAATTTGAGCGATTGCTCAGCTTGTTTGAAAGGTACCGTGAATATCTTTTGGTGACGAGATCGCATCTTTCCGACGAGAATCTGCAGCGAGATTTTTTTGCAAAGAATAAGAACTGGCGTCTGGTGATGTTGCAGCTCTGTTGTTTTTTGAATGCTGCTCTGAGCGGCCATTGGTTGTCCAACGATTATCTGCTGAAAATTATTCGAGCACTCGATTGTCAAGATGAAAAGGATCTGGATCGCGCCGCTAAGCAAGCTGTTCAAAACGTGGAAAAAGAGCTGTTTCGCAAGATAAAGGATAAGGGAAGTAAGGAAGGGAAATCCCAATTTGGAAATTCAATAAATAATTCCCGAGATCGGGAAATGCTGGTCGCTCGCGAATGGTTACTTTGGCAGGCGTATTTTTCTGAGTTTTCTGACGATAATGAGGAAATTGTTTACCGTGATTCAGTCACGACTGCGTTAAAAGAGGCCAGCGGAAGAGAGACTGCCGTTCAGGACTATATTAGAAAGCCGTTTTCGTTTCTTCCAAGTTCTGCCGGCGCTGGAGAGATTGAACATTGGGTTGCCATGCGACGGGAAGATCAAAACAAAGGCGATATCAAAGACGAAGACTTGGATCGGTCCGCCAACTATGCATTTATCGCCTCAGGCGTTAATCAAAGTTTGAGAGATCTTACGGTGACGGAAAAGGCACTCCGAAGAAACAGCACTTGGTGGCCGAATCTTCAATTTTTGGCAGCACTCACACAACCTTCTGAGGAAGGTCTGCCTCTTGAAGATCGTTACGCCACTAAGAAGGATTTGTTGGCGATGTTTGAACGTATCGATAGCTTTTGGTCAAAGGCACAAGAAAGAATTTTGACATCTCTTGATTCATGCTGCGGCAGGTCTTGAAAGGTCCGAATTTCCCGCTGCAAGCAATTTTATTAAATGAAAAATAGAGGGAAATTAATTCCAAATTAAAAATCGCAAACGTTGGTTTGGACGTCCATTCAGCAAAAAGTAATTGTCCGTATGTGTCTTGCGGTCGATAAATAATTTGGAGTGCGGAATAATTTCTCTATTTTTTTTCGTTGAATTTAACGAAAAAAGCAAATATGAATATTGTTTGTGATATCTGTAAATCTTTCGTGGAAATTGCTGTGCAAATTCCATGATATTCTCTTTCGGTCATTCAATTTGAAAATTTTTAAGTGTAATGAAGTGTGCGGAGTTAGGTACGTTTTTTAGAAGTGTTGTTTGATTTTTTGAGAAACACGGAGCAAGCATCTGCGCGCACATCCGCGAGGGGCGATACATACCCGCCGCGGTCAAACGCGTTGATATTCCCAAACCGAACGGAGGCACGCGCATGCTGGGCATCCCGACGGTGCAGGACAGGGTCATCCAACAGGCCATAGCTCAGGTTCTGTCAAAGCACTTCGATCCCTTGTTTTCGGAGTTCAGTTATGGATTCCGTCCGGGAAAGAGCGCTCACGAGGCCATCGAGCAAACGCAGAAATACATCGCCGAAGGGCGAACGTGGGTCGTGGAACTGGATTTGGCCAAGTTCTTTGATACGGTCAACCACAATCGACTGATGTCGAAACTGGGGCAACACATCGAAGACAAGATGCTTCTGAGGCTGATCCGCCGATATCTGCGAACGGGCATTATGTCCGAGGGCGTGGTTCAAGTGCGAAAGGAAGGCACACCGCAAGGCTCGCCTCTGAGTCCGGTCCTGTCGCTGATCGTCTTGGACGAACTCGACAAATATCTGGACAAGCGAGGATTGAAGTACTGTCGGTTTGCTGACGATTGCAACTGCTATGCCAAATCGAAAAAGGCGGCAGAAAGGACACTCGAGAACATGATTTCGTTTATAGAGGGGACGCTCAAGTTGCGAGTCAATCGCAACAAGAGAGGCGTGTTTCGACCTTCGAGAGCGAAATTTCTCGGGTATACCTTCGTGGGCACGACCGGGGCAGCCTGAGTCCACAACAAAAGCTTTCAGAGACTCCGAGACAAGCTGAAGGAAATCTTCTTCCGAGCCAGGGGAACGTCCCTGCTCAAGACGATAGAGAAACTGAACACGGTTTTGCGAGGATGGAGAAACTACTTCAAACTTGACGAACGCAAAGGGATATTCGAAGCCCTGGATATCCACATAAGACGCCATCTGCGCAAGCTGATATGGATTGCGTGGAAGAAGCCGAAGACCCGAGAGAGAAACCTCATCAAACGGGGAATAGAACCCCAGCGAGCGTGGAAATCATCGGTGAACGGGCGGGGCGCGTGGTGGAATGCAGGTGCTCTGCATATGCAACATGCGTTCAACAACCAATTCTTCCAAAGTAAAGGGCTGTATAGCCTGCTGAAGCAGGCTTAGCCCACCTCTTATGTTCGAAAACCGCCGGATGCCGAACGGCACGTCCGAGCCCTCACTGGGGCTGTGCGGTGTGGGAGGGAGAGTCTGTGAGGGCTCTCTCTACCCGATCAAGAGCGACAGCGAATCAACAGGCGATGCTTGCCGAGTGTTTGTGTACGCCGGCAATGGACCGTTTCTGGGCTGACTACATCGCATCGTTTGCCAAGCACGATTGGCTGGGCTCGTAGTCGGAGCGGCTAGATTTAAGCATAAAAAAGCTCGGTCCCCTCATTATCTGAGAGGACCGAGCAAAAGCCGTTAGGCCTTCAAAGGAAGGCGCATTATAACGGAAAGATTAAATCTGTCAAATGAGGTGGAAAAATTTGATGAAGTGCCTAGGCAGATTTCGTTGCGACCAAGAGTCGCCTACAGTTCGGGAGCGCATTTGAAAAAGAAATGGCGCAGGTTTTGGGAGAAAACTCAATGACCGAGACAGGCAAGAGGCGATCGGCAAACTGAGTTACCAACACGCGCCAAAACGAACGGTGTGCATTACGACAATCGCGTACGCGTCAGTCAATGACGCAACCGCCTTTACGATGGGTAAAAAATACCAGCACAGAAAGGTGGTTGTATGTCAGTTATTTATTTCACGACTAGTGAAAAGGAAGTGTTTCCTTACTGGAGCAAAGCGCCGGAAATCGGTCTGCGTCGCATCATGGCGCTGATTTCGTTGGCCTCAAAGACCGGGCTTACGGGAAGCAAAACACCGATTGTGCGGGATCGGAACGGCCGGGTGATTGACGGCCTCGTGGTGGATTCTTCGGATGCACAAGAAATTGTCGAGCGATTGACGCAGCACGATTTTTCCAAGGATTGGAGTTTTCAGATTTCAATCGGCAGGAAAAAATGCACCATCAGCTCAAAACAGATTTATTCGTCTGAACGATGGTTGGGTGCTGTGCCGCGCAATGCTGAAATTGATGCTGCTCTCCAAAATATTCGAAACAAAAAGAACAGAGAGATACTGGAGAAATACGGCGAATTCTGTACGGATTACTCGTTGCTGGTGGAACTCAAGTTCGACGATAAGTCTTTCAACAACTTTCTCGGTGCCTTCCTTGATCTCTTGACTTCGGACGAGACAAATATTCAAATGGCTGTCACCAAAGAATTCTGCGATATTGATTTAATCAGAAAAGTTGAGGATGCGGTCAAAATTGTCACGAACACACAGGATCAGACTCAAGAACTTTAATCTGTTGAAAATTGCTTTCCCTAGTGAGATAAACATTCGTTGAGTAAGCAGCAAGACCCAGACAAATGTTTGCCAGCTCTTTCGGTCCTGTGACAAAAACGGGCCGGCAAACAGCTGAAGAAAAATTGATAGGAAACTTTACCTGAGTCTGAATGCGACGGATGAGAAGCTTTCTCGATTTTCAATGACTTTTTTGATGTCGATTGTTTATGAAAAGCGTATTAAGTTTTCTCTTAATTTTTTATTTTTGGGGGTGGCCGGGCATTGCGGTTCTAGTAACAATTGGCATTTTGTGTTGTGTCCTTTGGTCAAAACTGGAAAGTGGTAAGTCTTCTGATCAAGACGGTGCGGGATGTTTGATCTTAATTTTTATGATGATATGTATATTAATATCCATTCCTTTTTTGAACTGGATCTCAAAATAATAAAGAGTATAGACTGCCCTGATGTTAAAGTCGGACAAGTTAATATAAGGCGCTAAATGATCAGTTAAAGTTGCTTTATCAAAAGCGTGAGTGAGGATGGCATCCTGTTTAGGTCAGAGTTCCGACTCAACATCTTTGTCTGGACAGACTGAGGGATCATTTCACAGGGTTGATCTGTTCAGAGTTTCTCCGTTGCGGACAAATGCATCGGAGATGTCGAACTTCTCTCGTAACAGTCGTCGGTTCCTTTGACACACCAAACTATCTTCAGACTTTTTCTGGCGCGCGAATCCACAGCTTTTTGTAGATCTCCTTTTGAGGCGTCAGCGTTGACATGGTTGAGCCTTTAGTTTTTATGGCAGCAGCGTCAGAAGCTACCTAATTCGTCGAGCAGATCCGTGGATTGATTTCGGCCAGGAGACCGGATTTGGAGCATGCCTTCCGGTTTAATCAAGACGACTCTGAGAAAAAAAAGCGTTGAGTACGCAGTACAGAAACCGGTTCACAAGGTCATTTCCCGACGCGAACAGAACCGGGAACTCTTGACTTGGCCAAACCTCAACGGACGGGCATACCGATGATTCGCCCGGTTGCGGGCGTGGGCAGATGATTGTCCCTGTCCTTTTTTTCATGAAGATAGGCTTCAAGAACGTCAACTTCTAGGGGACCGGTTTCGAGAATCTTGGCATGTTCCCCGAGCATCGAGAAATGGTCGCCCCCACCGAGAAGGTAGGCAATCGTAACGATGCGATAGATGTTCTCGGGCAGAATCGGCGCCCAGATTCCTTCTTTCGTGCGTATTTCAGCGGACACGATGCGTTTGCCCACAGGGGCCGAAGGATTCAGTCGATAGCGAAGCCCCGCAGTCTGCAAGAGTCTTGGGCCGATCACGTCGGGTTCCGAGAGACCGTGTTCAAGCGCCTCCCGGAGTACTGCGCCCGAGACGTCGGCCACCTGAATACGGTTCCCGAAGGGGTGAATATCGAGCAGATCGGCGTGGGTGACGGGGCCGATGGGCATGGCGGCTCGTACGGCACCGCCGTTTAAAATCGCCGCGACTGCACCTCGAGAGCGGCCCCAGGCGAGAAACGCATCGGCGGTTGCCATTCCCGAGAGGCAGTCGCCTTCACGACAGGGATCGAGCCCGTCAGGAAGCGTTGACGTGTTGACGCCCACGAAACGCTCCTGATCGGCGCGAATGGCCTCGAGTGACCGAACAACGAATTCGTGAATCGCTTCGTCGCGACGAAGACTCGGTACGAGTTCTTCGAGATCGCCCCGGAACTGCACGATGCGGCCCGCGTCGTCAAAAGAAACCGTGAGCCGTCCGAGATAGCGTGTCGAGCGCCCCGCCTGTACCACGAGCGTCTTCGAGCCGTCGTCATGCGCGATGACCGTCGGGTAGGGACCTTCCGAATGCGGATGATCACCGAGAACGCTGTGGGTGTGGCCTCCGACGATCACATCGATGGCAGGCACAGCGCGGGCAAGCGCCTGATCGGCTTCGTAGCCCACATGCGTCACCGCGATGATGTGCGTGACGCCCGCTTTTTCAAGTTCCGCCGCGGCACGCTCAAGCGCCTTGGTACGGTTGGCAAAATCCGTGTTGGGGCAGGCTTCGGAAATATCCTTTCCTTCGTCGTTGGCCAGACCGATGACGCCAACCTTGACGCCGTCGAAGTCCTTCACGACGGTTGACGGAAGCGGTGCGGTCGAGAGAGGGCAAGCAGGATTCTTTTCCAGATTCGCGGCGAGAACCGGGAAGGGCAGCTCCTTCACGTATTGGCCAAGCGTTTCGCATCCCAAGTCGAACTCGTGGTTGCCGAGTGTCACCGCGTCCAAGGGCATGCGTCTCATGGCTTCCCGTGCCCAAGGCATGCCGCCCGTTCTGAAAAAGTGAGTCCCCTGCCAGAAGTCGCCGGCATCGAGCGCCAGCACGGCTTTGCCTTGGACCTTCGCTTTTGTTTTTTCGTCGGCTACAAATGCCTTTACGCGTGCAAGCCCGCCGACGGCATCGGTGTCATCGTAGACGGGGCCGCGGTCGTTGACGCCTGCCGCCGCCGAATGGACGTCGTTGACGTGTAGGATCGTCAGGTCCCAGGCGAATGAGGCCGGGGAGACGAAAGATCCGACGAACGTACAAGCGACGGCAAAGAAAGTGCGTCGTAGTGAATGAATGGGAGCGCAGGCAAGCGACATGGCGTTTCCGAAACAGGATGCGAGCATTCTACTGCCCAAGAAATCTTGAAGTCGTGTCTTCGATCATACTTATCCGAACGCACGGCTTGACTCTGACCGCTACAATCACCAGGTGATCTAAAATCGGCCAAAATCAACTCTCTGAGTTCCCTTCACAAGATATATGACCAGTACCATTCAGCAGTTGCCTTTGGGCCGCTCCGGCTTTCCTGCGTTGCGAGATTCAAACGCAATTTACGTTGACAAAACGGAGATGGTCTGCAAGTTGGCGGAGAACGACGGTAAGCTTTTCTTTGCTCGCCCGAGGCGCTTCGGCAAGTCGCTTTTGATCTCGACTTTTGAGACGTTGTTCAAAAATGGGCTGAGGGATTTCAAAGGTCTGGCAATAGAAAAACTGTGGAAGGACAAGACGTATTCTGTTGTTCGGCTTGATTTTTCTGAGGTTAAGAATTTTCGAACAAGAGAAGAATTCACGGAGCGTTTTTTCGGTTACATTGCTAAGAACCTTGGCGAAGTCGGCTTTCAACCTCAAGAAGGGGGAGATCTTGCGTTGCAAATTTCGAGCTGGCTTGGAAACAGGCCTTCGCGATCTCTTGTTGTTCTGATTGACGAGTATGACGCACCGCTAGTGATTTGCTTGGACAAGGAAGAACTGTTTCGTGACGTGCGAATGGTTATGAGCAGTTTCTTCAGTACGCTCAAAAGCAAAGATGATTGTCTTCGTTTCCTGTTTATGACCGGGATAACGAAGTTTTCGAGCACAAGCATCTTTTCGGATTTCAATGACCTCACAGACATTTCGCTCAATCCCGAATATGGGGCGTTGGTTGGTTATACAGAAAGCGAAATTGAGCGTTATTTTGATTTTTATATTAATGAGGCAGCGAAAGTCTTGGGGCTTCCCAGAGAAGAGATTCTCAGCGAA
>ENA-ORUG01002257-ORUG01002257.1-human-gut-metagenome-genome-assembly--contig:-NODE-2257-length-14136-cov-2.293942_pt1 | contig 14136 bp, 9 predicted proteins | sample MGYA00242079_ERZ509207 | MGnify/ENA primary metagenome ERZ509207 (study PRJEB26280, sample SAMEA2338780) | human gut metagenome | biome: human gut; feature: human-associated habitat; material: faeces...
CCGCCGGGGGCTCGACTGCGAAACCTCGACGCCGCTGATCTTCGACCGCTATCTGACCGCCGATTCGATCCGCATGTTCGAGAGCACGGGCGTGCTGAACAAGGTGGAGATCGAAGCCCGCACCGAGGTGAAATGGGAGACCTACACCAAAAAGATCCAGATCGAAGGGCGCGTGCTGGGCGACCTGACTGTTCTGCCGGAGGATATCCGCGCGCAGATCGCGGAGGTGGACGAGATTGCCGATCGGCTTGGTCCGGACGCGGCAACAGCCTCGCTGTGCATCAACTACGGCGGCCGTGACGAGATCAAAAACGCCGTCCGTGCCATCGCGCAGCGGGTGAAAAACGGAGAGCTGGCACCTGAGGATATCACTGAGGATACCATCACCGCCAACCTGTACACTGCGCATATGCCCGATCCCGACCTCATCATCCGTCCTTCGGGCGAGATCCGCACGTCCAACTTCCTGCTGTGGCAGTCTGCCTACTCGGAGTACTACTTCACCGATGTGCTGTGGCCGGATTTCAAAACTACCGATCTGGATGCGGCAATCGACAATTTTAACAACAGAAACCGTCGTTTCGGCGGCGTATAATATCCAATTAGGGTGATAAACGTATGAAAGCAAGAGTATTGTTTGGCGTGTTCGGCTTTGCCTTTGTGCTGCTGGCGCTGTATGTGTTCCCGCCGATCGTGCTGGAGCTTGTCGTGGCGGCGCTGTGCGTGTTCGCCACCTATGAGGTGCTCGGCTCGACAAAACTGGTGCGCAACCACTTGGAACTGCTGCTCGCAATGGCCGTCTCGCTGGGACTGGCTGTCGGTCATTTCAGCATCCTGCCGCTGCGGCTCGAGAGCGTGATGCAGGGCCTGGTGCTGGTGCTGCTGTTCGGTTCGTTTGCGATTGAGCTGAAATATCACGACGTCATGAAGGCTTCGCAGGTTTCGTGGGCGTTTTTCGGCGGACTTGCCGTGCCGTACCTGCTGCTCAGCCTGCTGCGCATTTTCCAGATGCACTACCACCACGGTTCGTTCATCGTGCTGCTGCCGCTGCTTGCTGCCTGGGGCGCGGACACCTGCGCTCTGTTCTCGGGCATGCTGTTCGGCAAGCATAAGCTGGCGCCGGTCGTCAGCCCGAAAAAGACGGTAGAGGGTGCCGTCGGCGGCGTGGTCGGCGGTGCTGTCCTCGTGCTCATCGCGGCTGTGATTATGAACCGGACGCTTGACCTTGAAATGCCGCTCTGGTCGGCGGTCGTGCTCGGTGCAGTCGGCGCGGTGCTTGGCGAGATCGGCGACCTGTCGTTCTCGGTCATCAAGCGCCAGACCGGCATTAAGGATTACGGACATATTTTTCCGGGACATGGCGGTGTGCTGGACCGTTTCGACAGTGTGCTGTTCGTAGCGCCTTTCGCCGAATTACTGTTCCGTATTATCTGGTGATGTAAATTGAGAATGGAGAATGGAAAATGGAAAATGAATGTATCGCGCAGAGCGCGATGATTTAATTCCGCCCGCAGGGCGGTTCCATAATTCTCCATTCTCCATTTTCAATTCTCCATTATCCAAATCGTTTAACAGGAGAAAAATAATGAAGAAGATTGCGATTTTAGGTTCAACGGGTTCGATCGGCACGCAAACGGTCGATATTCTGCCTTCGATCGACGCCGAAGTCGTCGCATTGACGACCAACCGGCGCATAAACTTATTGGAGGAGCAGGCGCGTGCCCTGCATCCGAAAATGGTCTGCGCGATGGATGAAAACGCAGCAAAGGCGCTGAAAATCAAGCTGGCAGACACCGATATTACGGTTCTGACCGGCATGGACGGTCTGATCGCCTGTGCCGCGGAGAGCGGCGCGGACATCGTGGTAACGGCGGTTGTCGGCATGGTCGGGCTGCTGCCGACGATGGCGGCCATCAAGGCGGGCAAGGACATTGCGCTGGCGAACAAGGAGACGCTCGTGTGTGCGGGCGGTCTGGTGATGAGCGCCGCAAAGCAGTACGGCGTGCGCATCCTGCCGGTGGATTCCGAGCATTCGGCTATCTTCCAGTGCGTGCAGGCGGCAAACGGCAACCCGATCGACAAAATCCTGCTGACAGCCTCCGGCGGTCCGTTCTTCGGCAAAAAAATCGAGGAAATGCGCGGCATGACGCGCGAGCAGGCACTTGCACACCCGAACTGGAGCATGGGTGCAAAGATTACGATCGACTCCGCGACCATGATGAACAAGGGCCTGGAGCTGATCGAAGCCATGTGGCTGTATGATCTGCCGCCGGAGGACATCGAAATTGTCGTCCACCGCGAGAGCATCGTGCACTCGGCGGTGGAGTTTGCGGACGGAGCGGTAATCGCGCAGCTTGGTCTGCCGGATATGCGCCTGCCGATCCAGCTGGCGCTGACGTGGCCGCAGCGTGTGCCCTGCAAGGTACCGCGCATGTCGCTCGCGGAGGTCGCAAAGCTGACGTTCTATGCACCCGACTATGAGGCGTTTCCGGCGCTGAATCTGGCAAAGCACGCCGCCTCCCTCAAGGGCGACCGCGGCGCTGTGCTCAACGGTGCAAATGAGGCCGCAGTCGGTCTGTTTTTGAACGATAAGATCGGTTTTACCGACATCGCAGAGCGCGTTGCATACGCACTCGATACCATTCCGTACAAGAAGGACATCACGCTGGACGACGTTCTGGCGGCGGACAAAGCCGCGCGCGAGATCGTGCTCGGCTGACCGAAAGGAGCTACGCTTTGCTGCAAATCATTCTGGCAATCCTCGCCTTTGGCGTGCTGGTCATCGTGCATGAGTTCGGACATTTCATCACCGCAAAACGCGGCGGTGTGCAGGTCAACGAATTCTGGATCGGCATGGGCCCGACCATCCTCAAGCACGAGCATAAAGGCACGCTGTACTGCCTGAAGCTGCTGCCGTTCGGCGGCGCGTGCGTCATGGAGGGCGAGGACGGTGAAAGTGAAAACGAGTACGCCTTCGGCAAGGCGAAGCTGCCGCGCCGCATGCTCATCGTGTGTGCGGGTGCGCTGATGAATTTCCTCGTGGGATTCCTCATCGTGCTGGCGGTCATGCAGCCGAACGGCCCGAACGGCGGCTATATCGTCTCGACGATCGCTTCGGTTGATCCGGCCAGCACCGCAGCGGGCGACCTGAAGGCGGGCGACGAGATTCTCAAGATCGACGGCTACCACATCCTTGTGCGCAGCGATTTTGAGACCGCGCTCAGCCGTACTGCGTCCACCACGCATGAGGTTACCGTGCGCCGAGAGGGTGAAAAGGTAACGCTGCCGTCCGTCAAGCTGGAGGCGACAGTCACCGATGCGAACGGCAACAAGCGCATCGGCATCACCTTTGCGGAGCTGCCCGACAGCCTTGGCATGCACCTCAGCATGAGTGTGCGCACCGCCGTCAACTACGCGCGGCTCGTCTGGTCGAGCATGGGCATGCTCGTCAGCGGACAGGTCGGCATGGATCAGCTTGCCGGTCCGGTCGGCATGGCCGAGGTCATGGCGGATACCGCCAAGTACAGCATGATCTCGTTCTTTCAGCTTGTGGCATTTATCTCGATCAACCTCGGCGTGATGAACCTGCTGCCGCTGCCTGCACTGGACGGCGGTCGGCTCGTGTTCCTCATCATCGAGGGCATTCGCCGCAAGCCCGTGCCGCCCAAGTATGAGGGCTATGTGCACGCGGCAGGACTCATGCTGCTGCTTATGCTGATGGTGTATGTGACCGGGCAGGACGTACTGCGCATTTTTATGCGCAGTAATTGAGAATAGAAAATTGAGAATTGAGAATTGTGGAGTCGCCCGAAGGGCGAAATTAAATAACGGCGCTGTGCGCCGCACATTCATTTTCCATTTTCAATTCTCCATTTTCAATTAGTGAGAGAGGTAGAGGTATGAAAAAGACCAAACAGATAAAGATTCGTGACGTATTGGTTGGCGGCGGCGCGCCCATCGCGGTGCAGTCCATGACCAACACGGACACGCGTGACGCGCAGGCTACTCTGGCGCAGATTCGCGCACTGGCGGACGCGGGCTGCGACATTGTTCGCTGCGCCGTGCCGGATATGCAGGCGGCGGAGGCGCTGCGCGAAATCTGCGCGAACTCGCCGCTGCCGGTGGTGGCGGACATCCACTTTGACTACCGTCTCGCGCTGGCGGCGATCGAGTCCGGCGTGGACAAGATTCGCTTGAATCCGGGCAACATCGGCGGCGCGGACCGTGTACAGGCGGTCGTGAAGGCGGCAAAGGCACGCCATCTGCCGATCCGCATCGGTGTAAACTCCGGCTCGGTGGAGAAGCACATCCTCGAGAAATTCGGCGGCCCGACACCGGAAGCGATGGTCGAATCCGCGCTGTACCATGTCGGTCTGCTGAACGACTGCGATTTTGACGACATCTGCATTTCTATCAAGTCGTCCTCGGTGCCGAACACCATGCAGGCGTACCTGCTGGCGAGTGAAAAGACCGACTATCCGCTGCACCTCGGCGTTACCGAGGCGGGCACCGAGTATATGGGCACGATCAAGTCGGCTGCCGGCATCGGCGGCCTGCTGGCGCTCGGCGTGGGTGACACCATCCGCGTGAGCCTGACCGATGATCCGGTCAAGGAGGTCTACGCGGCAAAGGCGATTCTCAAGGCTGTCGGCAGAGCGGAAGAGGGCATCAACGTGGTTTCCTGCCCGACCTGCGGACGCACGCGCATCAACCTCATCGACATTGCCAAAGAGGTCGAGCAGCGCTGTCAGAGCATTCACGGCAAGAAGATGAAGGTAGCCGTTATGGGCTGCGTGGTAAACGGTCCCGGCGAGGCGCGTGAAGCCGATCTCGGCATTGCGGGCGGCGACGGCGTGGGCCTGATCTTCCGCCGCGGCGAGATCATCAAAAAGGTGCCGCAGGAGCAGCTTGTGGACGCATTGATGGATGAAATCGCACAGTACGAAGGAGAATAATCGTGGCTGGAAAGCTGATTGATATTTTTCAAAACTGCAAATGTGTAAAAGAGGAGAAGCACCTTGCCGCAGGCGAGGTGCGTTCTCTGGCATTTGGGGATAATAACACGGTGATGGTGGTCGAGCTTGGACTGCACGAGGTTGTCAGCCGCAAGGTGATCGCCAGGGCGGAAAAGCAGATCGCGGACACCTACGGTCTTGACCGCGTGATGATCGAGCCGCGCTACAACATGCCGGGTGAGCTGTCGGACGCGTACATCAAGTCGCTGTATGACGACATGGCGTACCGCATGCCGTCGGCCAAGGGTCTGCTCGACCACCGCAAGTGGGCGTTTGCGGACGGTGCGCTCCAGATACCGATGGACGAGGTGAGCGAAAAGCATTTCGCAAACGCACTGCGGCATCTGGAGGCGCGCATTCAGCGGGAGCTGGGCCGCAGCTGTCCGGTGCACGCGGTCCGCGCGGACGCACAGGATTTTGCACCCGCACCCGAGCAGGAGGAGAGCCGCGAGGAAATTCTGCACAAGGCTGTGGAGCAAGCAGCGGCAGCCGCAGCGGAAACGCCCAAGCCGAAAAAGCCGCGTCCGGCGCCGCAGCAGCACACCGGCTATCAGCGTCCGCGCGCCGAGAAGGTGCGCGAGGACGACCTCATCTTCGGCAAGCTGATTCAGGACCCTATTGTTTCGGTCAACGAGGCGATTGCCGCTTATGATATGGTGACGATTCAGGGCGAGGTGTTCTTCACCGACAACAAGGACATCCACAGCAAGAAAACCGGCAAGGATTACGTCAAGATTGCGTTTGACATGACCGACCGCACCAATTCCGTGCGCGTTTCCAAGTTCCTTGCGGCGGACAAGGCGGGCGATACGGCATCTAAAATCAAGAAGGGGCTGTACTGCACCGTGCAGGGCAAGATGGTGTACGACACCTTTGCCAAGGAGATGGTGCTCGAGCCGACCGGCATCGTCAAGGCGAAAAAGCCGGAGCGACGCGACACCTACGAGGGCATGAAGCGCGTGGAGCTGCATCTGCACACCAACATGAGCGCGATGGACGGCATGAGCAGCACCGCGTCTCTGCTGTGCCGCGCCGCCAAGTGGGGACACCGCGCGATGGCAATCACCGACCACGGTGTGGCGCAGGCGTTCCCCGAAGCGCTGCACGCGCAGGAGGGCAAGCAGAAGGACACCATCGGTGACATGAAGATTATTTATGGCATCGAGGCGTACTACATCAATGACGAGAACAGCATTTCGGTCGTGCGCGGCAGGAGCGCCGAGCCGCTCGACGGCACGTTCATCGTGTTCGACCTTGAGACCACCGGACTCAATCCGGCGAGCGAGGAAATTACCGAGATTGCTGCTGTGCGCGTTGTGGAGGGCGAGATTCGCGACTCGTTCCAGACCTATGTCAACCCGCACAAGCCGATTCCGGCGGAAATCACCGAGCTGACCGGCATTTCGGACGAGACGGTAGCGGACGCGCCCGACCTCGACAAAGCCGTGCCGGAATTCCTCGCATGGGCAGGCGAGGGACAGTACCCGCTCGTGGCGCACAACGCAGGCTTCGATATGGGCTTCCTGCGGACGGCCTGCCAGAGACTGGGTATCGAGCGGGAGTTTACAAGCATTGATACCCTCGAGATGAGCCGCCTGATGCTGCCGCACATGCACAAGTTCAAGCTGAACATTTTGGCGAAGGAGCTGCAGGTCGGCCCGTTCGAGCACCACCGCGCGAGCGAGGATGCCGCCGTGCTCGGCCGCATTTACGTCAAGCTGCTGAAAAGGCTCAGGGAGGAGATGCACGCGGTTACGACTGCGGATATCAATCCGGTGCTGGCGGCGACGACCGACCGCAAGAACAAGCTGAAAAACCTGCCGCGCTATCACTTTATCATTCTGGTGAAGAACCAGGCGGGACTGCGCAACCTGTATCAGCTGATTTCCAAGAGCTTTCTGGAATATTACAACAAGCGCCCCATTATGCCGCGCAGCGAACTCATCCGTCACCGTGAGGGACTGATTTTCGGCTCCGCGTGTGAGGCGGGCGAGGTGTTCCGCGCATTGACCAAGGGCGAGCCGTGGGAGGAGATCAAGCGGCTGGCGTCGTTCTACGACTATCTGGAGATTCAGCCGATCGGCAACAACAACTTCATGATCGCAAAGGGCATGGCGAAGGACGAGGAGCAGCTGCGCGACTGGAACCGCGATATTCTCCGCCTGGCGGATGAATTGGGAAAACCGTGCTGCGCCACCGGTGACGTACACTTCCTCGAACCCGAGGATGAGGCGTTCCGCCGTATTCTGATGGCGGGTCAGGGCTTCTCTGATGCGGACAATCAGGCGCCGCTGTACTTTAAGAGCACGGATGAAATGCTGAAGGAGTTCTCCTATCTCGGTGAGGACCGGGCGTATGAGGTGGTCGTGAAGAACACCAACATGATCGCCGACATGTGCGACGTGATTCGTCCGGTGCCGAGGGAAAACTACCCGCCGCACATCGACGGCTGTGAGGACGACCTGCGCAACATGTGCTACGAAAAGGCCAAGCGTATCTACGGCGATCCGCTGCCCGAGCCGGTGCAGGCGCGGCTTGACCGTGAGCTTGGCTCCATCATCGGCAACGGCTATGCGGTTATGTACATTATCGCGCAGAAGCTGGTTACCAAGTCCCTTGCGGACGGCTATCTGGTCGGCTCGCGTGGTTCGGTCGGCTCGTCGCTCGCGGCGTTCATGTCGGATATCACCGAGGTAAATTCGCTTGCCCCGCACTATCTGTGCCCGGATGACAAATATCTCGAGTGGCACGAGGATTACTCCTGCGGTGTCGATCTGCCCGATAAGATTTGCCCGAAATGCGGCAAGCCGCTCACCAAACAGGGCTTCAACATTCCGTTCGAGACCTTCCTCGGCTTCGAGGGCGACAAGGTGCCGGATATCGACCTGAACTTTGCGGGCGAGTATCAGTCGCGCATCCACTGGTACACCGGCGAGATCTTCGGACATGACCATGTGTTCCGAGCGGGCACCATCGGCACGGTTGCTGAAAAAACCGCGTTCGGCTACGTCAAAAAGTACATGGAGGAGCGCGGCATCGAGTGCTCCCGTGCGGAGGAAAACCGCCTTGCCGCAGGCTGCACCGGTGTGCGCCGCACCTCGGGTCAGCACCCGGGCGGCGTTGTCGTTGTGCCCAAGGAGATTGAGATTTACGACGTCTGTCCGATTCAGCATCCGGCAGATGACCCGGATTCCGACATCATCACCACCCATTTCGAGTATCACTCCATTGACGCGAACCTCTTGAAGCTCGACGAGCTGGGACACGATGATCCGACCATTATCAAGCATCTGGAGAACCTCACCGGCGTGAACGCGCAGGAGATTCCGCTTGACGACCCGGAGACCATGAGCCTGTTCCACTCGTGCAAGGCGCTCAAGTACAAGGGCGAAAACCCGGATACCGACCCGATCCTCGGTGACCTCGGCTGTGTGGCGGTGCCCGAGTTCGGCACCAAGTTCGTGCGCGGCATGGTCAAGGAGACGCACCCGTCCACGTTCGCGGAGCTGGTTTCGATTTCCGGTCTGTCGCACGGCACGGATGTTTGGCTCGGCAATGCCGCCGAGCTGGTCCGCAAGGGCATTCCGCTGTCCGGCTGTATCTGCTGCCGAGACGATATTATGAACTACCTGATCCTGCAGGGCGTCAAGCCCAAGCTGTCGTTCAAGACGATGGAGTCCGTCCGAAAGGGCAAGGGACTGACCGAGGAAATGGAAGCCGCCATGAACGAGCAGCATGTGCCCGAGTGGTACATCGACTCGTGCAAGAAGATCAAGTATATGTTCCCGAAGGCGCACGCGGTCGCGTATGTCATGATGGCGTTCCGTATCGCGTGGTTCAAGGTGCATCGTCCGCTTGCGTTCTATTCGGCGTACTTTTCCATCCGCGCGAAAGGCTTTGATGCGTCCTGTATGATCAAGGGCGATAAGGTTTGTCTGGACAAGATGACCGAGCTGCGCGGCAAGGAGCGCGATAAGACGATTTCAGCGGCAGAAAAGGATATGATGACGACCCTTGAGGTCTGCCACGAGTTTTACCGGCGCGGATTTACGTTTGAGCCGATGGACGTTTACAAATCGGACGCAACGCGCTTTCTCGTGACGGAAACCGGTTTGATTCCGCCGTTTACATCCATGCCGGGCATCGGTGAGCAGGCGGCGCTTAGCATTGTGGAGGAGAGAAAGAACGGTAAGTTCCTCTCGGCGGAAGAGCTGATCGTCCGGTGCCCGAAGGCGTCCAAGGCGGTCGTCGAGCTGCTCGAGCAGATCGGCGCGCTTGGCTCCATGCCGAAAACAACGCAGATGACCCTCTTTTAGAAAGGTGTGACGATTATGGCAAAGTACGAAAAGCATCTGACGGGAAATTTTGACGAGCTGCTGGAGCTTGTAACGGACGGCGTGCTGAACGGCAGCATGTCTGCGTCCTACGAGAACGGCTCGGATTGGACAAACGGCACGGTCCGCTGCGCGGTGCGCGTGTTCGAGCGTTACAGCTACATGGGCGGCAACCGCGTCAGCATGAATGTCACTCTGGTCGGCAACGACCGCGACCTGTTTTTCTCCGCCATCACTTCGGGCGGCAGTCAGGCCGTGTTCTTCAAGCTCAACACCCTCGGCGAGGAGAGCTTTCTGGAAAAGCTGGTACCGATTGTGGAGAACTATAAAAAGAGAGTAGAGTGAGGAGTTGAGAGTGAAGAGATGGGAGGAAGCGGGAGGGCGGAGAGAAAAAGCCGCCTCTGCTTCATCTCCGCTCTTCACTCTTTTTTTCACTCAAAAACGGGAGTTCGAAGCGGAAAAGGCTGCCCACTGCGTAGGCTCCGCTCTCTAAAAAGGGTCTTGACAGTATATAGGGAACTATGGTATGATTTCATCATGATAAAGCGATAAAGGAGTAGCGGAGCCATGAACCGTTTTCGTATTTCCACCCCGGAGGGTACCCGAGACCTGTTATTTTCCTCGTGCCGTGCGCTGCGGCAGACGGAAAATGCTGTGCGCGACGCGCTGGAGGAGCGCGGATACAGCGAGATCATCACCCCGGCGGTTGAGTATTTTGATGTATTTGCACAGGCAAACCCCGAGCTGGATCAGGATCAGATGCTGAAGATCATCGACAAGTCCGGCCGCATTTGCGTGGCGCGTCCGGATAACACCACGCCGATCGCGCGTATTGCAGCCACCCGACTGGATGACGCGGCGCTGCCGGTCCGCCTGTATTACAGCCAGAAGGTGTTCCGTTCGGTGTCCGGCGACCACGGCCACAAGGGCGAGTTCCTGCAGGTCGGCGCGGAATTTATCGGCGCGGACGGTCTGGAGGCCGACAAGGACATTCTCTCGGCTGCGTTTGCCGCACTCAGCAAGACCGGCGCGGACAACTTCCGCGTAGAGCTTGGTCACGCTGAGATCTACAAGGCGCTGATGGATGAGCTTGGCGCGGATGCACAGTCCGCCGAGGGCATTCGCCGCCTGATCGAAAACAAGTCGTTTGCCGCGCTCGGTGATGCGCTTGAGCCGTTTAAGGGCAAGCCCGCTGCAAAGGCGCTCAGCGCTATGCCGAACCTGTTCGGCGGCATTGAGGTGCTCGACGAGGTCGAGTCGCTCACCGGCAACGTGCGCGTGCTCGGCGCGACCGCTTATCTGCGCCGACTGTATCAGGCACTGGATGAGGCAGGCTACGGCGGCCGCATCATGATCGACCTCGGCCTTGTCCACGAGATGGATTACTACACCGGCATCATGTTCCGCGGCTACATCGGCGGCGCAGGCGCGGCCATCCTCTCGGGCGGCCGTTACAACGCGCTGTGCGCCAAGTTCGGCAAGGATATGCCCGCGGGCGGCTTCGGCATTGACGTGGAGAGCGTTGCGGAGAGCCTTGCAGGCGCGAGCCGTCCCGAGGTCGCAACCCGCCGCGATACCGTGCGTATCGCGCTCACCAAGGGCCGACTGGAAAAGAAAACGCTCGCGCTGCTCAAGGCCGCAGGCTACGATATCTCCGAGGTGGAGGCCGGCACGCGCAAGCTCATCTTCACCCTGCCGGACAGCGGCGTGGAGATCGTGCTGAGCAAGGCCGCGGACGTAATCACCTACGTTGAGCACGGCGTGTGCGACATGGGCGTGGTCGGCAAGGATACCATCATGGAAAAGGGCGGCAGCTTCTACGAAATGGTAGATCTCGGCTTCGGCAAATGCCGCTTCGCCCTCGCTACCAAGAAGGGCAAGGACGTGTACGGCGGCTATAAGACCCCGGTTATCGCTACCAAGTATCCGGCGGTCACCAAGGCCTTTTTCAATAAGAAGAATATGGACGTTGAGACCATCAAGATCGAAGGCTCGGTCGAGCTGGCGCCGCTGCTCGAGCTGGCGGACGGCATCGTGGATATCGTGGAGACCGGCACGACGCTCAAGGAGAACGGCCTCGAGGTCGTTGAGAATGTAGCGCCCATCTCGGCAAGAGTTATCGTCAATCTCGCAAGCGCGAAGATGAAGAAGGCAGCGATTCAGAAGGTTATTGCAGAACTGGAAAACGGTTTGAATAATTGAGAATTGATAATGGAAAATGGAGAATGTCGCTATCCTTGCGCGAGTTCCGTCCGCACTGCGACGAAGAGTCCGCCCATAGGGCGGCAATTCAATAATCGCGCATTACGCGATACCGCAATTTTCAATTCTCCATTCTCCATTTTCCATTCATACAGGGAAGAGAGGCAGCAGATGTTTCTAAATATAGTAAAGGCGGACGGCACGGCAGAGCAAGCCGTTATCCGCGAAATGAAGGCCCGTGCGGCTGGTGCGCGCGGCGATATTGAGCAGATTGTCCGCGGTGTGATGGCGGACGTACAGCAGCGCGGCTGGGATGCGGTCGTGGAGTACGCCGAGCGGTTTGACGGCAAGGCGCCGTACATTGTCGAGCCGAAGGTGCTTGACGATGCGTACAACGCCTGCGACCCGAAGCTGATCGCGGCGCTGGAAAAGGCGGCGGCGAACATCCGCGACTACCACGAGCAGATGCTCGTCAAAACGTGGGAGTGGAACCGCTCGGGGGGCGAAACACTCGGTCAGACCGTGCGCGGACTTTCGCGTGTCGGCATTTATGTGCCGGGCGGTACGGCAGCGTATCCGTCGAGCGTGCTGATGAACGCCATTCCGGCCAAGGTTGCCGGTGTCGGTGAGCTGATCATGGTCACGCCGCCGACCGAAAACATGTCCAACGAAGTGCTTGCGGCGGCGAAGATCGCCGGTGTAGATACCGTTATTGCCATCGGCGGCACGCAGGCGATTGCCGCGCTGACCTACGGCGCGGGCTTTATCCCGCAGGTGGACAAGATCGTCGGCCCGGGCAACGCCTTTGTTGCGGCAGCCAAGAAGCTGGCGTTCGGCACGGTCGATATCGACATGATCGCCGGTCCGTCCGAGGTGCTGGTCATTGCCGATCACACCGCCAACCCGACCTATGTTGCCGCCGACCTGCTTAGTCAGGCCGAGCACGACAAGCTGGCTTCCGCCGTCCTGCTGACCGATTCCATGGCGCAGGCGCAGGCGATTTCGTGCGAGATGGAGCGGCAGGCAAAGCTCCTCCCGCGCTGGGACATCATCAAGGAGAGCGTGGCGAACTACGGCTGCGCCATCGTGTTTGACGACCTGAAGGACGCCTGCAGGATGGCTGATGTGGTCGCACCCGAGCATCTGGAGGTCGTAACCGCCGCTCCGCGTGAGCTGCTGCCGTACCTGCACAACGCAGGCGCGATCTTCCTCGGTCAGTATGCGCCGGAGCCGCTTGGTGACTACATGGCAGGCCCGTGTCACGTTCTGCCGACCTCGGGCACGGCGCGTTTCTTCTCGCCGCTGTCCACGGACACGTTTTTGAAGAAAACCAGCGTGATCGAGTACACACGCGATGCGCTCGAAAGCTACGCACAGGATATTATCGCGCTCGCGCAGAGCGAGCACTTGGACGCGCACGCAAACTCTATCGCGGTGCGCTTTGCGGAGGAAAACGACAATGAGAACCGCTGAAATCAAACGAAAGACCAAGGAAACCGACATTTCGCTCAAGCTGACGCTCGAGGGCGGCGAACGCAAGATCGACACCGGCATCGGCTTTTTCGACCACATGCTCACCGCCTTCGGGCGTCATGGGCTGTTCGATTTGTCGGTGCGCGCCAAGGGCGACCTTGAGGTCGACGGCCATCACACGGTGGAAGACATCGGCATCGTCGCAGGCCAAGCCTTCGTACGCGCACTTGGTGACAAGCGCGGCATCAGGCGTTTCGGTTCGATCGCCCTGCCCATGGACGAAGCGCTCATCCTGGCGGCAGTCGATATCTCGGGCCGCGGACAGCTCTTCTGGGAAGCCGACATCCCGGCAGTCATGGTGGGCTCCTTCGACGCGACGCTCGCCAAGGAGTTCTTCATCGCCTTCGCCGCAAACGCGGGCGTGACGCTTCATATCCGCGAGCTTGCCGGGGAGAACACCCATCACGTGATCGAAGGCATGTTCAAGGCGGTGGCGCGCGCGATGCGCCAGGCGGTCGAGGCCGACCCGCGCATGGGAGATGCGCTGCCGACAACCAAAGGCGCTCTGTAGGAGATGCGAATGATAGCGGTAGTCGATTACCAGAAGGGCAACCTGAAGTCCGTCGAGCGCGGCCTCATCGCTGCGGGCGGCGAGGCTCTCATCACGGCGGATGCATCCGAGATAGCCAAAGCAGACGCCATCGTCTTGCCAGGCGTCGGGGCCTTCGCGGATGCAGCAGCGACAATGTGCGAGCTCGGACAGATGGACGTTATCCGCGAGCGCGTGCGCGCAGGCGTCCCCTTTTTGGGAATCTGCCTCGGCGAACACCTGATGTTCGAGCACGGCGTGGAAGGCGCGCCTGAAGGCAACCCCGCGTGCGGACTGGGGCTTTTGCCGGGCACCGTCGTCGCAATGCCGCGCTGCGATGCGCAAGGCAAGGCGTTCAAGGTCCCGCACGTCGGGTGGAATACGATCGAGATTCCCGCGTGTGGCGGGGGCACTGCAGTCCCTCCGTGCGGCGAAGGCGGGGGAAATGCCGTGCTCTCGTCCGGCGGAGCCGGGGGAGGTGCCGCGCGCAGTTCCGCAGCGAAGCGAGGACTGTTTGAGCACG
>ENA-ORUG01002263-ORUG01002263.1-human-gut-metagenome-genome-assembly--contig:-NODE-2263-length-14081-cov-2.705048_pt1 | contig 14081 bp, 11 predicted proteins | sample MGYA00242079_ERZ509207 | MGnify/ENA primary metagenome ERZ509207 (study PRJEB26280, sample SAMEA2338780) | human gut metagenome | biome: human gut; feature: human-associated habitat; material: faeces...
TACTTGGCGATCATCAATGAGTTGTACTGTACTTCTTTATATCCCTGGAATCCCAAACGGATAAATTGATAGTATTGTCCCAAAATCTGGGCAGCCGGACGAGAGAAGTTCAGGCCTACCTGTGTGATGTTGGCACCTAAGTAATTGACGCTGAATGACATTTCTTCGGGCAGATATTCTTTGCCTTTCCAGCAAACCCAGCCAAGTCCCGGATATACCAGACCGAACTTATGACCGGATACACTGATAGAAAGTACCCATTTCAGACGGAAATCCCACTTCGTGTCCGGATAGAGGAACGGAAGAATGAAACCACCACTGGCGGCATCTACGTGGATAGGAATGTCATAACCGGTTTTGGCGTTGTAAGCGTCGAGAGCTTTGTCCAGTGCTTCAACGTCATCGTTCAGTCCTGTCCATGTAACACCTTGGATAGGTACAACACAGATCGTGTTTTCATCACACATCTTCAGCGCTTCTTCGGGGTCGAGAGTGGTCTTGTCAAGAGTCAAAGGCACTTCACGCATTTCGATCTGCCACAGTTGCGCAAACTTTTCCCATACTACCTGGAAACCTGTTGAGATAACGAAGTTAGGTTTGTCAAACGGTTTACCCTGAGCTTGTCTTTTCTTACGCCAGCGCAACCATGCAGCTACACCGCCCAGCATACAAGCTTCGGAAGAACCGATTGCCAACGCACCGGTTTTCCATGTATCTTTTTCCGGAGAGTTCCACAAGTTGGCGACGATGTTGATACATTTACCATTCATTACGGCGATACGAGGATATTCGGTTTCATCAATATAGTTGATGTTGATTGCCTCGTTCATCAGCTTGGTAGCGTAATCGTCCATATAAGTGGTTACGAAAGTAGCTAAGTTCAAGCGTGGCTGAGTCTGGGCAAAAGTTTCATCTTTAACCATTTGGTAAGCGACTTCAGGGGTGGTTGGTCCATCAGGAATTCTTTCTACCGGAGAGGGTTGTAACATTCTGTCTGAACCGAATACGTCGGTTTTTGCATCACCTTTTCTGAAATTTAAATCTTCCATACTAATTTGTTTTTTAAAAGGTTTAGGGCGATGGGGATTTTCCCCGTCGAATTTCCCACAACAACAGCAGATAGTTTTGAAAGTTTTCGGCTTTTACATTATTTGGCGTTTATTAAGGGGGGAAGTTTTTCCCGTATGTAGGGAGTTTCATTAGTGTGTAAGATATAGTTAAACGAAAAAAAATAAGTAGGGAGAGAGGAATAATGGATAGTGAGATCAATAAGAATAGGGAGGCGGGAAAATAAAAAAAGCAAAAGAAGAACAGCTCCTTTTGCTTTTTTATACCTATTGACTTAACTGAAAAATGGCGTTTCAACATAGACGCCGGACTCTTTGCCGTTTAGCGGAAGTCTTTTAATTCTTCCTGCAATTTTTGGCGTGTGAAGAAGATACGGCTCTTTACCGTTCCTAACGGAAGATTCAGCTTTTCTGCTATTTCACGATATTTGAAGCCGGAAACGTGCATCGCGAACGGGACTTTATATTCTTTAGGAAGTGTGTTGACCACACGGTGCATCTCTTTCAGGTCATAAGCCTTTTCTGTACTCTCAAAACCGGCGTCTTGTGGCAGGTTCAGGTGATAAAGGTTATCGGTCCGGTCGATGAATGTTTGGTCGCGAACTACTTTGCGGTAGTTGTTGATAAAGATGTTGCGCATGATAGTATACATCCATCCTTTGAAATTAGTATCAGGCGTATATTTATCTTCGTTATCTAATGCTTTCAATGATGTTTCCTGCAACAAATCGTTTGCTTCTTCGCGGTCGGTTGTCAGTTTATAAGCGAACCGGAGTAATTCATCTTGTACTCCTACTAAATCTTTTCTGAAGCTTAAACTTTTCATATACGTTGCTTTTTAAATTGTGAGTATTCGTTGTAATAATTTCGATGATGCAAGTTTACGGCATTTTTTCAGATACGACGGGGTAGAATCCGACGGATTTTGACCCAAAAGCTATCGGTGGATAGTTTTTAGGTGGTTTTTGATAGTTTTCAGGTGGTCTTTTGGGGGAATTTCGTTCAGATTCTGGATATTTTTCTCTTCATTTTCATTCGAGTCTATCATGCAAATGTCTTTTTTCTTCAAAAATCATTTCTTGTTATTTTGAACTTTATACCGGAAGTATTGTTGTTCTTCCAATCTAAACTTTTAACGAGCAAGTATATGAAAATAAAGACAGGTAAAGGGACGATCCCTCTCATAACTTTAATAGCTATATGGTCTATTTCGGCATTGACGTCTCTGCCAGGGTTGGCTGTTTCACCTATTTTGGGTGATCTTACAAAAATATTTCCAAAAGCTACGGATCTGGATATTCAGATGTTGACTTCGTTGCCATCGTTGCTGATTATCCCTTTTATATTGCTCGGTGGTAAATTGACGGAAAAAGTTGATTTTGTCCGTGTGTTGCAAGTCGGGCTATGGCTGTTTGCAACAAGTGGAGTGTTATATTTGCTTTCCAATAAAATGTGGCAATTAATAGTGGTAAGTGCCTTGCTTGGTGTAGGGGCAGGGTTGATTATTCCTTTGTCCACCGGATTGGTTTCCAGGTATTTTGTGGGTACATATCGGGTGAAGCAATTCGGGTTAAGTTCGGCGATTACTAATTTTACTTTGGTTATAGCGACTGCTGTAACCGGATATCTGGCAGAAGTCAGTTGGCATTTGCCTTTTCTGGTCTATCTGCTTCCCTTGATTTCTATTCTGCTGGTTGGACATCTAAAGACGACTCAGCCGGAAGCTGCCGTATCTTCTTCTCAGAAAGATGATTCGGAAGCCGAAGATTCATCCATAGATATAGGAGGTGGTAAATATGGTATCCATATCAGGCATCTGATACAGTTAATGGCTTTTTACGGGATAATTACTTATATTGTAGTAGTGGTGATTTTCAATCTGCCTTTCTTAATGGAAAAACATCATTTTTCCAGCGGTAATTCGGGGTTGATGATTTCGCTTTTCTTCCTGGCTATTACGGCTCCGGGCTTCTGCTTGAATAAGATTGTCGGCCTTCTAAAAGAACGTACCAAGGCATATAGTCTGTTATCCATAGCTTTAGGGTTGTTATTAATCTGGATAGCTCCGTTGGAGTGGCTCATTATTCCGGGTTGTCTGCTTGTCGGATTGGGATATGGCGTTATTCAGCCTATGTTGTACGAGAAAACGACTCATGCGGCGCTTCCACAGAAGGCAACAATGGCACTGGCATTTGTGATGATGATGAATTATCTGGCAATTTTGCTTTATCCTTTCATTGGTGATTTTCTGCAATGGGTATTTCATACACAGTCGCAGGAATTTCCGTTTATCTTCAATCTGTTGATTACTGTTGGCACTTTCTTCTGGGCATACCGTTGCCGTGATACTTTTTTGTTTAACGACCAATTGAAATAAAGATGAGAAATAAAAAACTGGAAGCTAACGTCAGCATGGCCGTTTCAAAGATATTCGGTGGTTTTAATATGAATGCGTTGAAATTTCTTCTTCCGTTGTGGATGAGTCCGCTAACGGGAGCGGCAATCCGTTGTACGTTTGCAGCGGTCGCTTTTTGGATTATCGGCTGGTTCATGCCGAAGGAACAGTCCACTCCGAAAGAAAAAATCCTGTTGCTTCTGTTGGGGGCGTTGGGGTTGTACGGCTTTATGTTCCTTTATCTTATCGGGTTGAGTAAGACTACGCCTGTTTCCAGTTCTATTTTTACTAGTTTGGAACCTATTTGGGTGTTTGTGATTATGATTGTGTTCTATAAAGAAAAGGTGTCAGTGAAAAAAATAGTAGGTATGGCTATCGGGCTGGTCGGAGCTCTGGTGTGCATCTTGACTCAGAAAAGTGACGACCTTGCTTCGGATGCATTTACAGGGAATATGCTTTGTTTGCTTAGTTCCGTAGCTTATGCTATCTATCTGGTAATGAGCCAACGTATCCTTGCAAACGTGGGAGCGATGACGATGTTGCGTTATACATTTACGGGAGCTGCCATTACCGGTTTGATTGTTACGGCTATCACGGGTTTTGATGCTCCTGTACTGACAATACCTATCCATTGGCAACCTTTCTTGATACTGATGTTTGTATTGATATTTCCTACCACAGTCAGTTATTTGCTGATTCCGATCGGATTGAAATATCTCAAAACAACCGTTGTTGCCATTTATGGCTATCTGATTCTGATTGTTGCTACTATCACTTCACTAGCTATCGGACAGGACCGTTTCAGTTGGACGCAGACCTTTGCCATAGTGTTTATTTGTGCCGGTGTTTATCTGGTTGAAGTGGCCGAAAGCCGTGACAAGTCTCCGGACCCGTTGAAAAAATGAGAGTTTTTTCTGAAAGAAGCAGGAAAAGAAAAAGGCGTCCTTCGCAAGACGCCTTTCGTTATTTTGTCATCATGTTTTATAGAGAGGAGTTGATTGCTTGTGCGATAGACTTGAATTCTTCGTCCGACAATTTCAGTTTCGGATTAGAGAACAGCATATCCGATTCCTTCTGGATAGGGATTAAATGAATATGTGCGTGAGGAACTTCCAGTCCAATCACTGCTTCACCCACCTTCTTGCACGGGAAGGCCTTTTCGATGGCACGGGCTACCTGCTTTGCAAATACGTGCATTGCAGCCAGGTCTTCATCGCTCAAATCGAAAATATAGTCTACTTCTTGTTTGGGCACTACCAATGTATGTCCCTTTACCAACGGGTTGATATCGAGAAATGCGAAGAACTTGTCGTTTTCCGCCACCTTGTAGCAGGGGATTTCGCCTGCGATGATTCTGCTGAATATTGTTGCCATAACTTTTATTGATAAAATAAGGCAAGCCTCATACGGAGACCTGCCTTAACGTTAAATGGATATGTTTACTACTTCTAATGCAATTTTGCCTTGCGGTACTGTAATTTCTGCTACATCACCGATCTTCTTGCCAAGCAGACCTTGTGCAATCGGGGTGTTTACGGAAATCTTGCCTTCTTTCAGGTTAGCTTCGCTTTCGGAAACGATGGTATAAGTCATCTTCATACCATTCTTTACATTTTTCAGTTCCACCTTATTTAAAATCTGTACGGAATCAGTTTTGAGCTTGGACTCATCAATGATTTTTGCATCCGCAATCACTGTTTTCAGTTTGTTGATACGCATTTCCAACAGACCTTGTGCCTCTTTGGCTGCATCGTACTCTGCATTTTCTGACAAGTCTCCTTTATCTCTTGCTTCGGCTATTGCCGCGGAGATCTTCGGGCGTTCCACTGTTTCCAGTTCCTTTAATTCTGCCATTAACTTTTTGTAACCTTCTTCTGACATATAAGCCATGATGTTTTCCTCCTTTAATTGTTTTAAATGGTCATATAAACAAAAAAGAATTCCAACATGGCACATGTTGGAACCCTCTCTTCAATTATTTCTCTGCAAAGATAGACTTTTAAGTGATATCTGTCAAGTGAAAAATGATGCTATGTAACATATTTAAATGAAATATGCTAATTTATAACAACTTAGAGTAATGACTTGACGGATGCTTCCAAATCCTTGATATCCTCGCCACGAAGTTTCAATTCGTTGTTGCGGTTAATCAAAAAGATAGATGGAACCTGGCGAACATTATATACAGCTACATTGGTGGAATAAACTCCGTTGCCGTCACGCACACATATCCAAGGGAGGTTGGCTGCTGCCGTTTTCCAGTAGTGTTCGTCCGCATCGAGAGAGATCTGGTAAATTTCCAATCCCTGTGAAGCATACTTATTATATAGTTCGCGAAGCAACATATTGTGGGGAGCGCCTGCCGGTGACTGGAATACGGAGAAGTCGAGTAATACGACTTTGCCTTTCAGGTCAGTCAACTTGCGCACATTCCCGTGTATGTCGCGCAAAGCAATGTCGATGATGCCGGTTTCTACAATTTTTTCCTGTGGAATCTCCAGTGCTTTTGCCTGGGGTTGACGTGTGTTTTTCATACCTTTAATAACGATATTATAAAGGTTCTTGGAGCGTACTGCATCGGGATATGTATTGTTGAGGCTGGTAGCTACGGCTGCAAAACATTTCACATCGTCTTTGTTGTTCAACGGATCGAATATCAGATAGTTGTTGAGCTTTTGGAACAGGGCGAAATAAGCGGCTGCCGTATTCGGTGCTGCGAATATATAGTTTACTTTCACATCCTCTTTATAGTTATTGAGCAACGTGGCCAGGCTGTCTTCGAAAATATCGTGGCTGATATTATTGTTGCGTAATGTAGCTAGCAAGTCGTCCACATTCTTTTGAAGATCGATTTGTTTCAGCGTTAGCTCTTTTATTTTGTTGCTGTTTCCGGAACCTTCTATGGTGTACGCAGTTGAAAAGTCTACATACGGTGCTTTTATCTGGAGCGTTTCGATAGAATCGACAGAAAAGTTAATGACTTTGTCGTCTATTCGCAAACGGTAAAATTCGGGTGATTCGGGGCGGGGCTGTTTGAAACTGAATGCTCCTTCTCCTTTCAGTTTGACCGAGTCCAATGCGGCGATCCCTTCAAGGCCGGACGCTTCGAGATAAAGCATTTTTCCGTCGGCTCCTGAAATATCTCCGTTCACTTGGAATTTAGGACCGGAACTACAAGCTGTAATGGTAAGTGCGGCAAGCGCTACAAAAGTTATCTTTTTCATATCTCGTGTGTTTTTTAAGAGTTGCAAATATACGTCTTTTCGAGATTAGTCAAAGCATTTTGCAGTGTTCTTCATCCTAATTTAGAAAAAAAATCAGTTACTAACTAACTTTTTAGCTCATTTCCACCTAATTACCACGATAAATGTATATCTTTGCAGGAATTTTGAAAGAAAAAGTATAGATAAAACAATTTTTATGATTAACCCAATTGTTAAGACGATCGAGTTACCTGATGGAAGAACCATCACACTCGAGACGGGAAAGTTGGCAAAACAGGCAGACGGTTCTGTAATGCTACGCATGGGAAACACCATGTTGTTGGCTACTGTTTGTGCCGCTAAAGATGCAGTTCCCGGAACAGATTTTATGCCTTTACAGGTAGAGTACAAAGAAAAATTTGCGGCATTCGGCCGTTTCCCCGGTGGTTTTACCAAAAGAGAAGGTCGGGCTTCTGATTATGAGATCCTGACCTGCCGTCTTGTTGACCGTGCTCTCCGCCCCTTATTCCCCGACAATTATCATGCAGAGGTATATGTAAATATTATCCTCTTCTCAGCAGATGGTGTAGATATGCCGGACGCATTGGCAGGACTTGCAGCTTCTGCGGCACTTGCTGTTTCAGATATTCCATTTAACGGACCGATTTCCGAAGTGCGTGTAGCGCGTATTGACGGTCAGTTTGTAATCAATCCGACTTTTGAGCAACTGGAAAAAGCTGATATGGACCTTATGGTGGCTGCTACTTATGAAAATATCATGATGGTAGAAGGCGAAATGCACGAAGTATCCGAAGCAGAATTGCTAGAGGCTATGAAAGTGGCTCACGAAGCAATTAAGGTACATTGCAAAGCTCAGATGGAGTTGACTGAAGAAGTTGGCAAAACCGTAAAACGTGAATATGACCATGAGGTAAACGACGAAGACTTGCGTAAGGCAGTTCGTGAAGCTTGTTATGACAAGGCTTATGCTGTTGCTGCTTCCGGAAATAACAATAAACATGAACGTTTTGCTGCTTTCGAAGCTATTTGTGAAGAGTTTAAGGCTCAGTTCTCAGAAGAGGAACTGGAAGAAAAAGCGGCTTTGATCGACCGTTATTATCACGATGTAGAAAAAGAAGCAATGCGCCGTTCTATTCTTGATGAAGGCAAACGCCTGGATGGTCGTAAAACTACCGAAATTCGCCCGATTTGGTGTGAAGTAGGTTACCTACCCGGTCCTCACGGATCTGCTATCTTTACTCGTGGTGAAACTCAATCACTGACTTCTGTCACACTGGGTACAAAACTCGATGAAAAGATTATTGACAATGTATTGGAACACGGAAAAGAACGTTTCCTGTTACATTATAATTTCCCTCCTTTTTCCACTGGTGAGGCAAAAGCACAACGTGGCGTAGGTCGTCGTGAAATTGGTCATGGCCACTTGGCTTGGCGCGCTTTGAAAGGACAGATTCCTGCTGACTATCCGTACGTAGTACGTGTTGTTTCAGAAATTCTCGAATCTAATGGTTCTTCTTCTATGGCTACCGTATGTGCCGGAACATTGGCATTAATGGATGCAGGTGTGAAGATTAAGAAGCCGGTATCAGGTATTGCAATGGGACTGATTAAGAATGCAGGTGAAGATAAATATGCAGTATTGTCTGATATCCTCGGTGATGAAGACCACCTCGGAGATATGGACTTCAAGGTGACTGGAACAAGAGATGGTATTACTGCTACGCAAATGGATATTAAGGTAGACGGTCTGTCTTATGAAATCTTGGAACGTGCATTGAACCAGGCTAAGGAAGGGCGTATGCACATCTTGGATAAGATTGCTGAAACAATCGCTGAACCGCGTGCAGACTTGAAAGAACATGCTCCCCGCATTGAAACCATGACAATTCCTAAAGAATTTATCGGTGCTGTGATTGGTCCTGGTGGTAAAATAATTCAAGGTATGCAGGAAGAGACCGGTGCTGTCATCACTATCGAAGAAACGGAAGGTGTGGGACGTATCGAAGTTTCAGGTACTAATAAGAAATGTATTGACGATGCAATGCGCATGATCAAGGCAATTGTTGCTGTTCCCGAAGTGGGTGAAGTGTACAAAGGTAAGGTTCGTTCTATCATGCCTTACGGTGCGTTCATCGAATTTTTGCCGGGTAAGGACGGTTTGCTGCACATTTCTGAAATAGACTGGAAACGTTTGGAAACAGTGGAAGAAGCCGGAATTAAAGAGGGTGACGAAATTGATGTAAAATTGATTGATATTGATCCTAAAACCGGTAAATTCAAACTTTCTAGAAAGGTTTTGTTGCCAAGACCGGAAAAGAAGTAAAAAAGTGACAGTTTTAATATAATATAGAATAACCCGATTACTAGAAGTCGGGTTATTTTTTGTCTAAACTTTTGCTTTTCTGCAAAAGTTTCCGTTGAGTTATTACATAAATATTTTAAGGGTAACACTACTGTTGAGGAAGAAAAATGTATTCTTAGCTGGGTGAATGAATCGGAGGAAAACCGTTGGACATTGCAGAAAGAACATATGTTGTTCGATATTGCCCTTTTCACCAATACCAAAATAAACAATAAGGGAGAGAAAGTGGCTGTGGGTACTCATATCTTACCTATGTTAAGGTAGAGTGCCCGTATAGCTGCTGTTATAGTAGTAGCAATCAGTTGTGTTTTTTTATTCAAGGAGTATCATTATGGTAATACAGCGCATCTGCAGACAGTGGCAGTGCCTGCTGGCCAGCGAGCACAGATTACTTTGGCAGACGGTACGAAAGTATGGCTGAATGCACAGTCTACATTAACATACTCCCATGATTTCGGACGGAATGAGAGGAATGTGGAACTAGACGGAGGAGCTTACTTCGAGGTGGCGAAAAATAGAGAAATCCCATTCTATGTAAATACGGAAACTAATCAGGTGAGAATAGTGGAAACACATTTTAATGTGTGTGCTTACCGGGGTAGCAATGAATTTACAACTACTTTGCTTGAAGGCATTGTCGATATCTATGCGAAAGGCAGCGAACATTCGCTTACACGTCTGGGGGGAACGAGGTTTTTATTTTCTGGGACGGAAAGTTCAGAAAGGAGCGTTTTACTGATTTTGATTATCTCCGTTGGAAAGATGGTTTATACTGTTTTGATGATACTCCTTTTAACCTGTTGCTTGGTAAACTGGAGAAATATTATAAAGTGAAGATCGTTGTGGAGAATCCGAAAGTACTGAATTATCGTTGCACGGGTAAGTTTAAAGATCAGGATGGGGGGGAACACGTACTGAAAGTAATTCAGAAAGATCATTCGTTTATTTACTCCATAAGTGCCGAAAAAGACAGTATCTTTATAAAATAAAGATATGAGCTCACGCTAAATATATATCTTAAATTAGTACTAACCCTTAAAAGCATAACAATTATGAATAACAGTCAATAGCATCTCATTAAAAGAGAATCGGAAAGTACCCCCATACTTTCCGATTCGAAACAGTCAAAAATCGACCTTAATCAATTTATTAACTTAACACGTTGCAAAGATATGAGAAAAATTTCTTTGAAAGGGCTTTTTTGCCCAAAAAGTTTAGAATCTAAGCAAATAATACTGACTATGAAGATCACATTATTCCTTCTTCTGTTCGTAACATTTCAAGCTTATTGTGAGAATGGATACTCTCAGAGTGCTAAAATAAGCATTCCGCGTTCGACTCTGAAAGTAAGCGAATTGCTTACCCAGATTGAGTCTCAGACCGACTATTTGTTTGTCTACAATAAAAAAAGTGTCGATACCAAGCGGGTAGTTAATGTAGATGCTACCAATCAGCCGGTATCCGAAATACTCGATAAGGCTTTTGAAGGAACAGGTATCCATTATGTGGTGGAAGGCAATAATATTGTGCTGACCAAGAACGTAACGGAGCGTGCATCCACACAGCAACAGAAACAAATTACGGTGAAAGGTGTCGTGACCGACATGAGAGGGGAGCCTATCATTGGCGCCAGTGTCGTGGAAAAAGGTACGACGAATGGTACAATCACCGATTTGGACGGTAACTTTACTTTGAAAGTGCCAAGCGACGCTATCATTAATATCACCTATGTAGGTTACCAACCACAGAGCCTCTCTGTCAGCGGACAAACCACTTTCAAGATCAAGATGGAAGAAGAGTCGATGGCACTGGAGCAGGTAGTGGTAACTGCTATGGGTATCAAGAAAAAAGCCGCCTCGCTGACTTATTCTACCCAACAGCTCGGAGGTGACGAACTGACCCGTGCCAAAGACCCCAACATGATTGCCGCCCTTGCCGGAAAATCGGCAGGTGTGCAGATCAGCAAGAGTGCTTCCGGTCTGGGAGGTTCGGCAAAAGTATCTATCCGTGGTATCCGTTCGGCCAACGAAGACGGAAATAACCAGCCGTTGTATGTGATTGACGGTGTGCCTATGCTCAATAGCACCACAGAATCCGTATCTACTGTTATGGGTGGTAAGAATGACGGTGTCAACCGTGACGCGGGTGACGGTATCTCCAATCTGAATCCGGATGATATTGAAAGCATGAGTATTCTGAAAGGTGCCTCTGCTGCTGCATTGTACGGTTCGCAGGCAGCCAACGGTGTGATTCTTATTACGACTAAAAAAGGTAAAGCGGGAGTTCAGAGAATTACTTACTCATCCGGTCTGACGGTTGATCATGCGATCAGTTTGCCGGAATTTCAAAATAGTTATGGAGCGAAAGCCGGTTCAAGCTGGGGAGAAAAGGAAAATGTGAAGGACTATGATAATGCCGGAAACTGGTTCAGCAATGGAGTGACCGCTATCAACTCGGTTTCTGTGATGACCGGTAATGAGAAATTGCAGACTTACTTCTCTTATGCCAACACGACCGCCAAAGGTATTGTCGACTCCAACAAGTTGCGTAAGCATAATCTGACTTTGCGTGAGAGCGCTTCCCTTTTCAATGACCGTCTGAAACTGGACGCCAATGCTAACCTGATGGTGCAGACTATTAAAAACTCTCCTACTTCCGGAGGTATCTACCTCAATCCGTTGGTGGACGTTTATGGTTTCCCGCGCGGACAGGACCTGAGCGAATATGCCACTAATTTCGAAAAGTTCGACGAGAATCGTAATATGCCCGTACAGAGCTGGTTTACCACTCCGAGCGAATGGACACAAAACCCATATTGGGTAAAGAACCGTATCTTGAACAACAATAAGCGCTACCGTGCATTGGCCTCCCTGACTGCCAATCTGAAAGCAACCGACTGGCTCAACCTGCAAGCTCGTGGGAATGTGGATTACGTCAGCGATAAGTTTGACCAGAAAATGTATGCGAGTACTTCTCCTGCCATTGTAGGAAATAACGGCCGCTATGTATATGCCGACACACAGAACTTCCTGATTTATGGTGACGTGATGGCTATGTTCAACAAGCATTTCGGTGATTTCTCCGTGAATGCCGCTTTGGGTGGTAGTATTAATGTGCAGACCGAGAATTCATTGACATTGGATTCCAAGACAGCTTCTTTGTACAAACCCAACTTATTCACTGTTCCCAATATTGTAATGAACACCAGTGCTTCTGCCGAGCAGGTGATTGACCGCAGACGTACAATTCAATCCGTATTCGCAACAGCACAGGTAGGATGGAAAGACGCATTGTTCCTCGACTTGACAGCACGTAATGACTGGTCGTCCACGTTGTCACATACCAATAGTGTGGACAAAGGATTCTTCTATCCTTCTGTAGGACTCTCCTGGGTGATCAACGAAAGCTTTAAATTACCGCAATGGATTTCTTTCGGAAAGATTCGCGGATCATGGGCGCAGGTAGGTAACGACTTACCGATTGGTATTACCGATTTGTCTGATATCATCGGGGCCGGAGGAAAGTTGCAGGCAGTAGACGTATATAACAGAGGTGACCTGAAACCGGAAATCAGTAACTCCATCGAAGTAGGTACCGAATGGAAATTCTTCAACAGCCGTTTAGACTTTGATTTCACGTTCTACCGCACCGATACCAAGAACCAGTTGATTCGCGTCAACACCACAGCCGAGCAACGTCCTTACCGCTGGATAAATGCAGGTAAAATCCGCAACACAGGCGTTGAAATCACTTTAGGCGCAACTCCGTTGATGAACGATGACTTCCGTTGGAAAACACAGTTCAACTTCGCCACCAACAAGAATAAGATTGTTTCCCTGGGTGGCACACCCAACTTCCAATACGCATCGGGCAACGTAAGCATGCCTTATAAGATGATGGTCGTAGAAGGCGGTTCGCTGGGCGATATTTACGGCAACGTATTTGTACGCGACGAAAGCGGCAAAATCCTGCTGGAACCCGAAACAGACAAAGACGGCAAACCCAATGCAAAGGCCGGACTGCCACAGGTCACTACGGACAAGGCTGCCAAGATCGGTAATTTCAATCCCGACTGGACGCTGGGGTGGAGCAACACTCTGACCTACAAAGGCTTCTCCCTTTACTTCCTGATTGACACACGCGTAGGCGGCGACGTTATTTCACTGACACAAGCCGGACTGGACTATGCAGGGGTAAGCAAAGCAACCGGTGACGCCCGCAATGCAGGTCATTATATGCTGGAAGGACACAAGATCAGCGATGTGCAGAAGTTCTATCAAATGGTGGGCGACCGCGGCAACGGCACAACCGAATTTTACCGCTACGACGGAACGAACATCCGCCTGCGTGAAGTCTCATTGGGTTATTCCTTCCCGCAACGGATGCTCGAAAAGACCGGATTCATCAAAGGCGTAGACCTTTCGTTGGTGGCACGCAACCTGTTCTTCATTTACAAAGACGCCCCGTTCGATCCGGATGCAACAATGTCAGTGGGCAATGACAACCAAGGTCTGGACACCTTCGGCATGCCTTCAACAAGAAACATCGGATTCAACATTAAATTCACTTTCTAAATACCCGAACGATATGAATAAGATAAAATATACAACCGCATTACTCCTCGGCGGACTCCTGAGTTTCTCATCCTGTACCGATAACTTTACCGACTTCAACAGCACCGACGGAGCCTATACAGACGAATTACAGAAGTACGACAATCAAACCAACCTCGTACCCTTCTCCACCATTCAGAAAGGCATCATCTACCAGACCGGTGTAAACGGGACCGACTGGCAATATCAAATCATACAGAACCTGGCTGCCGATATTTCCACGACATGAACGGCGCGTTCAATGCAAACAACTCCACCTACAACCTGAATAACGGTTGGACAAGTGCCATGTGGGTGTACACCTACGGATATGTCATGCCTTCCATCGCCGATGCCGAGAAACTGAACACAGAAAAGGAATGGCCTCTGTACCACGCCATCACCAAAATCCTTAAAGTGGCAACCCTTCACCGGGTAAGC
>ENA-ORUG01002320-ORUG01002320.1-human-gut-metagenome-genome-assembly--contig:-NODE-2320-length-13710-cov-17.701135_pt1 | contig 13710 bp, 10 predicted proteins | sample MGYA00242079_ERZ509207 | MGnify/ENA primary metagenome ERZ509207 (study PRJEB26280, sample SAMEA2338780) | human gut metagenome | biome: human gut; feature: human-associated habitat; material: faeces...
TGCTGGTGGACGAGTATCAGGACACCAGTGTGGCGCAGTTCCGTCTGGTGAGCCTGCTCACCGGCCCGGACCGGAACATTTGCGTGGTGGGCGACGATGACCAGAGCATCTATAGTTTTCGAGGAGCGACTGTTGAAAATATCCTTAGTTTTGAAAAGTTCTACCCGGGTACAAAGACCATCCGGCTGGAACAGAACTACCGCTCCACCTCCAACATCCTCAACGCCGCCAACTGCGTCATCCAGCACAACACGGAGCGCAAGGGCAAGACCCTGTGGACCGACAACGGCGAGGGCGACAAGGTGCAGGTGTACACCGCCGAGAACGAGCAGGACGAAGCCATGCACATTGCGGACGTCATTGGTCAGCACCTGAAAGAGGGCGGCCACTTATCAGATCACGCAGTCCTCTATCGTACAAATGCTGCCTCTGCACCAGTTCAGATATATTTTACGCGGGCTGGTATTCCCCATGAGATTGTTGGAGGAATGAGATTTAACGATAGAAAAGAAGTTAAAGATATTCATTCTTACATGTCGATTGTTGCAAATTCGCATGATAATGTACGGTTGCGCCGCATCATCAACGAGCCTGCCCGCAAGATCGGCAACACCACGGTGGAGGTCATTGCAGACCTTGCCGCCCAGCAGGGGGTGAGCATGCTGGAGATCATCGGCCACGCCGACCAGTACGCCAAGCTCAGCCGGGCTGTGATGCCCTTGCTGAAATTCTGGCGGATCTACCAGAGCCTGCAGGATTCGTTGGAGACCAAGACGCTGGACGCCTTTGCTGTAGACGTCATCGAGCTGACCGGCTACAAGGCCATGCTGGAAGCCGACGCCGCCAAGGGCCACGAGGACGCCGCCGACCGCCTGCAGAACCTGGGTCAGCTGGTGAACAACGTCAAGAACTACTGCGACCAGCACGGCGAGGAAGCTACGCTGGAGGGTTATCTGGAAGATATCGCATTAATGAGCGATGTTGATAGTTACAATGAAAGTGATGACCACGTTGTTCTGATGACGGTTCACTCAGCAAAGGGGCTGGAATTTCCCTATGTGTTTTTGATTGGAATGGAGGAAAGTGTATTTCCTTATTTCTTCATGGGAAGAGAAAACGAGACTAATCTAGAAGAAGAGCGCCGCCTTGCTTATGTCGCAATCACAAGAGCAAAAAAGAAACTGTATATTTCTCGTACTGCAACAAGGCAACTCTGGGGCCGCACCCAGCGCAACGAGCCCAGCCGCTTTTTGCGCGAGATCGAGCCGGAGTACATCGAAGAGACCCGCAGCCCGGTGCTGGAACAGCGTTCCCGTCTGGGCGGCTGGGGCAGCAGCTACAGCGACACCGTGCCCGGCGGCGCGTCCGGGTACTCCGGGCCTTCCGGCTGGGGCCGCAGCGCCGGGGGCTACGGTTCCGGCGGCTATGGTTCCCGCTCCGGCGGCGGTTACCTGAACCGCGAGTACAACGCCGGGGAGCGCAGCGGGTTCGGCTCCGGTTATGCCGGGCGGGGCACTTCCTCTTCCGGCTACGGTGCCGCCTACGGCAACAGCTCCACCCAGCCCAAGGTGCGTTCGGGCGGGTTCGGTGCCGGGTATTCCGGCACGGGCGCAAAGACCCCGGCCGCAAAGATCAGCTTTACCGGTGCACCGGCTGCCAAGGCCGCGTCTGCCGGGCCGAAGCATTACGAGCCGGGCGACATCGTGGAGCACAAGGTCTTTGGCCGGGGCACCGTGCTCAAGGTCAAGCCTGCGGCCGGAGACCAGATCGTGGAGATCAACTTTGAAAAGGTCGGCATCAAAAAGACCATGGCCAATTTTGCGCCGCTGACCAAAATCACAACGGAGGAATGACACAAAATGATGACAGTTCGTTTGATCGCCCATACCCCGGAGCCGGAAAAGGTGGTGGCGGCTGCCGCCAAGCTGTGCTACTCCGACGCCCACATCACCGACCTGCTGGACGGCCTGACCGAGGAAAAGACGGCAAAGTTCCTGACCATGCTCAGCGACCTGGGCCACGCCAGCCCCATCGAGCACGCCAGCTTCACCTTTGGCATCGAGGGGGTCAGCCGTACCTTGCTGGCCCAGATCACCCGCCACCGCATCGCATCCTTCAGCGTGCAGAGCCAGCGCTATGTGCGCCTGGACGATTTCCGCTATGTGGTGCCGCCGGAGATCGAAGCCATCCCGGAGGCAAAGGCGGCTTTCCTTGAGAGCATGAACGAGGACGCCAAACGCTACCTTGACCTTGCCCACAAGCTGGAAGAGGGCCACACCGCCCGCCTGATGGCCGAGGGCATGCCGGAAAAGGCAGCCCGCGCCAAGGCCAGCAAGCAGGCCAATGAGGACGCCCGCTTTGTGCTGCCCAACGCCTGCGAGACCAAGATGGTGGTCACCATGAACGCCCGCAGCCTGCAGAACTTCTTCCACCTGCGCTGCTGCAGCCGCGCCCAGTGGGAGATCCGCCAGCTTGCCGAAGAGATGTTCAAACTGGTGTACCCGGTGGCACCCCACATCTTTGCAAAGTCCGGCCCGGCCTGCGTGAGCGGCCCCTGCCCGGAGGGCAAGATGTGCTGCGGCAAAACCGCCGAGGTGCGTGCAAAATATGCCGCCATCAAGGAAGGTGCCGCCGTATGAGCAAGGGCAAGCTGATCGTCATCGAGGGGCTGGACGGCAGCGGCAAGGCCACCCAGGCAAAGCTGCTGGCAAAGCACCTGGCCGGACAGGGCCTGCCGGTGCGGGAGGTCACCTTCCCGGATTACGCCAGCGATTCCAGCGCCCTGATCAAAATGTATCTGGCCGGGCAGTTCGGCTCAAAACCGGACGATGTGAACGCCTATGCGGCCTCCAGCTTTTTTGCGGTGGACCGCTATGCCAGCTACAAGACCGACTGGGGCCGCTTTTACGAGGAGGGCGGCGTGGTCATTGCCGACCGCTACACCACCTCCAACGCGGTGCACCAGTGCTCCAAGCTCCCGCCGGAGCAGTGGGAGGAGTTTTTGCACTGGCTGTTCGATTACGAGTTCCATCTGCTGGGCCTGCCCGCACCGGACAGCGTCATCTACCTGCAGGTGGACCCGGCGGTCAGCCAGCGGCTGATGACCGCCCGCTACCACGGTGACGAGAGCAAAAAGGACGTGCACGAGAAAGATACCGAGTATCTGGCCCGCAGCCGCCGCGCCGCCGAGTATTGCGCGGAGCATCTGGGCTGGACCACGGTGCACTGCACCCACAGCGACGCCATGCGCAGCATCGAGGACATCCAGGCCGAGGTGCAGGGCATCGTGCTGGGCCAGCTGAAATGATAAAATGAAGGCAGGTTGGCACGTCGGTAGCTTTCTCTTCGGACACGAATCGGGCCATTCCATCGCCCGCCCTATTGCCCTACGGGCAACAGGGTCCCACCCCAGCGGACGGTCCTCAGAGAAACTCCCGACGCACCTGTCGGATATACACATAAAATACGATAAGAGGGGGCATCCTGACAGATGTATCGTTTGATGCAGCCATCCGACAAGGCGGCTGTGCTGGCGCTGTGGCAGCGCGAGCGCGGCGAGTCGGAAGAATTTGCGGCCAACGCCGTGGAGCGTTTTGCAGGGCAGCAGAATGTCTATGTGGCCGAGGAAAATGACGCCATTGCCGCTGTGGCACTGGCGGTACCAGTCACGCTGCAGGGGCGGCAGGGCAGTTACCTCTACGGCCTGTGCGGACAGGGCAGTTTGATCCTGGCCGGCCTGCTGGACTACCTGTGCGCGCAGCAGAAGCTGCGGGGCGCAGGCTTTACCGTGGCCGTGCCCGCCACCCCGGAGCAGGCCGCTCTGCTGCAGGACAAGGGCTTTGCGCGGGCGTTTGCCCTGCGCTGCCTGCCGCGGGAGGTGGCCCGCAACCTGTGGAGCCAGGCCGAGTTTGACAGCGTTACCGCCAAGAAGCTGTGCGAGCTGCGGGAGAAGTTCTGGCCCGATACGGTGCAGTTCACCCCGGAGCGCATGGCCGTGGTGCTGGGGGACCTGTATTCCCGCGGGGCCACCATCGTGGCCAACGAGCGGGGCTACGGCGTGTACTTCCGCAAGGAGGACACCCTGTATTTCGTGGAGCTCATGGCCGAGGACGACCGCGCCGCCGAGGTGCTCATGGAAGCCGCCCGCGAGAAGGAAGTCATCGTGGAAAAGGCCGTGATCACGGTGGGTGCTGCCCAGACGCTGTTCCTGGGGGAGGGCACCCGGCAGGAGTACGGTATGATCCGTTTTGACGGGGAGCCCTTTGACGTATCGGAAAGCTATATGCGCCTGATGCTGGAAGGCTGAGACGCAGAAAAACAACAAAGGAAGGTGCGTATGGCACACAAGGAGAGACACACCGCCTCGAAGAAAAAAGGCGGTGCCGTGAAGATTTTGCTGGCAGTGGTACTGCTGCTGGTGCTGGCCGCCGGGGCAGCAGGGGTGTTTGCCTACAACGAGATCCACGGCAACGGAAAGCCCGGCACCGAGGTGACGGTGAGCATCCGGCAGGGCAGCGGCGTTGCCGCCATCGCGCAGGAGCTCAAGGACGCGGGCGTCATCCGCTCGGCCTACCTGTTCCGCTGGTATGTGGGGCACAAGGGGGCCGCGGCAAAGCTGCAGTACGGTGATTTTACCCTGCAGACCGGGGCCAACGCCTACGATGCTATCATCGCCGTTCTCTCCCAGTACGCCAAGGCAGATACCGTGCGGATCACCATCCCGGAGGGCACCACGGCGATTGCCATTGCCCAGAAGATGGAGGATGCCGGTCTGTGCAGCGCCGAGGACTTTCTGAAGGAAGCCAACGAGGGCGATTTCAGCGCGTACACCTTCTGGCAGTATGTGCCGGAGGACAAGGACGCCCCGGACCGCTTCATGAAGTGCGAGGGCTATCTCTTCCCGGAGACCTACGAGTTTCTGAAGGGCGACACCGTGCACAACTATGTGGCAACGTTCTACGCGCAGTTCGACGCGCAGATCACCGATGCGATGTATGCGAAGCTCAAGGAGCAGGGCATGACCCTGAACGAGCTGGTCACGCTGGCCTCCTTTGTGCAGGAGGAAGCGGGCAACAGCCAGGACTCCAACGTGGCGCAGGTGTTCCGCAACCGTCTGGCCGAGGGCTCGCCCTATCCGCGCCTGCAGAGCAACACGTCCAGCCACATCCAGAGCGACGCCGACAACAACTACCTCTGGAACTGGGTGGCCCCCTACTACGGCGGGTGGGACAATATCCCGGAAAACATCGTCTCTGCGTATGATACCTACCATACGGCGGGCCTGACCCCCGGCCCCATCTCCAACCCCGGCATCGCTGCCATCCGGGCGGCGCTGAGCCCGGAGCCGGACGAGGAAGCAAAGGACGCCTATTTCTTCGTCACCGACCTCAAGGGCAACTACTACTATGCCCGCACCCTCAGCGAACACAACGCCAACTGCCAGACCGCAGCGGACGTGAACAAAACGGTGGGGTGAGGGAACTCTACCGTCATTTTCTGAAAAAAGAGAGGAATATCAACTATGCTGCAAATCCCGGAACTGCTCGCCCCGGCGGGCGATCTGGAGCGCCTGCGCTATGCCATCAACTACGGTGCCGATGCCGTTTACTGCAGCCTGCCGGAGTTCGGCATGCGGTCTGCACCGGCCAACTTTACGCCGGAGCAGCTCACCGAGGGCGTCATCTATGCCCATGCCCGGGGCCGCAAGGTCTACCTGACCATGAACACCCTGCCCACCAATGAGGAAGCCGACCGCCTGCCGGACGCCATCAAGGAGGCCGCCAAGGCCGGTGTGGATGCCTTCATCGTGGCCGACCTGGGCGTGCTGGATGCCTGCAAGACCGTTGCCCCGGACATCGACGTGCACATGTCCACCCAGACCGGCATCACCAACTGGGCCGCCGCCCGCGCCGCCTATCACCTGGGTGCCAAGCGCGTGGTGCTGGCCCGCGAGATGTCCCTGCAGGACATCGCCATCCTGCGCGACAAGACCCCGCCGGAACTGGAGATCGAGGCCTTTGTGCACGGTGCCATGTGCATGAGCGTGTCCGGCCGGTGCCTGCTGTCCAATTACATGGCAGGCCGCGACGCCAACCGGGGCCAGTGCGCCCAGCCCTGCCGCTGGAAGTACTACCTGAGCGAGGAGACCCGCCCCGGCCAGCTGTACGAGATCGGCGAGAACGAGAACGGCAGCTACATCCTCAACGCCAACGACCTGTGCACCGCGCCCTTCATCGACCTGATCTGCAAGGCCGGTGTGGACAGCCTGAAGATCGAGGGCCGCGCCAAGACCTTCTATTATGTGGCCAGCGTGACCGCCGCTTACCGCAAGGCGCTGGATGCCTATCTGGCAGACCCCGCCAACGACAACTTTGAGCTGCCGGCTGAGGTCTACGAGGAGCTCACCCGCACCAGCCACCGCCACTACTCGCCGGGCTTCTACTTTGGCCGCGAGCAGGCCAAGCAGGCCACCGACAGCGCCACCTATATCCGCGAATGGGAGTTCGTGGGCACGGTGGACCGCTGGGAGAACGGCGTGGCCCACTGCCAGCAGCGCGGCAAGTGGAGCCTGGGCGATACGCTGGAAGCCCTCTGCCCGGACGGCCGCAGCATCCCGCTGACGCCGGAGTGGATCGAGAACGAGGCCGGGGAACGGGTGGACAGCACCCCTCACGCCATGGAAAAATACACCATGCCCACCCCGGAGCTGCCGTCCATGAGCCTGCTGCGCCGCAAAACGGCAGAATAAGCAGCCGCACCCCGCAAACCATGCCAACCGGCACCGCCTGCAAAGGCTTTGCCGGCTGGCTTTTTTTGCATCCCTTGCAAAACCGCACAAACCGCGCTATACTGACGTATATTATAATGCAGAGCGAAAGGAGGGAGCCTGATGTTCCGGCTGCCGATCGTAAAATTTTTCAGCCGCATCCTCAATCGGATCACCATCACGGTGGTGCTGGTGGCCCTGCAGGTGGCGTGGCTGCTGTGGGCGTTTTTCTCCCTCACCACCGGCCGCGTGTGGGTCAACGCCGGCTTGCAGCTGCTCAGTCTGCTTATGATGCTGTACCTCGTGCGCAAGGACGAGAACAGCGCTTACAAGATCGGCTGGATCGCGCTCATGGGGGTGCTGCCGCTGCTGGGCGGGGCACTGTACCTCTCCTTTGGCAACAAGCGCCCGGCCAAGCGCCTGCGCAGCAAGCTGCAGGCGGTGGATGACGCCCACAAGGCTGATCTTGCCCAGCAGCCGGGCCAGACCGACGGGCTGGATGCTTCCGGCCTCGGCATGAGCCGCTATCTGGCGCGGTACGGCCGCTACCCGGCCTGGAAGAACACCGCCGCGCAGTATTTTGCCTGCGGCGAAGCCATGTACCCCCAGCTGCTGCAGGACCTGGAGCGGGCCGAGCACACGATCTTTGTGGAATATTTCATCGTGCACACCGGCAAAATGTGGGACGGCGTGGAAGCCATCCTCCGGCGCAAGGCCGCGCAGGGGGTGGACGTGCGCCTGATCTACGACGACTTTGGCAGCCTGCTGGGCCTGCCCACCGACTTTGTGGTGCGCATGGAGCGGGCGCACATCCGGTGCATCCCCTTCAACCCGGTGGTGCCGGTGCTCTCGCTGGTGATGAACCACCGCGACCACCGCAAGATCGTGGTCATCGACGGGCGCATCGCCTACACCGGCGGCGTGAACCTGGCCGACGAGTATATCAACGCGGAGCAGCGCTTCGGCTACTGGAAGGACGCCGCCCTGCGCATCGAGGGCGATGCTGCGTGGAATTTCACCGTGATGTTCCTCAACTTCTGGAACGCTTTCCGCCCCAGTGAGACGGACTACAGCGCCTTCCGCCCCCAGCACAGTGCACACCCGGTGCAGGACGGCATCGTGCAGCCTTACGCCGACAGCCCGCTGGACGAAGAGCCGGTGGCGGAGACGGTGTACCTGAACCTGCTGGCCCGGGCCGAGCAGTATGTGTATATCTACACGCCCTATCTGGCTGTGGGCGAAGAGATGCTGGATGCGCTGAAAAACGCCGCCAAGCGCGGGGTGGATGTGCGGCTGGTGCTGCCGGGCATCCCGGACAAGAAGCTGGTGTTCCGCCTGAGCCGCTCCTACTACCTGCCGCTTTTGCAGGCAGGGGTGCGCATCTACGAGTACACCCCGGGCTTCCTGCACGCCAAGTGCTGGGTGAGCGATGACCGGGCAGCCGTGGTGGGCAGCATCAACATGGATTACCGCAGCCTGTTTTTGCACTTTGAGTGCGGCGTGCTGCTGCAGTACAACAGTCAGGTGGCTGCCCTGCGGGACGATGTGCGGGCCACCCTGCCGCAGTGCCGCGAGATCCATATTTCGGACTGCCGCACCAGCATCCCCGGCACCCTGCTGGACAGCGTGCTGCGCCTGCTCAGCCCGTTGATGTAAGGGCGCGCTCATAATTGCCCCGGCAGGGGGCACACTAGCTCCAAAGCCCGTGCGGCTGCGCGGGAGCAAAAGGAGCAAGTGTACCATGAAGCAGGTTTTTCGGGTGTTTTGGGGCTGTACGCTGGCCGCTGCGCTGGCGCTGACCGGCTGCGGCCGGGGCGGCGCTCCGGGCAGCAGCGGAGCCGGGTCCATGAGCGGCAGTGGGTCCGGTGCCATGAGCGGCGGCACAGCCGGGCAGGAGCAGGCCTGGCACACCGGTCTTGGCGTTGTGACCGAGGCCGCAGGCAGCGACCGGGCCGGCAAGATCACCACTGCCGCTGCGGTTGTGGTGCTGGACGCCGACGGCAAACTGGCCGACGTGATGCTGGACGAGCTGGAACTTTCGGTCTCCGGCGGGAGCACCGGCAGCGTGACCATTCCGGAGGATGTGCGGTCCAAGCGCACAAAAGGGGAGGACTACCCGCTGGCGGCGGCGTCCTCCCTCGGCAAAGGGTGGGCCGAGCAGGCCGACTGGTTTGCCGACTATCTGACCGGCAGGACCCCGGACGAGGTAAAGAAGCTGAAAACGGATGAAAACGGCAAGCCGCAGGACGCCGACCTTGTGTCCGGCTGCACCATTGCGGTGGACCGCTACCGGGACGCCGTGGTGCGCGCCTGCGAACAGGCCAAAGCACTGGGAGCCGCCCAGGGCGACCGGGTGACCCTGAACCTGATCGCGGCAGACCTGCCCCAGGACCTTGCCGCCACGGATGACCAGGACGCCCACGTCCGGGCAGACATCACGCTGGCGGCCCTGACCGTGGACGGCGAGGGCCGGGTGACCAGCGCCATCGGGGACATGACCCAGCCGCAGCTGACCGTCAGCGCGGACGGTACGGTCTCCGGGCCGGAAGAGCCGGTGTACACCAAGAACGAGCAGGGCGACAAGTACGGCATGCGGGAGGCCAGTGCCCTGCACAAGGAGTGGTACGAGCACGCCGAGGGCTATTGCAGCACCCTGAAGGGCAAGACCATGGCGGAGATCGCCGCCCAGCCCACCGACGGCTCCGACGCCGACCTGAAAGCCCTGTGCACCATCTCGGTCACCGACCTGCAGAAAGCGGTGCTGGCCGCGCTGGCAGAAACCTGAACAGAACAAAACGAGGGAAAGCCCGCGGGCCTTCCCTCGTTTTTGTGGATGGAATTATTTGCCGAACGCGCTGTCGGTCAGGCCGTCCATGTTCAGCATGCCTTCCAGCGCGGCGATGTCGGTGGTCACGTCCAGCGCATCGGACTGGAACAGCTTGTCCAGCTGGTTTTCAAAGGCGGTCACCAGCAGGTCCATGCTGCGCTCGATGCTGTGCTTGGCTTCGGTAATGTTCGTGCCCTCCACCGCCTGCCGGGAAAGGCTGGCGTAGGTGTTCAGCAGCTTGAGGGCAGTGGGCAGATAGTAGTTCATAAACTTTTGCAGCTGCGCCTTTTTGTCCGGATCCTTCTGCGCCAGCGCAAAGATACGCTCGCTGACCTCCTCCAGCCGGGAGATCTTCTGGCTCATCACCGGGTCAGGAATGGCATCGTTCACTTCCCGCAGCTGGCGCAGCAGTGCAGCGTACTCGTCCTCTGCGGCGGGCTGGGGCTTGGGTGCCGGAGCGGGTGCGGGCTTTTTCGGCTGCGGTGCTGCGCCCCGCACCACCAGCGTGTCGGTGCGGTTGTCAATGTAGGCGTCTGCGCCGAAGTATCCGTGCTCGATGGCGCTTTTCACGGCAGGACGTCCCCGGGCGGCATTCACCCCGGCGGCAGCAAACAGTTCCGGCAGAGGAATGTTATCCCGCTCGCCCACCACTTTATCCAGCAGCCGCTCCAGCTTGCGGGTGCTGTTCATCCGCAGGCCGGTCAGCAGCGCACCGCCGCCGCCAATGGCCATGACGATATCGGAAAACAGCTCCCCGGGGTCGGGCATCCGCGGCCACGCGCCAATGAGATCCACCACATCCATCACCCCGGAAAACAGAAAGACAGCGCCCAGGATGGTGCAGAGGGTGGCAATGTTCTTGTGCCATTGCTTGGCGCTTTTCTGCTCCTGGGTGGGCATATCCGGACCGTGGACTGGCTCCTCCTTCCGGGTGGAGGCAGGCTCTGGTGGGGTATAAGCATTCCCCGGGCAGGCTTCCTGCTCCTCCTTCATCACCTTCTGGTCAATGCCCTTCAGGATGAACAGCAGCACTCCCAACGGCCCGGACATCGCCATCACGATAAAGATGGCGATGGTGGGGATCTTTGCAAAATAATGTTTTCTCGGCTCCATGAAACAGAATTCCTTTCACAGATAGATAAAAATAAACGACCGTGTTCCACTCTATTATAGCGGAACGCGGTCGTTTTGTTAAGGGGTAATCCATGCGGGCGGCAGGGGAGTAAGTCTGCCCCCGCGGGGAGGGATCACTTCATCAGGCTGCACACGGCCTCAGCGTAAGCGGTGGGGTCGTCCACGGGCAGGCCCTCGATGAGCTGGGCCTGTGCGTACAGCAGGGCGCTGTACTTGTTGATCTTGTCGGTGTCACCGGCCTCCTGTGCGGCCTTGAGCACGGCGAACACGGGGTGGTTGGCGTTCAGCTCCAGCACCTTGTCGCTCTTCACGCCCTCGCTGCCGGGCTGCTTGGACAGCACCTTTTCCATCTCGATGGACAGCGGGCCGTCGGCGCTCAGGCACACCGGGTGATCCTTCAGGCGGGTGGAGACCTTGACTTCCTTCACCTTGCCGTCCAGAGCAGTCTTCATGGCGTCGAACAGGTCCTTGTTCTCGGCGGTGGCATCCTCGGCGGCCTTCTTCTCTTCCTCGGTCTCAAGGCCCAGGTCACCGCTGTTGACGTTCTTGAACTCCACGGTGCCGTCCTTGCCCTCGGCATCCTTGCGGGGATAGGTACGCAGGATCTGCAGGCAGAACTCGTCCACGTCCTCGGTCAGCAGCAGCACGTCGTAGCCCTTGCCCAGCACCAGCTCGGTGGAGGGCAGCTTGGCCAGACGGTCGGAGGAGTCACCGGCGGCGAAGTAGATGTACTTCTGCTCGGCGGGCATCTTGTCCACATACTCCTGCAGGGTGACCATCTTCTGCTCCTTGGCGGACCAGAACAGCAGCAGGTCACGCAGCAGCTCGGCGTGCATGCCGTAGTCGGAGTAGGCACCGAACTTGATCTGACGGCCGAACTCCTTCCAGAACTCCTCGTACTTTGTGCGGTCGTTGGCCAGCATGGCGTGCAGCTCGTTCTTGATCTTCTTTTCCAGAGCGTTGTGGATCAGCTTGAGCTGGTTGTCCTTCTGCAGCATCTCACGGCTGATGTTCAGGCTCAGGTCCTGACTGTCCACGATGCCCTTGACGAAGCTGAAGTAGTCGGGCAGCAGGTCGGCGCACTTTTCCATGATCAGCACGCCGGAAGCGTACAGGGCCAGACCCTTCTCGTACTCCTTGGTGTAGAAGTCGTAGGGGCGGTGGCTGGGCACAAACAGCAGGGCGTTGTAGTTGGCAGTGCCCTCGGTGCGGCTCACGATGACCCGGGCGGGGTCGGCATAGTCGCCGAACTTGTCCTTATAGAAGGCGTTGTATTCCTCATCGGTCACTTCGCTCTTCTGCTTCTTCCAGATGGGGATCATGCTGTTCAGGGTCTCCAGCTCGGTGTAGGTCTCCCACTCGGGCTTGTAGTCCTCGGGCTTGGGGTCCGGTTCCGGCTTCTGGCGGCTCTTTTCGCGCTCCATCTGGATGGGATAGCGCACATAGTCGCTGTATTTCTTTACGATGGCCACGATGCCGTACTCATCCAGGAAGTTGTCGTAGTGGTCGGTCTCGGTGTCGGGCTTGATGTGCAGGATGATCTGGGTACCAGCAGTGTCCTTCTCAGCCGGGGTCATCTCGTAGCCGTCCACACCGGAGGACTCCCACTGCCAGGCCTCGTCCGAGCCGTAGGCCTTGGAGATGACGGTGACCTTGTCGGCCACCATGAAGGAGGAGTAGAAGCCGACGCCGAACTGGCCGATGATGTCGATGTTCTCGTCCTTGTTGTCCTGCTTGAAGTCCAGGGAGCCGGAGTGGGCGATGGTGCCCAGGTTCTCCTCCAGCTCCGCTTTGGTCATGCCGATGCCGTTGTCCTCCACGGTGAGGATGCGGTTTTCCTTGTCGCGGGTGATCAGGATGCGGAAATCGCTCTTGTTCATGCCCACGGAGGTGTCGGTCAGGCTCTTATAATACAGCTTGTCGATGGCGTCCGAGGCGTTGGAGATCAGCTCCCGCAGGAAAATTTCCTTGTTGGTGTAGATGGAGTTGATCATCATATCCATCAGCTTTTTGCTCTCTGCCTGAAATTCTTTCTTGGCCATAGTACAAAACCTCTTTTTTTATCTGGATTCAGTGCAAGCACTCGACGCAAGAAACTGCCGTCAAACACTTAGCACTCATAACTTTCGAGTGCTAATATACACCGCTTTGCCGCAAAAATCAAGGGCTTTCATAAAAAGTTTAAAAATGCCCCGGTTTGTGCTATAATAAACCGCAAAGGATGTGAAATCATGGCAAAACAGGGCGAGGCAGCCTACGCCTATTTTTTAAAAGGATATAACTGCAGCCAGAGCGTGGTGGCGGCATTTGCGCCGCAGCTGGGGCTTTCCGAGAAGATGGCCCTGCGCATGAGCGCCGGGTTCGGGGCAGGCATTGGCCGGATGCGGGAAGTGTGCGGCGCGTTCTGCGGGGTGGTCACGGTGCTGAGCCTGGTCTACGCCGACCCGGCGGACCCCCAGGACAAATCCCGGATGTATGCCCTCGTGCAGGAGGCAGCCCGGCTGTACCGTGCCCGCAACGGCGGGGACAGTATTATCTGCCGGGAACTGCTGGCAAAGGCCGGGGCGGCCCCTTCCGGCGGCACGAAGGCCGAGGCCCGCACGGCGGAGTATTACCGCAAGCGGCCCTGCCCGGAGCTGTGCCGGATGTGCGCAGACCTGTGTGCGGAATTCATCGCGGCTCACCCGGAGGGCCGCTGCGGCGTGTATAAGGAGAATGTGTGATGCAGCTGAAACAGCTGGACCTGCCCGGCGGCGGGCTTCTGACGGTCTATCTGCGCGACTGCGTGGAGACGATGCCGCTGGCCATGGAGCGGCCGCTGGTGCTGGTGGTGCCGGGCGGCGGCTACAGCCATGTGAGCGCCCGCGAGGGCGACCCCGTGGCCCTGCAGTTTGCGGCGGCGGGCTACCACACCGCAGTGCTGCGCTACGCCGTGGGGGACGATGCAGCGCACGGCCTGCCCCTGCGGCAGCTGGCGGCGGCC
>ENA-ORUG01002326-ORUG01002326.1-human-gut-metagenome-genome-assembly--contig:-NODE-2326-length-13685-cov-5.970946_pt1 | contig 13685 bp, 7 predicted proteins | sample MGYA00242079_ERZ509207 | MGnify/ENA primary metagenome ERZ509207 (study PRJEB26280, sample SAMEA2338780) | human gut metagenome | biome: human gut; feature: human-associated habitat; material: faeces...
TATACAAGAAATATCTTGAACTGGCAAAACTTGCTGAAACCATTAACTAAGTATACAAACCATTAATCTATTTAAAACATGAGAATCAAATCATTAATTTTGGCGGCCTTATGCATGGTCACCGTGGGTGCTTACGCCCAAAGCAACTACCCGTTCAACGGTCTGGACATGAACATGGGCAACCTGTCAAGACTGTCCGATGCGAAGACACGTTCCATCAGTCCCGAGAACTTCACGGGTGAGAAGGGCAAGGGCGGCATGGCCGACCCGGTCAGGGACAAGGACCAGCGGAATGTGGCCAACGCCCACCATGCGGCCAAAGACCTAGGCAAGGGTTGGAAGGTAAACCCCTTCATCATCGTGAAACCGGGAGAGACAATCACGATTGCGGAGATCGAGGGTCCGGGAGCCATCCAGCAGATCTGGATGACACCGACCGGGAACTGGCGCTTCTCCATCCTGAGAATGTACTGGGACGACGAGAAGGAGCCTTCCGTCGAATGTCCGGTGGGTGACTTCTTCTGCAGCGCATACAATGAATATGCACAGCTCTCCTCACTGGCCGTCTGCGTGAATCCGGGCAGCGCCTTCAACTGCTACTGGAAGATGCCTTTCCGCAAGAAAGCCCGTATCACGCTGGAAAACATCAACACCGCCGAGGAGATGCGCCTGTACTACCAGGTCAACTACACCCTGACGGAAGTTCCCGAGGACGAGGCCTACTTCCACGCGCAGTTCCGCCGCTCCAACCCGACCCAAGGGTCGCTGCACACATTAATCGACGGAGTGAAGGGCAAGGGACAGTACGTGGGCACATACATGGCATGGCGCGTGAACGACAACTGCTGGTGGGGGGAAGGCGAGATCAAGTTCTACATGGACGGCGACAAGGAATACCCGACCATCTGCGGGACAGGGGCCGAGGACTACTTCTGCGGCTCGTACAATTTCGAGAACCAGAAGACGCGCCGGTACCAGGAGTTCACCACCCCTTACGCCGGCATGCACCAGGTGATCCGTCCCGACGGGCTGTACCGTGCGGTGACAGCTTTCGGGCTATACCGCTGGCACATACTAGACCCGGTGCGATTCGACAAGGACCTGAAGGTAACCATACAGGACCTGGGATGGCGCCACGACGGACGCTACAACAACCAGAAGTCGGACATCTCCTCGACCACCTTCTGGTACCAGACCGAGCCGCATGCAAGATTCCCAAGTCTTCCGAACAAGGACGAACTCGAAATACCAAGATGGTAAGAATGAGAGTTTAAGATATAGAAGCTGTGCAGTACAATTTCTGGTAAGATGAATTGTACTGCACGGTAGATGAATAGTTATTAACCTTTTTATTTATATTATGAAATATTTCAAAAGAAATGGTTTCGTAGCATTGGTATCAATGCTATCATTGGCAGCTTATGCAGAAGATATTCTACCTCTTTCTGTGGCCGGATCGGAGACAAAAGAATTTATTCAAGCATCTGGATATGGCATAGATACTTCTAACATGATTCAACAAGAGAGGATAATACAAGGAACGGTTTTGGAAGAAGGAACCAATGAACCTCTTATTGGAGTGAATGTCGTTGTTAAAGGAACTACTATCGGTACCACGACTGATATTGATGGAAAATACTCTATAAAAATACCTTCTGATAAAGCGGTATTGGTTTTTTCATATATTGGTCAAAAAACAGAAGAATATTCGGTTAAAGGCTTGAGTCTTTTGAATGTTGTCATGAAGAGTGATGCTACAATGTTGTCAGAAGTTGTGGTATACACCGGTTATATGACACAGAAGAAAGCTGATTTGACAGGTTCCGTTGCAATGGCAAGTGCGAGTGATTTAAAGAAGAATGCTTCTGCCAATGCCATGAAGTCATTGCAAGGAAAGATGGCCGGTGTGCATATTACTACAAACGGTGGTAATCCTGCTGAAGGAGCTACGGTGCAGATTCGTGGATTGTCTTCTCTTTCGGGAGGAGTTAAGCCTTTAATAGTTTTGGACGGTATGCCTACTGAGAATTTGAATCTTCGTGATATAAATGCTGGTGATATTGAATCTATTCAAGTGTTGAAAGATGCTGCGTCTGCCTCTATTTATGGTGCAAGGGCTTCCGGTGGTGTTATTTTGATCCAGACGAAAAAAGGTCAGGCAGGTAAGACAAGCATTGAGTATAACGGTAGTGTTTCCATAAATACAGTATTGAACAAACCTGCTTTAATGAATGCCGAGCAATATGGTAGAGCGGCATTCCAAGCTCAAGCTTATGATGAAAGAGTATATGGTACTTCTATTTCCTTGCCTTCGGCTTATGATTATACATGGCATCGAGGTGATAATGGAATGGCCGTGCTGGACGGGGTTAAAGTAGCGGAATTCCTTAATGCAGACCAAACTGTAAGAGGGAGTGATACAGATTGGATGGGAGAAGTTTTTCAGACCGCTGTTTCCCATAATCATCAGTTGACTATTTCCAATGGTTCTGAGAAATCCAAAAGTTTGTTTTCATTGGGTTATTTCAACAATGAAGGTACACAGATACATACATTCTTCAGACAATATTCGGTACGTGCCAATACAGAATATAGTTTGATAAAAAATCGTTTGAAAGTTGGCGAAAATCTAGCTGTGTCTTATTTGCAGTATAGAGACCAAAGTGAAACATGGTGGGCAATGATTAATCCTCCCGCTTCTCCTGTATATGATGAAAATGGAGGATGGGCTGGTGCTCCGGGTTTTGATGATTTTACCAATCCCGTTCGATTATTGAAAATGAATAAGGATAACATCAATAATTATGTGAAGATTATCGGCAATATTTTCCTTGATTTGAATATTTGGAAAGGTATTTCGGCAAGAACCCAGTTTGGCCTTGATTATGGCAATGCTTATAATCGTGCTGTTGATGGCGTTTGGTCGGAAACAGGAGGAAGAAACAGTGATGGAGAAAATTATGTGGGCAGTTATCAATCACATCCGTTGAGCTATGTATGTCCGCTACTGTTCGCCGTGACGGTTCTTCTTTATTCGGTGAAAATAACCGCTATGCTACTTTTCCCGCTTTCTCCGCCGGTTGGAGAATCAAGGATGAAGCTTTTATGGAAGATTTTGACTTCTTGTCCGACCTTAAGTTGCGTGCCAGCTGGGGAGCGAACGGAAGTGTGCAAGGCCTTCCGAGAGGGTATACTACCACTCCGTTTACGACAGATTATTTTGGAACATCTTATCCCATTCAGGGTAATGAGAGCGGTCCCTTGTATTCCGGTTATAGCAGGACCTGGCTTGGTAATCCTGACTTGAAGTGGGAAACTACTACGCAGACGGATTTGGCTGTTGACTTCGGATTTTTCGACCAACGTCTTACGGGCTCTTTAGGCTACTATTTCAAGAAAACAAAGGATGTTCTTGTGCAGACTCCTTATATCGCCGTAATGGGAGAGGGGGGAGAACCTTGGATCAATGGTGCAAGTATGAACAATCGAGGTCTTGAATTTGAAGTTAGCTTTAGAAGTGACCCAAGCGCCGAATTCCAATATACTATTTCTGCAAATGTAGGTACTTACAAGACAAAATTGACGGAACTTCCTGAAAACGTGATTAATAAATATCCGGGAGATGGCGTTCGTGATTTCGTGATCGGTAGGTCTCCCAATGTGTTTTATGGTCTTGTGGCTGATGGAATTTTCAAGACACAAGAAGAAGTGGATAACCATGCCGAACAACCCGGAAAAGCTGTTGGCCGAATTCGTTATAAGGATTTGGATGGTGATGGTCGCGTGGATGAATTGACCGACAGGACATATATCGGTACAGCCGATCCGGATTTCTTTGGAGGAATCACTTTCGATTTCAGGTATCGTAATTTTGATTTGAATATGTTCTTCCAAGGTGTATTCGGCAATCAGGTAAGTAATGATTGGAAACGTCAGAGTGATTTCTGGCATATATCAGGTTCCGTTCCTGTCGGAAAAAATCATCCGACCAGATTATTGGATGCCTGGTCGTTCGACAATCCAGATTCGGATATTCCGGCTATGACAAATGTGATGACCAATAATGAACAGAGAATGTCTACTTATTATATAGAAGACGGTTCTTACTTGAAGTTGAGAAATATAGAATTGGGTTATACTTTTCCTGCTAAAGTCACCAATAAGATGATGATGAAGAATCTGAGAGTATACGCTTCTGCAAGAAACGTCTTTACCTTGAAGAAATTCTGGGGAGGTGACCAATTTACAAGTTTTGATCCGGAAATGTCCGGCTATGGATATTTGACCCCGTTTACAATGACTTTCGGGCTTAATGTTACATTTTAATTAGAAAAACACAATGAAAAAGTTTATATCATCATTATTAATCTTAACCGCAGCATTCGGTATGACCGGATGTGAGGACTTCCTACAAGTAAATCCGAAGCAGGTTTTGGATGAGAACCTGCTTGTCAAGCCAAGTGATATGGAAGGTTTTGTAACAGCTGCTTATGCAAGAATGACAGATATTCCGTCTTGGGATTCACCATTCTCACCTTGGTGGTCGGGTTCTCTTCGTTCTGACGACTCTTATAAAGGCGGTGGCGGTGTCTGGGACGGCGGCGACGGATGGGGATATATGGAAACCTTTGTGAATTTGACTCCTAACGGCTGGCCTATTGATTTCCCTTGGTATGTTTCTTATCAGGTTATCCAGAGATGCAATACTGCAATCCAAAAAATGCAGCCCATTTCCGAAGACGATTTTCCAGTGAAGAATAGTCGAATGGGTGAAATGCTGTTTCTTCGCGGATTTACTCATTTCAGACTGAAGGAGTTTTTCAAATATATGCCTTACATGGATGAAACCATAACGGGTACTTCTGCCGATTTTGAAGCTGTACCGAATAGGGACAAGAACTATCCGAATGACCAGTATTTGTGGGAGAGAATCCTCAAGGATTTCAAGGATGCAGAGTCATACCTTCCGGAAGTACAGATAGATAAAGGAAGAATCACTAAGAATGCGGCAACGGCAATGGTTGCAAGGACATTGATGTTTATGGCTTATGAGCAAGATGAGAGACATCAGGTGATTAATGTAAACAAAGAACGGCTGAATGAAGCTTTGATTTATCTGAACAAGTTGACGGAACAAGAAGGTAAAGCTTTGGACTTATGTAGCAATTTTGGTGAGAATTTCATGATTGAGTCTGATAACAATACGAAAGAATCCATTTGGGAGATTCAGTATTCTATCAATGATAATAGTTCTACTGGGGGTAAAATCAATAGAAGTGAAGGACTGAATCATCCGTGGAATTGGGGAGGTTTTCAGTGTTGTGGTTTCCATCATGCAAGCTATACAATGGGTAATGCTTTCAAGACTGGTGAAAATGGATTACCGTTGTTTGATACCTATAATGATGATTGCTATGGTGATTACATAAAGAAAGCCGATGGTTCGGATGATATTACACTTGTAGATGCCGGTAATAAGGCTTTCTTCGACCGCTACACTTTCGACCCTCGTTTCAGTCATACGATATGTGCACCCGGACAGCCTTGGAAGTATGACCCTTATTTGATTTTTGAGGCTCGTGGTATTCGTAATGGTGTTGAGTATGGTTATTTGAAATCTGTGAAGGAATTACCGCATCCTAATTGTGACTGTTTGCTGTACGATGGTTGGCAGTTTAACTCTATGAACAAGAGATTAATCAGATATGATGAAGTGATACTATGGAAAGCAGAAGTCCTAATTCAATTGGACAGACAAGATGAAGCTTTGCCTTTGATTAATAAAATTCGTCAGCGTGCCGCCAATAGTCTTGAGAATCTGAAAACTGCGGATGGAAGCTATATTCTGAACTACAAATGTGAGTTGTATAAACCTGGTGTGAATTGTACATGGACCAAAGAATTTGCATGGAAGGCCATGGAATGGGAAAACCGTCTTGAACTAGCTTGTGAAGGACGCCGTTTCTTCGACTTGCAGCGTTGGGGAACTCTGGAGAAAACGATGAATGCTTATTTTGCAGTGGAAAGAAATAGATTTGACTGGATGAATATAGCACGCTTTACTGCTGGTAGAGATGAATTCTTCCCCATATCACAGGCTCAGATGAAGTGGGCAAAAGGTAATTATACACAAAATCCGGGATATTAATATTAAACTTTTAGAATTATGATTATGAAAAATATAGTAAGAATATGCATGGTAATATTTACTTGTTTATTGTTTACTGGTTGTTACGACAGAGATGTTGTAGGCAGTAAAGGAACACATTATATTTTGCCTAAAGTGGAAAACCTTGATTATTCAGTACAAGGGAATACAGTGAAGTTGACATGGCAAATTCCAGATAATATACCTGATGAGTTTTTGAGGCCTCTTGAAGTAAGTATTCAGAAAGTGGAGAATGACATCTATAGAGATGTGATAACCATTGGTAATGAAGGGACATTTGCCGAAGGCATTGCAATCGATGCGAATAAAAGGTACAGATTCGTTGTAAAATTGGTAGGAAACTTGACAGACGAAGTTGTAGAAACCGGAATATCCAGCAGAATATACTCCGAAGGTCAGGTAATTGACATTCAATAATTAAAGTTTGCTGTATCATAGATGCAGTCCGGTATTTCTATGCTTCCCGTGTACTGCATCTATAGATACAGTAAACTGACTTAAAACAGACGTTATGAAAAATATTCTATTTATGGTTCTTTCTTTCTCTATATTCTTGTTGTTTTCTTGTTCGGATAAAGAGGAAAATGAGCCTTTTATACCAGTTGATGAGATTATCTCTGCGAAAACTTTTCTGATTCCAAATAAAGACACGAAGGTTGTTTCAACGATTCTGAATTTTAAGAATATAGATGCCATAGATTATCTGATGGTTCGAAAAAGTGGAGGAAATAGTTATTCAGTCAAAATAGATAGAAATGAGTTAACTGCAGATTATGTATTTAATTATGTGGTTCAGAAGACGGATCCCCAGAATTTTAGATTGATATTGGTAGCAGTTTATAAAGATGGAAACAAATCGAATGACCTTTCTTTGAATGTGGATAACCGTTGGGGATTCTTTATCCGAAGCGTCAGTCGTACTGCTCGTGTAACTGGTAGTTCTATGGACGGAGAAAACTTCCCAAACCCTAATAATACTGCGACAAAATGGAATGTAGGAGGAACAGATCTTGGCATTATTTGGGAGATGCAGCCCGGAAAATATGGAATTTTCTTTGGTGATACTTTTGGGTATGACTTTAAGCCTAATCTGGCTAATCCTGGACCTAACGGAGGGAGTTGGCGTAGTAATGTGCTGGCTTTCTCGGAGGATAATGATTTAGAAGATGGATTGTCATTCAGCAATATGGCTACTGATGATAAAGGGTATGCCCGCGAGATAGTATATGGGGGAAAAGATTCGTCAGGTAATGGTGATTGGACTTCTATCCCAACAGCTGCTATTCGTGCTAATGGAATAGATTATGTGCATTATTTTAATATGAGAAATTGGACGGGATGGATTACAAATTATTCGGGAATATATAAGTCGGCTGATAATGGTTTGACATGGGCTAAATGTAAAGATATAACCTTCTCATCTTATAGTTTTTTTGGTCAGGTAGGGTACTTTAAGAAAGATGGATATGTTTATATGATAGGTACTCAAACGGGGAGGGATAGCAATGCTAAATTAGCACGATTTCATGAAACAGATATTGAGAATAAGACAGCTTATGAATATTGGAATGCTTCTACTAATCAATGGATAAAAGGCAATGAAAATGAGGCAACAGTATTAATAGAAGATAAGGTTGGTGAACTTTCTTTTATATATAACGAGACACATAAGAAATGGATAATTGCTTATTTCAATGCAGATAGATATAATATAACTATGCGTACGGCAGAAGACATAACTGGCCCATGGAGTGAACCCTATGAGCTTGCTAATGGTAGAGAGTATGCCCAATTGTATGGTTCTTACATTCATCCGTTGTCGGTAACTGGTGATAATTTATATTTTACGATGTCAATGTGGATGCCTTATAATGTTTTTTTAATGAAGGCTGAATTGGCTGATATGGGAGAGTTTTAATTATATTGATAAATATAATATCATGAACACACGCACATTAATTATAACTTTTGTTTGGATGATAATGTCCAACATAGGCATCTTTGCTCAAGAGCATTGGGATGCACAAGAGAGAATTGAGTTGAATAAGGGTGTTTTTCCGAAGAATTTTAGTAAAGCTATTGATATTATACAGTATGATTTATTAGGAATTGAGAGAGGAAAAAGCCATGTGAAAGTGATAGATAACAACACTTTGTACATAAACCTTTCTTTTTCGCTTAAAAACTCTGTTCAACAAGGTGATTGGCGTATAGCGGTAAAGCCGGATTTTTTACCTTCATTCCATTGGGCGCCACATCTTACTCCTACTGATAGAAATGTCATCGATCAACATGTATTCCGTTCTCCTGCCCTTATCGTAGCAGACGATCATCAAACTCTTATTCTTATCCCCGATTTGGATATTATGCAGAAGGGGACTCCTGTACGATGGTATATGGATATGGACGCATCCTCTAATACACTTATTCTCGGAATGTGTAATAACCATGTATCCGAACACGTTCTGTTTGAGCGTGATCAAGAAACTACTTACCCAAAAGGAGATATTGAAATAGGCTTTTATTTGATGTATTCTGATAGCAAGGAAGTATTGCGGAATCCTTTTAAGAAGCCGTTAGAATTTATGTGGAGTCGATGGGGGCATGCTGCATATGAGAAAGGTAATCCGGTGAAGGAAAACCTAGAAACGTATGTGAAACATACTTATAATTGGGCTTTTAATTCATGGTCAGAAAATGTGTGGCAGCAATTTGAGTTAGATGGGAAAAAAGTGGGTGCTCCCGTATTCATTGTGAATGTTACTCAAAGTCCTAATTATCCGGGAGAGATTAATGAACGTGAATTTCGTTCTATCTGGAATCAGGCATGGTTCAGTTCATTGCGTTCTGCAAGTGGATTATATCGATATGCAAGAAGAACCGGTAATAGGGAGCTTCTTGCAAAAGCAAATTTGACAAAAGAACTGGCTCTGTCATTTCCGCAGAGGAATGGTTTTTTCTATGGACTTATCGGTACGGAAATGCATGAAGTAGAGATTGATGGTAAAAAGTATAATCGGAGCAAGGGGTGGAATACCTATTATTGGGGAAATTCCAACAGAAATCCTTATACCTGGAATCCGAAAGAATCTCCGTATCATATTCTTGATATGAGTTGGACAGCATTGTTGATGCTTCGGTGGTATGATGAATTAGAAAAAGATGCCCGTCTTTTGGCTTATGCAGAAGATTATGCGATGGCTTTACTTGGAATACAGTATGAAAATGGTTTTTTCCCTGGCTGGCTTGACTTAAAGACAATGCAGCCGATGAACCATTTGAATGCTTCTCCTGAAACATCTTTATCAGTTACTTTTTTACTTAAACTGTATGAGCTTACACATAAGGAAGAGTATAAACGGACAGCATTTAGAGCTATGAATGCAGTTATCCATGAAATTATCCCGGTTGGGAAGTGGGAAGACTTTGAAACCTATTGGTCTTGTTCTCGTTACGGTTCGGATAACTTGGTAGGTAAAAAAGTTTTGCGGAACAATATGCATAAACAGAATAATTTTTCAATGTTCTGGACAGCTGAAGCCTTACTGGAGTGCTATCGTCTTACCTCAAATAAAGAATATCTTGATTATGGACAGCGTACACTTGATGAATTGCTGATGACCCAAGCATCGTGGCAGCCGCCATACATGTATGTAAATGTATTGGGTGGTTTTGGTGTGTTGAATGCCGATGGTGAATGGAATGATTCACGCGAAAGTCTTTTTTCCGAACTCATCATTCAATATGGAAAACTTCTTGATAAGCCAGAGTATATAGAACGGGGATATGCTGCACTTAAGGCATCTTTTGTAATGATGTATTGTACTGAAAATCCTCAAACCAAACAGCAATGGGAAAAAGTTCATCCGTTCTTTGCTTCAGAGGATTATGGATTCATGATGGAAAATTACGGGCATGGCGGCCGTACAAATCCGGCAGGTGAAGGTATGGGTGAGTTTACAATCTATGATTGGGGAAATGGAGCAGCGGCTGAAGCGTACAACCGCATCCTTGATAAATTTGGAAAAATAGAATAATGATTCGTTAACATTAATAATTCAACTATGGTAAGATCAACTTTAACCTTATTGGCCCTATTTAATGTGGCTATACTGTTTCCGGGTAAAGCAATGTCCCAGAACAGTGAAGGGCGGGAGTTTAACGGTAAGTATCAAAAGGAATATCTGGATAAGATTGCATTTCCTATAGGGGGAATCGGCGCCGGAATGTTCTGTTTGGAGGGAACCGGTGCCATTTCGCATGTGTCTCTCAGACACCATCCTGATGTGATGAATGAGCCGTATACCTTTGCTGCGATTTATGTAAAGGGGGTTGAGAACGGAGCAAAGGTATTGGAAGGGCAGGTTCCGACTTGGAAGTTATTTGGTCCTGCACAGAGTGGTTTAGGTAGGGGAGACAAGACGTACGGTCTTCCACGCTTTGAAGAGGCGGTATTCCAGGCACGTTTCCCTTTTGCAACTGTAGATTTGAAAGACAAGGATATGCCTTTGGCTGCAAAGATTACGGGTTGGAGTCCTTTCATTCCGACGGATGCGGACAATTCCAGTTTGCCGGTTGGAGTACTGGAATATCAATTTACAAATACTTCCGGTAAGGCTATCGAGACGGTATTTTCTTATAATACCAAAAATTTCATAGATGGTCAGGGTACTATCCGAGGGGTAAAGAACGGGTTTGTTTTAGAATCCGATCAGAACAACAGTGGGCTAGCTATTTATGTGGACAATGCTGCTGCTGTTGTAGACCATTGTTGGTTCCGTGGTGCCTGGTTCGATCCGCAGACTGTGGTTTGGGATAATATTCGCTATGGGCGGATTGCTGATAAGCAGCCGGTTAAGGGTGTTGCTCCGGGAGCATCTGTTTATGTTCCGCTGACGTTGCAGCCGGGAGAGACAAAAACAGTCAAGGTAAACTTCTGCTGGTATCTGCCCGATTCAAACCTTTCTATCGGTGGTGCCAGAAAGGTAGGACAGGCATTTACGGGAATGCCCTGCAAGGGAACGGCTTCCGGTCAGCAACCTGTGAGCGGCTTTGTCGGCAAGCAGTTGCTGAACTCGTTCGATAGGGGTGGAGATGGACTGACGGGTATTATTCAGTCTCCTGAGTTCAATATTGGGAAAAGATATCTGAAGTTTCTGGTAGGTGGAGGCAGTCAGGCTGACCGTACTTCTGTAAATCTTGTAGTAGACGGAAAGATTGTAGAGACGGCGGTCGGAAATCAGACGGAGACTCTGAGTGAAACCGTATGGGATTTGAAACCTTATCAAGGAAAGAAGGCTTTTGTGAAAGTCATTGATTTGGATGTTTACCCGTGGGGACATATTCTGGCCGACCAGTTTGTGTTGACAGACAATAGGAATGAAGATATTTACAACTTGTCTTCTACATCCACCTTACTTGCCGATTTTGAAAATAACAGTTGGGGAGATTGGCAGGTTGTGGATTCTTCTGAAGAAGAAAAACAATTCCTGGCAGATGAAGGAGATGTCGAAGCTACCTACAGACCTTGGTACTCGGAGCGCTTCAAGAGTTTGAATGAGGTTATCGGCTATTGGGATGCAAACCAGGCGATGCTGGAAAAGAACAGCCGGCTGTTCAGTGATGCATTCTATAGTTCCTCTTTGCCGGCAGAAGTACTGGAGGCTGTTGCTGCTAATTTAACTATATTGAAATCTCCTACGGTATTACGTCAATGGGATGGAAGATTTTGGGCTTGGGAAGGATGTCAGGATTCTTTTGGCTCTTGTCACGGAAGTTGTACGCATGTGTGGAACTATGCACAGGCTTTGCCCCATTTGTTCCCGTCTTTGGAAAGAACCTTGCGTGAAACGGAATTCAGGGTAAGCCAGAATACGGAAGGACACCAGAATTTTAGAGTCAACTTGCCTATTTCGGCACCGCCTCACAACTTCCATGCTGCTGCCGACGGACAGTTGGGTGGGATTATGAAAGTTTACCGTGAATGGCGTATCAGTGGGGATACACAGTGGATGAAAGACCTTTTCCCGGCAGTGAAAAAGAGTCTTGACTATTGCATCCGTACATGGGACCCCTTGCATAAGGGCTATCTTGAAGAGCCGCACCACAATACTTATGACATCGAGTTCTGGGGACCGGACGGCATGTGTACAAGTTTCTATTTGGGAGCTTTGACTGCGTTTATAGAGATGGGCAAGGAGCTGAAGCAACCCGTTAAGGAATATACGGCCCTGCTGTCAAAAGGCAAGAAATACATGGAAACTGCACTCTTCGATGGAGAATATTTCATACAGAAAATTCAGTGGGAAGGGCTTCAGGCTCCCAATCCGGTTGATGTAATGTCTTTCGGGGGAAGTTATTCCGAAGAGGCCCTGAAATTGCTGAAGGAAGAAGGGCCAAAATACCAATACGGTACCGGTTGTCTGTCCGATGGAATTTTAGGGATGTGGATGGCTTCCGTATGCGGACTGGATGAAGTGCTGGACAATGAAAAGGTCAGGAGCCATCTGGTGGCCGTACACAAATACAATCTGAAACATGACTTGATAGACCATTTCAATCCTCAAAGACCGGTGTATGCTTGTGGTAAGGATGGTGGATTATTGCTTTGCACATGGCCGAAGGGTGGTATGCTGTCACTGCCTTTTGTATACAGCAATGAAGTCTGGACCGGTATCGAATATCAGGTTGCCAGTCATTTGATGATGAAAGGTGAGGTGGAAAAGGGCTTGGATATTGTCCGTGAATGCCGTGAGAGATATGATGGAAGAGTAAGAAACCCATTCAATGAGATAGAGTGCGGGCATTGGTATGCACGTGCCATGGCAAGCTATGGAATGTTGCAGGGGCTTACAGGAGTGCGGTATGATGCTGTTGACAAAACCATGTACATCAATTCTAAGATTGGTGATTTCAAAAGTTTCATCAGTACTGATACCGGTTTCGGAACCATTGAATGGAAAGCAGGAAAGCCTGTGTTGAATGTGGTTTATGGCAACATTGATGTGAAACGCTATAATGTTTCGGGCAAGATTGTGGATTGAGGTCAATTAGGATAGGATGTACAATCAAAGACAGATTAAGATGACAGAGAAGAAGAAACTTTTTGTTTTGTGTGTTGCACTATTTTGCTTTATGGCTGTTTCTGCACAGCAGAGAATGTCTGTATCGTCTCCTGACGGAAAACTTAGATTTTCTCTGAAAGTGACGTCGGAGAGTGTTTCATATGACATCGACTATAGGAAGCAGCCTCTTATAACAAATTCTTTGCTTGGTTTCAGCTTTGATAGCGGAGAGTTCGGAAGGAATCTTAAAGCAGGAAAGGTGCAGCGTAAAAAGATTGATGAGACATACAAGCTCATTGTCGGCAAGACAAGTAGTGTACGTAGCCGTTGCAATGAAATGACCGTTCCCATGCAGGAACCGTCAGATTCCGGCCGTCTGATAAACCTGGTTGTAAGGGCATTCGATGACGGGATAGCATTCAGATATGAATTTCCGGAACAGAAAGCATGGG
>ENA-ORUG01002330-ORUG01002330.1-human-gut-metagenome-genome-assembly--contig:-NODE-2330-length-13671-cov-1.965335_pt1 | contig 13671 bp, 8 predicted proteins | sample MGYA00242079_ERZ509207 | MGnify/ENA primary metagenome ERZ509207 (study PRJEB26280, sample SAMEA2338780) | human gut metagenome | biome: human gut; feature: human-associated habitat; material: faeces...
TGCGGAACAACCACACCAGACGGTAGCAATACCGACTTCTGCGGTATCTACAGCTGGAACATATAGCGCGAATGCTTCGTTGAACGAGAAACAGCAGCACTATGTTGAATTGTTGAAGGAGGCATTCCCAGATGGATTTAAAGCTGGCTCCGCAATTGCAACCAAAAAAATGCAGATCGCATATCAGAATAAGTATGGAGAAGAACCGGCTGAAAGCAAAGAAGAAATTATGACGATCGTTCAGCAGATTGGCACACTGCGCGATGGCCGAATTTACCCCAGAAATCAAAGTCAGCTTCTCTCTGAAATCAATATCGAGATCCTTCGTCTATTAAACGAGGGAGCAACCTGTGTCTATTGTGATGCGGTTTTTGATCGCTATCGGGAACGTCTTGCAGACGAGCAGCACATTTATAATTCGGATGCATTACGCGATCCGTTGCTTGATCTTGCGCGTAGACAGTACTGCGTAAAGTATGGCGCATTCTGTCTGCCAGATCGTGAAGCGGATATTTCGCTGGATGTGTTGATGTGCATGAGAAGCCACCCAATGCCGGCATCATATGATGACTTGCGAGAAGAACTGTGGTATATCCCGCTGGACAAAATCAAAAAAGCACTCATGGATGACCCTGCTATCGTGAACGTTGGAGACAATACTTACTTCTATGCGCCGAATCTGCCTGTTAGCAAGGAGGAACAGCGCGTGATTGCAAGCCAGCTGGAATCAGAGCTTGGATACCACTCGTATACCACAACGGCGCAACTGATGAAACTGATCCATGAGAAATGTCCGACTGTTGAGATCAATACCGAAGGACTTTCCACGCTTACGATACGAAACAGCTTGTCTTATCTCCTGAGAAAGAGTTTTAACTTCAGAAGCAACATCATCAGCTCAATTACGACACAGCCCCCGGTTGATACCAAGCAGGCGTTTAGTGAGTTTTGTAGGGAACATGAAACCATGACAACGACTGAGCTTCAGGCTTTTGCGGACGAGGTTGACACTGTAATCTACTGGGATTCGGTTTTCAGTGAAATGATTCGCATTTCTGAGCGTGATTGGGTGAGAAAAGATCATATTCAGTGGACACCAGAGGCAATTGATGCTAAACTGGATGAGATGTGCGAAGGCGACTACCTTATTATAAAGGATGTTTGCCTGTTTCTACAGTTCCCGGTGGTTGGGTATCGGTGGAACAGCTTCTTATTGGAGAGCTATGTGAACAGCTACAGCCCGACGTATAAGCTGCTTCATGCTAGCTTTTCTTCTTATGACTGCTGTGGTGCAATCGTAAAAAAGAGCTCGCAGATCAAAAACTACCATGATTTGGCGGTTGACGTTTTGGCAAATGATGACGCATGGAAAGATCAGCAAGGTGCACTGCAGACGCTGGTCGATAAGGGTTTGCAGCAGCGGAGGACGCTGTCCGATATTGTGCAGGTCACAAAAGAAGCACGGTTAAAACGTGAAAAACGTCTAAAAGAAGTACATTGAAGTAGGAAAGTGCCCTGAAAATCCTCTTTATGGGACAGCAGGTATGCTATGCTGACCATGAGGAGGAAATTTGAAAGGAAAGAAGTGAACGAGCCCCGTGTATCAGTATATATGGGACCCCGAAACAGGAGGACTTCTGTTGACCACAGAGGTTTCCAAGTTCAGCAAGGAGCCCCGCCCTGTTTATTATAAAGAATTGGATGTTTTGGGATTTGATCGATACTGGAATTATCCAAAGGATGAGCATGCCCCGCTGCTTTGGGCAGAGGCAAACAATTATATCTACAAAGGGAGGACTGTAGCGAGGACAAAAGGCGGGTCACTTTACACAGCCCCGGAGCTGATCCCACTGGAAGACCCGGAACCAGATGGTAAACCTTTGCAGTTCGTCGATGTTGACCGCATGGTCGAGAAAAACAGCGACATTCTGGAAACGCTGGCGCAGGAGACGATTCAAAAGGTTTACAACACGTACCTTGCTTATAAGGATAAGCTGGATATTTTCCATGTGTCATTTAGCGGCGGAAAAGATAGTGAGGTCCTTTTGGACATAATCCAGAGAGCACTTCCGCACGATGGATTTGTGGCTGTTTTCGGAAATACCGGGATGGAATTTCCAGACACATATAAAGCTGTTGAAGAAGCCCGAAAGAAATGTGAAAATTCTGGAGTTTCTTTCTATATCGCAAAGTCGCACCTTAATCCATTGGATTCGTGGAGAGTTTTTGGCCCTCCTGCCTCTACAATTCGTTGGTGCTGTAGTGTGCATAAAACAACTCCGCAACTTCTCCTGTTGCGGGATATTGTCGGAAAGCCGGATTTGACGGAAATGGCATTTGTTGGTGTTCGGGCCGATGAAAGTGTCCGTCGAAGTGGTTATTCTTATATCTCGCGTGGCACAAAACATAAAGGTCAGTATAGCTGCAATCCGATTTTGGATTGGAGTTCGGCGGAAATTTTCTTGTACATCTATGCCAATAATCTATATCTTAGTGATGCGTATAAAAAGGGAAATAGCAGAGCTGGATGCTTAGTTTGCCCTATGTCTGGTGATAAACAGGATTATATGCGGCAGGCAAATTATCCCCATGAGATGGATAAATATGTAAACATCATACGTGAAATGAATGCAAAAGAGCTGCCGACCGAAGAGGATAATCGTCGTTTTATAGAAACTGGTGGTTGGAAAGCGCGGAATAACGGAAGAGATATTAAAAGCCTTGATGTAAAATATCGTGAGTATTCATCGGGAGTATTTGAGCTATACTATCCATTTCAGGACTGGCAAGAATGGTTAAAGACGGTTGGAATATTCGTCTATCATAATGATCTCTGTGATATTGAATATCAAGGAACACATTATCAGTTTAAGGTAATCAAAACAGCCAACGGCTGGCATGTTGAATTGCCAGAAAACATGATAAAAAAATCTAGCTCAGTAGCGAAAGTTATTAAACAGGCGTTTAGAAAAGCTGCGTATTGTATTGGATGTAAGGAGTGTCAGGCTGACTGTCCGCATGGTTGCATTTCTTTTGTGAATGATAAAGTTCAAATCTCTGATAAATGCAAGCATTGTTTGAACTGCCATAAACCTGATGGCGGATGTTTACTTTATAAGTCTTTGGAATTGCCGAAAGGAACGGGTATTATGAACAATAAGAGTATCGATTGTTATGCCGACCATGCACCAAAATATGAATGGATTCAGTCTTATTTTGAACTCAAGGATAGGTTTGTTGAAGAGCATTCTCTGGGAACTATGATGATTAGCATGTTCAAGCGCTTTTTGCGCGATGCAGAGCTAATGGACAACAATAAGTTTACGCCAACCGCTTATGTTCTTGACCGTATTGGAATGGATAACGCTGCATTCTGGGGCATTATGCTTGTAAACTTGAGCTATACTCCTGAAGTTGGTTGGTTTATAAAGAATATTGCACCGGATACGGAAGTTCAAAAAGATTACTTAATTGAACGTCTTAAAGAAGATGGCGTGAAAGACCGCGGTGCAAAATCAATTGCAGGCGCTTATAAGCGTATTTTGAGCCTTCCTTTCGGTGATATGCTTGGTTTAGGTGAAGTAGTCTGCTCTGATGGAAAACACTATGATGGTCTGGCACGGCATCATTGGGAAAATCCTGATCCGCTGGTAATTCTCTACTCCCTTTACAAATTTGCGGAGGCCTGCGGTGACTACTACCAGTTCCGCTTGTCTACCCTGCTGGATGATGATATTGAGCGCGATGGTGTAAGTCCCACCCGGATTTTTGGACTGAGCCGCGAAACGATGATCCCGCTTCTGAACGGCTTGACCGCAAATTATCCTGATTTCATTTCAGCTTCGTTTACCCTTGACTTGGAAAATATTACCCTGCGTTCGGATAAATCTGCGCAGGATGTTTTGGAATTGTTCTGAGCATAAAAGAGGATATGAATCATGGCTTGTGAAAGATATTATAAGGACTATTTCAACATTGATCCCAAATACTATGCCGCCGTTACCGCTGATTTGATTCGTGAGGGAAAAGTTGACTGGAAAAGTTTCTATCCTCACGAAACCTTTGTGAAATTGCTGGAAAAAACGCACATGGTTCTAAGCGGCATGGAGCCGAAATCTCTGTGGGTCGAAGGTGCCTATGGTACAGGTAAATCTCATGCTGCCTTGACAGTAAAATGTCTGCTGGAAGCACCCGATGAGGAGGTGCAAGAGTATTTCAAAGATTATGGCTTGAGTATTGACCTGTGCAACAAGCTGATTGCAGATAAAAACAATGGGAAGCTGATTACGGTGCACCGTGTCGGCTCCAGTGCCATTCATTCGGATCAAGATCTGATCTATGCAGTCCAGAGTAGTATCATGCTGGCACTGGAAAAGCATGGTATTGAGAACAAGGGCGAGGCGTCCCTGAGCACGGCGGCTTTGCGCTGGCTGGAAGATAAAGAAGCCAACCGCATCTATTTTAATAGCCTGATTCAGGAGCAAAAATATGCATGGGACTTTGCGGGTGATACGGTAGACGATGTTATCAAAAAGCTGAAGTCTGGCGATGCAGAAGAAGTTGCCTCCACCATGCGCAATATTATGAAGGTTGCTGCGGATAATAATATTGATGCGATGCGTATGGACATGAACGATATGTCCAAGTGGATTAAGAACATTATCGCAGAAAATAGCTTGTCGGCAATCCTGTTTATCTGGGATGAATTTTCAGAGTATTTCCTGAACAACCCGAACTCTCTGACGGGTTTTCAGACTTTAGTAGAAATCAGCGAATCTCAGCCATTCTATCTGATGATTGTGTGCCATGAGAGTGGCGCACTTATAAAGGACCCCACGATTCGCAATAAGATTCTTGGACGCTTTGTGACACCTACCTGCAAGATTGAACTGCCCGATAATATGGCGTTCCGCCTGATGGCTAAGGCCATGAAAACCACCAACGATCCTGTCGTCCTCCAAGAGTGGCAGGAGATGCGCACAGAACTGGATGACAACTTGGGCAGCGTCCGCAGCACCATTATTTCTTCTCTGAAGAAAAATTCTCGCCTCGGTGAGAAAACCCTGCTGACGGATGGCGATTTGGCAGGAGTTATCCCGATCCATCCCTATGCAGCACTGTTGCTGAAGCACATGTCTGTGGCATTTAGCTCCAACCAGCGCAGTATGTTCGATTTTATTATTTCGCCGGACATGACAGATGCAAAGGGATTCAAGTGGTTTATCTCGACTCACTGCCCGACCGATGACGAAAATCTGTTGACCATTGATCTGCTGTGGGACTTTTTCCTTGGAAAAGGTGAATCCGGCTTAAGCTCGGACGTTCGAGTTGTTTTGGATAGTTATGACCTCGTAAGAAGCGATCGCCTGACACCAGATGAGCGCCGTGTTTTCAAGACGGTTCTTTTGCTGGAAGCAATCTCTCTGCGTGTTGCGAACGTGGAACTCCTTCGTCCTAACCAGCAGAACGTTGACCTTGCCTTTGCTGGTACTGATTGGCCGAAGGGCAAGGGCGGCAGTATTGCACAGAAGTTGGTAAACGACGGCATTCTGTTTACTCGCTCTGTGGGCGGTGGCATGTCCGAGTATACGGTAGCCAATAGTGCTGGCGACACTGCTAAGGTCAAGCAGATCAAAGAAGATATTCAGAAAAACCTGCGCACGCAGGAACTGCTTGTAAATGCAGAGCTGACCTCTGCCGTCCAGCTGCCTGCTGCGATCCGGAACCGGTTCGTTCTGGAGGCTGCCTGTGCAGGCAATTTCACCTCCAAGATGAATGATCTGGAGCGTATTACCAAATCGAATCGCCTGAAAGTAGTATGTACGTTTGCAATGAATGATGATGAGGCAACGACGATCCGGAGCTACATTGCAAAAAGAATGGCTACCAGCCAGAACGATGTTTTCTTTATTGAGAGCCTTGTTCCGATGGGAAAAGATCTGGTCGAACAGTATGTTGACAGCATGACCTATAGCCAGTACTATCGTCAGAGCGACCGCAGCAAAGCAGCCAGCTACCAGAATGAGGCATTGCGAAGACTGCTGGACTGGAAACATAAGGTTTCCACAGGCGCATTTATGCTCTATACAAAAGATGCGCCCAGCGGCCTGCGGATGGCAGACCTGAATGCTTTGCAGCAGGAGTTGCTGCGCATTGACCGTCAGGAATACCCGGACGGTCTGGAACAGTACAATCTGATCGACAACATGTTCAATAAGGGACCTTTGGCACAGGGCGCAGAGTGCGGCATCGATCAGGTTTTGAGCGGCACCTTCAAGTCCTCGAATGCTCGTACCAGCCTTGCAACGGCATTGTCCGGTGTCTGGAACCTGCAGCGGGATGATGAAACGTATAAGTATTGGGAAGACTCGTCTCTGATGAGCCTTTCGGTCGTGCGCGCCAAAAAAGCAGTAGAAGATCTGGTGCAGAAGTCTTTCGCTTCTCCGTCCGGACGTGTCAGCCTGCTGGCTATCTTTAATGAACTGGAAAATGCTCCGTATGGATATATGCCCAGCAATGTGGCCGCATTTATGATGGGCTTCTTGCTGAAAGAATATGCAAACAGCAATTATTTCTGGAGCAATGGCTCTAATAGCGAAGCAATGTCGGTTGATAAGATGAAAACGGCCATTGCAAATGCAATCAATCAGGTGGCAACGCCCAGCAGCAAATATAAGGAAGAGTATATTGTTGCAATGAGCGCCGAGCAGCGGGCATTCCTGAACTGCACCGCAGCTGCTTTCCACATTTCTCAGGCACAGTGCGGCTCCATCGAGCAGGCACGGAATGAGATTCGTGTGAAAATGAAGGGATTGGACTTCCCGATTTGGTGTATCAAGTCGATCCTTGGCACCGATCAGGTACGTACCGAAAGCTCTGTGGAAGAGCTGGCACAGGTCATTACGGATTACTGTGGTATTGCCAACAATGCAAATGGTGGATGCGCAAGCGAGAGTGAGCTGGCTGACGCTATTGGTAAAAAAGTGCTTGCAGTGCCTTCTATTGCGGCTGATTTGGAGCATTTGCTTTCCAGCGAGTATACGCGCAAGGGCATGATGGCCTATATTACAAACTACCAAAATGGAGAGTTGGTTCAGCTTGCAAATGACATCAACGATGGCGGCGCATATCTGGATCAGGTAAAGAAAAAATTCAACGCCGATGATGCAAACTGGGTTTGGAACCCTGTTACGGCTGACGAGAAAATTTCGGATGCAATTTTGGAGTATAAGATCGTTGCCGAAACCAACAAGAGCATGCCGGGTAACCATAACCTGAAAGATGCTATCACCGAGTGGAACCGCCGTACCAACAATATTAAGATTCCCTATGATGTGCTGCGCAAGATTACTGGTGATTTGGAACCGCTGCTGGAGCAGCTGCGCAATATGAAGCAGAGCGGAATGCTTTTGGAGCAGAACCGTCAAAAGTTCTTGGATGTGCTACAGACGCAGCGTGAGAACTTTGATAAGTTTTATCCTATCAACGCACAGGTCCGCTATTTTAAGGAAGCGTGCAGTGCATTCCTTGATGGTATGGACGATATGGATATTGTCAGCTTCTTTGCGGAACTTCCGTCTAACCAATTCCTGAAGAGCAGTTCGGAATATTACAACTTTATTCAAAAAGAAGCGGCTGACTTCCTTGCAAAGCAGCAGGGTAAGCGGCTAAAGGACATGTGGATTCAGAAAACCGGAACGAAGGACCCGCGCTCTTGGTCTACGACCTTTAACACGCCAATCCTGTGCATGTTTGATGATAATGATCGTGCTGAGGCAAAGCAGATGTTTGCAATTATCCAGAAAAATTCTCCCACAGAAGCTGAAGCTAACAAAGCACTTGCATACTTGGATAAGGCTACGTTCTACGATCGTTTGAATGATGCAGCAGAACGTGACCGTTGCTTTAAGGCACGCGTGATTGGAACTTATTCTACGCTTTTGCCTGATGTGGATGAAGTTCGAAACAAATTGCTTGGCCTCGTCACCGAGGATGCTTATTATTGGATTGATAATCAGACAGTGCAAAATAAGCTGAAACAAATGGCTGACCAGAAATACAAGACAGGTGGTAGCGACCGCGCAATGAGTGTGATTGACAGACTTGATGCGGACCAACTGAGAAAGTATTTGAGAGATTTGGTTGCCGATAATATGGTTGTTGGGATGGAAATCCTGAAGAACGAATAAGGAGAGCATAAATGAGCGTCTGTACTGAGATTGATGACTGCTTCCGGGAAATTAGTTCGTATCTTTCGCATGAGAAAACTGGCTTTCCGCTGGTAGTTAATACGGAAAACGCTGTCCAATACAATGCAATCATGAATCGGCTGGCTGCGGATGCCAGCACAACAAAGGTTTTTGTGTCGGATTACTGTGCGCCGGACGGCCTGCCTAATGTACCGAAAGCGCAGCAGTCCGTAGGAAAAGATGGTCGATTTGTTTTGGGCGGGTTCTCGCAGGCGCTGATGCTACATAGTGACACGGAACTTTCGGATAGAGTGGGCGAGATTTTGTCCTACTCTATCCGCGGGTACTGCGTCGTCGTGCTCTATCATTGCGAAAAAATCATCGTGAAATATTGTGGGAAAGACCCAAGATTAGAGCGTAGAACAGTTTTGGTTCAAGGGGAGAATACTCCACTTCCCATCGTATACTTTGCAACAGAAGAGGCTGCAGTTTTAGGATATCATGTTTCTGGAATGAAAGAGCTCCTGCAATGGCTTGAGCGGCTGCCACTTCACGAGGAAATGGCATACTCCTCGGTCACCGTTGTAACGGGAAGGCTGATGTCGCTTTTCTCTGGGGCAGGCTGTACTGTGCGAAAAGCAGGTGGCATTTATGACTCTCTTTGCAAACGATTTGCCGATGTTAGAAATGCAACGAAATCGGCCTATGGAACCGAGGAACAGTGGCGGTGGCTACTTGACGAACTGACAAACTATACGAGCTTTTCTTCTTATGTCACAAAAATCTTTGGTGCGACAAGTAATCTTTCGCTTCAGTGCAAGAATATTTTTTCGACAGAACAAGCTAATATGCATTGGCTCCTGTGGCTTTCGTTAAAGGTTTTTGGAGAACCGAACAATGAATATCTAACAATCATTCTTCAGGAAAGCGAAAATGATAAGGACTTTGTGGCGCAGGTTATCTTGAAGCTTGCAAGCATTGAATTCAGCGATTCGCATTTCTTCAGGTACTATAATGAACGCAAACAACTATTAGATGCATTTGATGAGGCACCGGAACAGCTGGCAAATTATATTGCAAAAATAGGTCGGTATGAAAAAAATGCAATTTATTATCTAACAGACCATAGTGAACTGGAACGTCATGAGATTATGAGGCTACTGGATGCTTATGATTACTCAGATGCAGAATTGAAAGAAATCGTAGAGAAAATATCGGAGCCTTTGATGCAGTATCTGAGACGGTTTGATTTTGATGCAACAAACACAAAGCTCTCGGAGACGGATTCGTCTTTTAGAACTACTTTGACAGAGTATTTTGAGGAGTACAAGAGGCAGAAGATAACAAACCACCTTGAAGCGGAGTTTGTACAGAAAGTTAATGATTTTGCACAAACACGACCGTTTAATAAGCTTCAAATGCGCAGTGCTATTTTGAAAAATGTTCCAAAGGATGGCACGCAGCTATATTTCCTAGATGCTCTTGGTGTTGAATACATGGGTTTTATTGAGGCAAAATGCGAAAGTTACGGACTTGTGGAAGATGTCTCGATTGGACACTGTGCGTTACCCTCAATCACCAAAATCAATAAGGAATTTCAAATGCAGTTCCCGGTAGAGCAGCAGGTGGATATCAAGGCGCTGGATGACTTGAAACACCATAGTCAGCTTTATCAGTACACAACCGAGAAACTTCCCGTTCATCTTTTTGCAGAACTCCATGAAATTGACAATGTTCTAAAAATGATTCGAACAAACCTCCTTCAGGATACAATTGAAAGAGCTGTTATCGTGTCGGATCACGGTGCTAGCCGTATGGCTGTTTTGTACGGCAAGGAACGAGATGCGGCATTTGTGATGGATGAAAAGGGAGAACATAGTGGACGTTGCTGCCCGGTAGACTATGATCCCGAGATTCCTGAAGCTACCTATGAAAATGGCTATTCGGTTTTAGCAAACTATGAACGATTCAAGGGAAGCCGAAAAGCTAATGTTGAGGTTCATGGTGGCGCGTCCTTGGAAGAAACCATTGTCCCGGTAATTGTTCTGACGAGAAAGCCAAAAGATGTGCAATTCAGCTTTACGGAAACCGTTGTGAAACTTTCTGCAAAGAAGCCAGTTGTTCTTACCCTATATTGTACTGTGCCGATGAAAAAGCCTCAGATTGTAATTAACGGTAAAACTTATGATGGAGATTTTGTGGCAGATAAACGACATGCGAAATTCGTGATACCGGAGATCAAGCGGAGCAAAACATATACTGCGGATATTCTTGATGATGACAAGAAAATGGGCATCAGTTTGGAATTTACTGCGAAAAAAGAAACGCATGAAGTTGATATGTTTTAACGGAGATGTGATTACATGAATGATATTCAGATGGAACAAAACGAGTTGGTAGAACGTCTCAAGGATAATTTTGATGAAATGGTTGTTTACAAAGATTTGCAGCGCAGCAATTTCATTACATCCTTTAAGCTCCCCTCATTTATGCGTGACTGGGTTTTAAAGCGTTTTGAAGACGATGATGGAGAAATTGACGTTGAAGGGGCAACAGAGTTCATTCGAGAATTTATTCCCAAAAAAGAAGATTGGAAAAGTATTGTAAACCGTATTGTGAATGACGGTGAGCATGTAAAATTCTTGACTAAGATCTCCGTTAACATCGACATTAAAACACAGGCACTCTCATTTGCTTTACCGGATTATGGGCTTGGCTTTAAAGAAACTGTTATTCCTCAAATGACATGGAATGAATGCAGTACAGCTCTTCTTAAAGCGGAGGAAAACTGGGGCATCGTTGAACTCGGCTATGAGCCACCAGCAGAAAAGAAGAAAAACGGAAAGATTAAGCTATTGGGGTTCCGTGATTTCTGCCCATATATCGTAGATTTAGACGAGTATCGTGCGGCGCGTGAGTCCTTCGAGTTGCCCGAATGGATCGATATTGTGCTGGGGGCAATCGATTATAATGCTGCCGGATATGAAAGTCAGCGCCAAAAGCTTTCTATGATTACAAGACTTTTACCGTTCGTTGAAAAACGGCTGAATCTGATTGAACTTGCTCCGAAAGGAACAGGAAAATCGTATCTATTCGGTGCAGTAAGCAGGTATGGATGGCTCTCGTCCGGCGGGACAATGTCCCGTGCAAAGATGTTCTATGATTTGAGCCGTCATCAAGAAGGCTTGGTGTTTGGGCATGATTATGTTGCCTTGGACGAAGTTCAAACCATTGATTTCTCCGATGTAGATGAGATGCGTGGCGCACTAAAAGGCTACATGGAAAACGGAAAATACACCGTTGGCAATCACGAAGGAGCAGCAGATTCTGGAATTATCCTCTTGGGCAATATTCCGCAAAATGCCATGAACGAGTACATGAATATGTTTGCGACACTGCCCGAAGTATTTCATGAAAGTGCTTTGATTGATCGCTTTCATGGATTTATCAAGGGGTGGGAACTTCCTCGAATGAACAACGACCTTAAAATCAGCGGATGGGCGTTAAACTCTGAATATTTCACAACGATTATGCATGCTCTCCGAGATGACCCGTCGTATAGAGCTGTTGTAGATGATGCGGTAGAGATTCCAGAGCGAGCGGATACACGTGACACAGAAGCGATTTTAAGAATTGCAACTGGATATTTGAAACTGCTGTTTCCTCATGTGCAGAAGAAAGAAGATATGAAGCCGAGAGACTTCCGGACATACTGCCTGAAACCTGCAATAGAGATGCGTAGCATCATCAAAATCCAACTCGGAATTTTGGACCCGGACGAATTTGGCGGAAAGACTGTCCCAGACATCAATGTGAAAGATTGGAATTAACATGAAAAACTGTATCGCATGCGGAAAAGAGCCGCTCACAAAGGATGAGATTGGAATCAATAAAAAATTGTTGGGTGAGCAGGTGGACAGCTTTTATTGTATAGACTGCTTGGCAGATTACCTGGAAGTGGATACCCAAGATCTTCTTGATAAAATCGAGGAATTCAAAGAGGAAGGCTGTAAGCTTTTTTTATGATTTGAGGCGTTAAAATGATTTATGCAGATAATGCCGCGACCACTCCATTGGATAAGGACGCTTTTGAAGCAATGAAACCGTACTGGTGGGATGATTTTGGAAATCCATCACAGCTGTATTCGTTGTCACGTTCACCAAAATCGGCACTGAAATCAGCACGCGAGACAATCGCAAATTGTATTGGTGCAGATCCGGACGAAATATACTTCACGTCCTGTGGAACTGAAAGTGACAACTGGGTAATTAAAGAGATTGTGTTGGGTCTAATGAGATCATCACATCGGAGATTGAACACCATGCAATTTTGAATTCCTGTGCTGCGGTTGAAAGAATGGGATGCACCGTAAAATATATTTCACCTACCTCGGAAGGCGAAATATTAGAGAATATGTTACAGAAGGTCATATCCAGTCGAACCAGGCTTGTTTCTATTATGATGGTAAACAATGAAATTGGTACAATCCAACCGATTCGTGAGCTGTGTGAAATCGCTCATCAAAATGGTAGCCTATTCCACACGGATGCGGTTCAGGCGGTCGGGCACCTTCCAATAAATGCTCATAAGTTAGGCGTAGATTTTATGTCGGCATCAGCACATAAATTTAACGGCCCTAAAGGGATCGGCTTTCTCTATGTAAAAAATGGAACGAAAATCACCCCATACATGAGTGGTGGCGCACAGGAGCAAGGGTTGCGTGCGGGGACAGAAAATGTTCCGTTAATTGTTGGAATGGCAAAGGCTCTTGAAAAAAACTGTTCTGTCATGGAAAGTACAAAAAACCGATTGATGGAGATTGAAGCAGCATTTTTAGATGTTTTGAACAAGAATAATCTGGACTTTATCCGTAACGGCGCAGTACACAGCCACATTCCGGGAAATATCAGTGTTTCTTTCCGAAGTGTTTCAGGTGAAATGCTTCTACATCGATTGGATTTGAAGAAAATCTATATCTCAACTGGATCTGCATGTGATTCGAAAAATACGCAGGTGTCGCATGTGATTCGAGCAATAAAAGTACCTTCTGACTATGCGCAGGGCACGATAAGGGTTTCCTTCGGTAAGCAGAATACAGTAGAAGAAGCCCAAATAATAGGAAACCAAATCGCAAATATTCTAAAAGCGGAGTAAAGGAAAATCATGAGTGTTACTATGTGGCTTATTAATGGAGCACTTGCTATCGTTGCTGCTGGCTATTGGTGCTGTGCTTGGTTTGGAAAATGCGGCTTGAAGAAGCTGAGCGTATATACAAAGCAGCTTTTGCGTGCTTCGGACATGCTAAAGAAATCTCAGTATGAAAAAAATGAAGAGTTATTTGTTGATCAACCAGCGAAAGACCTGTTCGAGGAGTACGAATCTGAGGTGAAAAAGATATCTCGGACTGAAGGTGCTGTTGAATTTTGCGATATTGGAGATTATTTTAACCAAGGCTACATTGATGTCGTTGTGAACAGACGA
>ENA-ORUG01002332-ORUG01002332.1-human-gut-metagenome-genome-assembly--contig:-NODE-2332-length-13666-cov-2.965543_pt1 | contig 13666 bp, 12 predicted proteins | sample MGYA00242079_ERZ509207 | MGnify/ENA primary metagenome ERZ509207 (study PRJEB26280, sample SAMEA2338780) | human gut metagenome | biome: human gut; feature: human-associated habitat; material: faeces...
ATCAGTCAACACCTTCCGGAGATAATCAGACGGTTAATTTATAGCCACAACAAATAGATATTCTCTGATTTTATATTTGTATTGCGTAGTTTTTCTACAATAATCGTATTTATAATTTGTTGTATGAGATTTTATTTGTATCTTTGCACCATACAATAGATAAAATCAACGATTATGATAGCAGAGTTCAGCATTGAGAATTTTTTCTCCATTAAGTCGGTTCAGAAAATCAGTTTTGAACCATCGGCAGATACTTTTATGTCTGATGAATATTCGTATGAGGTTAAAGATGGGGTTAGATTACTGAAGGTAGGAATCATCTATGGTGCCAATGCTTCCGGTAAAACTAATATATTAAATGCCATCGAGTTCTTCAGAATGTTGGTTTTGAGAATGCCTAAAGACCGGAATGAGAAAACGGGAGTCGTTCCTTTTATGTTGGATGATACCTCAAGGGATGAAACAACGAAGATGTCAATGGTATTCTATATCAACCAATCTAAATATGTTCTTAGCTTTGAATTGGATGCAAGGCATATTCATTCCGAGACATTGGTTGTTTATGATTCTATTCGCCCTACTAAATTATATATCCGCAATTATGATGCAGCGACAGATTCCACGACCATAGAGTTTGGTTTAAATCTGAAAATGTCACGGAAGAGCCAAGAAGTAATTTCCGGGAATACAATCAATAATTGCAGTGTGCTTGCCGCGTTTGGTAAAAGCAATGTGGAACGGACAAAGTTGAATGATGTGTACGATTACTTTGCCAACCATGTAAAGGATGTATTGGCTCCTGGCATGTTACTCTCAGGGTATGTCAAATCACGACTGGATAAAGACGAAACTGGGGATTTGAAAAAATTCGTTTTGAATTTCTTGAAAGCGTCCGATTTCAACATAGAAGATGTGGTGTTGCATGAAGAAGAAGAGTTGATTACCCCTGAATTGGAACAGCTGATTCAGAATGCGCCTATTGACAAAGAGGCAAAAGCTGAAATGCTAAGAAGAGGTAAAATTACGAACGCGGAATTGACTTTCAAGCATAAGGCTGGCGAGAAAATATATGATTTGTCTGAGGAATACGAATCCAATGGTACAATGAGATTTTTGGGCATGGCCGTGATTCTGAATTTCTTGTTAAAGACAAATCGGTTTGTGCCTATTGATGAAGTAGAAACAAGTATCCATTACGAACTGTTGGCTTATTTCCTCAAAGTGTTTTTAGCGAACAGCAATAGGCCGTCCCAAATACTCCTGACAACGCATGACATCAATCTGCTTAACGAAGATTTCATTCGCCGTGACACGATATGGTTTACGGATAAGGACGAATTGGGCGAGACCCAAATAGTGCGCCTATCTTCTTTGGGATTGCATAAAAATCTCTCCCCTTACAATGCCTACAAGCAAGGGAAGTTGGTAAAGTTGCCGTTCCTTGGTAGCCAATACATTAACCTAAACGAGTAACAGTATGAGGCGAACAGTAACCAAAAGCATCGCCATCATAGGTGAGGGGGAAACGGAGTGGTTCTATTTTGACTCTTTGAGGGTTGCATGTCGCTATCCTTTCAAGGTCGCGCCTGATTTTCCTCAGCATAGCGACATCAATCATATCCTGAAATTGGTCGAATCCTACTTGAATAAGCAATATGATTATATCGTATGCTTGTTTGATATGGACAGACTGTTGCAGTATCCCTCTGAAATGCAGTCATATCAGCGCGCAAAGAAAAAGTACCATGCAAAGAAATATGCTGGAAAAGTAATATTTGTGGAAACGAATCCTTGTACGGAATTTTGGTTCTTGCTTCATTTCTTGCCAAATGTTGTTTGTAGACGATATGAAAATTACGAGCAACTGCTTCCTGAATTGCAGAAATATATGCCGGGGTATGAGAAAACCAAAAGATATTTCATTCGTACCAATCTCTATAAGTACTTGACAGAGAATGGTGATTTGGAACGGGCAATGTCAAATTCAGAAAAATTATGCCAACTTTGTCAGGAGTCGCCGGAGGATTTGAAGGCATATTCAGAAATTCATAAAGTCATCGAATTACTTAACACACTCATTGTAAGACAGTCCTTAAAAAATGAATCGTTATTGTAATTTTTTGCAGAATATATCTATTTACTATAAATAAGAAACCCATAATATACAATAAGTATGGCATTAACGTACAGTAGATTTTTTAAGGTAAAGCACCGAGATTTTCTTCAGAAAGGAGTATATAATGCTTTTTTGGATCAGGACTCTTTACTTCATATTGACCCACTTCTTCTGAAAGGAAGTGAGATACCCGAGTTTACGAATGCATATACAGAGTTCTTCAACTACTTTAGGTTATTTATTCCTCTGGTAAAGGCTTCGAAAGCAGATAATCTTCAAGACCCTTTCTTCAAAAAAATGGTAGATAGGTTCACTTTCAAAGAAATACCGAATACAGGATTGGGGTTTTCGAAGGGTAATACAAAAGGAAGAGGTATTAGTGGTGCTCTCGCTATACAACTCGCCCATAGTGCATACACCATCATAAACGCAGGTCTTGAGGATCCTGAGATATTTGGTTTAATGCAGTTAATAGAGGATAATATGGCGGCTGATAGAATCAGCGACATGACTATAGCCATCTTGCAAAAGAATTTCTTAAAGTATACACAAAGGATAGCACAGGAAATGGGGTTAATAACTCGTCCTTACACATTCGAGTATGGGCTTGTATTTCAAGTTCCTTATTACAACGGAAGACCCATTCATTTTATTCCAGAATCATTTTTGGCAGACCTTCCTGTAGCTCATGATTTTGAAGAAATAGACTCTGTATGTAACTATAATAATCGACTCAAAAGAAAAATTGCAGAATTGATTGGAATTAATTGGTCTGATTATAAGAACTATAAAAAGAAAGATTGGAAGAATCTTATTATAGGCAATAAGGATTGTTATGAAGCTGTAATTAGTTTTTACAAAAATCTCAATGCAGTGCCGTATGATTTCGTCTCAGATAACAAAAATCAATACAGAAATATATTGCTCCAAGAACTTTTAGACAAAATTCCATTCCAAAAACCAACCGAGTATGCGAACGAAGAAGAAGAGGTTTATAAGATTACGTGGGCAATGTGTTATCAGTTCAAACATTTAGTTGAGCACAATAGACTTTCGGAGTTATTCTATCGAAATAATCGGACTCCAGATGAAACAGACTGGCAACTTCTACTATATACTGTAGCAGATACATATAAAACAGCAGGTAATCTAGACTTAGCTATAACACGTGAGGACAATCCCGGTGTAGGTGAAATTGATTTTCATATAACGAAAGGGTCAAAGGCTAATACTGTTATTGAAATCAAACGCTCAACTAATGAGAATCTTGTTCACGGATATCGTACTCAATTGCCAGCTTACATGAAAGCAGAACGAGCGAAATCTGGCATTTTTATGATAATCATGGAAAAAGATAATATTGATGATATTAAACGGAAAATTGCGGAAGTGCAGGCAGATATGAAAGATAAAGGAGAATACATACCTGAGATTATTTATATCAATGGCATGAGGCAACATTCTGCAAGCAATAAATACTATAAAACTCCGGAGATGGAATAAAATTCAATATTTAAGAACAAAATATAGGAGGTTAAAAACATGGCTACAAATCCACCGTCCGGTGACGGACATCGTAATGGGGCAGTGAAGGGGCGTTCACAGACTTTCAATCCCAAGACAGAACAATGGGTAAAACGAGATTCCGAAACGGGTCGTTTTATGGATGTTAAGAAAGATGGTACGCCATTCAAAGGCGTAAGGAAAGAAAAATGATTATTGCTTAGTAGCGAAAGTGGGCGGGTTATCCCCACTTTCGCTTAAGTTTATACTTTCACTGCATTGGTTTTATCATTTTTTCTATGAATGCAATTTCTTCATCGGTTAGATGATATTTGACATAGAATTGTTGGTCTATTTCGGGTATTGTTCCACTCCAATCAATATCACCATTTATGGTAAAATCTTGAATCGGAACAAATGCAAAACATTCCTTTGTCACATTTACAGAGGTTATTCCTTGCCGAAGAAGAAAACGAGCAAATTTTGTTAGAAGGTACTTTTTATAATTCGTAGCTTCTTCCAATGTGCTGAAAACCGCTGTATCAATGTAAGTCTCAGTATTAATTTCGGCAGGTGATAGTATTTGAGGCTCGGTTAATACCCGATATCCTTCACCCGGTTTAACACTCATTTCACCATTGCTGGGAACAAAACGGCCAACAATTATCTTAAACTGGTCTATATACTCAATACCCTTAGATATGTCTGTGCGATAAACTTTCGCCCATCCTTTGCTTGTAAGTATCTTTACATCACCTTTATCATTTCCTCGAAAATATGTTCTAAATCCAAATGGATTAATTGAAAGAACAAAACTGTTCAGATATGATGTGGAATTTGACATAATCTTTTCGAGGATAGAAACAGCCGCATTTGAGCGAATAAGTGTATCAAATTGATTTAAGTATCGGTTTACAGTAATATCTTTTAATGCATTATAATTTGTTACTCTACATGTGCCGTTATAATTCGCATCCCATAAGAATGTACAAAGTCCGCCTGCGATGTCAACCGTAGGGAAAAGGTCTTTACTTAACTCGTAATCATGTAGTTGAGAAAGATGGGTGTCAGAAATCATATCAGAACGGAATTCATCCAAACCTCGTCCACCCGCATACCAACGTGCAGGCATAATCAAACTTATATAATCAGGATGTGCCCGTTTTGCAATATTCATAAAGTATTGATATACGGGAACGGCTCCTCTATCAGTACCTCCATCCATAACTTGATACGGCGGATTACCCACTATCGCATTAAATTTCATATTGTCATCGTCATTAGCTTTCCAAAACGAGCGTCCCTTAGCCATCTTCTCGATGAAGTTCTGGGGCTTGTTCTTGATTTGGTTGATTAAATCCTCGAAATAACGTGTGTTCACTTTGGCTTTTCGGAAGCCCACGAGCGTCCGCTTGGTGATGCTCTTCGCCATCGGTGTCTTGCAGACCACAAAGATGTTCTCCGCCACGACCTTATCCCACACAGCCTGCTGCTCCTCCAACGTATCAGCGGAAATGGTGCTGTCTTTCAGCCGCGCCCGATAAATGCCGTAAGCCATGTAAAGCGGATACAGACCGGACTTGGAGTTGATTTCCAATATTCGGGCATCGGAAGTGAATATCTCAGCCGTCACCTTACCGTGGTCAGTGAAACGCGGCTCGTCAAGGGTATTTTTGTATTCCTTGTCAAAGAAATTATAGCCACCCAAGCAATCGCCCAAGTGCATGTTCACCACGCGCCACGGGGTGAGCACTGTTTCCTTGTCGGGATTGCGGAACGTGCTGAAGATGTCCGTGATGCGTCCGATGCGCTCCTCTACACTCAGTTTGTCAGCCGCTTTCGCCATCGCACGGATGCGCTTGCCTGCGGCACGGAAAATGTCCGGGTCGTAGTATTTCTTGAAAGCGTTGAACTTCTGCTTGCTCACCCCCTTGGGCATGAACTCCTCCCACGAACGCGGGTCTATCTTCTCGGCGAAATTGTCAATGGTGATTTCCTCGTCCTCGTTGTCCAGCTCCGCGCCATAGATTAGCAGTGGCATGCGGATGGATATGCCACGGAGAATGGAGATAGCCGCCTCGCGGTTCTTCGTCTTCTTTTTCAGTTCCTCCAGCCTGCGCTTTTCTTCCTCAGTCAGTTCCTTCTTGGGCTTCTTCTCCAGCTTTTCCTTTTCCTCGTATTCCTCGTTATTCAGCCCTTGATTGTTGATGTCCACCTGATTGGTCTTGGGCATAGCCTTGGTCTGACCGATAATGCGTTTCAGCTCGTCAAATTCATTCAGTTCTACATCGTCAAGTTTCAGGAGCTCATCATTGTACAGGCTGTTGTCCTCAAATCCGTTGCGCACCACGCGTTCCACATAGACCTTCTTCAACTGCTCCAGCATACGCGGCACATCAAATTTGTCCATGCGCGAGCCTTCAATGGAAATGACCGGGCAGAAGTTGAGGAAGTCGCCCATCGTCTTACGGTCGTCCTGCGAGGTCTTGCCAGCCTTGGCGGAAATCTTGGCGGTCTCGGCAAGCACTTTCAGCGTGCGGTCTGGCGCGAAATCGAACACGTAGCACTGCTCCTTCACCCGTCCGTTGATGGTGGCAGGCGTCTGCACGCGGAAGATGGTCTGCATATAGCTGGATGCCGCCGTATTATATGAGCCGGAAAGCATGAACACGGCAGTCCATGCCGGAACGTTCACGCCCGTGGTCAAGCGTCCGCAGGAAAGGGTGATGGTGCGTGTCGCGTCCGGGTCTTTACCGATGGCGGCGTTCACCATTTCAAGCGCACCGCGGTTTTCCTCGTCCTCGTCGCCGTCGCCCGCCACATTTACAATATGGAAATGTTGGAACACGGGATGCCGCTGCAACAACGCACTCAACGCCTTTGCCTCCTTCACGCCCGGCACTATCCACAGCGTGTGGCGGAAAACATTGCGGTATTCCTCGCTGGCGAAAGGATAACAGCTTTCCTTGTCCTCCTTGGTAAGCAGGTTGAGGAAAGCGGAAACGTCACGCTCATGGATAAAGTTACATTCTTTATCCACCCGGAAGAACTCACGGAAATTGAAAGCCACGTCCTCATCGACAAACTCCTTGAGCAAACGTCCGAGGTCATAGGTATAGATGTTCATGGCTGGCAGTGCTGCATACGGGTTGGGGTCGCCGAAGTGGGTTTTGTCCCATTCCAGTTTGGCACGCTGCTCCATCACGTAGTCCCATGTGTAGATTTCGTTCTCCTTGAAATCGTCCAGCAGGTTGAACGGCGTTCCAGACAATCGTAGGACTTTCGTATCGTCCTTGACCAATTCAGCCATTACCGCCTTGCCGAGTTCGGTCTGCGTGCCCTCGTGCGCCTCGTCAACAATGATTAAGTCCCAAGGTGTAGCGAATACCTCATTGTTCTTGTCGAAGTTGCCGCCAACGAGTTCCGACCCGCGCAAATCCTGCATGGAGACGAAATAGACATAATGCAGTCCGTCTGCCTTTGCCCTGCGTTCAAGGCTTTCATGGCTCTCCCCGTTGTTCTTGGAGCCGTAAGCGAAGTTGTTGCGGTCATAGAATATCTTGCCGAAATCCTCGAACCATCCGCTGTCCACCACGGGGCGGTGGGTAAGGATGAGTGTGCGTTTGAAATCCATGTTCTTGACCACCTGCAAGGCGGAGAGCGTTTTGCCGAAACGCATCTTGGCGTTCCAGAGCATCTGGTTGCCTTTCTTGAACTGCCTTTCCGTCTTCTCAATGGCTTCCCTTTGTTCGGGGCGGAACACAATGGGGCTGCGCCCGTTTGTTACCTCTCCCGGCAAAAGGGATTCCTTGCCCTCCTTGACGGCTGCAATGGCACGCTTTACGACATCAAGGCTGGTCATGAACCACTCGTTAGCTTTGTTCTCCTTGTCAAACACCTTCCTCTTCACGCCGGAACGCTCCAGCACAGCATGCACCTCCTTATCATTGAACGAGCGCAAGCCGCCACGGTTGTACAGTGTCAGTTCGGTATGCAACAGGTCGTAGCGTATGCCTGCGGTCTGTGTATATTGGTTAACGCGCTTCCTTGCCGCCTCGTTCAGCGGCTTGCTGTTCGGTGCCAGCCCGATGACGTTCTCATCGTCACAGGTAGCCTCGCCTATCTTCAGGCAACCTTCGTGTGCAGCATCGTTGATGCGGAACACGTATATCAGCTTCAGTTTAAGGGAAGAAAAGTATTTCATGGGCATTCACTTTAGGAGGTCGATGTATCGGATTCGCTTGCCTTTACGCCCGGTCTGCGGGTCTTTGCCGCGCCAGTCCTTTATAAGGCAGTAAGTGCCGTTGTGCCTGAAAATGTTGTCCGTGCGGCATCCCTCGCAAGCGGTCACAGTCCGCGTGGTTTCTCCGAAAAGGTCGGTAGACATTTCCACCCTGTCATGGCAACTGTCTGGCACAACACCTTTCAGCCCGTCCATCTGCCACACGTTCCACGAAATGATGTAGGCGATGTAGTTGACGGATTTTGCCAACGGGTCTTTCCCGAACTTGGCACGGTAGTATTCGACAAAAGAGGCAAGCATGGATTCACGGGCGATAAGCAGGCTGTCGCCCTGCCATTCGTAGGCATAGAGGCTTTTGTAGGCTTCCTGTGCGGCTTCCAGCCATTCGCCGGAAGTTTCGGTATTCTCGCTGATGACACGCAGCTTACGGTCGAGTAGTCCGATACGGTCGGCAAGCGGAACAACTGAGCCTGTGGTGGCGTCATAGCGGCTGACGATATAGGGTGCTTCGCCGCAAGTGATTTCAAGACGTGTGTCACGGACATAATCCTTCCATGTCTTTCCTTCGGGGAAAGAGATTCTTTCAGGATTCGTTTTCCAGCCGTGCGCGCCGTCCTCTGACGTGTATTCCGTATTGAACACGTCTTTCCTGCCGAACCACGCCTCGTCAATGAGGTTGTTCTGCGCGTTGCATACCCATGCAGGGGTGAATACCTCCGCCATGTCACGGACACGCGCAGACTGGGTGTCCTTGTGTTTCAGGACACGGGGCATGATGACCTGACCGTTGTCACCCGTAATGAGTTCGGGCAATATCGGGTCATGGTAGCCATACCCTTTGCCAAGGTGTTCATAGTCGGAAGTCGCCCAGAATATGTTGCACACGGCATCGCCCCTGCTCGTCGTATGGTCTTTGAGCAGGGTGGACAGCAATCCGGGGGAATCCTGCAAGATGCTGTTCTCCAATATGTCGGCTGTTTCAGGCATGTTGATACACTCATGTTAAAGTGTATCTCCTGACGGGAGAGCATAATGCCTTATAATCAAACCGTTTATTTCTCATTTGTAAAACAACAGCCGTTTCAATGCTGCTTTAATGCTTGTTTGACGCATTTTTATGGAGTGCAAATTGCCCGTTTTTCACAAAAATGTGTAATTTTGCATCCGATAGTGTATCTCCCGTCAGAAGCACCCCCATTATTCCCAAACAATTTCCGATTACAAGTCTTTCAGAATAAGCAAGTTCGCTTTGTCTATCACCGAACCGTCCAATGACGCGAGGTATATGCGCGTGGTTTCCTCCGAATCGTGTCCCATGCCCTCGCTGATGACTGAAATCGGTATGTTCTTGCTCTTGGCGATGCTTGCCCAAGAGTGCCTGCTCACGTACATGGTAAGCGGCGCGGCAATGCCGCATAGTCGGGCAATCTCTTTCAGGTACTTGTTGATGCGGAACAGCGTACTCTTGTATTGGCTGCGCAGTTTCTTGGAAGGCAGTTTCAGGATAGGGAGCAGGTAATCACCGGAACATCCTGCGGCATATTTCGCCACGGTTTCCTCCATGCAGCTTTCCCACCTGATGTGCAACTGCTGTCCGGTCTTGTGCCTCCGGTAACTCAATATGCCGTTTTTCAAGTCCGACTTCTTCAAATAAGCCATGTCAATAAACGACATTCCACGGGTGTAAAACGAAAAGAGGAACATATCCCTTGCCAGTTCCCAATGCGGCTTTCCCGTCAGGTCAAGTTCCTTGATGCGCCGGATGTCCTTCAGGGATATGGCGCGTTTCACGGTCTTGTCCATTCCTGTATAGACATGCCTGAAGGGATGTTTCTGTGCGGTCAGCGCTTTTTCCACTGCACGATTGTAGGCGGCGCGCAGGATGCGCATATAGAAAGATATGGTGTTCAGGGATGCGCCATTTATTTTCAGCCATGCCTCGTATTCCATTATCAAGTCCTCATCCATGTCGTCCAACTGTATATCCTTGTTCCGCCTGAAACGCATGAAGCTGGACAAAGCGGACGCATAGGTTTCCGATGTGCGTTCCCTGTTCAGGCGTTTCAGTTGCCCAATGACGGAATCCATGAAATTAAAGAACGATTGCAGGCTTGTCTGTTTTCGATAACCGTCCACAATGGCATCTGCCGAACAGACACCTTTGAGCGTCAGGTCGCGGATAATGTTCTCCAACCGCAATACGTCACGGCTGATGTATTTTTGGATAATATGAAGATGGTGCTTCCTGTCCGCATCAGCTTGGGAGGGAGCCGTTACGGATGATGTTCCGGCGTTCCACTCGCTTTCATGCACATACAAGTCTGCCGTAATCTGGCGGACCGCGCGGTTGTGTATCACCTGATAATAGATGCTGCCCTCCTTGCCGTTTACGGAAGAAGGACGGAATTTCACTTTTACCGATGCCATTCACGTTACTTTTTGTTATTACCATTTATTTGTGTCACTTTCAATTTCTCCTGCATCAGACTGTCCGACAAGGTCTTTAATCCTTTGTCGTAGCCGTCAGCTTCCTGTCGTATCCAGTCAATAGTTTCTTCGTTGCGGTGGATGTCGAACACGTCATTCAGCCAAAGAATGTTGTTTGCATTGCAACCTCCCCACGAGCGGATGACACGGAACTTCAACGCATCGTCCGCATACTGACGCTTGGATTTCCAAAGCTCGATGTTGCCCCAGACGGAAAGGCTGCATACGATGCCCATGCCGACCAAAAGAGAAAATACCTTGTTGGACTTGATGTCGAATTGATGACGGTGGATATGCTCCTGTGGCTCGGTATCTCGTTCTTCCGAACTTAGAGCAAACGATTCCTTCAAAGCCCGTAACAGGTGTAGAATCCTGTTCGATGCGTAAACCTCCGCTTCCGCAAACTTGGTTAGCATGGCTTTGGTTTGCTCTTGATGCTCCTTTGCGGAACTGTCAAACAGCTCCTTTATGGGTGTCAAGTCCACCGCCGGAGGTCGTTCGCCTGACTGGTCATTGCTTACTTTTGGAGTATTCTCCAACTTACTGTTGATGCTTTTGAGGTCATTCTTGATGTCCTCGAAGAGTGCGTAAACTTCATTGTTGTCCATATTTAGAATCTTATTTTACGTTGTTTCTTTTTCTTGTTCCTGCGTTTTAATTCTTCCTCGAAACGGTTTTCCTCATCCTGTCCGTCCGTGTTGTCCGGCATGAAAAGACCTATCGAACCGCTGTACAAATCATCGTTGCCCCTTGATTCAGGTTGAAACGTGGGCAGTTCTTCATGACGCAAAGACGGTGGCATTTCCATTCGCTCGGTATGTCTGTTCCGTTCCAAAGCTGCGTCAATCTTGGAAAAGCTGAACCGCCTGTCAATCTTGGAGCCGCTGAACGAATAGCCGTGCATGGTGAAAACTACACCCTGCACCTCGTCCGACTTGCCCTTGTACTTGAACCGCATATCCACGCCCTGTTTCTCCAAATTAGCGGTAAGCATGTTCCAGTTTCCGCACCTTGAAACCTCCGATTTAAGGATGGAATAAAGCTCGTACTTGGTTTTGTCCGGCTCTCTCAGGCGGTGGCGTTTCACCTGTTCCTTGCCGTCAGCGAAGTACAGGCTGTACTTCCGTGTCAGTTCCTTACAGATGCGTATGCTGCGTATCCGCTCGTTGCGGTCGCTGATTGTCCTGCCGTCATTGGCGATTCGGTTGAACGCAACATGCACGTGCGGATGCTCCTTGTCATAGTGGCGCACGATAAGGATTTGCGTGCCCCTTATCCCCATTGCACTCAGGTATTCCAACGCTATTCCTGCCATTGTACGGTCGGTCAGGCGGTGTTCGTCTTCCTTATGGAAAGCCAACGAGATGTGTTCGACGGGCTTTATTACCCTCGGATTCATCCTTGCCTGTGCCTCAAAACTGCTCGCTATGGTTTCCTTATTCTCGGTGAACAAGCCGTCACAGATGAGGATTTTGGCGTCCTTTTCCTTGTCAAGAATGTAGCTTACCACACCTTTGAAGTTGCTTCCCTTGACGATTTTAGCAATCATAGGAGTATCAGGTTAAGGAGTTCTTCAATCCTTGCCACGAGTACACGGCATTCCATCTTCACGGTGGCGAAGCCTGCCGCGTTAGCCTTGTGCGCAAGTTGGTTGAGGTTGTTCGCCATGCCGCAAAGCTGGCGGATGTAACCCGTATGCTCCGGCGTGAGCCGTTCCCTCACTTGTCCGGCCCTCATACAGCCGCGCAGGAACTCCCCGGCGGACATGCCCGCGCTCCGTGCCTTGCCTTTCAGCGCGTAGTAGTCCGATGTCGCCATCTTCACCGTGAGGCGGTATTTCAGCTTGTCAGCCGCTCCCTTCTTGGGACGGCCTCCCTTGTTTCTTCTTCCTGTTTTTTGCTTATGCTCCATATTTGTTACTGTTTATAATGCAGATACCTATTAGACCAACGGGATGCGGCTTCCACGGAGTTTCCGAGTGGGAGCAGGAGGTTTCGGTATGCCCGAAACACAAACTTGCTCCCCTCAAAACTCCGTTGGACAGGTTCAGGGTAACTCTGAATCGCACTCCGTCAATCCGTTTCTTAATTCTTAGAGTTTACGCCATGCCTCAATGTCCTCCCCATAGGTGTCAAGGTGCTGCCGGGCGATGTTCTCCACCAGTCCTGACACGCTCATCCGCCGCTCGCCGAACATGCGGACGATGCGGTCAAGGGCATCGCGCGTGGTGCGGCTGAGGAATACGGGCTTGCGGTCTTCGATGACCGGAACGGGAAGGTATGTTTCCTTGTACTCCTCCAACGATGCCCGGCGTTGCTTGCCGCTGATGCGGCGTACTACCTGCGGAGTTTCGTCCGTCGATTCCTGCACGACTTCATCTGCTTTTTCCTGCATAACCCCACTTGCCTGTTCCTGCGTGTCGGCAGGCTGGGGTTCAGGCTTCGGGGTTTCCATACTCGGCTTGTTGCCTAAAAAATCCTGCAATGCTGCATCCATACTTTGGCTGCTTAAATTCTTCTTCATACTTGTTTGAATTAAATGTTTAACAATGTTGGTCGTTGTGCGCACATTTGACCGATTATCGGCAGCAAAGGAAACGCCTGTATTGCAGGCTGTCAAACGAATGGATTGGCTGTGGCAATAATGTACGGTTTTGCACTTTACGCATTGCAGGAACGGTTCAGGCTGCGTCGTTTTGCCATTGTGCAAGAAATGGCATTAGGATTTTTAAGGGCTTAATTGGAATGGCTGGAACAGATTTAAGAACATGGCTTGGCGTGAAACAGATGAAGCTCCTTTCAAGAAGTATAGGAATCCGAAGAACGCCACAGGCTACCACACCAACGCCAAATGCTGCCACGCAGATGCGAAGTGGTCGGATTATGCCGGACTTCGCTTTTCTTTGCATCACGGACGCTTGAAGCAGCCGTTACGGGTTCGGTGGATAACGCCATTCCCGACCACTTGCTGCCACAAGCTGCCACCTCATTGCAAATCCATTGTTCCATGCGAACAACGGATTTACTTTGCAGGCAAAACGAATTATTAACACTAAAATCAGTATAAGAAATGAATGTAGTAATTATTTCGAAAGAAAAGTACGAAGAAATGGTCGGCAAGCTCAACCGCCTGTCCGACCGGGTAAATGAAATCCTCCGCAAGAGGGAAGGGAAACGGCTCAGCCGTTGGATGGACAACCAAGAAGTTTGCCAACAGTTGCGCATCAGTCCACGCACCTTGCAGACGCTCCGCGACAACGGAACACTGGCTTACTCGCAAATCGGGCATAAGATTTTCTACAAGCCGGAGGATGTGCA
>ENA-ORUG01002357-ORUG01002357.1-human-gut-metagenome-genome-assembly--contig:-NODE-2357-length-13525-cov-18.780178_pt1 | contig 13525 bp, 8 predicted proteins | sample MGYA00242079_ERZ509207 | MGnify/ENA primary metagenome ERZ509207 (study PRJEB26280, sample SAMEA2338780) | human gut metagenome | biome: human gut; feature: human-associated habitat; material: faeces...
TACCAGCGGTGCAAACATATCAGCCATTGTGATTACCTCCGAATTTACTTTCCAAAATTCACACCCCGCGTCTGTTGGACACAAGGATGCCTTTCTTCTTTATTCTAACACACCGGGCAAAAAGTTCAAGACAAAATTGTGTTTTTGTGCTAATATTTAAGAGAAAGCAGGTTTCAAATTGTGAATAAAATATCATACTGTTTCAGAAGGAGATCGAACCGCCATGGATTGGGAAACGCTGAAAGCCGACTGCCTTGCCTGCAGCCGCTGTGAGCTGTGCAAGACCCGCACGAATGTGGTGTTCGGGCAGGGCGTGCCGGACGCCGAAGTGCTGTTTGTGGGCGAGGGCCCCGGCCAGAGCGAGGACGAGCAGGGCCTGCCCTTTGTGGGCCGCAGCGGTCAGCTGCTGGACAAATATCTGTTTGCCATCGACCTGGACCGGGAAAAGAACTGCTACATTGCCAACATCGTCAAGTGCCGCCCGCCCCAGAACCGTGACCCTCTGCCCGCCGAGAGCGAGGCCTGCATGCCCTGGCTGCGGGAGCAGTTCCGCCTGCTGCGGCCCAAGATCGTGGTGTGCCTGGGCCGCATCGCTGCCCAGCAGATGATCCGGTCCGACTTTTCGGTGACCAAGGAGCACGGGCAGTTCATTGAGAAGAACGGCATCCTGTTCATGGGCACCTTCCACCCGGCCGCCCTGCTGCGCGGCCCGCAGAACAAGCCCAATGCCTTTGCCGACTTTGTGGCGCTGCGGGACAAGATCCACGAAGTGTGTGAGCATACCTATGAATGAATCATCCTCTCCGTCTGCTCACTTCGTTTGCATCCACCTCCCCCGAAGGGGGGAGGTTTTGGCAGCGTAACAGCCAGATGGCGAAAAGCTCGCCCTTCGGGAGAGCTGGCATCGCGCAGCGATGACTGAGAGGGTTTCATTTTCATTCACCCCACGCCTCTTTTTTGCATACTCTAAAGCAAAAGCGAGGTGTTTTTTATGCAGCGTGTTTCGTTTGACCGGGTCGATTTCTTTCTGGGGGCCACCACCCCCGCCGGGTTCAAGGGCTATTTTGAGCCGCTGCGCCGGGAGCCCGGCATGCAGATGGTGCTGATCAAAAGCGGGCCGGGCTGCGGCAAGTCCACCCTGATGAAGCAGCTGGCCCGCCGGGCCATCCAGCAGGGTGAACCGGTGGAGTGCATCCACTGCGCCAGCGACCCTGACAGCTTTGACGGCGTGATCTTTGTTCGGCAGCGCCGGGCCATCGTAGATGCCACCGCGCCCCACACCATAGAGCCGGATGCGCCCGGTGCCGACGAGGTAGTGCTGAGCCTGTACCATACCATTCAGGCCGACGCCCTGCGCCCCCATGCTGAAGAGGTCAAGGCGCTGTTTGCCCGCAACGCTGCGCTGCGGACGCGGGCTGCGCGGTATGTCGCTTCTGCCGGGAGCCTGCTGCTGGACAGCCGCCGGGCCGAGGCCTGCAGTGCCAACTTTGAAAAAGTGCGCCGCTACGTCAAGCGATTGTGTGCCCGGCTGCTGCCCCGCACCGAGAACACCGCCCGCGAAGAGCTGCGGCTGCTCTCGGCCGTGACCCCAAAGGGTGAGGTGTTCTACCAGCACACCGCGCAGGCGCTGGCCGACCGGTTCATCGTGTTCCGGGACGAATACGGTGCCGTGTCGCGCCTGCTGCTGGAGCTGATCCGTGCCGAGGCACTGGCCCGGGGCTATCACATCATCACCTGCCCCTGCGCCATGCACCCGGAGGATAAGATCGACCACATCCTGATCCCGGAGCTGCGGCTGGCCTTCCTCACCGACAACCGGTGGCACCCGGTGCAGCTGCCCGGCATGCAGGCCGTGCGGTGCACCCGGTTCCTTGACCGGGAAAATCTGGCGGGCTACCGCGCCCGGCTGCGGTTCAACGAGCGGGCGGCCGCCGAACTGCTGGAGCAGGCCACCGCCCTGATGGCACAGGCCAAGAGCTGCCACGACGAACTGGAGACTTATTACCGTACCACCGTGGACTTTGCCCAGGTGGACGAAGCTGCCGCCCAGTGCGCGGAGCTGTTCGGGCTGGAAGCGCCGTCACCCGACTGCTGAGTTCTTTATGATAAGGGAAGTGAAATCATGTCCGACATCCGTCTGCCCATCCGGCAGCTGGTGGAGTTTCTGCTGCGCAGCGGCAGCATCGACAGCCGGTTTGCCGGTTTTGACCGCGCACTGGAAGGTGCCCGCATCCACCGCAGGCTGCAGAAGGCCGCCGGGGAGGGTTACGCCGCCGAGGTGCCCCTCTGCGCCGATTATACGGTCGACGGCATCCGCTTTACGCTGGAGGGCCGGGCCGACGGCATTTTTACCAACGAAACCGGCGTTGTGACCATTGACGAGATCAAGACCACCGCGGTGCCCGAGGAAGAGATCTGCGAGGACATGAACCCCTGCCACTGGGCGCAGGGCATGGTGTACGGAGCCATCTACAGCGCACAGGAAAGCCTGCCCGCCGTGGATGTGCGGCTGACCTATTATCAGATCGACACCGACCGGATCCTCCGCTTTGTACGGCACTTTTCCCGGCAGGAGCTGGAGCAATTCCTGCACAAACTCCTGCACCGGTATCTGCCCTGGGCACAGCGTCAGCTTGCATGGCAGGAAACCCGCAGCGGCAGCCTGACCGCCATGCGGTTCCCGTTTGAAGCCTACCGCCCCGGGCAGCGGGCACTGGCGGGCGAGGTCTGGCGGGCCTGCACCGCCGCCCCCTCCAAAAAAGGCACACGGCTGTTCTGTCAAGCCCCCACCGGCATCGGCAAGACCATGAGTGCGCTCTTCCCTGCCCTGAAAGCCATGGGGAGCGGCTGCGGGGAGAAGCTGTTTTACCTCACCGCCCGCAACACCACACAGGCCGCCGCCGAGGACGCCATTGCCCGCCTGCGGGCCGTACAGCCCGACCTTGCCCTGCGCAGTGTGACCCTGACCGCCAAGGAAAAAGCCTGCCTGCACCCGGACGCCGAGGGCCATCCGGCCTGCCTGCCGGAGGTGTGCCCCTATGCAAACGGCTACTACGACCGCATCAAGAATGCGCTGGCCGCACTGCTGGACGGCAGCGGCCAATTCAGCCGTGCCGCACTGGCCGACACCGCCCGACAGTTCACCGTATGCCCCTTTGAGCTGGGGCTGGACCTGAGCGAATGGTGCGACGTTGTGATTGGGGACTACAACTATTTGTTTGACCCGGTGGTGCACCTGAAGCGTTTCTTCGACACCTCCGGCGACTGGCTGTTCCTGATCGACGAGGCACACAATCTGCCCGACCGCGCCCGCGCCATGTACTCGGCCCGCTTCTGCAAGAGCAGCCTGACCGACGCAAAACGCACGCTTGGCAAGGGCAAAAGTGCCCTGAAAACCGCCCTGACCAAGGCCGACGAGGCCATGCGGGAGGCGCGGCAGGCCTGTGTGCGTCTGGCACCCCGCAGGCACGCAGAGGACGCCCCCGACGAACCGGCCCAGACCAGCCTTCTGCCGGAACCGGATGCCCCGGCGTTTACCCTGCCGGAGCCGTTGTATGCGCAGGACGGCACGGTGTTTTTGCAGGAGCTGCCCGCCGCACTGCTGACACCCCTGCGGGCGGTGCAGGCCCCCTTGCAAGCCTGGCTGGAAGAGAACCCGGAAGCCGACGCCCACCCGCAGATGCTGGAGCTTTATTTTGCTGGACAGGATCTGGTGCGGGCTGCCGAACGGTACGACAGCCACTTTGTGACCCAGCTCACCGCCCACGGCAGCGAGCTGGAATTGCAGCTGCTCTGTCTGGACCCGGCCCCCTTTGTGGATGCCAGCCTTTCCACCGGGCGCAGTGCCGCGCTGTTCAGCGCCACCCTCACCCCGCCCGCCTACTACCGCAGCGTGCTGGGCTGTGCCGACGCCCGGGCTGTGGCGCTGGAAAGCCCGTTCCCCGCCGGGAACCTTGGGCTGTTCTGCCTGCCAGGCATCTCCACCCGCTACCGTGACCGGGAGCGCAGCGTACAGAGCGTGTCGGATGCACTGGCCCGGCTGGCGCAGAGCCGGGTGGGCAACTATCTGGCGTTCTTTCCCAGTTACGCCTATCTGCGGCAGGTGCAGGAAGATTTTTCCGCCCGCTATCCGGGTATTTCCACCCTTGTGCAGGAGAGCGGACTGGATGACGCCGCCCGCGCCGCTTTTCTGGCACGATTTGAGCCAGACCCTGCCCATACCCTGCTGGGCTTTGCAGTCATGGGCGGCATCTTTGGCGAGGGCGTAGACCTTGCCGGCGACCGGCTCATCGGCTGTGCCATCGTGGGCGTGGGTCTGCCGCAGGTGAACCCCCGGCAGGAGATGCTGCGCCGCTACTACGACGCCCAGAACGGGGCCGGGTTCGATTACGCCTACCGCTATCCCGGCATGAACAAGGTCCTGCAGGCCGCCGGACGGGTCATCCGCACCCCGGAGGACAAGGGCGTGGTGCTGCTTCTGGATGACCGCTTTGCAAAGCCGGACTATCAGCGGCTGTTCCCGCTCCACTGGAAGCACCTGCAGTATCTGCCCGGCCCTGCCGCACTGGAAGCGGCACTGGCCGCCTTCTGGGGCAGCAGGCCTGAATAAACGCCCCCCGCCCACGGACCGGACTCTTCTGTCCTTCTGTGGGCGGGGTTGTCGTTTGAGCGCAGGAAACTTTTGCGCTGCTGCGTTGGTTGCCAAAAAAGTACAACTTTTTTCAAAAAATGCTTGACAAAGGCCGTATTTGTGGGTATAATAGCACACGTTGAGCGGCTCACCCCGCAAGACGCGAACAAAATATTGGGGATTTGCATAGTGGTAGTGCGGTAGACTCTGACTCTACTTGTGGGAGTTCGATTCTCTCATCCCCAACCAGAACAAAGCCATCCGATGAACAATCGAGTGGCTTTTCTGTTTTGTTTTCTGCCGATTTCACGCAGTGAACACACCACACTGTACCAAAGGTCTTTGGGCAAATCAAACACCCGCACCGCATTCCCTTTTCTTGGGAGATGCAGTGCGGGTGCTTTTTTCGTTTGTCAGCCAGCGGGCTGAATCATCTTACAGGATGCTGATGCGGCCTGCACCGTAGGGATTCTCGTAGTCCAGCAGGTAGCCGGGGTACTCTGCCAGCACACTGTTGGCGCTGGAAAGGTGCGGCAGACCCTCTGCGTCCACACCGCCAAAGGTCATGGCGTAGGTGGACATGACAAGGTAATCTTCCGACACATAGTCCTTGATGAGCTCAGCACCGTCAAACATGGCAAAGCCATCGCCCAGATTGCGCAGGGTGTAGTTCATACCGGCCAGCGCGTAGGTCTTGTTCTCGTCCAGCGGCACATAAGTACCGTTCGCGCGGTCGTAGATCTTCACGTTCTGCACACGAGGCGTGCCGGTAGCACTGCCGATCCAGACGTTCTTGTCGTCGGTCTGCACGGTGTTGGGGATGTCGGTGTGGATCTCATAGGTCGCACCGGCCACCTGCAGGAAGCCGCCGTTCTCCTTGCCCTCTGCACCGGCAAAGCGGGCTGCAAACTCCAGTGCGTCCTGGATCTGCTTGCCGGTCACCGACATCAGGCAGGCCACGTTGCCAAAGGGGCTGACCTGCTTGCAGGTCTTGAAGGTCCAGTACCCGGCGTCCTCGTCCGAGCGGATGCCGCCACCGTTCATGATGGCGATGTCACAGTGCAGCTGCTCCACCTCATTGAAGTAGGTGTAGATGCCGTCGGCCACAAAGTCGCCCAGGTTGGTCTCGCCGGAGCGGATGCGGCGTTTGCCGGTAGCAGGGTCGGTGATGTAAAACTTGGTATCGGCCACGGCGATCTTCTCGCCCAGCATGTCATCCACTGTGTTGACCCATGCGGCCTGCTCTGCTGCCACAGCAGGATCCTCCTGGTCGTAGGTGGACACCAGCCGGGTGGAGATGGTGCCGTCCGGGGCAATGGTCATCTCGCCCACGTTGGCAAAGTAGGAGCCGGTCTGGGTCAGGGTGACCAGTCTGCCGGAAGCGTCCGCCACCTGCTTATTCTCCATCACCGTGTGGGAGTGGCCGTCGATGAAGGCATCAAAACCAGTGGTGTGGGCAATGACCTCCTCGCTGGTCCAGGGAGAGGACGAGGGGTCCACGCCCAAGTGGCCCAAGCCGATGACCACATCGGCCAGGCACTTCGCCTTGTCAACGGCCTTCTGCACGGCGCTGTAGAGCTTCTGGCCGTCCTCGCCGCCCAGGATGTCGTAGATGTACTTGGTCTGGGCCTTGTTCATGAAGTAGGCCGGGGTGGACTTGGTAAACGTCTCGGGCGTGGTGATGCCCACAAAGGCAATGCGCACACCACCGCGCACGAACACCTTGATTTCCGGCAGCACCCGCAGATTGGTGCGCAGGTCCACCCAGTTGCAGGACAGGTACGGGAAGTCGGCATCCCGCATGAGCTCTTTGGCACGGTCCATGCCATAGTCGAACTCATGGTTGCCGGGGGTGGCAACATCGTAACCGGCGGCGTTCATCAACTCAATGATGGAAGCGCCCTGGTCCATGGAGCCGTAAGCCGTGCCCTGCACATGGTCACCGGCGTCCACCAGCAGGACCTTTTTGCCTGCGTTCTGATAGCTCTGCTTCAGGGCGGCAATGGCCGCATAGGTCAGCTCCGGGGCCTGCTTGTCGATGTAAGTGTGCACGTCGTTGGTGTACAGGATGGTGACCTCGGATTTTTCACCGGTCCAGCAGGCAGACGCAGCCGGGGCCCCGACGGCCATGGCGGCGGCAGCGGTGGTGACACCGGCGGCCTTCAGGAAATTGCGGCGGGAGATAAGATGTTTCACGGGAAAACGACCTCCTCTTTTTCTGGCATTTGATGGGGCAGGCTCTCCCCTGCCCCTGACTGGTTCAAGCATAACACAGAACCGCGCCAAGAGCAAGACAAAACATGCCGTTTTGTCCAATTTTCTTTCACATATCAGCCGTTTTTCTTACATTGCGCATCATCGCCGTACAAAAAAGAGAACGCCCCTGCAGCTGTCCCAGCATACAGGGGCGTTCCCATCCGTTTAAAAAGGCCGGAGAAAGGGGGCCTTAAATGGCGTTGTATTCCTTGAGGATCTTCTCAAGGTCGGTGCCCTCGATCTTCTTCAGAGCTTCCTTCAGGGCCAGACGCGGGATGAGCGGCAGGTCCATGTCGGTGATCTTCTTGCCGTCACGCAGCTTGACCGTTGCATTCAGCAGGTCACGCACGTCGTAGGTGCTGCCCCAGACCTCGGGCACACCGCGGTCCACGTTCAGCAGGGTGTACACGGCCTCCATACCGGTGCGCATGGAGTACTCGGTGGTGAAAATGGTATCGCGCTTGGTCTCCGCAAACTGGCCCAGGAAGGCAAAGTTCACAGCGCCCTCCGGCACGATGTCGGGGCGGTCGCCCATGGCACGGGGCATGAAGAAAGCGTCAATATAGGGCATCATCACCGGCACGGTGTTGGCGCTGTGCTCTGCCAGCTCTTCAATCTGGTCGGTGGGCACGCCGATGTGGTACAGCCACTCCATGCAGATCTCCTTGCCGGTGCAGTCGCGCATGGGCTTTTTGACATAATCGCCGGGCTTGTCGCTGAACAGGCCGTAGACCCAGACACACAGCTGATCTTTGGGTTGATCGCGGAACTGCTGCTGACGGTTCAGCGTCCAGCTGAGCAGCCAGCTGGAGTCCTTGACCGTAACGATGCCGCCGGTGACGGTGTGACCGCTGAAGGGATCGCGCTTGCAGATCTTCTGGATATACTGCGGGATCTTGTCATCCAGGGTGGTGATGGTGGCGCTCTCCCAGTTGGACAGCTCCGGATCCGAGCAGAACTTTTCGGGGTGGCCGAAGGACGGGTCCTGTGCGGCGATCTTCTTCCACAGATCCCAGCCGTTGCCCGGCTTGATGGTGGGGTCGAAACCGGCTGCCTTGTCCTGGGCACCCACGGTGCAGCTCTCGACGCAGCCGCCGTTGGTGATGAACAGCAGATCGTTCTCGGTCAGGTCGATGTTGGACACCTCGCCTGCGTGCTCCACGGTGACCGAGCTTGCCATCTTGCGGCTGCCCTGAATGTCGAACTTGACGTCCGTGACCTTGGTGTCGTAGTGGAACTGCACGCCAAAGCCCTTCAGGTACTCGATCATGGGCAGGATGATGGACTCATACTGGTTGTAGCGGGTGAAGCGCAGGGCGGTAAAGTCCGGCAGGCCGCCAATGTGGTGGATATAGCGCTTGATATACAGCTTCATTTCCAGTGCGCTGTGCCAGTTCTCAAAGGCGAACATGGTGCGCCAGTACAGCCAGAAGTTGGAATTCAGCACCTCATCGTCAAAGAAGTCGGTGATCTTCTTGTCCTGCAGCTGCTCGTCCGGGGTGAAGAACAGCTTCATGATCTCCATAGCGCCCTTGTCGGACAGGCCGAACTTGCCGTCGGTGTGGGCGTCCTTGCCCTGCTCCACGGTAGCACGGCAAAGGGAGAAGTTGGGGTCCTCCTTGTTCAGCCAGTAATACTCATCCAGCACGCTGGCACCCTCGGTCTCCAGCGAAGGGATGGAGTGCAGCAGGTCCCACATGACCTCAAAATGGTTGTCCATCTCACGGCCGCCGCGCATGACGTAGCCGATGCTGTACTTGTAGCCGTCGCAGGCACCGCCGGGCAGGGCCTCCTTCTCGAACACATGGACATGCTCGCCCTTCATCTGGCCGTCACGCACCAGATAGCAGGCTGCGGTCAGGGCTGCCAGGCCGGAACCGACGATATATGCGGATTTATGATCAACGCCCTCCGGCTTTTTGGGACGTGCAAATGCTTCGTAGTTGCCACTGGAATAGTACATGGAAAAGCCTCCTTGCTTCGCTGTTTTTCTTTCTTACAGCAGTTCAATGCTGCTCTCTATGGCAACAGTATACCCTGCCTTGGCCCGCAGAACAACAAACAAACTCTGCCTCCTGTATAAAATTTAGACAACTGTCCCGTTTTGTTGGAAATGCGTACAAATTGTGACAAAAAAGCGGAATGACCGCTGTCATTCCGCTTTTGCAGGCGTTTGTTTTATTTTGCGGTGGGCTGGGCCACCTCAAAGTCAATCTTGCCCAGATTGACGTCGGAACGCACGATGGTGATCATCATGGTATCGCCCAGGCTCCAGTTCCTGCCGGAGACGGGGTCGGACAGGCGCACGCCCTCGGTGAGCATCGTGCCGGAGGGGGTCAGGCTGGAAGCCGGTACAAAGCCCTCCACGCCGTTCTCCAGTTCAATGAACAGGCCGCGCTGGGTCACGCCGGAAATGCGGCCCTCGTAGCTCTCGCCCAGATGGCGGCGGGCATACTCGGCCTTGTAGCAGTCCTCAGCCTTGCGCTCGATCTGCATGGCGATGACTTCGCGCTCGCTGGCCTGCTTGCTGGCCCGCTCCGCAAAATCGGTGTAGCGCAGGATCATGGTATCCTTGTCGGTGCCCTTGAGCTGCGCGGTCATGATGCGGTGGATGGCCAGGTCCGGATAGCGGCGGATGGGGCTGGTAAAGTGGGCATAGTCCTGCAGCACCAGACCGTAGTGTCCCTTGGGCTTTTCCTCGTACAGAGCCTTGGACATGCAGCGCAGCATACCGGTATTGATGATCTGCTCATACGGGCCGCCGCGCACACCCTCCAGAATGGCGCTCAGCTCCTTGGGGGTGGGCACCTCCTTGGCAAAGTGGTCGTTGATGCCGCAGGCCTGCAGCAGAGCATGCAGCCGCTCCAGCTTTTCGGCGTTGGGCTCCTCGTGCACGCGGTACACAAAGGGGATCTGCTTGACCCGGGCAAAGTGGGCAGCGCACTGGTTAGCCAGCAACATGAACTCCTCGATCATGGCTTCGCTCTCGCCGGAGGTGCGCTTCTTCACGTCGATGCAGTGGCCATTCTCGTCGAGGATCAGCTTGACTTCACCGCTCTCGATGTCCATGCATCCGCGCTCCTTGCGCAGGCGGGCACGGTGGCCGTACAGCTCCTTCATGGCGGGCAGCTGAGCCAGAACCTCGTGGTACTTGCCCTTGAGCTCGTCGTCGGCACTGCCGGCCAGCAGGGCGTTGATCTCGGAGTACACGCCCTTGACACGGCTGCGGATGACCGACTTGACAAAGCGGTAGTCGGTCAGGTTGCCGTCCTTGTCCAGACGCATCAGGCAGGAGAACGCCAGGCGCAGCACGCCCTCGTTCAGGCTGCAGATGCCGTTGGACAGCTGCTTGGGCAGCATGGGCACCACCTGGTCGGCATAGTACACGCTGGTGGCACGGCTGAACGCCTCGTTGTCCAGCTCGCTGCCGGGCTTGACGTAGTGAGACACATCCGCAATATGCACGCCCAGCTCAAAGCCGCCCTCCGGCGTCTTGGTCAGGCTGATGGCGTCGTCGATGTCCTTGGTCTCAGCGCTGTCGATGGTGAAGATGGGCAGAGCGCGCAGATCCATGCGGCCCTCACAGTCGGCCTCGGTCACCTCGGCGTTCTCCAGCTTCTTGGCCTCTTCGCGGACCTTATCCGGGAAACGGCTGCGGATGTCCTGCGCATAGAGCAGAGCCTTGGCGCAGCGCTTGGCCTCGTCGGAGCTGCCAAAGCGCATGGCCACGCCCACGCGGTGATCTTCCTGCCGGTTGCCGCGCTGCAGGATCTCCACAGCCACTTTGTCGCCGTCCTTGGCACCGCCCTCGCAGTCGCGCATCATCCGCATGGAGATGGCGGGGCAGTCATCGGGCACGAACTTCAGCATGCCCTCCACACGGCGGACGGTGCCCACCAGATCGTTCTTTTCTTCCAGCACGGCCAGGATCTCGCCCTCGTCGCTGCCCTCCACACGGGGATGCTCAAACTTTTCCACCAGCACCTTGTCACCGGGCATGGCGCCGCGGGTGAAGCGGCCCGGGATGAAGATATCGCTGGTGCCGTCCTCCAGCATGACAAAAGCAAAGTTCTTGCCCAGCTTGACCACCTTGCACAGCAGGGCCTTGTCGGCGCGGCCGGAACGCACCGTAAAGAAAACGCCCTGCCGCTGGCAGATCACAGCCTCGTGCACCAGCTGGTCCACGGCCTCCATCACCTTGCGGTCCGAGCCACGGTCCCCACCGAACTTTGACTTGAGGTCCTTCACGGTGCACGGCTGATTCTGGATCGCGTGCTCAATTTTATCGCGCATTGCCATAATATTTTTCTCCTTGCTCTTCCTGGCTGCGGCCTCCGTCGGGCTGCAGCCCTGCCAGTTCCGGGCATTGCTGCCCACCCTGCTGCGGCAGCTCGAAAAGACAGCTGCCCGCACTTTTTTACTCAACTATGTCGGTTTTACACAGAAAAACAGCCCCGTCAGAGCACGGGGCTGCATGGGGTGCATCAACCTGCCAGACGGCCGGTGAACAGGCAAGCCAGAATTGCCACCACGAAAAAGACGACACCGGCAATGCGGGTCACCTTGGCCAACATCTGGTCAGCCGGGGTCAGGCGTGCGTTGTTGGCACCGCCTGCACTGCCGTTGATGGCGCCGGAAAGGCCCTGGCCGTGGGTGTGCTGCATGAGGGTGAGGAACACGATGACCAGCGAAGCGACCAGCAGGATCGCGCCGCCAACGATTTCGATAACAGACATGGATTGAAACGCTCCTTTATTCAAATTGAATGGGAAAACCACGCAAAAATACGACTATATAGTATCATACCATCTGCAAAAAAGCAAGCACAATTCCGCATTTATCCCAACCAGTGCAGTGCCGTGCACAGCTGTGCAAACACCGCCGCGCTGGAGACCGCCGCCTGCGTCTGTCCGTCCTGCAAGACCACGATGGTGTATTGCGGATCCTCGGCCGGGTAAAACCCTGCGAACCACAGGTTCTTGCGCTCTTTCCCTTCGGCCGTGAACTGCCCGGTCTGGGCGGTACCGGTCTTGCCCGCTGCCCCGCCGGGCAGGCCGGAAGCATCCTGTGCCGTGCCCTCGGCCACCGTCTGCTCCAGCATGGTGCGCAGAGCCGCTGCAGTCTGCTCCGTGAGCACCCGTTCTGCCTGCGGGCGGGCAAAGGCCGACAGCTCTTCCCCGGATGTTTCATCCAGCGTACAGTCCAGCAGGCACGGCGCACGGTAAACACCGCCGTTTGCGATGGTGTTCATCATGGCGGACACTTGCAGCGGCGTTGCCAGCAGGCTGCCCTGCCCGAAGCTGAAATTGGCCAGCTGCCCGCTCTGGGTCAGTTCCTCGGCTCCCGGCAGGGCTCCGCTCTGGGCGGTAAGGCCCTCCGCCAGCCCGATGCTCCGCCCGAAGCCCAGCGCCTGCGCCTGCTGCAAAAGAGCCTGTGCTCCCAGCTGCTGCCCCAACCGGATAAAATAGCCGTTGCAGCTCTTTGCCAATGCGGCCGAAAGATCCACCTCGCCGTGCGGCACACCGCCTGCGCAGCGGAAGATCTGCCCGTCCACCACCACCGCGCCGTTGCAGTCGTACTCCGGCGCAAGGCCGGCTTCCAGCGCAGCCGCTGCCAGCACCGGCTTGAACACCGACCCAACCGCATACGCCTGCAAGGCCCGGTTTAAAAAGGGGCTGTCCGGCGCTTCCAGACTGGCCGCCGGGTCAGCCGGGTCAAAACCCGGCACACTGACGCAGGCCCGCAGGGCTGCCGTGCGGACGTCCAGCACCAGAATGCAGCCGGTGGTCATGGTCTGCGCCGCCACCGCCTCGGCCGCCCGCTGGACAGAACGGGAGAGGGTCAGGCGGACCCCCACCGCTCCGCTGTCCGCCTGCAGATGCTGCACCTGCTCCCCGGTGCGCAGGGTGCCCTGCGCGGTCACCGGGCACAGCAGGGTGTCCCGTGCCCCGCTGCCGGTGAGCAGCGCGTCCAGTGCTTTTTCCAGCCCGGCAGCACCGTGGCCCTCACCGTCCAGATACCCCAACAGCTGCGGGCACAGCGGTGCGGCTGCATACCGCCGGGACGCCGCATAGCATGGAATGCCCAGCGCCGTCATGTCCCGGTCCACCTCCACGAGAAATGGAGCCGCCCGGCTGCGGCTGCGGTACAGCAGTTCCTGTCCGGCGGTGTCGGTGCAGGCGTACAGGCGGGTATAATTTTCCTGCCCCGGGAAGCAGAGAGCCAGCCAGCGTTTTTCCAGCCCGGTGAGTGGCAGGCCCCTGCAGTCGTAAAAGCCGCCGCGCCGGGCTGGCAGTTCCAGCGTGACCGTGCTCTGTGCCGCCGCACGGGCTGCATAATCCGTGCGGGACGCCAAATAAAACAGCCTGCACAGCACTCCGGCAAAGCCGAACAACAACGCCGCATACAGCGCCAGCACCCTCCGCCCGGACATGGACACGCCCCCTTTGGCATAGCGTGGGCAACGGAGACCTAGGCTATACAAAAAGGGAGGCAGAACCTCCGAAGAAGTTCTGCCTCCCTAAGGCACTTTTATAAGAGCGCTTTTGCGGCTTAGTACATGCCGCCCTTCCAAACCACACTTCTGGAGCCGAATCACGAATATCGGGAAACGTAGACTTTTGTAGAATTATCAAGGCC
>ENA-ORUG01002386-ORUG01002386.1-human-gut-metagenome-genome-assembly--contig:-NODE-2386-length-13431-cov-3.093451_pt1 | contig 13431 bp, 11 predicted proteins | sample MGYA00242079_ERZ509207 | MGnify/ENA primary metagenome ERZ509207 (study PRJEB26280, sample SAMEA2338780) | human gut metagenome | biome: human gut; feature: human-associated habitat; material: faeces...
GTCCTCCCGCAGGGGGACGACGGTGGCCTCCAGGCCGAAGAGAGCCGACTGCGCCTTGTAAAAGCCGTAGGTGATGTCGGCGTAGGCCACGCCCCGGCCCTGGCCGCAGAAGGCTCGAAAGGCAAAGGCCAGAACTTCGTCAGACCCATTGGCAGCCAGGACGTTCTCCCGCCGCAGCCCATAGCGGGCGGCGATGGCGTCCGTCAGAAAACAGGCCCGAAAATTATCTCCCAATGCAAGACCTTCGGCGATGCCGGCCGCAATGGCAATTAAATTTTTCACGGCACCGAACCGTTCCAGAGACTTGACATCTTCCTGCTCGGAAATGCGGGCGCGAGCTCTGGCAAACACGCGCTTCATGACCGAACGAGCACAGGAACTACCAGCCAGACTAATCCCGAACGGCAGATTGGTGGCAACCTCCTCTGCGTGCGATCCTCCGCTCAAGACACAAATGTCTGCGTCGGGAAGTTCCTCGGCAACCACTTCAGAGAGTGTCTTAGCACTTCCTTGTTCAAGGCCCTTGGCGGCGATGCAGACAACCGTCTTGGGAGAAATCAGCGGAGCAATATGGCGAGCCATGTCGCGAATGTAGCGCGATGCCACCACCAAAATGACGGCGTTTGCCTCGCGCAGCTCCTCACCCACCGTTGATTTGACGTCAACACGAGGGTCCAGAATGAATCCGGGCAGCTTCGGATGCCGGCGATCCATCTGCAATGCCTGAATGTTTTTGCCCGTCGCCGAATAAAGCGCGACATCGGCGCAAGGCGCTGCAATGTGCGCAAGCACCGACCCCCAGGTGCCCGCCCCGATGACAGCCAACGACACTCGCTCGCCGCTTGTTTCTGAAGTCGTATTCATAGTTTAAATTTTGCGCGTTAATTTTTTCTGTCGCAATTATGCGCAAAGAACGCTTTTGCCGTCAGCCGATTACTGTCAAACGCCAATTTCTCCTCTTTTTGCCTTGGCCGCCTGAAAGACCTTTAACGACAAAGTAACGCCCGCCAAAAGCAAAGCCATGCCGGCAAGCATGTTCCACGCCGGCCACTGCATACGCAACACATGCGCGTAGGTCACGGCAAAGATCGTCTCAAAAACGATCATCTGGCCGGCCAGTGCCGTCGGCAAACGCTGACTCATCGCGTTCCAGAAGACAATGCCGACCCAAGACCCCATCAGTCCGCTGAACACCATGACAAACACAAACCACATCGGGTCATAGCCAAGCAATGGCGTTCCGTCGGGCTCCAGCTCCCAGAAGAAAAGATACATCACGACGGCAAAAGGAAACGTCGTTAGTCCCTGCGCCGTGGACCAGGCTCGTGGGGAACGACTGGGGTGCGCCAGCAGCCAGTCGGCGTTTCGAATCGGATACCACGTCCAGAGCAACAAAGCGGCAACCCCCATCATCACGCCGTACCAAAACTTCACGCCGCCGTCGGCCGAAGCACGAACAACCATTTCAAACTCGGTCATGCTCGCAAGCGCAAAACCGCAAACAATGAGCAAAAGCCCCGGCACCAGACGCGACCATGCCAAAGCCGTGCCTTTTTTCTTGTCGCGAATGTTGGAGACGGCTGCCACAAGAACGGGCACTGCCGACATTGCCATGCCAGCCACAGGCACGCCTGCGTTCTGGATGCATTCGATCAGGCACCAATAGTAGGCAATGTTTCCGATAACGCCGAGCTTGGAGACATCAATCCAATCTCGTAATGTGTAGTGTGCGAATTCACGCCGCTCCATCCAGGCCAGCGGTACCGCCACCAGACCGAAACTGACGAAGCGCCCGGCGGCCATCAGTGCCGGCGAATACCCCGGCAGGACCTCCGGCACCAGGTACACAAAGCCCCAGATCATGCAGGCTAGGACACCGTAGAGAAAACCGAGCGCCATAAGAATTCTTCTCAGAAATGACAAACAACGTGTGCATTATGCCCATACCGATCGAGCTTGACTGCAAGAACAGCAAGCACCAACACCGTCACAGCCGTTCGCGGGCGGTACAATCGAAAGGTTGAGAATTTTTGAGGACCTTGCGTGTCCAAATTGTTTACAAAGGAATTTTCGATGTCCAATACGCTTACCGAATGGTTCCGTCACGTTCCCGAAGAAAAGTGGCTCCGCGATCCCGCCGCCAGCCGTGCCGATGCACAAGCCATTTGGGAAAAGCTCGAGCTCAAAGCCGGCGTGCGTGTGTTCGAATGCCCCTGCGGCAAGGCCGATCTGAGCTTTCCGCTGGCGCGCCTTGGCGCCAACGTCAGCGGCATCGATTTCAATTCTCACTTCGTGAGCGCCGCCAAAAACAAATTCTCCCGAGCTGGGCTTGCCGGCGAATTCAAAACCGATGACATGCGCACGGCACAGTTCCCCGAACAGATGGATCTCATCATCAATTGGGCAAGTTCCTTCGGCTACTTCTCGGACAAAGACAACGCCGATTTGCTCGCCCGATTTGCCAAGAGCCTGGTCGAAGGCGGACGTCTTCTTATCGAAGTGGCTAATCCTTCGCGTGTTCTGGCCGGTGAAGCCACCCGCATCATCGCTTCCGGCGAACAGGTTTGCGAGACGTGGGACGCTGAATCCAAGCGCGCTACCGTCATCTTCCCTGCCACGCAGTTCCGCGGTCCGGTGTCGGCAAGCGTCCGCGTTTACACGTGCGACGAATACCGTTCAATGCTGGCGGCTGCAGGCCTCAAGCTCGTGGACTTCTACGGTCAGGGCTTTACGGAATTCACTCCCGACAGCACCCGTCTGATCGTGCTGGCTCAGCGTTAATTTCTTTTTGCAAAAATTCATTTCGTTTTAACGCTTTTTTATTCCGGCAGTCCTATAAAGTAGTGCTATAGGTCGGGCCGCTGCATAAAGCGGCGGCCGCCTTTTCGTACTCGAAAGGAATTGCTATGGCCGGATCAAAAGTCCTCAAGCCTGTCGCGGGCGTTGTCATTCTCGTGGGTCTGTATGCCGCAGCGGGCTATATCGGTGTACCCGCGGGCGTGCGCTGGGCGGTTTCGAACGTTGTGCCAGATGCCCTGGGCGGTCGGGACGCCACCGTCGGCGACGTTTCGTTTAACCCCTGGAACTGGTCGCTTGAAATCAACGACCTGGCGATCAAATCAGCCAACGCACCGAAGAACAATCTTCTTACCCTTAAGCATCTGTCGGCCGATCTGAGCGGCAGCACGCTCACCGAAATGGCTCCGATCGTTGAATCCATCACGGTTGACGGTTTCAACATGCACCTAACCGCCAATGAGGCCAACAACAAGGAAGCCAAAGAAGCCGTCGAAAAAGCGCCCGCCGACGCTTCGACCTCTTCCGGGCTTCCCGCCTTCTCACTTGCCAACGTACGCGTCACCAACAGCAGCGTAAGACTGACGAATGCTCAAAATGGCGCCGACGTCAAGATCACCGACATTGATTTCGCGCTTCCCATCTTGTCGACGCTGCCCTCTTCGAGCAAGGCTTCCATCAACCCCAAGCTTTCTCTCAAGGTTGACGGTACGCCGATTAACGCCGAAGGCACGCTCAAGGGCGAAACGGCAACGATGGCCGTGAAGATCGACAAACTCAACGTCGCCAAGCTCCTCAGGGCCGCGCCCGTCACTCTGCCCGTAGCCGTCGAAAAGGCTTCGGCCTCGTGCGACTTGCATGTGTCCTTCGAGATGCCCAAGTCCGGCGTCTCCGGCATCAAGGTAAGCGGCACAGCTTCGGCCAACGACCTTGACGTTCGCGATGCCAAGAACAAACCGTTCGTGAGTGTCAAGTCCGCTTCAATTGACCTCAAGAATGTTGACGTTTCGGCGCAAAAGGCCGAAGTCAACAGCGTCAAGATCGTGCAGCCCTCGATCAAGCTTGCAATCGCTTCGCAGGCAAAGTCAACGCCGGCCAAGACCTCCGGCTCTGCCTCTTCAACATCCGAAGCATCTTCCGGCGCAGCCTGGAGGTGGTCCGTCGGCTCGGCTCAGATCAGCAACGGCTCGGTGCAAGTCACGGATACCAGCCTCAAGCCTGCGGCCACGCTTTCCGTTTCTGCGATCAATCTCGACGCCAAGGGATTCTCCTCGGACAAGGGCAAGACCGGCACATACTCGGCCAGCGCCAACGTTGCGCAAGGAAAGCTCTCCTCTGCGGGCAAGCTCTCGGTTCTGCCGCTGGCTGTCAACGCCTCCACCGACGTGAAGAATCTGCACTTTGCCACCTTCAATCCGTGGATCAAGGCTCTTGCGGGCGCTCAGCTCACCAAGGGCACAGCCGACGTCAACGGCAAGGTTGATCTGAAGTCCGACAAGAAACTGGCGCTCAAGTGGAACGGCGATTTGGCCGTCTCGAATCTGGAAGCCAAGAATGCCTCAGGCAAGACGCTGATGACCTGGACGCAGGCCAAGGCCACCGGCGTGGATCTGCAAAGCCTTGACCCCGTCAACATCGCCGTAAAAAACCTTACTGTCAAGGAACCGGCCAAGCAGGTTACCAAGAACGTCAGCAAGGCCGCGGGTCTGATCGGTGCCATCGCAGCTTTGACCGGACATGAAAACACGGCCGAGCGCGCTCAGAAGGCGGCGGAAATCGCCTCTTCGGACATCTCGCTCTCGAACCTTGTTTACAAGGACGGCAAGTTCAGCTTAGTTGAAAAGAGCAAAAATGCTTTGGCCGGCATTGTGCTTGAGGCACTTAACAATGTCTTTGCAACCGACGGCTCCAGAAAGTAAGACCAGCTGACCAACCTTAAGGCAACGGCGTCAAGGAAATTATTCCGAGACGCCGTTTCTTGTTTCTGCCACCTCTCTTTTTCTGGTTCATCGCACTCGGTTGTAGAAATTGTCAAATTTACGCCAAAAGAGCATGGCTCCCGCAAGCCAAGTCACGGCGGCACACGTGCCGATAATGACCGTTGCACGCACCCAGGGCATCCCGTAGGCCTGCCGCGTCAAGGCCAGATCAATTGCCGTGTAGAGCCACTCAAAGCCCGCACAAACGAGCAACATGCCGCAAATGACAGCGCAATAGCGGTGACGGACGAACAAAAGTACGACCGGAATCAAAGGCAGAAGCGCAATTTCCAACCCCCACCCATGGAAAAGCAGATGCGCGCCGAAGAGAACAAAACACAGCACCGGGAAAATCAGAGCCAAACGAATCACGGCCGATCTCCTTTTGTTGCTGCATTGTCGGCAGTCGGAACCTCTCGAATCGGAGTGACTTTTTTCGGTTTTCCGCGCGGCTTTTCAGGCGGTGTCACCGTGAGCGACTTCCAAAGATGCTCCAGAGAAAGAATCGGATGCTTGAACATGACCCGAGGACCGGCAAAGCGCATCACTTCGGAAATCTTTTCTCGGTACGCAGGCTTGTAGCAATGGACCTTGCATTTGGCGCAGACGGGCTTTCCTTCCTTAAAGGGACAGCAGGCAAGCCGCTTCATTGCATAGTCGGCCAATTCCTGACAGGACCCGCACAATGCATCGCCTTGCAAAGCGTGATGCGCACGGCAGTAGATACGGATCATGGCAAGCACGGTGTCGGCTTCGCGCTTAAGCGGCCCTGCTTCGAGGCGCTTGAGTCGATCGTCGGTTTGTTGGGAATGTTGCTGCATGAATGCTCTTGACAAGGACGTTGGAGTTGCAGGCAATCTATCCCGTGCGCCTTAAATGAGTCTTGTTTTCTGTATTTATAAGGATTTTCAGGGCCATTGGCCTACCCGATTGGCCTACCTTGAGCATTCGATACTGCGCCGAAATCACCCCCGAAGCACCGATCGAAATCAAGTTTTCAAAGCCGCAGTGTTGTAATTTATCCTAGGGTTAACCCCCCCCCTAAGCCACTTTCTTTCACGGTTTTCTTGTCAGCCAAAAACAGCGGGTGCGATCATCGTCCCGTCCTGCAAGGACTCCGCCGGTTTGAGTTGCGTCTTCGCAAGAGTCCGCATTCTCATGTTCCGACCGGCGGTTTTTGCAAAAACTCAACTCTTGCAAGTCTTTTAAAGACTAGGAGAAATAATCATGAAAAAGACTTTGGCTGCTGTCGCCGTCCTCGGCGCTTTTGCCGGTTCTGCTCTGGCTGCTGACGTTCAGCTCTACGGCATCGTTGATACAGGCGTTGGCTACAACCACGTTGACATGGACTCTTTGGATGGTGTAAGTCTCTATAACGATGGTAAAGCCGTTTACTCCTTTGCGGATTCAGACTCCTTCTCCATGATGTCCGGCCAAGCTTCTGGCTCTCGTTGGGGCTTGAAAGGTACTGAAGACCTCGGAAACGGTTTGACGGTCGGCTTCATTCTTGAAGACGGCTTCACTTCCGATAACGGCGCAGATAGCGCCCCGATGTTCAACCGTGAGTCGAGCCTCTTTGTTCAGGGCGGCTTCGGTAAGTTTGCCATGGGTCGCATGGGTTCCCTTAACAACGGCCAGTCTTCCTGGGCTAAGGTCGGCATGGTCAGCGCCTTCGGTACTTCCGATTGGGGCGGATACTCCGCACAGCTCGGCAACATCTTCTCCCTGGCCGGCCAGTGGGACAACATGGTCGCCTACGAAACCCCGAGCTTTGCAGGCTTTAAGGTGTACGCTCAGTATGCCATGGGTTCGAATGACAACGAAAACGAATCCTCCAGCGATCGTTACTATGCTATTGGCGCCACCTATAACAATGGTCCGTTCGCCGGCTATTTTGCTGTTGACTCCATCAACTACCAGACCTCCGGTGCAAAGATTGATGACAAGTTCATTGACGACAGCCTGACCGTTACATTAGGCGGCAGTTGGAACTTTGAAGTAGCCAAGGTTTACTTCGGTGCTCAGTACTTCGATGAAGTGAAGCTGTCCTCTATCGGCGGCATCACCAAGACGACTGTGAGTGGCGTCAACCTGAGCAAATTCGGCGGCCCCGACATCACCGTTGGTGCATTGCTCAAAGTTAAGGGCTACGGCATCAGCCTGACTGCAGACGCCCCCGTCGCCGGCGGCAAAGCCATGTTCGGTGTAGGCTATGTCGATGCCGAAGCTGCTGACAGCATTCAGGATGCTCTTAAGGATAATAATGCCGATGTCGACCTTGATCTCAAGCGTTATGTTGTGAGCGTCGGTTACGACTATCCGTTCAGCAAGCGTACCGACGTTTATGCGATCGCCTCTTACATGCAGGATCAAGTGGATGTAGCCTCTGAGGATTGGGATCCGTCTGCTTACACCCTGTACGTTGGCCTGCGCCACAGGTTCTAATCTGACAATCTCATCCTGAGATTTACTGATTAGCAACAACCCGCTTCGGTTTCGGCTGAGGCGGGTTTTGTACATCCGGGTTTTGCCAAAATTTCGGTCTCATCTCGGGCATATAATCGGACAAGAGTTTCTTTTTCGGACTTTCCTCTCAATCCTCGTTAACACGCCTCCGAGACCATGCTCCAATCGTGCTGGATGCTTGTGGCTTCGCTTTTATTTGCGACCATGAGTTCACTTGTCAAGATTTCCGCTGCCGAAGTCGGCACGTTTGAGATCGTGTTCTACCGCTCACTGATTGGCTTGGCCTTTATCTCGACGGTGATGTTCATCCAAGGACAAACGCCGCACACCAAATATCTCTTCGGCCACATCAAACGTTCCGTACTGGGGACACTGGCTTTCACCATCTGGTTCTTTACGATGGGGCATTTGCCGCTGGGTACCGCCGTCACGCTTAATTACACGGCTCCGCTCTTTATTGCCGCCACCTTTGTGGTTACGGCTCTCATGCATCACCAGAAAGCTCCTTGGTCGTTAGCCGCAGCCATCTGCGTGGGTTTTATCGGTGTCTGTTTGATTCTTCAGCCTTCAATTGCTTCCGACGAGCTTCCTTACGCCCTGTTGGGACTTTTTGCGGGCGCTCTGGGGCCCTTCATCTTTTTTCAAATCGCCCAGCTCGGACGTCTGCGTGAGCCGTCGCTTCGAATTGTGTTCTACTTCTCGCTTGTCGGTACGATCTGGGGCTTGGTCGGTTGCTATATCCTCGAAGGAGGGCTAAAGATGCACGGCATGGATGTCTGGCAGGGATTGCTCGGCGTAGGCATCACGGCAGTGCTCGCACAGGTGGCCATGACGCGCGCCTTCGCCTACGGCAATATGATGCTGACGGCGTGCTTTCAGTTTGCCGTCATTCCTTTTGCGGAAATCATCAGTGTGGTCTTTTTCAAAGAAGCGCTTCCGCCTGTGGCTTTGGTCGGAATGCTTTTGATTTTGGCCGCCGGTTGCACAGCAAGCGTCATCACCAAACGACAGCGCCATCCCGCCGCCAAATAAGAGAGACACACACGTCTGACATCGGGCGTGAGTTTTTTCACTGTTGCGAGGATTTCTCAGTCTGCGCTTCTTTTCGCTCTTGCTCAGCCGCATATGCCCCCGTCTGAGCCAATCGCTCATAGACTGGGTTATCCATCGACATCTGAGAAAGCAGGTATTCAATGCTTTCTCGAGCCTCTTTCCAATGTCCGAGCTCTAAAGAACTGATGGCATAGAGCTCTCGAGCGGACAAAAGCTTGTTGTCAATCGCAAGCGCCTGATCAAGCACCGCCAAACTTTGGGTGTACGTTTCCTTGGTTTCCTGGCTGATCAAAGCTGCGGCGTATTCCACCAAAACGTTGGCATCCTTGGCAACGAATCCGCCGAGATCAACGGCTTTTTTATACGCGTCGGCAGCTTCCTTCCATGCTTGTTTATGCACCTTAAGACGTGCGAAAAGAACCCATGCTCGTTCGTCTTTGCCATTGTCCTTGAGGTAGGCGCCAAGCGACTCTTCATCATAGAGGCCTTCAGTACTGCCGAGTGTTCCATCGGCCTGCATGATGCCCTGTTTGGGAGAGTCAGAAACAAAATTGATCAGCGAAGGCGAACCCAGGCCTTTGTAGAGAGCAAACGCGCTTCCGGCCACCACAACAGCCAAACCGACAGCAAAGGCTTTGCCAAGCGGCGCAACACGTTTCTCGCGTTTTTCATCGATCGCAAGTTCTTCAAGTGCACGACGCTGAACGTCAGTAACACTCGACTCATAAATCGTATCGGTGACAAGTCCAGCCGCGCGTTCCTCATCCAGCACACGCAACTGCTCAGCAAGCGCTTCACGAGAAAGCTCCTGCGTAAGACTGCCGTCTTCGTCCGGCGCTTTGCGCATCAGCGCCCATAGAACGGCAAACACCGCCACAGCGCTCAAAAGCGCAGCAACAATCCAAAAAGTCGTTTCAAAAGTCATGTGTCCGATTTTACGTTGAAAAAAAGGGCGCCTCGAAAAACCGGGGCACCCCTTTTCGTTTTGACTACGGAAGCGGATTACTTCTTATTCTTGGCGACCATGGCGTCGCGCAGGATCTTCGTAGCCTTCTGAGCGGCGTCAGCGCACTTGGCAAGCGAGAGCTGAGCTGCTTCAGGATTGTGGAACCATGCACCGTTCACAGCCGTCCACCATTCCCAATTGGTGTGGGCGACGGAGTGAAGTTCACGAGCCTGATTGAGGACTTCGTCGCTAACGCCCATCGCCAAAGCGAGATCAAAGGCGTTGAACATGTCGGTCATGCGGCTTTCGGCTTCGCGCAGTTTACCGTCGTAGTAGCCCTTCATACCGTCGATCACGCGGTTAAGCTGCTTCTCGGTCTTGTCCTTGTGGCACTGCAAGCAGGTCTGCTTCATGTAATGACGCGGAGTCGTCGACCAGTGGCTCGTGTAAACCTTGCCGGTCTTCTTGTCCTTCATCTTGGGCATGTGGCAGTCTGCACAACCGACGCCAGCCTTGTCGTGCGTGGAGTTCCAGTACGTTTCAACGTCCGGATGCTGCATCTTCGTGAGAGCGGCACCAGTCACATTGTGCTTGAAGTCCTTGAAGCCAACCTTGGCATAGAAGTCATCAATCTTCGTGACGTCAACGAACGGGAAGAGGTTGGTGCGAACGTCGCTCATGCCGATCGCCTTACCGGTCTTCGGATCAAAGCCCGGGTTGCAGTTGTATTCGACATGGCACTGAGCGCACATCAGCTTGCTGTCGGCCTTTTCCATCGTGGCGATCTTGCGGGTAAAGCCGCGGACGCCCATGTCAATCACGTTGATCTTGGTGGCCTTCGGATCCTCGCTGTAGAGGCTCGGAATATCCGTACGGGTCAGAGCCTGGATCAGACCGTCACGAACAATACGCGGCTTGGCGCTGTGCGGGTCGTGGCAGAAGTTGCAGTTCACGGCATGGTTGATGCTGCGCATCACGTCGACAACATTGGATTGACGTGAGAACTTGGCTTCGGGATGTTTTTCGCCGAGGTATGCCCAGTCAAGCATCAGGTCAGTCGACTTGCAGGTCCAGCAAACCGGGTTGCCCGCAGCGGCCGTACCGGCACGACGCGGCTTCTGCGCATTGTCTTCGGGATACTTGTCGTTGATGACGTCCCAAACGCGGAAGGCACCGTCGCCCTGACCGAGGTACATCCAGCCTTCCTTCGGTTCGAAGCGGCCGCCGAAGGCGCGGTCGCAGAGATACTGGTCAAGTGCGGCAAACGCGTGGCTACGCGGCAAATCGTGTTCTTTCGTAAAGCCATGCGCACCCAGTGCACGGTCGAAGAACGGATTGGGAGCAACGCTGGCGCTGTTCTTCTTGGAGAAACGAGGCGTGCGTTCTTCATTGATCGTGTACATCGACTTGAATTGAGCCGGGTGGCAGGAACCGCAGGTCTTGGGATCCATGCTCGTTACCGGACGCGTATCCTTGCTCGGTGCACTCACATGCTTGGTGAGGCCGGAGTGGCAGCTCGTGCAGGAAACTTTCTTGTGAGCACCGGACTTGTGGAAGCCGCCGATGTTACTGTGGCAGGCCACGCAAGTCTTCGTGTCAACTTTTTCAGGAGCCGCGTTAACGGCGGGAGCAAAAGCCACCGCCACTGCAAGTGCTACGCAGGCCTGAACGAAATTGTGCTTTGTCATCTCGTCTCTCCTTATCGCGACTTCTCATGCTTGGTTTGGAATCGGAATGCGCTTGGGGTCGCTTTCGTGTGTAAAAGTCGCTTGACGGATTTTCTCACAGAAAAAAATACTGTCAATTCAGCATCTTTCCTCACAAATTAGCCTACCGTTTCAATCAGTTTTTCACTTCCGATTCTTATGCCTGTCTTAAAACCCGCATAAAACAGGCCTTAAGACAGAATTAACATAAAAAACCGCAGAAGACTTTTCATCCACTGCGGCTTTCCATGCTAGGGTAATCACTAGCTCCAATTTCGTCATCCGAAGGCAATCAGGCCAATTTTTGACCTCTCAAACCTGCTTTGACCTACTTTGACACTCACTCAGAAACAACGTGACGTCCGATCAAATCGTGTTCACGACTATCGGTGATGCGCACGTCCACGAAATCTCCGGGATTGAGATGCTTGTCTGTCGTCACATACACCACGCCGTCAATGTCCGGCGCATCAGCCGTCGTGCGACCAACGGCAACGCCGTCCTCGTCCTCGGGTTCGTCAATGATGACACGCCTGACGGAGCCCACTTTCTGCCTGAGGATCTCAGACGAAATCTCAGCTTGCACTTCCATGAAGCGACGACGGCGATCTTCTCTCACTTCGTCAGGAAGCTGTCCGGGTAAAGCATTGGCCTGAGCGCCTTCCACGGGACTGTAGGCAAAGCAGCCGACGCGATCCAGACGCGCTTCTCTCAGAAAGTCCAACAGGTACTCAAACTCTTCTTCCGTTTCTCCGGGAAAACCGGTGATAAAGGTCGAACGGATCGTGATATCGGGACACACCGCACGCCAAGCCGAGATGCGCTCGAGATTCTTTTCGGCGCTTGCTGGACGCTTCATGGCCTTTAGCACGCGTGGATGAGCATGCTGAAACGGCACATCCAGGTACGGCAAGATCAGCCCCTCTGCCATCAGCTCAACCACCGCGTCCGTCGACGGATACGGATACACATAATGCAGGCGTACCCAGGCGTCGAGCTTGCCAAGTTCCCGTGCCAACTCAAGCAATCGAGTCTTAACCGGACGTCCTCCCGCAAACCCCGTTCGATACTTCACGTCTAAGCCATAGGCTGCCGTATCCTGGCTGATCACCAAAAGCTCTTTGACACCGCCCTTGACAAGGTTTTCTGCTTCACGCAGCACGTCGCCAATCGGGCGACTCACCAAATCGCCGCGCAAGTCCGGGATGATGCAAAACGTGCAGTGATGTGAACAGCCTTCACTAATCTTTAGGTAGGCGTAGTGCGCCGGCGTGAGCTTCAACCCTGCCGCCGGTACCAAATCGTCAAAAGGCTCGTGCGGACGCGGCAAATGCGCGTGCACCAACGCGAGCGTCTCCTCCAGACTGTCCGGCCCTGTGATACCGAGTACCCTCGGAACGCGATCCATCAGCCAGTTTTCGCCGTTGGCGTTTTTCTTGCCGCCCAAGCATCCAGTAACAATCACACGACCGTTTTCACGCAAGGCCTCCGTGATGGCCTCCAGACTTTCGGCCACCGCCGCGTCAATGAATGCACAAGTATTGACGATCACCAGATCGGCTTCCTTGTAGTCGGCGGCAATAATATAGCCTTCGGCACGCAGTTCCGTCACGATGCGCTCGGTGTCCACCAAAGCCTTGGGGCAGCCCAAGCTCACAAAGCCAACGCGACCGATTCGTCCTTTTTGCATTCCTGCCATTGTTATTCCTTACTTTTCGATCCAAATGACAGCCGCGTGCCGCCCGGTCTGTTCGCCGTCGCGGCGATAGCTGAAGAAGCGCTGTGCATCGGTGACGGTTGAAAGAGCACAATCCTCAATATCTTCGACGCCGACTTTGTTCAAGGCCGCCTTGGCATAGGCTGCCAAATCCACACAGAATTTTTCGTCCTTAGGCTTGATGCCGTCGGCAACTTCAGGATAGTTGGTACGAAACACATCGGCCACTTCAGTCCCAACTTCAAAGTCATCAAAACCGATGCGCGGCCCGAGCCAAGCCTTGAGCTTGCAGTCGGGAACCTTGTCACGCATCGCTGCGACAGAGGCTTCGATCACGCCGGCAACCAGACTCTTCCAACCGGCGTGAACAGCGCCAACAACTCGTCCCTGCTGGTCGGCCAACAGCACCGGCAGGCAGTCGGCCACCTGCACCACGCAAACCGTTTCCGGTTGCGTCGTGATTTGTGCATCGGCCTGGACAGATTCGTCCGTCACATCTTCTGCGTTTACCACCGCAATGCCATGTACCTGCGTCATCCATCGGGGTTCCGACGGGCACAAATCAGCCACAATCGAGCGATTCATGCGCACGCAACTGCTGTTGTCACCCACTCGGCTGCCGACGTTCAGCCCCATGATGCCGTCAACGCCACCCCACGGCCCAGAGGAAACGCCCCCCAGACGCTCGGTGAAAAAAGCCTTGACGCCGGCACCGAATTCGGACAGGTACACGAATATCCTTTCCAGTCTGTATGTACGATAGGTACA
>ENA-ORUG01002387-ORUG01002387.1-human-gut-metagenome-genome-assembly--contig:-NODE-2387-length-13431-cov-2.451929_pt1 | contig 13431 bp, 8 predicted proteins | sample MGYA00242079_ERZ509207 | MGnify/ENA primary metagenome ERZ509207 (study PRJEB26280, sample SAMEA2338780) | human gut metagenome | biome: human gut; feature: human-associated habitat; material: faeces...
TGGCCAAGCAGCAAAATAGCAGTTGTTTCTTCATGGGTTTTTGTATTAGGTTTGAATTTCGGGAGTCAAAGATAGGGAATAATTTGATTAGTAAAGGAGAATAATGAGTCTAATAAGTATATCTATGGTTCAATTTTAATTTATTTATGAACTATAAAATGAAGTATAATAAAGATGCATTGTTTATGCATAGATTTGCGATGAAGGAAGAACTTGGTGAGTTGATCTTTGAAGTTTTATTTTTCGTGTATGTAAAGTCAATAAGAAACGATGAATTGGATGTTTTTTGTTGTTGGGATAGCTTGATACTATGGATAATACAATTAATTTTAATACTTATTATTTCTTGTTATGTACTATTTTGTACCTTTTTAGTATGATATCAGTATCTTAAAAACTGTATCATTTACTTAATTTGCAGCGAGTGTTTTTAATAAACCTATTTCTAATTCTTAAATTTGTTATTATGAATAAACTGACGAGGCTGAAAAGATGCAAAAGGTGCATCAGTACGTTAATGCTTATGTGTTGTTCGCTCTTAGTATGGGCGCAGAATACAGTAACGGGAACTGTATTGGATGAATCTAATTTGGAAGTAATTGGTGCGAATGTGAAAGAAAAAGGTACTGCTAACGGTGCCATCACCGACATGAATGGTGTTTTTCATTTAAAAGTGAGCAATCTTCAAAAAGCTGTTCTGCAAATCTCGTTCATGGGATATGAACCTCAAGAGGTCCCGTTGAACGGACGTAAACAACTAAAAATTATTCTAAAAGAAACAGCGAATGAACTTCAGGAAGTTACGGTTGTGGCCTATGGTACACAGAAGAAAGAGACTTTGACAGGGGCTATCTCTGCCGTAAGTAATGATGCGTTGGTGCGTTCGCCTAATGCTAGTGTAGCTAACACGTTGGCAGGCCAGATCACGGGACTCTCATCTGTACAAACCAGCGGCCAACCGGGGCAGGAAGATCCCAAAGTGTTTATTCGCGGTGTAGGGTCTTTGACAGAAAGTGCTTCTTCTCCTCTGATCCTGGTGGACGGTGTGGAACGTTCGTTTTATCAAATGGATCCGAATGAAATAGAAAGTGTGACAGTACTGAAAGACGCTTCTGCCACTGCTGTATTCGGTGTTCGAGGTGCAAATGGCGTAATTTTGGTAACTACACGCCGTGGTAAAGAGGGCAAAGCGAAAATCTCGGTGAATTCTTCGGTTGGTATTCAGATGCCTACTCGTATGCTCGAAATGGCAGACAGTTATACGTATGCAACTTTGAGAAATGAGATTATAACAAATGACAAGCCAAATGCTACCGAGAATGATTTGGTATTTGATAATTATGCAGTTGAACGATTCAGACTGAATGATGATCCCATTATGTATCCCAGTATCGACTGGAGAAGATATCTGCTGAATAAGACATCTGTGCAGACACAACACAACCTGAATATTTCCGGAGGAACAAAGGATATACGTTACTTCATATCTTTAGGTTTCTTATATCAGAATGGCCTGTTGAAACAGTTCGAAGGAGTGGGATATGATAATAATTATAAATACAAAAGGTATAATTATCGGGCCAATCTGGATTTTGATGCTACTAAGACTACCACGTTAAAGATTGGTATCGGTGGTATTGTAGGTAACCGGAATGAACCGATGATTAATGATGCGACTAATTCAATCTGGACATTGATTAATCAGACGACTCCGTTCAGCAGCCCGGGAGTAATTGACGGGAAGCTGATAGTTACCCCCGAAGAACGTTTTGATAATAAAATTAATTTGGGTAACAGTGCTTTGCCTAAATGTTACGGGACAGGCTATTCAACAGCTATTAATAATACAATGAATTTGGATCTTCTGTTGAACCAGAAATTGGACTTTATTACTAAAGGACTGTCAGCAGAGATAAAAGGCGCCTATAATACGAGTTATGGTTTTACTAAGAAACGTAAAGGACAGGTGGAGCAATTTATGCCTTTCTATCAGTCTTCTTTGGAGGACCCGTCGCTTGGTTATGACTCGCCGGATTTCAACAAGAATATTGTTTATAAGATCAAAGGAGAAAATAAGAGCTTGCAATATGACGAAACTTCCTCGAGGGCAAGAGACTGGTATCTGGAAGCAAGTCTGAGATATAACCGTAAGTTTGGTTCTCATAATGTCGGAGGATTGTTCTTATATAATCAGAGTAAAAAATACTATCCTGCTCAATGGGTGGGAGTACCGTCCGCTTACATCGGTTTTGTAGGACGTCTGACGTATGATTATAAATCCCGTTATATGGCAGAAGTCAACTTCGGTTATAATGGTTCCGAGAATTTTGCTCCGGGTAAGAGGTTCGGCGCATTTCCTGCCGGTTCTATCGGTTACATCCTGTCGGAGGAAGCATTTATGAAACAACAGAAAGTTGTTGATTATCTGAAATTCCGTGCTTCAGTTGGTCTGGTCGGAAATGATAACCTTGGAAATAACCGTTTCTTGTTCCTGCCGGATTCTTATGATGTGAATTTGAGCGGAGTAGACGCGTGGAATAACAATAAATACGGCTTCAATTTTGGTTATAACAGCAAAGCGTTAATCCAGGGTGCGTTGGAAAAACGTCTGGGTAATCCTAACGTGACTTGGGAAACTGCGCTGAAACAGAACTATGGATTGGACGTTCATTTCTTGAAGAGCCGTCTGAAGATCTCTTTGGATTATTTCCTCGAGGAACGTAAGGACATTCTTATCAATCGTAAGACAATACCTTTATTGACGGGACTGACTTCCTCGATTCTGCCTGCCGTAAATATGGGTAAAGTGAAAAATCACGGATATGAAGTAGAAGTGAAGTGGAATGACAGGATCGGTCAGGTTCAGTATAATATTCAGGCAAATGTTTCCTACTCAAAGAATAAGATTATTTTCCAGGACGAGGTAGAACCTAATGAACCTTATATGTGGCGGACGGGAAATCCGGTAGGAGCTCTTTTCGGATATGTGGCGGACGGTTTTTATACGGAGGAGGATTTCGGAGAGAACGGCAAACTTGTGGCTGGCTTGCCCGATCCTGGGGTATCTGTGAAGCCGGGTGATGTGAAATACCGGGATTTGAACGGTGACGAAGAAATTACTTCGGACGACCAGACTATTATTGGAAACCCGACTCGTCCGGCCTATACATTCGGATTGAATTATGGCATTAATTATAAGGGCTTTTTCCTGACAATGAACTGGACTGGTGCCGCACAGCGTTCCTTGTTGTTGGATGGAGCTTTTAGAGAACCTTTTGGAAATGGTAAAATTCGTGGCTTGATGCAGTTTCACGCAGATACACGTTGGACACCGGAAACAGCCAGTACGGCTACCACACCGCGGTTTACCGAGACAAACGCAGTTTACAATATGCGTTCTTCTTCTCTTTGGGTACGAGACGGTTCCTATTTGAAACTGAAGAATGTGACAATAGGATATAACTTTACAGATAAGAAGATGTTGAAAAAACTGGGTATCCAGCAGTTAGGTATAAAACTAACAGGCTATAATCTGCTGACCTTTGATAAGTTTGACATCATGGACCCTGAATGTAATCCGAATAATGCGGATTCTTACCCTATCATTAAGATATATAATTTAGGTATTAATCTAACCTTCTAATAGTGCTGACAATGAAAAACTATAAAAAGTATATGGGCTGTCTTTCTCTCTTTGCATTGACATTGATAGGGTGCGAAGACCTTAAGTTCGGAGAGAAGTTTTTGGATAAGCCGATAAGTAATGAGCAGAATATAGATTCTGTCTTTAACAAGAAAGTATATGCTGAGCAGGCATTGGCGGAGACTTACCATTCACTGCCGGATTATCTGCCTATGCAAGGACGTCTGGGATATGGAGTGCTGGAAATGCTTACCGATTTGGGTGACTGGACAAAAAAAGGAGCACCTAAGTTCTATACAGGAACGGTAGACGGAACAAATGCCTATCTGGAACATCTTCCATATCGGTTGGATGTTGATAATAGAACCATTGGTGTCGGTCCGATTTATGGTATCCGGAGAGCTTATATCTATATTGAAAATGTGGATAGAGTGACAGATATGACTGCGGATGAAAAGGCGATAGGAAAAGCGGAAGCACAAGTAATTATTGCCTATCATTATTCTCAAATGCTCCGTTATTATGGGGGTATGCCGTGGATAGACCATGCTTATACGGCAGAAGATGCGATGAAATTTCCTCGCATGACGGTAGAAGAAACCGTACAGAAAATCATCGGGTTGCTGGATGCCGCCGCCTCTGTATTACCTTGGCAGGTAGATGCGGATAATGACGGACGAATGACGGCGGCCTCTGCTTTAGCATTAAAGTCCAGAGTGCTTCAGTTTGTGGCGAGTCCTTTGTTTAATGCTGACAAACCCTATTTGGAAGGTGATGCTTCCTCTCAATTCCTTACCTGGTATGGTAATTATTCATCAGACAGGTGGCAGAAAGCACTGGATGCAGGGTTGGAATTTATGCGGGCTAATAAAAAGAATTCGAATGTTTATCAACTGGTGAATACAGGTAACCCTCGCGATGATTTTGCGGCAGGATATTTCAATCGTCATAATGGAGAGGTTCTGATTTCTTCCAGAAGATTTACCACTTATGTTACGGGGAAAACTCCGTTTGCCCAAGTACGCTACGGAGTTGCTTCTCCTACATTAACTTATGTCGATATGTTTCAGATGAAGGACGGGACGGAATTCGACTGGAATAATCCCGATCATAATAAATTCCCTTTCTTTGATAAGGATGGAAATCCTAGAAGGGATATCCGCTTGTATGAAACGGTTGCTGTGAATGGAGATAAGTTTAAGGGTGCCCAGAAAGTACAGATTTTTGAAGGAACCACCCAGTCACCTTATAAAGATGGGCGAATGAGTTACAATGGTTTTGCGATGAGAAAATTCATACGAAACTTTAATGACGAAGTGAATGGTAAATTCTATTCTTGTCCGTTAATTCGTCTTCCCGAAGTTTATTTGAATATGGCTGAAGCGATGAATGAGTTGAATAAGGCGGAAGTTCGTGACGAGTTTGGCAATACGGCCTATGATTATCTGAACAAAACCAGGGAACGTGCAGGTATGCCTGCGATTTCGGCGGCAGATGTTCCGGCCGGAAAACCGTTGCGCGAAGCGATATTACGTGAAAGAGCCATTGAATTCGGTTATGAAGAAGTACGTTATTTCGATTTGATACGTTGGAAACGCGCAGATATATTTACCGGACAACTATCACGTCTGATTATTAAAAAAGCGGCCGGTGAGCCGAGCGGCTTTTCTTATAAAGTATCTCATGCAATGGCGGAAACACGCCAGTATGCGAAACCTGAGAAGTGGAATGACAAATATTTCCTGTTACCTCTACCGGTAGACGAGATAAACAAGAAATATGGATTGATTCAGAATCCGGGTTGGTAATAATCAAATCGTTGAATAATAAGAAGAATGATTATGAATAAATCACTTTATATCGTAGCTTTCTCGTTGGCGTTTGCCACTACAGGGATAGCTCAAAATAATGAAGGACAAGATAAGACAGTCGATCTGGGAACTCAGACGACAACCGAGTTACGGAAGACACAGGCGGTATCTACCATTTATTCGGACGAATTGGATAAAAATGCAACTACGAGTCCTTACAATGCAATATATGGCCTGTTGCCGGGACTGACTGTGATGCAAAATACGAGTTGGGGAACCGACAAATCACGTTTAAATGTACGTGGTCGTGGCTCCTTGAATGGAGATACGCCATTATTTGTGGTAGACGGTTTTGCCCGCCCGATCGAATATATCAATCTTTCGGAAATAGAATCAATATCCGTATTGAAAGACGGTGCTGCTACTGCTCTTTGGGGAGGTAGAGGCGCCAACGGCGTGGTGCTGATAACTACCAAACGCGGTATGTACAGTAAAAAAGAGATCAAGGTAGATTACAAGTTTGGTTTAGGTCTGCCCGTAAACCAACCGGAATTTGCCGATGCTTATACATATGCAAAAGCCCGGAATGAAGCATTGAGATATGATGGCCTGCAACCGGATATGGATGAAGCTTCTTTTTTGGCCGGAGGTAATAGCGATCTTTATCCGAATGTTGATTGGCAGAAGGAAGCGTTGCGTAATCATACGACCAGTCATCAACTGGATATTACTTTCCGCGGGGGAGGTAAGAGGCTGCGCTATTTCAGTGTCTTGAATTATAAGAATGATATGGGACTGTTGAATTCCAAGTACACTGACTACACTGATCGTTATAATTCCCAGATGAAAAAGTATTTTCTCAATCTTCGCATGAATCTGGATGTAGATATCACAGATGCAACGAAATTGAAACTGAATATGCTCGGTATGCTGCGTGAAACGAAACGCCCTACCACATCGGAGGCTACTTTGTTTGAACAGATATTCAATACTCCATCTGCCGCATTCCCTGTACAGACTCAGAATGGACTCTGGGGTAGTAATAATGTGCTGAAAACAAACCCGATAGCCAATCTGGCGGACGTAGGCTATTATAAGCTGAATCAGCGAATGCTGCAAGCAGATCTGCGATTGATACAAGACCTGTCTGTATTGACTCGCGGACTGAGCGCTGAACTTGCTATTGCCTATGATAATAATGCAACTTATCAGGAAACAGCCAAGAAAAGCTTTATGTATCAGACCATTGAGAAAGGTACTGACGGAGAACCGGTTTATACGAATTACGGAAATCCTAACGATGAATTGGAAATCAGCAACAAAGGATTGGCTAATCAATATATACATGCCAACTTTGAAGCGAAAGTCAATTATCACCGGACATGGGATAAACATGATTTTACTGCCAGTGCCATGTTCCGCCAGGAATCAATGACTCTGACGGGAGCTAATAATAGCCGTTACCGTCAGTACATCATCGGAACCGTAGGTTATAATTTTGATAATCGTTATATGGTGGATGTTGTTGCTAACTGTTTCGGCAGTAGCGTATTGGGAAAGAACGATAAGTATCGTGCATATCCTGCCATATCTGCAGCCTGGATACTCTCGAACGAGAATTTCATGAAAGGAATCTCCGCTTTTGATTATTTGAAACTCCGCGCTTCTTACGGGCGTTCCGGATATGATATCTATGATTATGATATGGATAAGCAATATTGGATAGGAAGCGGTTCCTATTATTTTCAGGCTGGGAATACCTCTGCCGGAAGCAGTTTGAAGGAGGGAATGCTGGCAATGGAGCAACTCGACTTGGAAGTGGCAGATAAATATAATATCGGTTTGGATATGAGTTTGCTCAAAGGGTTGACTTTTTCTATTGATGGTTTCTATGACAAGCGCTCTAATATTTTAATTGAAGGAAGCGGGTTGATATCTTCTGCAATCGGAGTTACCATTCCCCAGATGAATGCGGGAAAAGTGGAAACAAAAGGAACAGAACTCTCTACTATGTGGAAAAAAGAGTATAAAAACTTCAGCTACTACATCGGTGCTAATTTCTCTTATGCCAAAAGTAAAGTCATAGAGAATGGTGAGGGGTATCAACCGTATGGCTATCTGTCTAAGAAAGGTTATCCTATCGGACAATGTTTCGGTTGGGAAGCGATCGGTTATTTTAGAGATGAGGAGGACATTAAGAACAGCCCTGTACAGAAATTCTCGGAGGTACGTCCGGGGGATGTCAAATATAGGGATTTAAATGGTGATAAAGTAATTGACAGTAATGATCAGAAAGCGATAGGATATTCTACTGCCATACCGGAGATTTACTATGGTATCAACTTAGGATTTGAGTATAAAGGTTTTGGGGTAGACGCTCTCTTCCAAGGGGTAGGGCATTATAGCGTGATGTTGAATACTGCAAGCGTGTACTGGCCGTTGAGAAACAACACAAATATTTCAAACTGGTATCTGAACGACAAAATCCGTTGGACGGAAGATACGAAAGATATTGCCAATGTTCCTCGTTTGACCACGCTGGATAATGCCAATAATTTCAGAAATAGTACACAATGGTTGGAGAACGGAAGTTACTTTAAACTTCGTAACCTGAATGTTTATTATAATTTTCCTTCTTCTTGGGCGAAGAAGGTGAAGATGGAGAAGATTCAGGTATATGCGAGAGCTAATAATCTTTTCTCGCTGGATCATGTGAAATATATGAACTGTGAGGATCTGAAAATCAATTATCCGGATATGACTTCCGTTTATTTCGGATTGAATATTAACTTCTAAAATGTGAGATAACCATGAGAAAATGTATCATATTATATACAGGTTTGCTACTATCCGTTTCTGGGTGTAGCTTGCTCGAACTGGACGAATCGACTGGTTTGAACAGAGAAGAGGCTTATTCCTACTTTAGCAATGTCAAGGGCTTGGCTACTTATGTTTATAGCCAGTTGCCCGGAGATCTCGGAGTACTCGACGGGGCTTTGAGAGAGTCTGCAACGGATAATTCTGTTTATATTTGGAGTGATAATAGTGTTCACGACTTTTATAATAATGCCTGGAGTCCCAATAATGCAGTCGACAATATGTGGTCGAAGTGTTATGGAGCTATCCGTTCCGTTAATTCATTTCTCGAAAACTATTCCCAAGAGAGGCTGGAGCGTTTCCGTTGGAATGATACGTATGAAGAAGATATTGCCAAAGCTACTATGTATCGTGAAGAATTGCGGGTGTTGCGGGCTTTCTACTTGTTCGAACTGGCCAAACGATACGGAGATATTCCATTATTGACACGTACGTATGCGTTGGATGAGATCAATAGCGTGGAAAAGAGTTCTTTCAGCGAAGTGATAAAATATATATGCGATGAATGTAGTGATGCAGCTAAAACACTTCCCGTCAGTCATCAAGATTTTTGGGCGGAGACGGGACGCGTAACTAAAGGTACTGCGTTGGCATTGAAATCTCGTGCCCTTCTTTATGCGGCGAGTATGTTACATAATCCCAGTCAGGATGCTGATAAGTGGAAAGCTGCTGCCGATGCGGCTTATGCTATCATAAAAGAGAACTGGTACAGTCTGCCGAAAACGAATGCCGATCCTCTGTATGATAAGAACGGTGGAAACGATGTTTTGAAATCTCCGCAATTAATCTTTGAGCGTAGAAATGGAGAAAGTTTTGACTTTGAAGCAAACAATCTGCCTATCAGTTATGAAAAGGGAGAAACCGGCAATGTACCTACCCAAAATCTGGTGGATGCTTTTCAGCTGACTAATGGAAAAGACTTTGACTGGGAACAGCTTGCGCCAGGGCAGAACCCGTATGAGGGCAGAGACCCACGGTTTTACAAAACAGTACTTTGCAACGGAGATACATGGATGAATTCAACTATTCAGTCTTATGAAGGCGGTAAAGATGGTGCCGGAACAGCCGGAGCGACTACCACTGGCTATTATTTGAAGAAGTATATGAACGAGACCGTTTCTCTTACTCCTTCTAACGAGAAAAAGAAACCTCATCATTTCATTATATTCCGTTATGCAGAGATTCTTCTGAACTATGCAGAAGCGATGGATGCCTGGAAGGGTGCCGATTATACGGATAATGATCATCCATTGTCTGCACGTGCAGCACTGAATCAAGTACGTAGTGCAGCTGATATGCCTGCTGTTACAACGGATGGCGATGCATTTACTGAAAGTATCCGTCGCGAAAGACGCGTGGAACTGGCGTTTGAAGACCATCGGTTCTGGGACATCCGTCGTTGGAAGATAGGTGATAAGACCAAAGCCATTTATTGCATCAAGATTACTTTGGAAAATGGTTCACCTGTTTATAAGAAAGAGTTGCTTGAAACACGTAACTGGGATGATAAGATGTATCTGTATCCTATACCACAGACAGAATATTATAAGAATCCTAATTTAGGCCAAAATACAGGCTGGTAAATAAAATACGTGAGATACTGTTTCTGCTTTTCCTGCAAACAGTATCTCACGTTAAATTATTCAGTTTATTATCCAACTTCTGTTTTCTGCATATCAACTACCGGTTTACCTGCTCTTTACTCCTTCTTCTTGATATCATCTCGTAAAAATCAGAGAAAAAGACTAGCTAACAAAGCTAGTCGCTTTAGGTAAGAAAACTAATTATATCAGCGATAAAAAGAAATAAAAAACGCGTTGGAATTGTTTATTACCTTAAGCTACCCTTTCGTTTTTTAATAAATTAGCTAGAAAGTGTGGTGTTTATTGGATAAGAACACTTATTTTTGCAGCATGTTACAATTTGAGAATCAAAAGATAAAGCAAATCGTTCGCAAGGCATTTCCGGTAGTAACGCTGGTTGTCATGCTATATTCTTGCGCCAGTATCGGACGTCCGGACGGTGGCCCTTATGATGAAACGCCACCTCGTTTCATCGGTAGTACACCTGCTGCCGGCGCTTTAAATAATCAGAGGACAAAAGTTTCTCTCTTGTTCGACGAATTTATAAAGTTGGAAAAAGCAACAGAAAAAGTTGTTGTTTCTCCACCGCAGGTACAACAGCCCGAAATTAAAGCTTCAGGAAAGCGGATACAGGTAAACCTGCTTGATTCATTGAAAGCGAATACCACTTATACAATTGACTTTTCGGATGCGATAGTCGATAATAACGAAGGTAACCCGTTGGGTAACTTTACCTTCACCTTTTCTACCGGTACGCAAATAGATACAATGGAGGTATCCGGAACGGTGCTTGACGCTTCCAATCTGGAGCCGATAAAAGGAATCCTGGTAGGATTACATTCCAACCTGAACGATTCGGCTTTTACAAAATTGCCATTTGACCGTGTGGCACGTACCGATAGCCGGGGACGCTTCTCTATCCGTGGCGTAGCTCCTGGCAAATATCGTATTTATGGGTTAATGGATGCAGACCAGACATTTACTTTCAACCAAAAAAGTGAAGTCATTGCTTTTAACGATTCACTGGTAATTCCTCGTATGGAGGAAAGAATCCGTATGGACACGGCTTGGGTGGACTCGCTGACTTACGATACGATTGTTGAGAGGAAATATATGCATTATCTGCCGGATGATCTTATACTCCGTGCCTTTAAGGAGTTCAACTACTCACAATATTTGATTAAATCAGAACGGCTTGTTCCGCAGAAATTTACGTTCTATTTTGCCGGTCAGGCAGATACTTTACCTACATTGAAGGGGTTGAATTTCGATGAAAGGGATGCTTTTGTTATCGAAAAGAATCCGCGGAACGATACGATCCATTATTGGGTGAAAGACTCTTTGCTTTTTAAGCAGGATACACTTGCTATCAGCCTAACTTATCTTTATACGGATACATTAAATCAATTGGTATCACGTACGGATACGTTGAATCTGGTTTCGAAGCAAAAATATAAGAAGGAAGAACCGGAGAAAAAGAAAAAAAAGAAAAAGAAAGATGAAGAAGATGAGCCGGAACCAACCAAATTCTTGCCGGTGAATGTCGGTGCACCTTCATCAATGGATGTATACGGTTCTATATCTTTGACTTTTGATGAACCGATTGCCCGTTTTGATAGTGCGGCGATTCATCTGAAAGAAAAGGTGGATACGCTTTGGAAAGATATACCATTTGAGTTTGAACAAGATTCTTTGAATCTGAAAAGATTCAACTTGTATTATGACTGGGAACCGGGTAATGAATATGAGTTCTCGGTAGACTCGACTGCATTCCATGGTATATATGGCTTGTTCACCGATAAAATAAAGCAGGGCTTCAAAGTACGTAAACTGGAAGAATATGCCAGTATCACCTTTCTGGTGACAGGAGCAGACTCTACTGCTTTTGTAGAATTGTTGGATGCTCAAGATAAAGTGGTGCGCCAGAGAAGGTTAACGGACGGAGGGTATGCAGACTTTTATTTTTTGAATCCTGGTAAATATTGTGCCCGACTGGTGAACGACCGGAATGGAAATGGAATCTGGGATACTGGTAACTTTGAAAAAGGAGAACAACCTGAGGAAGTGTATTATTACAATATGATCTTGGAGCCGAAGGCAAACTGGGACTTAGATAAGCAATCATGGGATATTCACGCAATTCCGCTAGATAAGCAGAAACTGGACGAACTTAAAAAACAAAAACCGGATGAAGACAAGAAAAAGAAAGAAAGAGAAAGAGATAGAAATAACCAAAACCGTAACCGTCGCTAATTTGCGACGTCATCTAATTGTTGGAATTCTTGCATTGTTGATGGGAAGTTTTGCGCTTCCTGCCAATGCTCAGTGTGAAGCTAAAAACGATGCTTTTCAATCCGGAGAGCATGTAATGTATGACTTGTACTTCAACTGGAAATTCGTTTGGGTGAAAGCGGGTATAGCCAGTCTGACGACTAATGCAACTACCTATCATTCGGAACCGGCTTACCGTATCAATCTGCTTGCCTTAGGTAGCAAGCGTGCCGACTTCTTTTTCAAGATGCGCGATACACTGACTTGCGTCATGGGTGAAAAACTGGAACCTCGTTATTTCCGTAAAGGTGCCGAGGAAGGAAAACGCTATACGGTAGATGAGGCTTGGTTCTCTTATAAAGACGGCCTTTGCTTTGCCAAACAAAAACGTACGTTCCGTGACGGAGAAGTTCAGGAGTCGGAAGAAAGCGACAGTCGCTGCATCTACGATATGCTGACTATCCTTGCCCAAGCGCGTTCTTATGATCCTGCTGATTATAAGGTAGGCGATAAAATCAAATTCCCGATGGCTACCGGACGTAAAGTGGAAGAACAGACACTGATTTATCGGGGAAAAGAGAATGTGAAAGCGGAAAATGGGGTTACCTATCGCTGCCTGATCTTCTCATTAGTTGAATACGATAAAAAAGGGAAAGAAAAGGAAGTGATTACTTTCTTCGTAACAGATGATAAGAACCACCTTCCTGTCCGTTTAGATATGTTCTTGAATTTCGGTTCAGCCAAAGCTTTCTTAAATGATGTCAGAGGTCATCGTCATCCATTGACTTCTATAGTTAAATAGTCTGTCTACAGAGTAAAAGGTACTTTCTGATCTTTCCGGAAAACACTTGATTCGAATGTAGCGATCAAGTCTCCGTTCTGGTTAGTAATATCTATTTGATAGCAGCCGGTGCTTCGGCCGATATACCGTTCGCGTGCCTCGGCATAGAGGGTGTCGCCCGGACCGCTGGCACGCAGAAAAGTGATTGAGGATGAAAGAGAGAAAGCGAGTGTTCCGTGCGAATTGGCAGCTGCGGCGAGTGCCAGATCTGCCAGCGTGAAAATCGCTCCTCCTTGTGTCCGCGCTCCGGCATTAAGATGTTCGGGTTTTATTTCCAGTTTTGCTTTGCTGTATCCTTCTCGTATCTCGATCAGCTCTACACCCGCATTGGTGGCAAACAGGTCGTTTTTGAAAAATTCTTGTGCTGTCATTTTTATATCTGTTCTGAATTAGCCACAGAGGACG
>ENA-ORUG01002398-ORUG01002398.1-human-gut-metagenome-genome-assembly--contig:-NODE-2398-length-13364-cov-3.531745_pt1 | contig 13364 bp, 27 predicted proteins | sample MGYA00242079_ERZ509207 | MGnify/ENA primary metagenome ERZ509207 (study PRJEB26280, sample SAMEA2338780) | human gut metagenome | biome: human gut; feature: human-associated habitat; material: faeces...
CGATCGTACGGATTCGTTAGGGTTTTCTTGCCTTGACTTGCGCGGGTGGTCCAGAAATTGAGTCTCGAATAAAGGAAGTGTCTGTACTCCCAATGAATCCGCAAAAATTCACGACAACAACATCCAATGCCATTTCATTGAGTGCATAGTCGAGAGAATTAGCATTTGATCCTGTGAGATTTTCTGATAGAACCAGAAATAAAGAAGGAGGCTACCCGAACTGCTCGGATGCCTGTTGATATGGGCGAGTTCGTAGACTGAGATAACAAAAAAGGAGACGTCCTAGAACATCTCCTTTAGCAAATCTGGTCGGGTGAGAGGATTCGAACCTGCCTTGATTTACAGGCGTTTCAGAAGGACGTTTTTATATTGGGAGCGTAGTTGGGAGCATACGTTCGGTTGCTTGCCCTCGCCCAAGAAAAAAATCCCTGTGACACGTATTGTGTCACAGGGAGACTCAGGCCGGTTGCGATCCTGTATATGTTTCTGCCCATTGCTTGATCTCGCTTGCGCGCCATCTTTTGACTCGCGGACTGATGGCAATGGGCTTCGGAAAGCTCGGGTCCTGCGCGACATATTTCCAGATGGTTGAGACCCCCAGGTTGAGGGTTGCGGCCACCTGGCGGACATCGAGCATCAAAACGCCAAGCTGTGGTGGCGGAGGTGTCAAGTCTTTACGTTTCATCATTTGATTTCTCAAGGTTGGTTCGGCGATCTTTCTCCCACGGCGGAACGTAACGTGGCGGAACCGGTGCCGGCACAAAGGCCAGCACCCTTTCCCACTTGGTTTCGTTCCACTTGTGGCCATCCCACAAGAGCAGTTTGAGATCGTAGAACCGATTCAAGTTGTTAACGACCGTCGTGATGTACGTGGCGACCACGCGCGGCTTGCACTTGGGGTAAGGGAGCCAGTTCATATCAGCGTGTCAAAAAGACAGGTATCGGAGCGACTTTCTCGCGGAGTTCTTTGACCATCTCGTCGCGCATCTCCTCGAGCAGAATATCCAGGTCGCGCAACTCGATGGTGAAGACCAGTTTGGTTGAATCCACGATTCGATACCGCATAGTGGCAAGAACGTTGTAGCGGTCATTGCGACCGACAATGGGGCGCAGCTGGATCCAGAAGTCACGCGGAACCGAAATGTTTGCAGTGCCACCGTCGGCGTCGAGCTCGTTGTAGGTGAGCTGAACTCGGCCGTTGTCGAGGTTGACAGACTTCTTGAACTCGACCTTCTTGACATCCGAGAGGTTTGACACAAAGGTCAGGACTTCAGATGACGTCGGAGCCTTGGGCTGATCATCCGGTCGAACGATGTTGGAAAGGTGGCGGTCAAGGAAGCGACACAGCTCGATCTGAGACAGATCTTTGCCATCAATATCTCGCCACTCGACAAAGTCTTTGCTGAGAAGCGGATCGAGCTTGACTTGATGGTCTCGCCAGCTCGTCACGACGTTGTCGGCATCGTCGCAATAGCCGCAGGCAAGGTAGTCAGAGGAGTTTGCTGATGGCCATTGCGAGTTCACGTGAACAGCGGCTCTATCTGTCTTGTGGATGTCAAGGTAGCTCTTGAAACTGTCGGCATCGATGACGCTCACGATGCGGATGTCGCGCGGAGGATGATCCAAAAGGTTCTCGGCAGGGTGGACCACAAAGTCCTTCGGCACAGCAATGTGAGGGACGCCCTCGATGCTCATGGAGAAGGGTTTTGCGACTTCGACGGGGGTGGTGTTTTGGATGTTGGAGTCAGACATGGTGGGGACCTCAGTTCACTTTCTTGAAACGTTCTTCGGTGGTCGGCTCTTCTGTCGGCTCGACCTTGTCGAAATTGAGCTTGCGCTGGCGAGGATCGGATTCACACAGATCGCCGTCGTCGGTCGCAAAGAGGATTGTCTCGGCGGTCGGCAGCTTCGGCGTCTTGAGATTGACTTCATCGCTGACGATTACGGAAGAGCCACTGTTCTTTGTGGCGGGCTTCACAGAGATCTTGATCGTCAAGGTACCGCCCTTTCCGATGAAGCCGACACAGCGGTTGAGTTCGCGCAGGGCTTCATCGATGTCTTCCAGAAGACCTCCCTGGCGGATGAGTGCAAGTTGAGTCATTGGTTTTTCTCCTACGTTATTCGGTGGTGTCTGCGCTCATAGCATCGGCTTCTTTCGCCACTTCGCTTAGGCCCTTTGGGTACAGGGCGCGCACCTGCAGCTTTTGCTCTTTCGTAAGGCTTTGCCAGAAAGCCTTGTAGCTTTCCGAGCCCTCATTTGCCGCGGCAAAGGCCAGCTGCGCGAGTTCGCGTTCTTCGGGCGACTGGATCTGGCTCTCATCGACGATGTCCGGAGCGTCCGGATCGATGTCGTGGCCTTCAGCTTCTTCAGCTGTGCGATCCGGGCAGATGTCCGGGAACGCCTTGCGAAGAGCTTGGCTCTCGGCGCACTTGGCCAACATTCCGCGGGGGCGCTTACGCCACATCGGCGTCGGGATGCCTTCCTTGGAAACGGCACACGATTCGGTGAAGTATTCGACGGCGGTGAACTCGGCCACGTAGCCGGTTTTGAGCAGGCGCTTGACTGTGACGCGGCACCACTCCGGGGCTGACATATCTCGGCCGCCGTAGGTGAAGGTGACCGGATCGCCGAATTCCGGCTCGGAGATGCCGGCTAGGCGTCCGCTCTCGGCCGCCTGCGTGCGGTACAAGTTCAGCCCGGGGATGATGACGTCACGGTTGGCCTTGAGCTTGCTGTCGTACATCGGGACGATGTGGACAGGATGCAGGAAAGGATCTAGGCGACGTGCCCGGCAGTAGTCCAAGACCATTTGAACCGACGCATCGGCGGCGCCGGGATAGAGTGAATTTTTCAGGGTCTGGATCAGCTGCTTGTCATCAATCTGAGTGATTTCTGTAGATGCCATAAGTACCTCAAAGAAGTGAAGTGATCTTCCAGTAAGCGAAATAGGTAACGAGCGGGACTGCGATGGTGCAGGCCGCCAGAAGTAAGCCGTACTTGGCCACAAAGGCTCGCATCTTCTTGATGCGATCCTGGGGGCCGTAAACGTGCCGCTGCATCCGGGCGCAGTGCGCCTCCCATGCGGTGTCATGTGTGGTGGTTGTCATGTCTGTGGGCATAAAAAAAGCCGCCCGGAGGCGGCCAGTTGGTGATTGCTTATGGGTTACTTAGCGGCGTGTTTGATCGCCCAATATTTGTAGCAGTCCAGCTCTTTCACCGGAAACCCGATGTCAGCCAGGCTGAGCTCGATGATGTCCATGTTGAGACTGTGGATCGCATCCGAGAGCCCCTCGGCATAAGGAGAGCGAAGATCTTTTAGGAGCTTCAGAAACCGTATCAGGTGGTCGCGGTGTAAGTAGTTCCAGATGAAGATGAAATTGCGCATGTTTTCGCAGAATGTCGGTGATACGACGATCTTGGGACGACATTCCGGAACAGCGGGCGCCTTTGCCTGGGGGATTTCCTCGGGCACATTGAGCTTCATGGTCTGGATGAACTCGATAGCGTCTTCGAAGTCGCGCTGGAGAATGTGCGTGTATTTGGTGACCTGATAACGGGCCTTGAGCGCCCTGTAGATCGTTTGGTACTTGACTCCGTCGCGTTTGGCTCTCATGGCGACCTTGCTCATGATTGCGTAAGCCTGCTGCTCGGTGAGAGTCGGCGGAGGTAGTTGCGCCTTGGCGGGGCATTGCCTCAACGCAGCCTCCATCTTGTTGAAGGCGTCGATGTACGCCCACTTGAACTCTTGTGCGCGTGCGCCCGTAAAACCCATAGCAAGGAAGGTAAAGCCGTCGCGGGTGAGGCGGTAGGCTTTGGACTTGATCGGTGCGCCGCCGCTCGGATTGGCGCGGGTTACGACCGTCTGGGAAAAATTTCCCAGACGCTCTTGAGGAAGTGTGGCAATGATGTTTTCGATAGAGCGAATCACTTTCGAGTGTTCTTTCTCGAAAAATGTTGCAACATCGGTAGAAAGCGTAGTGACATTCCCGTCAACGACCGTGACGACAGGGATGTTTTGGACTGCATTCATGGCAGGCTCCTACTGGTTAGGTTTAGGAACCTCGCGCCATTTTCTCAGGATGGTGAGCGAGGCACTGCGGGTTGAGAAAAACCGCCCAGTAGGTTACGGCCCACCCTTTCGGGTAACCGCAGGCCTCACTCGTCAAAGTGATGCCGCACAAAAAAACCGCTTTTGACCGTCTCGCCAAAATTGGCGAGACGCTTCGGCGGCTCATGCGCCTACTGGTAAGTTCGGGTTTCTCAGGCCCGGTCTGCTTTTTACTTGCAGACCTGGTCATTGTGCGGCAAAGCTAGTGAATTGTCAAAGTGGGGATGCCCCTCCGTGGGAAAATGAGAGGTGCGAATCTTTCATTTCTCACAAAGGGGCAAAAGATGGATGCATCAAGCATTTGTGACATTGTTTTGGGAGTATCCGGGGTTATGGCCGGAGTGATTGCCGCTTGGTTTGCGCGTCTGACATGGAGTCACGGCAAGAGTTTGGAACGACCACAGATATCCTCTCTGTCGGCCAGTTTCAAGGAAGGAAGACTTTTTTGCCGTATCCATGTCCAGCCCGGGACCGTCTTCGACATAGTGACGGCATTGAAGGTCCCCGGCCTGAAGATGGCGTTTGCCACTTCAAAATACCCTGAATGCTATCCTGATGAAGCGGTTCAGCAGAGCGCCTATGTGGAGGAAGTCCCGTTGGCAGTTGAACTCGAACCCGGTATGGGCCACAAGTCGCTGTATTTCATTTTTGAGCGCGTGCCAGACGACGCATTCGACGTCGTCGCTTCAACAAAATCGCACGGTGAAGTTTCCTTCCGCGTTGGGCAGAGCATCGTTGATGATTGGCAGCATAAGAAAGCCTTGAGTATGCGAAGCTCAGGTTGCGAAGGTTTTCGTTAATTCGTCTGGTGATTTTCACCAGATAGATGACGGCAATCGATGTCAATATGATCCCGACATTGATCAAAGCGATCAGAAAGTAGTCGTTCATACCATTGTTTTCCCTTTAAACGGTTCCCACTCAATAGCGCTCGCCCCTCCGTGGGAATATATTTGCTTCCATTTGGGTTCCTCTATGGCTGGCCACCGTCCGCACAGTGCCCTACGCAGTTGCTGTCTCTCGACGCTTTGCACACATCGTGGACGGCGGCCGAAGAGGTTAGTCGGTTTTGTACGGTTCTGGCAGTTCGGCCCAGGCGATCGGTGTTGCCACCCAGTCATACGGATGCGAAAACGTTCCACCTGTGAACTTGTTGAACTTCCAGACGCCTGAAGTCACTTCGAAGCTGTCGTTTTCGCCCTTCCAAGTCACCAAGATAGGAACGCCTTCTGGCGGAGTTTCTTCGGGGAACTTGTGCCATGACTTTTTCCTCCAAGGCAGGTCAACGTTGATCGGCCTCCATAGGTGCAGGCAGTTTTTATGCACGTCGACATACTGTGATTGAGGCGGAAAGAACTGGAGCACTTCGTCTTCCGGATCCCAGAAGAGCATCTTGATGAACTTCAGCTCTTGCCAAGTCGGTAAGCGGTTCTTGAGCGATACGCTTACGTGCTCCCATTTAATGCCGTTGTCGTCGGTGTCGATTGAAGCGAGTACAGCAAGCTTTGCGGTATTAAAAGGCACCAAAAAAGTGTTCAGACCAAGGACAGACTGAACTCTGTAGTGCTCGGGGAATCGCAGCATTGGTCACTCCCACGGGCGGTAGCGCTTCACATCGTCGAGCGTGACGACGTATGAAGCCTTTCCGTTCTCTGTAATGCGCCATGCTCCATTTTCAAAGATGGCACAGTTTCGACGGAGGATGCCCTCAAATTCGAACTCAACTCTCATCAGCACTCCTTCCGGCGGAGTCACGTCCGGATATGAGTTCCACTCGTTCGGGTTGTACTCCGGTGCGATCTCAAAGTCCTCTTTGAAGAGCGTGACGGTGAAGCGGCTTTCACCCAGTTGGACGTTGGTAGCTGGCTTTTTCGCCAAGAATTTGCCCATCGTCTTGAGCATCTCGGAAAAGGCGCCGTTACTCAGCTCGTCGAGCTTCTGCTGGAGCTTTCGGTCTCGAAGGCGGTAGGTCGTCATGTGTCACCTCCCAATCGCAGAGATCAGATCGATCCAGAAGCAGATACCCGCGCCGACGATGCCGGACACGAGCAATAGCATGGTGATAAAGAAAAGAACGAGAAAGATGTTTTCGGCTAAGTCCTTCATGTCATCTCCTTGAAGAAAATCAGGTATGGCCGCTTAAGGTGCAGAATTGAGGTTGTCCAAACAACAATTCGTATCAAAACGGCCATGCCTGATATTCCGTATTCCGCCATTCCATTGGTCGGCCGACTCATTGCCGCCTTAATGGCAATAAAAAATCGCTTGATGGAAACAGTTCCTGTGATTGACGCTCAGTGCATTGATGTGGCCATGGAAGGCAAGGCCTTCATGATTTTGATCAGCATTTATCCGACAAGACGTCAGGTTGAATTCGATCGCGTTACGGTCGATGATTGCAAACTGCTTGACTATGATGTGAACGTCGATAGCGTGGGCCTGTGCCAATACATCCCTCTCACTTCGAAGGCTCCTTCCGAAATCAAAGAAGGAAACTGGATCATCCCTCCGGAAAAGAAGAGAGAAAAGCCCGTTGGAATTGGCTTTTACATACTTCCTGATAAACCCATGAAGGTAGCAAAGATCAGGTTGCATTCCCCGGAGTGGTTGATGTCGACCACCTGCAAGGTCGATTTAACCTGAGCCCACGTCAACCGGCTCAAAACCATTTTCACCACTTGACGAAAATGGTTTGAGCGAATTCACGTGGGCCTTCTCTTTCGAAAAGGCCCTGGCCTAGGGCGGCGATGCCCCCGCTAACGGTATCCATCCGGATCCGTGCCGCGCTCGCACTCAGCCTGCCCACCTCGGCAGGGTCATAGCGGTCCGGAGCCTTTCACTCCTTCGGGCCCACTATCCATTTTCACGGGGCCTATTGACGGCTTTAACGTCGCTTCCGACGATCCTCCTTTGAGGGCGGAAAACCCTTGGCGATGTACCCGCGGATCGACCATCTTTAACTGCGGGGTCGGGGGATGAGCCCTCCCGTAGCCGGGTACATCTTCAAGTGCTCTCGAGCCCTTTTTTCTGTTGCCGACGGGGCGAGGCTGTGTGGCATACGATTGAGAAAACACACGTTGCCGGCAACAGAAAGAAAGGTTCTGGCAGAGCCCTTTTGACTGGCGTCGCCGATGCCATACGGCACAGTGCTCAAGTGCGTCGTTAAAGATCTACGACGGCGCCAGTCAGAAGAGCTCTCATCCGGGCAGGTTGCAAACGATCAAGAAGGACACAAACCCTGTCACGACAGCCGCCGCCATCCAGATCGGCGAGTCGCCGTGCTTGTCTTCGGTCATGAGCCTCTGGATCAGTCGGGTCATTTCTTGGTCTCCTTGCGGTGCGGGTTGTAAATCTTGTAGGGGAAGAGTTCTGCAGCAAGCTCGGCCAGAGCTGCGCGCTTCTTGCACACAACGAAATAAAGATCATTTAAGAAGACCTTTGCCGACTCCTTGTCGCCTCGAAGGATGTCGCTTCGCAAGTACTGCAGGAGCATCCTTTCGTATGAAGACCATTCGACGTTGGCCATTTCGGCTGCGGCGATGGCAGTGAGCTGTTCCTGAGTGTTTTGCATTGCTGCTTCCTTTGTTCTGCTCCTCGTGGGATGATTAGAGGGTCGGGGAGTTTGCGATTTCCGACTGTCTCTAACCATCCTTTGGAGGAACTGAAATGACCGAAAAAGCATTCACAGACGAACAATCCGTTCAAATCATTTGTGCGCTCATTAAATCCACACCTCTGGCTAAAACGTTCCCAAGCTATGGAGCGATTAGTCGAGAGGAAAATATGTGGCGCGATGTCTTTAGTTCTGAATTCGCCCAGCAGTTACGAGAATTGCACGCTTCTCTGACAGCTCGTGCCGACATCGCTGTGCCATCTCGTTCTGACGACGAGTGAATTCAGCTTTGAGTTTCCTAGATGTCGTTATTCGCATCGATGTCTCTCTTGTCCAGGTCTCCGTGGGATGATTAGAGGGTCGGGAGTGCATAAACCGACTTCCTTAACCATCCTTTGGAGGAAAGCCTTTACTCTTGGTTATATACCTAAAGGTATTACATGAGCGAGAATATACGCAAAGCTATTACACTTGTCAATAGCTGTAGCTATATCGTGACCGCAAAAAAAGCCGCCCGGAATGAACTGTCCCCAGAAAGTGAGACACTTTCTGGGGACAGTTCAGAAGCGGCTTGTTAGCGTGATTAAAGGATGGCTATAGGCCGGTAGACCCAGATCGATCTACCACTTTCCCAAGAATGTGAAGGAAGTTGATTTGATCCTTCGAAATGATCTCTGCAGACCGAGAGTCTGAGGGGATTGTTTGAAGATCACCGTTGAGAAGAACGCGCAAGCGACGAACGTGAAGTCGGCCGTTGAGTGCAAATGCGTAGACTCGGCCATTCTCGATGACGGTCTGAGTTCTGTCGATCGTCACGACATCTCCTTCGTTGATGAAGGGGCTTAAAGCGTCTTCTGTAACGACGAACGCTTGAAGATTCTCGACCTTAAGTCCGTGTTCTTCAAGCCATGTTTGATCGTAGTATTTTGGAGACATATCCATCTCATCTAGTTTCGGCTGTAACCGGGGATCGGTTTGTGCCACTAGATGAAACAGACGGACGGCTCCGTTGGTAAATGTGATGCTGGGCTTGCCAGATTCGACATCATCCCCATCGAAAAGGGGCGATCCCGCACCAGATATGAGCCACTGTAAGTTGATCGGATAACGCTCGCAAAGGCGCAACGCCGAGTCGGATTTGATTGTCTCCGTACCGCCGTTTACCCATTTATTCACAGATGGCTGCTTAACGCCGCAAATGCGGGCCAGTTCGGCTTGGGTCAGAGAGAAGTGTTGCATGACCCAACGAATGCGTTCAGATAGCGTGATCATATAGATCATCCTATAAAAACTAAAAATAGCTTTGGGTATTGCTTGTGCTATACTCCAAGCTATATTTTCGGCTATAAGGTGACCTACATGAATAAAACCCCACGCTCAATTCGTGTCGCTCGAGCGATCGTTGATGCGTTTGGCTCTCAGACGGAGACAGCAAAAGCCGTTGGCTTGAAACAACCATCCGTCAATCGGTGGCTCAAAAAAGGCATTTCAAGACAGCGCGAAAACGATTTGAGGATCTTGTTCCCAGAACTTGCCGTCTGGCAGAAATTCCCGCCCCAAAAGAAAGCAATTTCGGAATAAAGGTGTCAGATGTCTTTCGAGCTGGCACAACAGTGCATTGATCTTGATGTCTTTGAACACGACTTAAGCCCGAAGGAAAAATTCGTGCTGGTTGTGTTGTGTCGTTTCGCAGACGATACGGGACGTTGCTATCCGTCACTTCCTACTTTGCTTGGGTTGACGGGCTTTGACGTGCGTACTACTCGAAAGGCAATCGAAAACTTGGTTGAAAAGGGATGGCTCTCCTACGTTCAAGAGCCGGGTAAGAAGCGCCAGTACACGATCAACGCAACCAAAATCCAAGGAAGGGGTGTTCCCTTCTGTGACCCAGTACAAATTTGCACCCCCAACAAAAATGCACCGGGTACAAAAACGAACCCCGTGCAAATTTGTACCTCAACCCCCGACAAAAATGCAGGGGGTACCCCGTACAAAAATGCACCCCGAATAAAACATACAAGAAACCAAGAAGAAACCAATCTACAGACAGTAGGCGACTCGTCATTTTCGCTTGAGCCGGATCAACCTCTGGCGGTGAACGAAGCCCGCGGGAACAAAGCGGCAAAAAAAGCCCCCAAGAGCAGGGAGCAGAAGCGCCCGTTTGATCTGAAGTCTTTACCCGACAAGTGGCGGCAGTACATCGTGAAAGTTCGCCCGGATCTCGATCCGGAAGTTGTGTTTGCCGATTTCGCGTTCTACTGGACGGAGGGGCAAGGGCGAGGCGAGCGCCGCACTGACAGAGGCTGGTCAAGCACTTGGATGACTTGGGTGAGGCGACAAAACAATCAGAGATCGCCTGCGGCTCGACCGCCAAAGAAGCACATCCCCGACCACCTCAACCCGAAGATTCGATTTGACGAGTCGTACTACACGAAGGAAAACCCTTTTAACCCTGATGGTTCGCTCAACTGGAAGCGAGCTCCCGATACCGATAGGAACGAGTGAAATGCAAGTACCTCAAAAACTCGGAACGATTCTCCACCGTCAGTCGATGGGAAAGATGCGCTGGCATGACGAGGTTCGAGACTGCCAGCTGCACGGCCAGTACCTCGGTCGCGTGGTTTTTGTGCAAGGCCAGAAAGTGTGTGATGCACCTTGTCCAGAATGTCTGCGTATCAAGAGCATCAAGGATGCCGAGGCCCGCGAAGAGGCGATTCAGCGAGCAAAGGCTGAGGCAGAAATTCGACGGTTGCAAGACGCCATTGGCCGAGCCTGCATCCCGGAAGATTTCAAGGAAAAGACGTTCGACACGTTCGAGGTTAAGACTGAGAACCAGCAGCGCAATCTGGATCTGTGCCGACGCTATGTCTGCAACTGGAAGAGTGTGCGCGACAACGGCTACAGCTTGTTGTTTTTCGGCAATCCGGGGACTGGCAAAAGCCACCTTGCCTGCTCAATAGTACGAAGCCTGCTACCAGGCATCACCGCACTCTATGCCCGTGTTCCGGACGTGATCTCTTACGTGCGCTCACAGTGGCGTGCCGACGCCGAAGAAAGTGAACACGCGGCCAAGCGTCGGTTTATCGACCTCGACCTTCTGGTGCTTGATGAGATCGGTGTTCAAGCTGGCACGGCAAATGAGCAGTCGATTCTTTTTCAGATTATCGACGGCCGACTGTCTGAAAACCGTCCGACCATATTCCTTACGAACCTGATGCCTAGGGCGCTGGCTGAGGTGCTCGGCGACCGTGTCATGGATCGCATCAACGGCAAGAGCTACGCCATGCAATTCATCGGTGGTTCCTACCGCAAGGCTCCGGCGGTTGGGGACATCTTTGGGAGTGCGTGATGAACCGTCAGCGCCTGGAGCCGAGCCCTCCCAAAAAGACGGGGCCGAAAGGCATCACGATCGAGATCGAAAAGGCTATGGCGCTGCTTCGTCGCATCGATGGGTTCGACCTTTCGGAAGAAGATCGCCAGCAGCAGGAAGAGGCTGTCAGGTTCTTGCGAGAAACGGTGGTCCGGCACTTGAAAAGGAATCGGATTAAGGAGAAGAAATGAGCGAAACGATCAGGACATTGGGGATGCTGTCACTTTGTGGCATCAGCATCGTTCAGTCGATTTGGTTGGGCAGGCTCAGCCGGCGTCTGCAGGACCATGAAAGGCAATGCCATTTCATTCGGACGGAGAGCTGCGAGATTTGTGGAGGTCGTGGCCGTCCTTCCAACGGGAAGCAGTCGAACGTGAAGTCCTTTTCACAACCGCGTATCCCTGATTCCAGTCTGACAGAAACCACAGACGGGTCGTCCGTTGTGAAGATGAACGACGAATCTCTTGGGCGAAGCCTGTAACCGGGCAGCGAAACCGACAGGACTTCAACGCTGGGGATTGTCGTCCGGAATGAGAAGTGCAGCACGTAGCAAGGATGAAGGTATAGGTCTTTCCCAAATGACCAACTGCGAAGCTTGATCGAAGGAAATTTGATAGTGGAAAGCATGAGCATAAGAGTCGCAATGGCAGCGCAATAGCCGGCTGGCTCAAGGATGTCGATAAAGGTCACTTTTACTTCCGTGGGTTGGTTGAGTTGATGCTGGGGAGCACAACGCAATCATCTCACGGAGGCCTCGAAAAGGGTTTGAAAGCGAATGAGTAGTCGTTTTTACAAGGCGTTGGCATTGGCCATAGGGGTTGAAGCGATGCTTGTGGGCTCGATGCTATGTCTGGGAAACCGCGCGGAAACCATCTTTAAGGTCATCGAAGCGCTTCTGTACCTCATCGGATCCATAGCTGGACTGACATGGTGCTTCTACGAATGGGGCGCTGACGAAAGGAAGAAGAAATGAAGGAAAAGAAGAGAACGATCTACGTCCGGGTGCCGGTCGAAGACGCAAGACGAATCATGCAGATGCTGTGGCGTGTAGGACATAGGTCCTTTTATGAGGAAATTTCTTACAACCGTTTCACCCGCTCGCTTGGCAATGCCGAGAGGCGTGAGGCTCGGCTGTACGACGTCAAGGGGGCGAGATGAATCTTTTTGTTTGGGTGCTTCAGGCTCCGATCATGCAGCTCTTGCGCGTGATATGGGAAGAACAAGGCCGTCCGACCAGCAGGACGAGATTTTGGTTCTGTTTTTACGGCTTCATCGGATGGCTGTCCTTCGGCGTCATTTCCTACGCCGTGTTCCGGATTCTCTATTACGTCTTGGGAGTGGTCGGATGAGATACAAGATCGAGATCGATGGTGACGTGCTGCTGGATGTCTTGCATTGGCTCGAGAACACGGGCCGTTACAAGGACGCTGTGGGCATTAGAGATCAGTACGTGAGGCAGCACAAACAGGAGTTGAAGCGCTTGGATGCCCTCGGGAAAGGTGTCGCTTCCCAGAAGAGCGCTTCGGCGGAAGAAGCCTTGAAGGTCTTCGGCGACTTCTTTGGAGCCAAGTGATGACCATCAGGCAGATCAAGCTTGACTTTGCGACCGTCCTGAATCTGCTCTCCCTTGCACGGAGGGCAGATCTGGACAAGGCAGGTATGGGAGAGCTCGCTGCGCTTGCAATTGCCGAAGCGAAGGTGGCAGATGTTATGAGACGGCAAGAGGAGAAGAGACTACATGAAGAAGAGCGAAAGGATCGAGTCGGCCTATAGAGCCGGATGGCAAGCCGCACAGCGCGGCGAGAACTTGTCACGTCAAGCCAATCTTATCCACGACCATGAAGAGCGTGCCGCTTTCATCAAGGGCTACTACTACGGCAGCCAGGCGGCGAAGGAGAAAGACTCCCATGCAGTTAACTCAAAGCGATCGTGAGGCGCTCGCAGATCGCCTCCACAACTGGGGACGGTGGGCGGCGGATACAAATCCGCCCGGAAAGAGCTGGTTGTGGATAGCCATAAAGAAGCATGGACGCCGAGGGAAAAACGAGCCTCTTCCGGCTCCTGTAGATGAACCGCCTCCAGTGGACGAGTTGGATGCTTTGCTGGTCGAGAGGGCTTGGATGTCTTTGCCTGACAGCCCACTAGAAAGGCATCGGTATAAACAGACCCTCAGATACCACTACTGTTTTCCGAGTAAAAAGCCGAGATGGGTAGCCAAGAGATTGGGCTACAGGCACCGACTTTATGACGAGATGCTCAAGACGGGGCAAGA
>ENA-ORUG01002409-ORUG01002409.1-human-gut-metagenome-genome-assembly--contig:-NODE-2409-length-13301-cov-3.103427_pt1 | contig 13301 bp, 10 predicted proteins | sample MGYA00242079_ERZ509207 | MGnify/ENA primary metagenome ERZ509207 (study PRJEB26280, sample SAMEA2338780) | human gut metagenome | biome: human gut; feature: human-associated habitat; material: faeces...
ACACTACAGATTCTGGTCCTGTCATTCCTGGTTCGAATCCAGGTAGCCCAACAAAAAACAATGGTTAATTAGAATAAACCCTGCTAAGAATTAGTTCTTGCGGGGTTTTATCATTTTTTGCCCGCTTGAAATTTAAAGATAATGTAGACTAATTCGGTGACAGTTTTTGAAGGCGTTAAATGCTATCATTTAATAATAAAGAAGAACAGGCTTTATTGTTCAACGAACATAAAGCCTGTTTTATATTTTCAGTAGCAACTTTCTTTACAAACAGATTATTCTTCTGCTTTTATAGATTCGTCTATTACTTTAATCTTCTGTGATACAAGTTCCAAATCTGCTTTCAGCTTTTCTACCTTACGGTTCAACTCGGTTAACAGGCTGCTGCCTTTCTTTGAGGTGGAAGTCAGGAAACCCAGGTTATTTTCGTAAGTCTGGAGTTCATTCTTCATACTCTCATAAGTACGTACCAGCTTTTCGCGTTCTCTGTATAGAGATTGTGGTCCGCCACCTTGTATATTGCTGATGTTTGACCGGAAGTTACTTAACTTCTTGTTCGAAGCGCTAATGTTGAAACGGTCGAACAACTGGTCGATCAATCCATGATATTGCTTGTACAACTTATCTTTTTCTTTGAATGGTACATGACCGATAGAATTCCATTCTTTCATCAGATCCCGTACCAGTGTGCTGGCTTCCTCGATATCCATGTTTTCGTCTATGGACGACAACTTTTCGATCAATGCCTTTTTCTTCTCCATGTTTTCTACTTCGATAGAGCGTTGTGAAGAAGTAGCCTTGTTTTTCTGTTCAAAGAAATAGTCACAAGCCGTGATAAAACGTTTCCAAACAGCGTCCGAATGTTTCTTGGCTACCGGTCCGATTGTCTTCCACTCTTTTTGGAGTTTCGTCAGGGTATCGGCAGTTGCTTTCCAGTCTGTACTGTCTTTTAAGGCTTCCGCTTTTTCGCAAAGCGCTTTTTTCTTTTCCAAATTCTCGTTCATGCCTTCTTTTAAGCTCTTGAAGAATTCTCCTTTTTTCTTGAAGAAGTCGTCGCAGGCACGGCGGAAACGTTCGAATATCTTCACGTTCATCTTTTGGGGAGCAAAACCGATAGTTTTCCATTTGTTTTGCAGGGCAATGACTTCTTGTGTCTTGTTTTCCCAAGCTGAGAATGTTTTCAGTTCATCGAATTCTATCGCTTCTACGATTTCGCAGATAACGGTCTTTTGGTCCAGATTATGTTGTTCCGCTTCTTTCAGCGTTTCAAAATGTAGTTGGTGACGACGATTTACAGCCGTAGAAGCTGCTTTGAAGCGATTCCAAATCTCGTCGCGCAACTCTTTCGCTACCGGACCCGTATCACGGAATTCCTGATGTAACTTCTGGAGTTGGTGGAAAGCAGAAACCACATCCTCTTCATCAGCCAGCTTTTCGGCAGCCTCGCAAAGATGCGTCTTTATTTCCAGATTCTTCTTGAAATCATATTCGCGGAATTCGTTGTTTAACTTTAATAGATCGTAGAATTTCTCTACGTATAATTGATAATTCTTCCAAAGTTCGTTTACTTTGCCTTGCGGAACCAACTTCGTCTCATTCCATTGCTGTTGGAGCTTTTTGAATTCCGTGTAAGACTTGTTGGCATCGTCACCCGATTCTACCAATTCTTTCAGTTCTTCGATAATGGAAAGTTTGACTTGAAGGTTTTCTTCTTTCTGACGTTCCTGCTCGGCTACAAGTTTGCTTCGTTTTTCTTTGATTACCCCCATTAGGCGTTTAAATTCCACTTCCACCGGGTCTTCTTCGGGAACGAAATCTTCTTCGGCGCCGCCGTTGTCGGTAAACTGTTTTTTAGCAGCTTCCAGTTCGGCATTATGTAGCTTGTAGAATGATTGTTTCAGATTGTCTATTTCCTGCTTGTTCGCATTCTCTGCGTCTTGTGCAAGCTCTTTCAATCGGTTTAGTACGTCTTCCTTTGTGGCAGGTTTAGGTGCTGCTTCAGTCTGAACTTCGGCAGTAACTTCTTCAGTAACTTTTTCGGTACCTTCTTCAGTCGGAGTCTCTGTAATGGCTTCAGAAACCTCAACTGTTTTCTTTTCTTCTTCTAACTCCCCTTGGTTCAAGGGAAGATTAGTGTCATGAGCGTCCATCATTGTATATTAGTTTTGGGTCACAAATTAATGAAATAAAACGATTACTTCATACTTTTTTGCCTGATTTTTTTTCATTTATTTTCTATTTAGGACAATAAAACAGTGATTCCCATATAAAGCATCATGCCGATGATGTCATTCGTGATGGCAATAAATGGTCCTGTGGCGATTGCCGGGTCTATTTTCAGCCTTTCAAGAGTCATCGGGACTAATGTGCCGAAAATAGAAGCAAACATGACTACTGCAAACAAACTGATGGATACAGAATAGGTCACGGTTGCCATGGCGCCAAAGCGGATGAAGTTATACGTGTACACTAATAAAGAGATGATGGTCGCATTGATTAATGCTACCACTGCCTCTTTAGCCACTTGTTTAAGTGTATTTTTGGAATCGAGCGAACTGTTGGCCAATCCTTGCACGATGAGCGCGGAAGATTGTGTTCCTACGTTTCCTCCCGTACCGCCGATAAGCGGGATATAGAGTGCCATTTCGGGATGGGCTGCAAAGGTGCTGTCGAAGTTTCCCAGTATCATGGAGTTGCCGATACCGCCAATCATTCCAATCAGCAGCCATGGCAGACGTGCTGTGGTCTGGCGGAATACGCTGTCGTCCGTTTCTACGTCTTGAGACAAACCGGATGCCAACTGGTAATCGCGTTCGGCCTGTTCACGTACTTCGTCCATAACGTCGTCGACAGTGATGCGACCTACCAGTCGTCCTATGCTGTCAACGACGGGCAAAGCGACCAAGTCATATTTTTCGATCGTCTGGGCCACTGTCTCGATCGTATCGTCGGTACGTACCGAGACGGGGTCTTTCTTCATGACATGCTTTATCTTCGAAGCCGAGGGGTGGGTAATCATTTTTTTCAGAGGGAATACCCCGCGCAGTTTGTTGTCATCGTCTACCACATACACATAATATATCTCGTCCATGTCTTCGGCTTGGCGCCGCATTTCCTTCATACACTCGGGCATGCTCCAGTTTTCGTTTACGATAACCATTTCGGTTCCCATGAGACCGCCAGCCGTGTTTTCGTCGTATTTCAGGAGGTCGACTATGTCGCCGGCCTGTTCGGCATCGTTGATATGGGAGAGTACCTCCTCCTGCGCTTCTTCATCGAGGTCTCGTATCAGGTCTACGGCATCGTCGGTATCGAGGTGGTCGATATACTCTTTGGCGATGGTTTCGCTCGGCATCTCTTTGAGGAGTTTTTTACGGTCGTCCTCATCGAGTTCCATCAATACATCGGCGGCCGTTTCCTTGTCGAGTAATTTATAAAGGAATTCGGCCTCTTCGAGATCGAGATTTTGGTACAGTTCGGCAATATCGGCAGGATGCAGATCTTTGAGTATTTCCTGAGCCTGTTCGGAATTGTTTTCTGCAATGATATTCCGTATGTTTTCGATATATTCTTCGGTAAATTTATCCATGTCGGTAGGTTATTGTACGGGAAGAACGACTTCGATTTCTTTTGTTAGTGAAATAAATTGGTCTACCGATAATTGTTCGGGGCGTTTGTCAAAGATAGGGCTTTCGTATAGCGGACATTCTTTACCGAGTATCGGTTTCAGGGAATTACGCAATGTTTTCCGCCGCTGGTTGAAGCTTGTTTTTACAATCTGCTTGAAGAGTTGTTCGCTACACCCCAAATCGGTAACCTTGTTTCTTGTCATGCGTATGACCGCCGATTTTACTTTGGGCGGAGGTTCGAAAACATGTTCTGGTACGGTAAACAGGTATTCTATATCGTACCATGCCTGCATCAGTACGCTCAATATACCATAATTTTTATTGCCCGGTCCCGAAGCCATACGCTCGGCGACCTCTTTTTGTATCATGCCGCTGCAACAGGGTATGAGGTCTTTGTAGTCGAGTACTTTGAAAAATATTTGGCTCGATATGTTGTAAGGATAATTGCCGATGACGCAGAAACGCCCGGGAAAAGTTTTATCGAGACGCAATTTTAGGAAATCTTCTTCGAGAATGCGGTTGTCGAGTTCGGGAAAGTGTGCTTGGAGATAAGCGACCGATTCTCGGTCTATTTCTACCACTGTAAGATCATGACCTGCTGCAAGGAGAAATCGTGTGAGAACGCCGGTGCCCGGACCTATTTCGAGTATGGGTACGCCTGCATACCCGATCATCGTCTCGGCTATGCGTCGGGCTATATCCATATCTTTCAAGAAATGTTGTCCCAGAAATTTTTTAGGTTTTACGGGCGAGCGCATTTATGGCTTTATTTTAGATCTGTAAATTATAAAGGTAAGACCGAGGGCCTATTTTCGTAAAAAAACTTACCTTTGTACCATACAAAGGTACAATAATATTTTTTTTAATCGGATAAGTTCAGGAAAAGTTGAAAAAAATAGTGCGTAATATATTGAAGTTTCTGATCCCGTTGTGTTGCGGAATCGCCATATTTTGGGCACTTTACAGTCGTCTCGATATGGAACAGATTGCCCGTATTTTGCAATCCGAAATCAAGTACGGGTGGATAATTCTTTCGATGATTGTCGGTGTTGTGAGCCACATTGTGCGGGCCATGCGCTGGCAGTTGCAGTTAAGGGCGTTGGGCAATCCTGTTTCATTTCGCACATTGACCAATGCTATTTTCGGAACTTATGCCATGAATTTGTTATTTCCCCGTTTGGGTGAGGTTTGGCGTTGCGGTTACGTGGCTCGTCGCGAGGATATGTCGTTTACGTTGTTGCTCGGTTCAGTCGTTTCCGACCGACTGATGGATACCGTGTCGGTTATATGTCTTATCATAGCGGTGTTTTTCTTGCAGATGCATGTGTTGCTCGATTTCCTGAAACAATATCCCATGATCGAAGAGACAATATTTTCCATCGTTTCGTCTCCCTATCCCTATGTTTTCATTCTGCTTTTTGTCGGGGCGATGATATGGCTTTTTAAGCAGAAAAAAGAGTATCGCTGGATAGAGAAAGTCAAGGGAATGCTGCGTAATCTCTGGTACGGATTCCGTACGGTGCTGACCATGAAACAGAAGACCCGCTTTATTATCTATACCGTATTGCTTTGGACCTGTTACTATTTGCAACTCTATTTCTGTATTTTTGCTTTCTCCGATACGGCTCATTTGGGAGCATTGGCGGCTTTGTCGTTGTTTGTTATGGGGAGTATAGGAATGGGTATTCCGGTGCAGGGCGGTTTCGGCCCGTGGCATTTGGCGGTCATGGCGACGCTGGCTATTTACGGGATAACCGATAAGAATGTGGCCGGATCATTTGCTCTTGTTGCACATGGCTCGCAGATGGTCGTTATCGTCTTGCTGGGTATATATACGTTCTTTTCTATACTTTTTGAGAAAAAAAAGATGCAGGTTGATAAATAATATTTATATTTATACGTCTTGAAAACTAATATTATGGAAAATAAAATTTCACTATTGCAACCGGTCGAAGTATGGAGACACTTCGAAAAATTGTGTGCCATACCTCGTCCCTCGGGTCATTTAGAGAAAGTAACCCGATATGTCGTTGAGTTCGGTCGCTCTTTGGGCCTTGAAACGATTGTCGATACAGCAGGAAATGTTTTGATACGGAAACCTGCGACACCCGGTATGGAGAATCTCCGCCCGGTCGTTTTGCAGGCACATCTCGATATGGTACCGCAAAAAAACGGTACGGTAAAACATGATTTCGAGGTAGATCCCATACGTCCGTATATCGATGGCGAGTGGGTCAAGGCACAAGGAACGACATTGGGTGCCGATAATGGAATAGGGCTGTCTTCGATATTGGCGGTTCTGGAATCGGAAACATTGCGTCATGGCCCTGTCGAGGCTCTTTTTACCAATGACGAAGAAACCGGTATGACGGGAGCGAACGGATTGAAAGCCGGCTTCTTAAAAGGAGAAATTCTCTTGAATACCGATTCGGAACAAGAGTATGAGATATATGTGGGGTGTGCCGGAGGTATCAATATACAGGCATCTTTCCGTTATCGCGATGAGTCGGTCAACTCCGATAACGATGAGGCTTATTCCATCACGGTGTCGGGATTGAAAGGCGGGCATTCGGGCATCGATATCCATTTGGGACGGGCCAATGCCAACAAACTTCTTTTCCGTTTTCTCAAAGAGGTGGTAAGCGATTACGAGGTGCGGTTGTCGTCGGTATCGGGCGGAAATATGCGCAATGCCATACCGCGCGAAGCGACGGCGATAGTAACATTGCCGTCCGATGATGTCCCCGATTTCATGGAAGCAGTCGATGAATATGCCCGTGTACTGGCCGATGAGTATGCTTTGATAGAAGATGGTCTGTTGTTTAAGGTAGAGAAAGCGGCCATGCCTTCGACTTGGATACCCGAGCCGGTCCAAGATGACCTTATCAACGCCGTTGTTGCTTGTCATGACGGTGTGTTGCGTCGTGTTCCCGGAGCGCCTGATATGATAGAGACGTCGTCCAATTTAGCCATAGTGCAATCCGGTGATGGGGCTATCGATGTTACGTTCTTGGCTCGTAGTTCGAGTGAAAGCATGAAAGCATATCTGGTTTCGATGATCGAGAGTACTTTCCTTTTGGCCGGGGCTCGGGTCGAAACATCGGGGGGGTATCCCGGTTGGCAAAGCGACTTGAATTCTCCGTTCCTGAACGTGGCGAAAAAAGTTCATCACGATACGCTCGGTATCGACCCGCAGATAATGATTATCCATGCCGGATTGGAATGCGGTATCATAGGGGAAAAATATCCCGAGATGGAGATGATTTCGTTCGGGCCTACTTTGCGCCACCCGCATTCTCCCGATGAGAAAGTGGAGATTGCCTCTGTGGGTCGTTATTGGAAGTTCCTCACGGCATTGCTCGAGAATATTCCCGAGAAGTAATCTATATTTAACAAAAAAGGCCGCTTTATGCGGCCTTTTTTGTTGTGAACAAGACGGGTTATTCGATAACGCCGCTGGCGAGGCAGAGCCGATGGTCGGCACTGTATATCACACCGAATTGTCCCGGTGCGATACCTTGTATGCGGCTGTCCGATACGATACGAACTTTCTCTTCTCCGGTACGTTGTAATGTGCCTCCGGTAAATTCGGGGGTATGCCGGTTTTTGAACGTGATGCGGGTCGGTTCGGATAGGTCGCCCAAAGGATTGCCCGTGATGAAACGGAATCCCGTAAGATTGAGCTCTGTGCCGTATTGCGTGTCGGGATCGAATCCGTTCGACACATAAAGAGTATTGCTTTCGATGTCTTTGCGGATAACGAACCAGGGGCCGCCGCTCAGTCCCAAACCTTTTCTCTGCCCGATGGTATGGAACCAATAACCTTTATGTTTACCTAGTTTTTTACCCGTTTCGAGTTCTATGATATCACCCTCTTTTTCTCCCAAATAATTCCGGATAAACTCGTTGTAATTGATATTTCCCAGGAAGCAGATACCCTGACTGTCTTTTCGTTTGGCACTGGGCAACCCTGCATTCTCGGCAATGGCGCGTACTTCGCTTTTCATGAGGCCTCCGAGGGGAAACATCAGTTTCGAAACTTGCAGAGTATTGAGTTGGGAGAGAAAATCGGTTTGGTCTTTTACCGGATCTATTGCTGTCCCCAGATAGGTGATACCGTTTTGTTCGACGATGCTGGCATAATGTCCTGTTGCAATTTTATCGAAATCTTTCCCCCAATATTGTTCGAAAAAACCGAACTTGATGTATTTGTTGCACATTACATCGGGATTGGGGGTAAAGCCGCGTTTGATCGAGTCGAGGGTATATCCCATGACATACTTCCAGTATTCGTCGTGAAGCGATACGACTTCGAGTCGGCAACCGTATTTGCGGGCCGTGTAACTGACAATTTCTATATCTTCTTCGGAATGGCAGTGAAGGGTTTTATCCTTGTCTTCCATACCGATACGTATGTAAAAGAGGGTAGGGTCGTATCCGGCTTCTTTTAGGAGATGAACGACAACCGAACTATCGACTCCTCCCGATACCAGTGCTGCGATTTTCATTGATTATGGAATTTTTGATGAGACAAAGATAGTGCAAACCCGAAACAGAATGAAATGAAGTCAATCATTTTTTCTATAAAGATATGGTTGTGAGATAAGTTGTCATAGCGGACTGGTCGTATCGGTTTTTTCTTTTTTCTATTTCTTTCCGATGTATAAAAGATAAGCGGAAAGTTTTTCTGGACTTTCCGCTTATCTTGTGACCCCGACAGGATTCAAACCTGTAACCTTCTGATCCGTAGTCAGATGCTCTATTCAGTTAAGCTACGGGGCCATTTTTCGGACGCAAAGATAGGTATAATTTTATTCTCTGCAATAGAAAAGCGATACTTTTTTATGATTAATTTGTCGAAAAATCTTTTAAGCCTTATGTGTCAGTAAGTTGTGAGGTATAATTATGGGTATAAAAATCTGGGATTGTAGAGTAGGAAGCCTAATGCGAAGCCGAAATTCCAGTTTTTGCTCGGATAGGTATAGTAGTTCCCGAATGCGCTGAGGGTGGCAAACGGAAATTTATAGACAAGCGACAACTCTCCCAAAAATTCGATATGGGTAAAATATCCGTCGGCATAGATGGCATTGTAGTGGTCTCCCCTCAATATTTTGCGGAATGGCGAAAATGCATAAAATTCTCCGCGTAATTGCAAGTTCTTGATGATTTTATATATGGGCATGATACCTCCGGCAACATATTGGTTGGCATGGAATCCTTCATTGAAAACCATTTGGCTGTGTGGGGTAGGTGTAAATCCCGGTGCTTGAACGATAGTTCCCGTGTAACTTTGCAGACGTTTCTTGGTAGAAGCGAAAACTTCTCCTTTTATTCCGATGGTGATTTGTGGTAACATCGGGAAGTAGTGTTCGGCTTTGGCCGATAATTGTAGCCATGTGCGGAATTTACTTTGTTTGGGAGCCCACGCCGGACTGTAAGTCTCATTCCCGTAAACGACCGATCCGATTATTCGGTATCGGCTGCCTTCGGTGGCGTACACAGGTGCATTGAGAGTGTTGTAATCGAAATCTATCGAACTTATTCCTATCCAATAAGAACTTCTGTCGGCTTTTTGTGTATAGTCATAGGTATTTGTGGGATAATAGGTATCCCAAAGATAGCCGTATCCGCTCGATACTTCTACACGGGCGGGAATACCGACGGGAGTCCCGAAATGTATTTTCAGATAGCTTTCGTTAGTTGCTATGAAAGTCGGTAGTTCTTCGATTTTGAAAAGTTCTTCGCTTTCGTAGTATTTTTTGCGAGATACGACCCCGTTGATTTTTAAATATGTCGGCATGTGAGTCGGCAGTTCAAATCGAGCTCCGAATCGTCCTGAGTAATAAGAGCGTCCCACATATCCGTTCAGTATGAGACTCGAAGACAAGGCCCTGAGGGTTTGATATTTGATGTCGAGATAGATGAGATTGGTATTGCCCGATGATATATATCCGCCAAATCCGATCGAATGTTTCGGTCGCATTTTTCCTTGTAGCGATAAAGTGTATTTTTGGATCGAGTCGTTGTATAAGGCGTGAGGAATCAGGTCGTCCAGCCGTGCATCGGATAGGAGTTTGTAGTACGATTTTTTTACATCTTCGATATTCAAGGTGTCGCCGTCGCGCAAATCGAACTGGCGGGATATATAATTTTTTATTCGGTTCGATTGCGTTCCGGTAACTTCTATATCGTTGAAAATAAGGGGCGGTATTTTCTTTTTAAAGCTTTCCCGTTTATTCTCCCTTTCTTGCTTGCTCTCTTCCCGTTGTACGCGTGCTTTTATTTGGGGTATGAATTTCAAAGTATTTTCATATCCTTTCTTCATGATTTCATCGGCTTTGGGGAAATCGAGCAATTCGTAATTGTGTAAGTCGGTGTGTATTGATATACCTATTTCTTCGGGTATGGTATAGTCGGTTTCTTGCATAACCATATTTTCGATTTGACCGATGACGTCTTTTTTCTGGCGATCTCTCTTTTCGTTCGTTACGTTACTGCCGATGATAAAATCAGGGTCGAAGTCGCGTATCATGACATCGACGGGAAAATTATTATAGATTCCTCCGTCGAACATGGGTACACTGTCGATCTCTATCGGTTTGAAGACGAGTGGAAATGTCATGGAAGCCCGGACGGCATCACCCAAATCTCCCGAAGAAAAAACGACCGCTTTTTTTTCATAAACGTCCGATGCTACGGCGCGAAAAGGAACGAATAGATTGTCGAAGTCTTCATGGCAAGCGGCTGTATAAGGAGAAAAGAGTTCTAAAAATCCCAAGTTCATGGGGAGGGGGTTGATGAAACTTTCTGGCAGTACATTGGACAGGCTTTTTGTCCCGCTCAGTTTGAATGATATAAAAGCCGGACTGGGATCGTGTTTACGGAAATAATAAATATACGATGGGTCTATTTCACCGGTCGACCAACTTGCAAATTCTTTCGATTTTATCAACCTGAGCATTTCATCGGGAGTATATCCCATTGCATAAAATGCCGCTACGATAGCTCCCATGGAAGTTCCGGCAACATAATCGATAGGTATATTGTTTTCTTCCAATGCTTTTATCAATCCGATATGGGCAATGCCTTTTGCCCCTCCGCCACTCAGAACGAGACCTACCCGTTGCCCGTAAACGATATACGGGAAAATACAGAAACACATCAGCAGAAATAGGCGCTTGGAAAGGGACATGGCAACTCTTTATATATGAGTTTCAAAGATATTGTTTCTTTACGGCTTTCGCAATATTTGAAGTCGGAATAATTTGTTGAATAGTCGCATTATATCTAAAAATCAGGAAAATGGGAAAATCCGAAAAATGTCATCTCCAAATTTGTGGAATAAAAACATTTGTCGTACCTTTGCGCCGCTAATGCAAAATAACCAAACTAAACAAAATTTCAAATGGCAACAAAAATCAGATTACAAAGACACGGTCGTAAAGATTATCCGTTTTATCAAATTGTAATCGCCGATAGCAGGGCACCACGTGATGGTAAGTTTATTGAAAGGGTAGGTTCTTATAATCCGAACACTAATCCTGCTACAATAAATTTGGATTTCGAAAGGGCTTTGTATTGGCTGCAAACCGGTGCTCAACCCACCGATACCGTTCGCAATATACTTTCGGCACAAGGTGTGCTCTTGAAAAAACACTTGCTGGGCGGTGTAAAGAAAGGTGCTTTCTCTCTCGAAGAAGCAGAGAAACGTTTCCAAGCATGGTTGACCAATAAACAATCTGCAACCGAGGCTATAAAAGAAAAAGTAAAAGACGCAAAGGTGGCCGAAGCCAAAAAACGTCTTGAAGCCGAGAAAGAGGTAAACAAAAATATTGCCGAGGCCGTTGCTAAGAAAAAAGCAGAAAAAGCCGCTGCCGAAGCCGAAGCTGCCGCTCAAGCCGCTGCCGAGGCTGCTCCCGTAGAAGAGGCTCCTGCTGCCGAGGCTCCCGCCGCAGAACAAAATGCAGAATAATTTTTACGGCATATCAGATAAAGAGGCGTTCCTACAAGAACGCCTCTTTTGTTTGATTATATTTATATCTTTTCTATACCGATGAAGTCTATGAGAATATTATTGATAAATGCCAGTCCGCGTAGGCAAGGAAACTTATCCAAGATGCTCGATGCCATGCGTGTCGAGATCGAGTCGGCAGGTGTTGAGGCGATAGAGGTGAAAACCGCCGATTTGTGTGTAAAACCTTGCACCGGTTGCATGGCGTGTCGCCGGTCGTTGCAATGCGTATTACCCGATGATGATGCGCAGCGGGTATTGGAGCTCATGAAATGGTGCGATGCAGTGGTTGTCGGAGCACCTTGCTATTGGGGAAATATCCCGGGAGAATTAAAGGTTTTGTTCGATCGTATGGTCTATGGCATGATGGGAGAAAGCCCCCGAGGTATTCCTGTGCCTCTCCATAAAGGGAAAAAGGCGATTTTGGTTTCTACATGTACGACACCTTTTCCTTTTAACATAGTCTTTCGTCAAACTCGCGGTGTCGTGAATGCTTTGCGCGAGATTCTTAAATGGAGCGGTTTTCGGGTTGTGAAAAGCATCGAGCGGGGAGGAACGAAACAGAGGCCTGTACAAGAGAAAGATTTGGAACGTTGCCGCAAAGCCGTGAGGAAATTATTGAAATGATAAATCGGTTCTTCTTATATGGCGTCGGTATCATCGCTTTTGGGATGTCGGGAATAGCTCCTGTGTGGGGCCGTTTCTCCGGCTACTCGGGAAGGATGTTGGTTGATAAAATCTTTCCAGCTCTTATAGGCCTTTTCACAAGAAGGACGGTTGGTCTGGTAGAAGTGGCACAAGGCAGCGGCCAGTCCGTCGGTTGCATCGAGTTGGGGTAACATGTTTTCTTCCGGGATATGCAAGATGCGCCGTAACATATCGGCGACTTGTTCTTTGGCGGCATTACCGTTACCGGTAATCGCCATTTTTATTTTCAACGGAGCATATTCGGTAATGGGAATGTCTCGGTATAAGGCAGCAGCCATAGCTATACCTTGTGCCCGGCCAAGTTTGAGCATCGATTGGACATTTTTTCCGAAAAAGGGTGCTTCTATCGCCATTTCGTCCGGGTGATACTGTTCTATGAGGCCCAGTACCCGTTCGAAAATACGTTTCAATTTCAGATAGTGGTCTCCCATTTTACCCAGCTGTAAAACCCCCATGGTCATCAGTTGGGGATTGTTTCCGACAATGCGCAGCACACCGTAGCCCATGATGGTAGTTCCCGGGTCGATGCCGAGAATGATTCGCTCTTGTGTGGTCGGTATGGTAACAGGCATACTAATCGATGATTTCGAGTAAGGTGTTGAAACCCAACACGCGGTCTCCGAATTTTTCTCGAATGGCGTTGTCGAGGTCTGCTCCTGTTTCGTCATACCATGTTTCGAGACGGTTGGGATCGGCTACATGGAATTGGAGGGAAAAATTATCTCCGCCGGTATCTTCTTCGGCAATGACGCGACATAATTGCGGTTCGCTCAGTTCATCTCGGTGCATGGCAGTGGGAATATACACTTCGCGCAACCATGCGATGAATATCTCTTTTATATCGCTCTCGATATGGTAAGTCGTGTTGAATATATACATAAAGAAAAAAGATTCGGTGTAAAAACTACATACAAAGATAAAGACAATGTTGAAAGTAACATGAATGAAAAGTA